>Ga0307517_10000183_pt1 | contig 104530 bp, 113 predicted proteins | sample 23_EM_MG_FD_194515 | JGI IMG/M metagenome (GOLD analysis project Ga0307517, IMG submission 194515) | Populus trichocarpa ectomycorrhiza microbial communities from riparian zone in the Pacific Northwest, United States - 23_EM | ecosystem: Host-associated > Plants > Roots > Unclassified... | reverse complement strand
TAGATTCCTAGCGCCACAGATTCCAAGCGTGATTTTTGCCCAATTTTATTCTAGTCCTAAAAGGAGAGGCATGACAGATGCGAGATTCCTGGGTAAGATTGACGGTCCGTTTATCTGTCTGACTGCAGCAATGCTGTGCCATTCGCTGCGATGCTGGCGGACTGGAATCTTTATTGATAAAGTGGTTTTCACGCATTCTAATGCCAGAGGTAAGATAAACCGCACGTACTCGAGACGGGTGATAAGTGAGCTAATAGAAAGGCAGGCCTGCTGGAACGTCAGACACAGACATGGCAGAATACTGGAGAGCGCTTTCAGGGTTTAATCATTGTGCGGATCAAGACTGCGTTGGGGGCCAAAATTGCCCAGGAGCGGGGAAAGCGTGCTGAGAGAACAGCAGGGTATTCCAATGATGATGATGGGTTGAGGCGGGAATTTGGGATTGATCTGGAGCCTGAAGTATCAGAATCGGCGCGGGGCAGCCGCGCAGACCTAGCGGATGCTTTGGGAGGACTAGTCAAGTCAGCTCTGTCCGGAGAACTTGCAGATGCGCGGGAGCAGGTTGGAGAAAGTGACCGAGAGGACTTGGGGGATTGTGTTATAACTACACTATGATCATAATATTATGTATGCATAGTAGAGGAGTAATAGAATAGATAATACACATAGCAAAGGCGCCCGGAAGCCCGGAAGCCCGGAAGTAACAAAACTGTAATAGTGTAGAGGCCCTGAGAGCGTGGTCGGCGGGAGATGATATGCGGCGACCACGTCGTGATGTGTCAGGCGGGTGATTCAAAGATGCGCAGCTATGGGCAGGTCTTCTGGTGCGTAATTGTAGGTTCTGTAGGTTCAGAAGGCGTGGAAATGTGTCAGGCGGACGGTCAAAAGCCAGGAGCACATCGTAGGACATCTAGCCGACGGGAGAGGTTGTATGGGACGTCTAGTCGAAGGGATAGGTAGCAGGAGACGTCCGGCCAACGAGATGGGCTGTAGAGGCCGTCCGGCGGACGTGATAAATTGTAGGGGTGCCCGGCCAACTAGATGGGTTGCAGGGGGCGTCCGGCCGACTAGATGGGTTGTTGGTGGCGTCCGCAGGACACCCGGGAATAAACATCAGGATCGGGAAGTGGTGAGGGAAAAGGTCAAGGGCTGGAGCACGCCCGCTGGATGCGGGGAGATACACGACGGGATTGAGAGGTAGAGAGCGAAAAGGAGTGTATCTGGGGGGGTGCGGGACAGAGAGGGGATAGGGAGGGGAACTCAGGACGGAATCCGGAGGGAGAACAGTAACATAGGAGGAAACCCGGTGGGGGGGGGGGTTGTAGGGGTTGTTAGGGAGAAGGTGATTGAAGTGGCAGGACGTCAGGAAAGGGGTAGCATGCAGGGGGGTGTATGGGGTGTAACGGGACGGTAGGGTTGTCCGCAGGGCGCAGGGTTGCAGGGGGGGACAGCTTCTGGTTGCGTCCGCACCCAGAACTGGAGTTTACATTATGTGCGCCCGCAACGTCCGGCGCACAGGGAGGGCAGGAAGCAGCAGGGCGCAGGTTGATTTTTTTGCTGATGAAGGGCGGCCAACCCATAGCTAATCCAACTAGACCGTAGTGAACGGTTCAGAAAATGGGTCTGATGTTTGCGTATTATACCCCAGTCTCGCATTACGCGAAAATAGCAAAAACGCGTTAATACAACAACACTCGTTGCTAGGTATCAACAAAGAAAGGTCGCTATAACAACCACGTTACACGAAAAAGGCTAAGTTTTCTCTTATCTATGAAATTTGTTTTTGCATTATTTGGCGTTGGGATTTCGCCCGTTTAGTGGGCTTTATAATTTTGGGAACCCCTCGGCAGGGGGTAAAGACCGCTCGTAGTGGGCTGCCCAGAAATATAAAACATTTTAATTTGTTATTTTGTTACAGTTTGTCTGAGGAGACCTTAGTGGTCGAAACAACGCGGGCATTGTAACAAACACCTGCAACTACACGATATACAACATGTCAAAACAAGACAAGCGACTACTACAACTACGCCCTAAGCGAACGGATCGTCGGGCAGATCCTCGTATACGAGAGCCCGAATGCTATAACTGTCCAGAAGGACATGCGCACATCTATATCCTCGGCAAACGCTATCGAATCCCTGTGCTATTGGACTCTGGATCGCATATTTTTCTCATCAACGAACAACTCGTTGAGGACTTACACATCCCTTACCACTCGAGAACTGATGCAGTTCAAATCCAAGGCTTTACCCGGGAAACTATTTCTTCTGGTGGAACCAACTTTACGAAACCTCTTTTCCTAGAAATAGGAAGCAACAAACACCTTTCTCTGGTTTCCTGTGAAATAGCTCCCGCAGGAAAATATCGTATGATTATACCCTTTGGATGGTGGCATCAGGAACACCCTATTACTGATATCGCAAATCCAGAAAATTGGTCCTTCGACGACACTGAATGCCGATCGCACCTACTTCCTGAAGATGTAGGAATCTCGGTAGAATGGGACGAAGATGTTCTAAATGACCCTAATGCGGTGGTCATTGGTCGAATAGAAAATGTTGATGACGAAAAGATTACGATCATTGACCGGCTACCAGAAATCTATCGCGACTACCTCGACCTATTCCGTCCCTCTACGGCTGAGAAACTAGCACCTCGCCATACCTTCGACCACGCGATCGACCTTAAACCTGATACCCAACCACCATGGGGTCCAATATACCCTTTGTCTCAGAAACAACTAGAAGCGCTACGCAAATACCTCGATGATATGCTCAAACAAGGAACGATTTCCCCGAGTAAATCACCGGCTGGCACCCCAATCCTTTTCGTTCCCAAACCTGATGGTCGCCTAAGACTTGTTGTCGATTATCGTGGACTCAACAAAGTTACGATTCACAACAAATATCCTGTCCCCCTGATCACGGAATTAAGAGATCAAGTCCGTGATGCTCAAATCTTTAGGAAGTTAGACCTGAAGGATGGTTTCCATCTAATCAGAGTTCGTAAAGGGGGTGGATAGAAAACTGCTTTTCGAACCCGGTATGGACATTATCAATACGGAGTCATGCCTTTTGGGTTAGTTAACGCACCAGCCACCTTTCAAACCATGATGAACGAGATCCTGCGAGAGTTTCTCGACCAAGGAGTTGTCGTATATATCGACGACATTCTTATTTACTCTAAAACAATTGAGCAACATATTATACTCGTCAGAAAGGTTCTGCAAAAGCTGCGCGAATACCGAATCGCGATCTCCTTGGAGAAAAGCGTGTTTCATGTTAAAAAAGTGGATTTTTTGGGTTATGTTGTGGCAACAGATGGTGTAACGATGAACGATAAGAAGGTGGAATCTGTTAAGGCTTGGCGAGCTCCAGCCTCAGTTAAGGACGTTCAGATTTTTATCGGGTTTGCGAACTTCTACCGGCGATTCATTAAGAACTTCTCGGCTATCTGCGCCCCGATAACCAATCTGTTAAAAGGAGACCACAAGAAATTCTTTTGGGGAAAAGAACAACAAGAGGGATTTGACGACCTCAAACGACGCTTTATATCAGCACCAATCCTATGTCATTTCTATCCAGAACTTGACACGGTAGTGGAAACAGATGCCAGCGATTATGCACTAGGATGTATCTTGTCGCAGTTTCATGGAAAAAGGCTACATCCTGTCGCCTTCCATTCCCGAAAGCTTAGCCCAGCTGAGCGAAACTACGACATCCATGACAATCAATTATTGGCTATTCTCGTTGCCTTCAAGGAATGGAAACATTACTTGGAAGGAACGGAGAAACTAATAACGGTCTATACTGATCATCAGAACCTACAATATTTCCTTACAACAAAAGCCTGGACATACAGACAGATTCGATGGGCACAGAAATTGTGTGGTTTCAATTTCAAAATCATCTACCGACCAGGCATAAAAGGAGACAAGCCCGACGCTTTAAGCAGGCGGCCGGAGTACCGCCCTCAAGAGGGAGCTACGCATCGCGAGCAACAAATTCTGAAACCTCAGCACGTCGGGAAATTTCAAATTGCTGTCGTGTGTGGGACACAATCTGAACAGCTCCAATAGGAATTGCCTCAACTAGAAAAGGAAATCCGTATTCGGATTCAAAGGCTTGACGCAAGAGCCCGAATCCCTACCAAAAGGTCAAAGCTTGCAGCAGGACACGACCTCTACAGCATCGAAGATATACTAATCCCAGCCAACAGCCGAGTACTAGTGAAAATCGGCTTGGCGGTTGCAGTACCAGAAGGAACCTCCGGTCGCATAGCACCAAGAAGTGGCTTAGCAACCAAAGGTATCACGGTAGATGCGGGAGTTATTGATGCAGATTACCGAGGCGAAGTCAAAGTCGTACTCGTTAATCATGGAAAGTTAGATTACGAGGGTAAGATAGGCGAACGCATAGCGCAGCTGGTAGTGGAAAGAATTGATGATCAGGATTGGATGGAGGTTGATGGGTTAGATGAGACTGAGAGAGCGGAAAAGGGTTTCGGGATCACTGGGACAGGGTTGGAGTTGAAAGAAACCCAACCAACGATATGCTTCCTTCAAGCAGATGGTAACCACGAGTTTTATGATTCCTCCGATATTAACCAACACCCTATCCTACGTAAAGGACAAGTGTTATTATCAAATAACATTATCGCCAAAGCAAATCTGAAAGGATTTGAAGCTCACTTTTTGGCTAAAGTTCGCGAAATGGCAGAGGAAGATGGAGTTTGGATGCAACGAAAGAAAGAGTTGGAATCCTGGAAGGAAAAGGGAAAGGAATTGCCTAAGTAATGGTCGATATCCGATGACCTTCTCTACTACAAAGACCGGTTGTTTATCCCAGCAAACGAAGACCTCCAAACACTTATCGCTAAGGGATGTCGCGACTCCCAAATGGCAGGTCACTTCGGACAAGAAAAAACTCTAGAAATCATTACACGAGATTTCTACTGGAAAGGATTAACCGACTGGGTAAACAATTACGTTCGTTCCTGCACCCCCTGTCAACAAGCGAAAGCTACACGATACGCACGATTTGCGTTACTTAATCCCCTACAAGTACCCTATGCTGCGTGGGCTTCAACTTCGGTAGACTTCATCACGCAGTTACCAAAATCAGCAGGATATACCCAGATCATGGTCGTAGTAGACCGCTTCACAAAAATGGCACACTTTATCGGATTAGAAGAAAAAGCGACCGCAAGAGATGTGGCAGAATCCTTCCTTAAGGAAGTCTGGAAACTTCACAGTTTACCCTCGGAAATCATTTCAGATATGGATGCGAAGTTTGCAGGAGAATTTTGGGCATCATTGTGCAAAAAACTCGGCATCAAACGAAAAATATCGACAGCGTACCACCCTCAATCTGACGGACAAACGGAACGAGTCAACCAAGTGCTGGGAGGCTACCTCCGTATATTTGTCAACTACGATCAGGACGACTGGTACCATCTCCTACCTTTAGCTGAGTTCGCCTATAACAACTCGGTAACAAACGCACACAATATGACCCCTTTCTTCGCAAACTACGGCTATCATCCCCAAACTGAATGGCTGAAGGAACGTGAAGCGCGAAATCCAGGAGCAAACCTTTACGCTCACTGGATGCAAACGATACATCAACAAGCGAGACAATCTCTAGAAAAAACCAGGGAAGCCATGGGACGTTATTACGATCGGAAGGCTAAGCAGCAACCTGACTTCAAAATAGGCAATATGGTTATGCTTAATGCCAAGAATATCCGCACTAAACGCCCATCCAAAAAATTAGCCCCTAAGCTATACGGACCTTTCAAAATCCTGGAACAACGAGGAGAGCTTGCGTATAAACTCGAATTATCGGAACGTTGGAAAATCCACCCAGTATTTCATATATCGCTACTCGAGCCCTATCGAACATCTATTCGACCGGCCCGAGAACAACCACCTATGGAACCCGAAGAGATCGATGGTGATCTTGAATAGGAGGTGGAAAAAATCATTAAGAGGGAAATAATCGCTTATGATCGGAGAGTACGTGGCAGGACCAGGACCTTCGAAGAACTCCGCTACTTCGTGAAGTGGAGAGGGTGCTCGGAAGATGAGAACACCTGGGAACCACCCGAGCACTTAGAACGAGCACAGGAATTGGTAGAAGATTTTCATAGAGAAAATCCAGATATGCCAAGATTGGGCTAAGTAGTATTACATGGAAAGGTTTTCCTCTCGTGGCCAAGCAAATGCGAAAGGTTTTTCACCCTACCCTGTAGAGTACTAAAAGGATTTAATGTTTATTATGTATTACTTCACATGTATTATTATATAAGGGATTTGAGGACAAAACCCTTATGAGGAGGGAGCTAATATTACCCTAGCGGGAATAGCTTACCTAATAATTAAGAGCGAGGTATATGGCTTCATAGGATGACCACATATCCGAACCCAAGCTCCCGGAGTTATGAGTTTCACAGAGGCATCTGGAAGACGACTCGGAATACTGAATGAGAGCACGTTTCAAGATATGTTTAACTGATTGGAACGATGTTTAGAGATTACTACTCCTCTCATTTTCTAGTTGCATATGCGATTAGCTGCATAATGCTTTGATAGCTGGATATCGGAACTGATCACTCCATATTCCATACTACTATTGGTATGTAGGCATTTGGGCCGCATATTCATTTATAGTCTATCATGACGAAGAGATCGAAGACTGTCTACTGGTGGAGTGGGGACACCCTCAGATTAAATAGCAGTTCGGGAGATTCTCTGAGTTGAGCTGGGCAAGTTCTCAGGGTCAAACAGTGTTCGCACTATGTTCTGACGAACTGAATTGTTAAGAAGATACTTCTTAACTAGAGAAGTTGAAGTAGCATGAACATTAGTATAAATAGTAGGCCTCTCCCCCGGTGGTTGAAGAATCATCAAGCAAAGAAGAAGAGACCTTAACAATATAACAAGTTAGCGAGTTATATTCTAACTCTTTGATATTCGACTACTCTTTATTACTTTACCTTTATCAAACAATTACCAACGAGCCTTCCTGACTATTAATCCATTGTCTCGAATATCCTTGGCCTAGTTAGCTTGGACTCCTACTGTGTTAGCTACCCCGTAACAAGATCATTCGAGCCCCACACCTTTTAAATGACCTTGGCTGAAGGATAATAGGAGAGGCTTGTGCCGGGTGCTACAGTTGTTCGAATAATTCGGATCTCAGATCAGACTAACCCCACCAACTTCTTAGGTGACCATAAAGCGTGGCCTGTCTCTATTACAATCGAAAATCTTCCATCACCCCCGCGAAACAGCCCAGGTTCAATGGCTTTCCTGCTTCTCACCTTATTGCCAATTCCTCCCAAATTCTCAAAGTCCTCTAAAGCCGACCAACATCAGATGAAAATCAACGCTGACACCCTACAAGATCTATTCGAACTCATCTTCACGCCCCTACAAGACGTGGCGCATACCGGCATCGCCATTAACTGCACCAACGCCAAGGTTCGACAGTGCTTTCCAATTCTCTTGGCGTGGATCGCCGACAATATGGAAAACCTGGCCCTACACGGGTTAAAGACGAACACCTGTCCTAATTGCGAGCTGCCTACCCACGAATTAGGAACAAAATACTAGAAGTCATCGAACTAGAAATTACGCAAGATACCAATGCTACAAACCTGATAATCAGAACCCAGGCTCGGAGTCTGACAATGACCACATCATGTGTGACAATCTTGATATTGGCCAAAATATCTTTCACCGCCTGGGCCTGCTTTCTGCATCTGATATGTACAAACCAGACATGCTCTATACAATTTATCTCAGCCTATTCAATCACATGATGGACTGGATCGAAGGCTTTCTGAAGAAACATGGGCGACTGCAGGCTTTCGACAACTTTTGAAAGGCATTACCGCCATACCCACGTTTCTTGGTTTCCAAAAAGGCTTACTGCGAGGTTACGCAGTAGCAAGGGAAAGGGATGAGGAATCTGGGGCGCTGTATTTTGGGAGTTCTCGCGGTGGCACTCCGCCAGCCTAGAGGTGCACAAGTAATCCCTTTCCAACGTGGTCTCAGATGCATCAGGGCATTGGTCGACTTCAATATGATGGCGCAATACCGTAGCCACACATCTGCCACCATAGCCTACATGAATGATTATCTAGACCAGTTTCATAAGCTAAAAGATATAATTTTAGAATATTGAGTAACAAAACGCGCACAGGACAAGGTTGCCAAGCAATGAAAGGAGATTCGACATCAGAGAGCCCTGGTGATTCAGCGACTGGCCCCATGCAACCGGCGCCGGATCGGCGATGACAATCGCCAAGAAGAAAACGACCTCTTTCTGGACTTGGTCTGTGGCGAATCGCATTTCAACTTTATCAAGATGCATCTACTAAGCCACCTTTGTGAACATATACGCCAGTTTGGCAACATTCCGATGTATTCCACCGAGATCGGAGAGCTCCCTCACAAGATGCAAATCAAAGACGGATGGCGACAATCGAACAAACATGATGCAGCACGCCAGATCGTCCACAGCTACTGTCGTCAACATGCTATCAGAATGCGACTGTTGAACCGTGAATCACTAAAATGCCGTGACGATGATCTCTCAGGTGACGTCTTGCATCATTTAGACAGCCCAGCCAGCACCGTAACAGTAGCAGCGCCGTTTGTCAGCAGGAGGGTCCTGAAGGGACGTCGGGAAGATGTGTCCAATGTCGTGGATTTTAGCCGGATCTTCGAAGTCTCACTCAGGATTCTATATCGTGAATTGATCTGATATAGCAGACCTTACCTGCCCGCAGCAGGCAGCCTTCCTGAGGCCCATGCGATACATCGATCACTCCCCGTTGAGCTACTTACACAACTAGAAATCCCCATTCTTGCGTTCCAATAACCCGATGTTGACAAGATCTAGCGTGCATGATCCACCGGCAATCTACACTTTAGAACCCTAAGCAGTCGCAATGATTGGGTTTGAGTTCAAGTGGGTAAGGAAGAAATGTATGGTGCGCTAAGGGGTCGTCTACAGGCAACGCTAGTTGCCCTCTTAAAAATCTGAGACTACGGATCCGTCGATAGTGTACGTCGGGTGGCCAGTGTTCGGATGCTGACCTCTGTCAACTCAGGGGGTATATCGGATCAACATGGCCTTGTTACAGTGCAGATGAGGCAGGACGCAGGAGTGTTTACAATAGTAGATATACGGACAATCCTTGGTCTGGCGCATCTGATCCAGAAGGAGTACCAGCGCTGGCATATACATAGTGGGACCGATTTGCCAACATTTAATGAGGTTTATCAAGGAATCTGAATCGGAGAATCAGGACTCGGCGATACGTGAGAATCATACACAATCTTGATACTTTATATAGCAGATATAGAACTGACTTTAAACCTACATCATGAGTTCGCCAGACCAGTGAGGCGTGATATGTGAGATGGGAGATGTGAAAAAAGAATATGCTACTGCCCCAGACGCTGGCAGACCAACGTCTGAGGAAGCAGCAAATGAATTCAGGTTGAGACGACTCGAGCGGGGATAAGGGGCAGGATACGTCAGGACGCAGACAAGAAGCAACGCGGAGCGAGCACAATCACGAGCAAGAGGCGACGAGAGGGAGAGTCTGAGGTCGTCTGGACGTTGGGAGAAGACAACCTTGCGTCTGGACGTAGGGAACGTTGCGACGCCAGTCAGGACGCACAGGACGCATGGGACGCAGAATATCTGGTGCTTGCATCAGGACGCAATGCCGGCGGATCCGACACAGGCTCCATTTTTGCTGATGAACTACATGCCTGTTGCACTGTCCCTCACGATGGCAAATTGGTGGTCTCTGTTGAACAGAGAATCTGGATGGGGCTTGCACTAACACTTGTGAATATCGCCTTATTGATACTGCTCACAGCCCTATATAAGTCCTCCCTGCGGTGGCCTGGTAGAACTCGATCAAACTCAACCAAAATTACTCGAAATTGCTAATATTCCAATCCATTAGGTCTGCCAACACTTTCTGACACACAACTGGTGTCCCAGATCTTCTTCTCTTTCACTCCAACTCTTATCGCAACACTTTTAGAACCATTTTGAGTCTTAGTTGGGCGCTACATTGCATTGTATCAGCCATACATCGAGCTTTGCAGAGGACATGCCTCGCGAGCTTCCTCTCTAGGCCTTCAATACATTAATATTCCCCCTCTGCTCATTGCCCCAAGTGTGCTTCGCCACTGCCATATCATCCTCTTCCTAGTGTCTGTGATGGTTATCACAGGAAACTTCCTTCCTGTCGCATTGGGTGGAATCTTTGACCAGGGTTTGCAACTACTCATATCTGATATAATGGTAACTGTTACGGGGTAGCTAACATGGTAGGATTCCGAGCTAACTAGGCCGAAGATATCCAAGACAAGGGATTAATAGTCAGGAATCCTCGTAGGTAATCGTTTCGTAAAGGTAAAGTAATAAAATGTAGTCAAATATCAAAGAGTTATAATATAACTCGATTAACTTGATATATTATTATCGTCTCTTCTCCGTTGCTTGGTGATTCTTCAACCACCGGAAGAGAGGCCTCTATTTATACTAATGTTCATAGTACTTCGACTTCTCTCATTAAGAAGTCACTTCTTAACAATTCTGTTCATCAGAACAAAGTGCGAACACTGTTTGACCCTGAGAACTTGCCCAGCCCGACTCAGAGAATCTCCCAAACTGCTATCTTATCTAAGAGTGTTCCCACTTGTAACAGGTTTATTCCTGTCTAACGAAAATACAATAGGACCCGCGATAGACCTGCTAGCGCTGGTGCTAAGGGAGGCTTCAAGGGACCGGTAGCTAGAAGGATAATAGTTGAAGGGCAAGTTGGGCTAAGGGACTCAGGGATTGCCGTTCAACCAAGTGTATTCTTAGACTGAAGGTCTGTCGAAGTCTGCTGTCTCCTGCTAGCCAGGAGACTGGTTTAAATACAAAAACCCAAGAGCAATAGCCTTCCTGCAATCACGATCATTACCAGTAGCTGCGCACATACCGGAATCCTGTAATCCTGCAAGACCAAAGAAAGAAACAAACAGTACTCAGCCTTCCTCAGTGTTACATGACCATTCCATACCCGGAATCCTAAATATAAACTTCCAGCAAAGCAAACTAAACATAGCAACACGATAGCATAGCCTATCTGACTCAGAGGCAGTGGCGGAGCTGAAATCAAATCAAATAAACCAAATATAAATCAACTAAACATAGGAGATCCTGCACTGCCCGCTCCTGTGTACCGTTACCGGAACATGTACACATGTTACACCACTCCACCAGTAGACAGTCTTCGATCTCCTCATCATGATAGACTATAAATGAATATGTGGCCCAAATGCCTACATACCAATAGTAATATAGAATATGGAGTGATCAGTTCCGATATCCAGCTATCTAACCACTATGCAGCTAACGCATATGCAACTAGACAATGAGAGGAGTAGTATTCTCTAAACATCGTTCCAATCATTTAAATATATCTTGAAACGTGCTCTCATTCAGTATTCTGAGTCGCCTTCCAGATGCCACTGTGAAGCTCATAACTCCAGGAGCCTGGGTTCGGATATATAGTCTTCATATGAAGCCATATACCTCGCCCTCCAATATTAGGTAAGCCACCCCCGCTAGGGTAATAGTAACCTACCCGTTCACCACTAGCATAAACTCAGAAATCCAGACTGAGGTCCCAGTTGGAGGTGCTATCTTCAAGACATTCACGAAAGATATTGAGGAACCTTGGTTGGTTGTCATCACCAACTTTGTTGGGGGCACAGATCTGCCGGCATGGGTCACAGATGAATTGTACTTTCTCCCGTTTGAGTGGGAGTGAGGGAAAAAGACTGGCTGGAGGACATTGATGACGCAAGGATATGGTTGAAACCTGACATGCCATTTACTTGCTGGAAATACTCTCCAACAAATCAGCCAGCTGAATGAAACTCAGCATAAAATCAACGTCATGATTCTAATATTAGCTGGAGGCTCCACAGGTTGCATAAATCATAACACAAGGCATGTCCGGTTATTGAAACCAGGAACCCGCCCGTTCACAGTGGAGTGGGTCTGGGGCCTTAAACACATAGACGGAGCGGTGTACAAGCCTGCCATAGCCTAATCCTCGCTGGCTGGGGCTATGGTGAGGTGAATCCAGTCTATATAGGCAAAGAAACCGTCACTCCCGGAAAGGTTCCCACAAATATGCGATCTAACACGACAATAATCTGCAGCCGGCAAATCTCTACCGGCAAGTTCATCGTGACAGTAGATGGGGAAGGCCGGGTGAAACAATCCAAGCGGATCGGACAGCTCAAATACCATAACCCTGGAATCTTCACCCACTCTACCTCAGTGGGGAACTTCAAAGCGCAGCCGGCAATAATTCTCCATGTCCCTCTAATGGAAGGAATAGACTTTGGCATAATGCATAACAACACATCCCATAGCTTCTCCCAGTTTAGCGGCGAGTTCCTGATCAACAACACACCCTCTGACCCCTCAACCCGATCACCGCACTTCCAGGATGCTCAGCATGCTATGTCAAAGTTTTATTAACCTTTCATCCCAATCCTACTTGCCCAGAACCGGAACAGGATATTTGTCCACACTGGCAATATGAGGAGATCAGAAGTTGGCAAACTCGAGTTCATTCAGCTGAGGATGTCGATGGGCCCAGTGATGTTCTACATCGTAGTGGGCATTCTCAGATTCCAGCCAATCTCCAGAACGATAATCTTCGCGTCGACCCCGAGGCGCTTCCTACCGCGCCTCGGGTCTAATCTCACTAGTGAGATTAGCTTCTTCCATGCAAGTAGTGCTCTATCCCATGTTGCTGGAACACTAAATATGAGCTCTGCTATGCACAGCCGACATTTGAAGAGATTGGGGGGGACCTATGGCTATGGGAGTTTTTAGGGGTTGGGTTGGAAGAAGCCCGTTAGTATTGAGAGGATGAGCTTGATTGAGGCTTATAAGGAGGCAGCAGTGACTATGACTACAAGCTCTACCATTCCAAAAACGGGGGCCATGGTAAAGACGGTTGCGGCACGAGAAGGTCACCTTGAACCTATAGTATAAATGCAACACTGTTCATTGTGTTAGAAATCACTGGTATAGAGGCCGGGAAATGTATTTCTCGTCTATGTTATGGTTAATGGTGATCGAATGCTCTTCTGTTTTTCTGTTTGGCTTTGACTATCTCCCTGTCTTTGTAGGGAAATGTTTCTCTTTGGTCCCCTTCCTTTTCTTTCATCAATTCTTCTATTTCTCCCCTCCTGATGTTCCGCATACTTCTGGTTCTCTGTCCTATTTTTTTTAACCTGCTTGCACCATCTCTCGGTGGGTGCTCCTATACTGAATGGAGTTTTACCCAAGTTGTACTATATATATGGAAGATATAGAGAAGCTGGGGGAGGTGGAGGTGTATTTTACGAGCAGCGAAAACTTTGCACACTCTACTCGAGTAGAAGTATGTTCCGCTCTTGGTGTCGTGACTGGAGTAAGCGATATTCCCCGAGCGACTAAGAGTGTGTGGAGTTCGGGGGAAGTTCAGCAAACTTACCCTTCATACCCGAAGAGTTCACCAAAAGGGCTTATCACGTGGGTTTGGGTAGTCTCAGACCCTGCTATGCTGCCGTGATCAGGGCACTAGGCACCACTTTACACTTAAGGCTGCAAAGAATCTCTCGCTAAAGATGTGAATCGAAATCTACTAACAACTTAGGAAGCGATTCCCCGTCCCATTATAGTCCCAGAATTAAGCTCTCAGCTAGTTGAGTATTCATTTCCAAATTGACATTCCATGAAATACCTAACTAACCTGGCGCAGTGGTTAACATATCGAGAACCAATTAATCCCTGTCACAATTAGCAAGAGTACAGGAGTTCAATTCGGACTTACAATCAGTTATTCTTGAAAGATCTATCAAGTATGGCAGGAGAAATATTAAATAATCCTGGCCCATGGGAATTGAGGGGGTTAGGGAACCTGGCGTTTATCAATAGGGCTGTGAGGCTTGTCAATCCTACTATGACACAAGGTGGTGGAATCATACAATTGGGCATAAGGTTTGCAATCGGCGGGGTAGTTGAAATGGAAGCAACTTTGTCCCCGGCTCGCTTTGTCTTGGAAAAGCTGCTGTAGATTCTTGAGCCACCTTCAATCGGGCAAGCTATGCTCGCCATATTTGTTGCCTTGTAAACATATTATGTTTTCCTCCCTGGGGCGTATGATTTTGCCTTGTGGGGGGCGTAGGATCTCGGAATACGGTACCGGGGGCTGGGAGTAGGTCTCTCAAACTTAGCGAACTGGTTCCTCGAGCCTGGCGCCAAGAGTTCAATAGACCTTTTTACATCCCCAAATTTCGAGGAAACCCACCAATTGTGTAGTTTGGACAAGGGTTCATGCACATCCAAGATGGGATACGTATTGCTAGGACAATTTTATTGAATCAACCACATGTGAAATTCAAGTTCGAAAGACTTTTTTCCAACCCCTATTCCAATACAGGGCGATATCCTTATCACAAGCAAGAAAAGTATTGACAGTAATGTATCAATAGTTATCTCCGAGTCTGAGACTTACTGTGTGTCCGCGGCATCTGAATCTAAAGGCGCTAGGTTAATAAAACACCCTAAAGACGAAATGGACCCTATTATCATTACTGGTACTAGCTCTTAGAGGTTATCATACTAGCTTGCCTATACTGTAAGCACTTGAATAATTGGACCCAAGGCAAAGGCGTCTGAAATTCCCTCTCCTGGATAGGGGGGCGAGCCCACAGCGATAACTAACCCCTCAGCTCCTGCTTCTGATAAAACAAAAAGAAAAAACGAGCCAGACCTTACCAGCAAAGGCAACTCCAACTCAGTCCAATTATTCGAGTTCTTATCGGATTTACAGGTCTTACTCCCATGACTTCATGTACCGATATCATACTGCGGTTTCGCTAAGCCCAAGTACATTAGATGGGGAACCAGATAATTCTTGGCACGGCTGCTCGGACCCTCGATTGACTGCCCGGACCCTCGGTTCGAGCTCAAGACCGGTCCAGTATCACACAATGGAGATACAGAACCTTTAAACGCACTGTGTGGAAGCTGTAAAAATATTTGATGTAACAAGGGCCCAAGAGCGCAACAGCTCTACGCCAGAGTGCAACCGTCGACTTGCATTTGGTGATTGGTTATAAGATTAGGTTATATTGTAAGATATAAATCTTACTATTAATTGTAAACGAATAGAAATAGAAATTAAGCAGATATAAAGACTGTTTTTCTTCCTAAACTTAAAGGAAGAATAGTACTTAGCTGGTAGTATGAAGATATCCTCCCAAGGGTATAATACCTTCTATTTATACCTAATTTTCATACTACCCTAACTTAGATGACTAATCACTTCAAGAAATTCACCTTCCCTGACTTATAGTAAGTCATTGTGCTCAATCTATCTACTTACTCCTATGAGTCATTATACAACAAGCTATAATCAATCAAAACACCATACTACATCAATCATAAGACCCAAAGTAGTCAGACGCATGAAGCATATTACTCATAATAGAGTTATATGCAAAAATCATCATCATATTATAATATTATAATCTTACAATCATGAGTTATAAAATATGCAATAAATTATAATACAACTATACTAACCAGAAATTTCATTGTCATAAAAAAACGATGAGTCAAGTGACATCATACTGTGAAATACAACATATCTATAGCTAATAACTATCAGTTATATAGAATTACCCTTTCTTTCTCACTATTTATAATGACTTTTAATATAAGTCAGAATTGAGTTTCTTTCCAAAGCCTGATAATATGAAAACAGATACAGGAAAGTATGCCTGAGACAGACCCTGCAGGCAAATGAAACCTCTCTTCCAAATCTGTAATACAGAACTCACTATCAATAAAGTCTTCTAAGTTAGCTTCTATAGCCAAGTTCAAATTTCCAGTATTAGAATTAAGTTCAACAAGAATGTTCATCTAGTATTCAAGAAGTGAGATACCCACATTCTGGTCCTTGAATCAGACTTGATAGTCAGTCTTCTTATAGGTTATAGCTTTTTGAATTACCTTTTATTAATGCTTGTCAATGAGACTAACAAGCTTGTATTTCAGATTAGTTATATTCTCCAAGAAATCATGAACCTTCTTCCGATTAGCCACCTTGTCAGTATCCTGGCACTTCATATTCGGCATTCAGTCAAGCATTTGTTTTTCTTGCTCTTCTTTGATTCATACTGTCTAATAGTATATACTATAGCACAAGTTCAAAAGGGAATAACATTTGAGGATTTTGAGAACCCCCGCCTCAATGTTCTTATACGCGATATCAGCAGTTACACACAGGCTTCGTAGTTGTATTTGTAAATGATTGCTGATATTTTTATATGCTTGTTCTGGTACCCTTTGACCATTCACCTTTTTCTAAGTCTTAGTAAATTCATCACAAAATAATACCATATTCTCCAATACATTTTATTCAGAGCCATAGAGAAACTGCATTTGGAAACTACAAACTTGATATGGCTCTTACCAAAGAAATCCTTTTCTTCAAATAAACAGCTTTGAAGTTTTACTAGATATGGATATAAAACTTTTGTTATTAGGATTGATTTTGAAGAAAGTCTCAATAAAACTTCCGTCAATATCATTCATGTTAATTGATAAAACTCATTGATAATGTCTGTCACTTAGTAGAAATATATGCAGCTGTAACTGCAATTTCCTACTCTATGTTACAAGTATATAGAACTTGAATATAATGATAAAATGTTCAGTGCTATTACTAGAGCCTGATAGAGAAATTTCCTAAAGCTTCAGAAAAGCTATGAGAATACAATACTATAGTCTTTACTTATCCACAAACTCACTGAATTGCCATTATTGTAAAGGTTTAACAACACTTTATTGTTTACTCATAAGAGGAACAGATGAACAGGTGCTTACTGAGTACTTTCCGCTTCTGAATGCTATAAATAATTAGCTATATTATGATCTTAGATAGTGGGGAACTCTGTTATTATCTAAGGATAGATTATTATAGTTTTTCGACAGCAAGCCTGTTTCCAAAACTATCATAATAGCTTTGGAGTCTTGAAAGTAAGTACTTGAAGGGTTTTGGGTATTTGTAAAGTAGAGGTAAAGGTAAGAAGTTGTGTTGCAACACCTAGTATAGAAAATTACTTAAATAGTTGTATGAAAATTCTATATTTAAAGCCTGAGAGCAGGATTATATAGCCTTCTTCTCACAACCCTGACCCTGATAACTTATTACCTTACATCATGTGACCCCTATAACCCATGATGAGTTATATGATAAAATCCATCTGCTGACTTCTATCAGTTATCTCTACAATATACCTTTTACCAATCAAAACTTATACGACACGTTACCAACATATATAGATTACCTATATAAAACCTATGACCTAAATATAGCTCATGTTAAAACTTCATTACCTCATAGTTAGCCTTGCAAGACTAACCACAATGTGCGTGTAGACTATAAAACTAACTTTTCCATCATCCAATCAAATCATAACTATAATATGCTATTACTATACTCCATTATGTAAAATACTATATGTCAAGTGATATCATGGTGTGAAACGTACTATTCCTATAATTGATATGTATTAGTCATGTATTTTTCTTTAGGCTTAGTCATGATTTGTAAGAAAGGATGATATCATGTTATGACTCATTTAGGTACTGTTCTTTTACCTAACTATCAAACTCAGCAACTAACCAGACCGAATAATACAATATATTCACTCCTTCTCTTATCTCAGCACAGACTATCAGCCTTGTTCATCACTTTGAAAATCCTATTTATTGCAAACAGCTTGTAGGAATTTGAGTTTTTAACAAGATTCAAACTTGAATATTTGAGTTCTATATAGATCTATCGAATATTCCAACCTCAAATCATACTTGACTCTTTGTAGTTTGCAATTGCTGTCAGTTTTACAAATAACACGAATAACATACCAAGAATAGATCACCCATGGTTTCCATTTTGGACCGTAAACTTGAATACACTTACACTATCTTTTTTAATACTGTTTTATATTTCAATATATTCATATTACATAAAATAATCATAGTACTGTACTATTAGCTAATTATTCTTATGTTATGATTAAGCCCTATTCACCACGCCACAATATAAATATATCACAATAAAAGTTGTAAATGGCATATATGCTAAAATAAATTTATAGCATATTTCAGAAATATTAGGTGTTCTTTTGCGCAACTACAAAATAAATATTCATGTTAAGAAAACACATGCCCTATTCTGATCATTGTAAAAGTAGGGTTATAAAACACCCTGAAAGATAACTGAGCCTCGTAGTGTAACTACAAAGCATATTTTTCACTCTGTTAATTCACAACCTATAACAACCACACACTAAAAGCCGATTCAGCACCATGGGCAATAGTCTTTGGGTTGAAGACACGGAACGACTCCTCATCGAAGCTCTTTTAAAATGAGTAGAAGATGGAGACCGGAGTGAGAACGGGTTTAAAAAGTCAGCCTGGGCAAAGGTTGTGGCGGAATTGAATGTGGCTAGCAAGGATACTTTGGAAAAGCCAATTACGATTGCCCAAGCCAAGAGCAAAGAGGTTACAGTAAGTTTAAACCCAGATTGATTAATTTAACTTGAGATTTTAGCAGTGTACAATGAGGTATATCTAATAATGAAATAGTTGAAGAGAGAATTTGAAATTTTGCATGCAATCAGACAGTGTTCAGGCTTTGGCTGGGATGCAATGAAGGGGATTCCAACAGCCTCTAGTGATGTTTGGAAAACCTATATTCAAGTAAGTTTTACTCCTAATAGCTTTCTATTGTTTATTTATTCTATCCTATTTATAAATTATGTAGTCCTTAATAGCTAATACTAAAGTATTTTAAATAGTCTCATAAGGAAGCAGCCAAGTATAGACATAAGGGATTTCCCCTTTATGACAGGCTTGTGGACCTGTTTCTTGGTGTGAGGGCTACCGGGAGATTTGCACGTACCGGATGCAACGGTCAGAAGCAAAAGAAGAGGAAACTGTGAATGACAGCTCTTCGCAAGAGTTGATAAATTCTGCCTTTCCATCCCAGGATATGAATTTTGCGATGATTGATCCAACACTTCTGCATAATCTGGACCCTATCGAGCCAATGTTTGATGGGCAATTTCGGTCTGCATCTCCTCCCTCAAGCCAGTCTTCTAATCCTGCACCTTCTATCTCGGGTCTTAAACATCAGCGCAACGAGTAACCAAGTCCCATGAGCCGCAAGCGCCCTAGCAATAGCTACTCTTCACTTTCATCATTGACTGTCACCCTGGCAGATGCAAATGAGGAGGCTGTGTATCAGAGAACACATGGGGTACTCTCAAAGCAGGAACGTGCTGTCCATATTCTGGAACAGGACTATGGTGATCGGTATTCTACGGATGACATGGTGAAGGCAGTGTGTTTGTTTTAAGATCGAAGTAAAGCTTGTGTATTTCTAGGGCTTTCAGCTGGTATAGTTCGTGATGCTTGGTTGAGAGGGCAGCTAGACATGTAAATCTGGCGTGTATGTACTTATGAGATAGGCAATGGGGGTTTTTTTTGTTTTCTATTTGTTTTTCTATATGTAGAGAATAGAAAACATTTTTTCCCCTATAATACTTTAATCCATTACTTGTTATCAGACATATTAACAACCTATTATATGCCCATTCCCTGCAAATACAGCTGATAATCATTCCACATGTGACTAGCAATCTTATCCCATAGTGTAACCATTTCTATCACTCCATTGCATTCGTTTTCTTCCTCAACAGTTGCATTCTGTCGACTGCTATGATGGTACTTGTAAGGACTGGTATTGTGGTTAGGTTGTCCAAGCACAATGTTCCTATCTACCCAGTATGTTCTGTCAGTACCTAGTCATCTCATTTTTGTTTATATAGTTTTTGTAATACAAGTAGAAAAGATTTGCAAAGAACTTACCCAAGGTACAACTCTGACCATCAGATTCCTGTTGACTTGCAAAGGCAATTTCTGATTGTGTTGACTTTTTGCGAATGAAATTATGAAGTCCTGTCAATGCCAACACAATTTTTACCTGACTCTGCATAGGGTACTCTGGCTGTGCTTTCAGAATGGGAAATTTTCTCTTCAAGATACCAAAGATTCGTTCCACCACATTTAGTAATTGTGAATGCCGAAGATTGAACAATTCCTCCTTTGTTCTTGGTCTAATAGACAGTTTTCTTATATTAGTTTTACCAATTCTACAAGGTATCAATTCAAACTGAATATCAGGAAAGGAAATATTAGATATATACATACTTTGTACAAGAAAGGTAATGCTCTCGCAAGTGATATCGCACTCCCCGATATGGTGTCAAACAACCTTTCTTTAATGCATATCCAGCATCCCCTAAATAGTACTTTCCCTCTGGGATCTCAAAGCCTTTGGACCTTGCATCCTGTAAAACACGGCTGTCATGGGCTGATCCCTCCCAGCCAGCAAGCACATAGCTGAAATACATATCAAAGGTACAAGCAGCAAAGACATTTTGACTAACTTGGCCCTTACGGTTACGATCTGAGGCCACTCTACTTGAGGGAACATGCGCCGCAATATGTGTCCCATCAAATGCACCAAGTGCGTCCTTGAAGTATGGATAAAGCTTCTGATTGGTTTCGACCTCCTTGGGACATTTATTCGCTGGCAGTTGGACTATCTCTGCCTGTAACGCCACAAGCCCATCAAGAACTTGATTGAAATATCTAAACAATTTAAAATTAGCTTAAGCTCGTCATAATTCGTTCATACTACTTGAAATATTATTATAGGATTAACATACTTGCTTACAGTGCTTCCACTAAGCTGAAATCTTTCCTTTGCTTGCCGGTTGGATCCGTTATGGCCAATAGTCCATACAAACATCGCTAGCTGTTCTTTAATATCTACATTTACTGTAGATCTCAAATGGTTTCCTCTTTCCAACCATTCACATAGATCCAGAAACACTCTTTGTGGCATACGAAACACATCTGCAAACCTCTGCTTGTTTGTATTTTGAGACAAGAGTTCCTCAACATAGGCCCTACCTGTAAGTATTGATGTATTTGACCTCTCTTGATTATACTCACCTATAATTGCCTTACCAACTATTTCAACTGTTTGTAACAAACTATTAGCATTTACTCTACCTTTCAGGGCTCTACTTTCGTTATCAGAATCAGTGTCTAAACCACTCTCGTCTCTTAAAAGATTAGTATCCATCTGATCTATCAAGTTGAAAATTAGAATTAATTTTGTAACAATCTTTGATCAAGTCCTCTATTCATTATTCATTATATACAAATTATTTCTCATAGCATTATTTTATAATCCAAGGGTAAAGGGCTTTTGTTTCTACTCCTTACCCTATATACTCTATTTTTATTTTTATACTATAAAAATCTATTGTGAAAATAAAACTTGATCACGATATTTTTGTACACAGTGAACACACCCCTATATAAAAACTTTTAGTTGCCATAATTTATGCCATAAAAGTCACTTTTATGCTATAAAAATGGCAAGGTGAACAGGGCCTTACTTAATTGTTTCCAGCACTCACAATTGTGAGTCAGACGATATAATGACTTTTGCATATACTCATATCAGGAGTGATGGGTTTTAGCTTTTTGACTCATTTGAGCATATGATAGGTTTTATGGGTTTTGATTGGTTACCAGAGGTTGGGGAGTTGACTCATAAGAGTCACCTAAGAGATTTCGCACTATGACTGATTACAAGTTATAGAGGTTACATAATAGAAGGTGATTAGTCACCAGGGTTAGGGTTGTGGGAAGATGCCTATATAAGGTTTAGCCTTGGCCAAGAAGACAGAATCTTCACTCAACCATCCAAGTGGTTTTCTATACTTAACATTGCAACTTGAATATGATTCCTTCTTCTCTCCTTACATACACCCCTCCTTTATGAAAGCCTCAGTACCAAACCTCAATCTCCTACTTACAGGAGTAAATAAAACCAGAACCTAGAAACTATTGTGATAGTCTCAGAGCATGGTTTCCTGACTATAAATTATTAGAATAGTTCTTGTCTTTGCTAAGCAAGCCAGTCTTGTATTATTTGAAAAGATAGTATCCTCTACTCTCTTGGTGCAGAAAGGTGAGACTCATTTCTGAAGCACTTCTCTGTTGTTGCCTATTTCATCATATCCTGATAATAGGATTATTACAAAATCTTAATTTGAGCTAAGATCTTTTATTGAGCTGAGAGTCATATCTCAGACATGGTGCATCGATTTTGGAACTATACCAAGTTATATAATTTGCAGAAAAAATTCAGCACAGTTATTGTGCAAACTCCTTCTTCTATTCAGGTCCAATTCCTATTATCCACCACCTTGGTCTCTATGCACAAACACTCTATTATGCTACTAACAGTCTCCAGATGGTATTCCTCAACAGTCTGGAATTGAATAATGGAATTTGAAGAGTATTCTACTTTCTCTAAATCTCAATATCAGCAACCCAGTAGAGCTAGCATATTCATAATCACATTATGGTATTCTTCCTTTACCAAACATAAATTCCTCTGCATTTCCAACTGACATATATTCCAGAGTCACATACTATTAACAAATAGCTGTTACAACTATCTACTACCCCCCCAACCTATTTATCACACATCGTCAACCAATCAAGTATCCTCTCTCTCAAACCTTCTTAACATGTTGGAACTATTTTTCAAATAAATCAGGTTCTCAATTTTCATTTGTACTCTAACCCTCCTGCACTAGAGTAATATCTATGTGGAAGATTTCAATCATCTAATGAAACTTCTCCAACACTAAACAAACTATTTCAAACAATACTCTTTTCAGTAATTGCATTACCTTGCCCCTTGTTCTTTCCATATTATTACTAACAAACTTCTATAGGGTTTCTTGGTTTGCCTTTGAAAATATCTTGAAGGTTAAAATGTCATCTAAACCTCACAAGTCCTCTGGCGAGTGGCTTAACGAGATGATCAATACAGCAATGCCCTACCACATCCTGCTAAGAACTTGGTATCAAACAATCTGCATAGTTACCTCCCCAAGTCCCTTTGCCTATTTTCTCATCTTTAAATACATAAATCAAGCTAACCTGGTTCATCAGCCTACAAAAACTTTGTCTGAGAATACACAGGCTCTGTGAAAGAGGCTGACCTAACCATTCTACCTGGGTCTGGGGAACAATCTTGGGACACACAGGGGCATTGGAGAATTACTCTAATTAGTAGTAGTTATATTGCACTTTTTTTTTTGGTTCTTTCATACTCCTTCCAAGGTATGTGCTCAGGCCTCTGCTGCCCCTGCTCCTCCCAATACTTCATGCCTACCCCAAGTGCCCCTTGTGGGCCCAGACTGGACAAGAAAGCCCCTTACCCCAGTGTTATATTAGAACTGGGTTGGCACAAATCAGCGGCTGTGTCAGCAAACGATACTCGTGTTTGGCAAGTGGGTTCATCAAAGGCAGTCAGGGTAATTCTTTTACTAAATCCTTTTCGCGAAAATCCAATGCGGGTTCAGTTATCAATCAATCGGACCTCCTCAGCTGGGGCCTTAATTGCCCCCAAACACTACACAAGAACCCCATTATACAAGTACCAGTATTTACAATTCCACCAATTCCTTTACTAATATGCCCGTTTAATTTCTCAGAAATATTCCCAACCACCAACCCCCCTCCAGAGAACCCCCACATTACCCTTGACGAATTCTATGCTGGAAACTACCCCCCGACAATCGACCCCACAAGCCACGTCCAGCTCGACCTCAACAGACTTCATCTTACCGCAAAAACTTGAATCATTGGACGGTGTGCTATGAAGTCTAGAATTCCCTTCTCTGGAAAGGGGGCAAAAAATGCCCCAAAAACACGGCCCCTTTCCCCCCTACGAGACAAAATAAAACAAACAAAAATTTCTTGACCTTACTCGGAGAGGAAAGTCCAACGACATAGCATACCGTCCAATTATTCGAGTTTTCACGGGTATAGCACGTTCAGAGATCATAGCACTCGGAAAACAGCCCGCATAAAATATCTCAAACTTCCCAAGTTACTTTAGCCCCTCCGCCTCCCATCCTTTTATTTTCTCTTGCTAACTCTTTATGTAGACTGGTTATTGTAACGTTGCGTCGGGCAGGGTGGTGCTGATGGACAGTTCTGGATTCGTTCCACAGAGTCGGACGAGACGGTGGAGAAGGGGTAAAGATATGGAGCTTTGATTGGGTTGCAAGCGTACTTGTACAGAACAAGTTTTTTTCGTAGTATAATAGAGTTATTTTTATACTACCTTCTGTTATTTGCTGTTTTTCCCAAATGCGTCTTGCCCCCGCTGGTTTTCTGCGTGCCGCGGACTAATCATCAGTTTCCGGCTATTGCTAATCTACATACCATGATCGAGGGTTTCCTTTTTTCTTCTCTTCCCCCCTTTCTCTCTCTCGATTTATCACTATGGCCGCGAATCTCTATATCAAGGGGTACAATGAATTCCTAAAGGTAAACCTGGTGGGGGCGGAGATTCCAATGATCCTCGGAACCCTTCAGGCGGAAAAGGCAAGGATCGAGCCCTAATGGAGGAAGGATGGCTTACATATGACGTCCTACTACAAGACAAAGGGTGAGTGTCTCCAACCACTGCAAGGGAGCTGATCCCCCATCTTCGGGAAAATTCTGCCCCAATGGAGCTCCATAATGTAGAAAGGCTCGAGTCGCACGATTCCTCTAGTCCCACCGGAGAGTGCGAATTATGTCAAGTCGGCGAGGCGGAGGCTTGTGCAGAGAAGATTGGGAACAGTGAATTGGGTTCTCGAAGAGACTACTCCGACAAAGCCCCACCAAGAGGGTGGAGACAGATATCTACTGCAATTCTGGTTAGATGGTGGTCAGCAGCGCGCTAACTCCAGGAAGCGGGAGAGGAGCGATCGCATATCTCCCACAAAAATCCGTTCTCACATACGCTAAGCCGCCGGAGGTTTCCCCCACCGAACCATATGCCACAGGTGATGCGGGCAACTTAGTCGGCGGGAGTCTCTGAAAGAATTTTGCAGCAGGCGATATGTGGCGACCGGATGGCCATGATGGATCAAGAAGCGTTTCCCGCAACAGGAGGAGCATCCCACCCCCCGTCCGTGTGTGCAGTGCCAACGTTCCCGGGAGTGGAATGGGTTTTGGATCCCGGTTGAGATTGAGGGGAAAGTTAGCAGTGGCGCTGGATACACCGGGCAGCCACAGGGGGTTGGTCTGGATACTGCTGTCTTGATCGATCTGTCGTGAGTCCCATTTCTATCTGCTCCGCCGCAATTTCTGACAAAGATAGCCTGTGTACCTCCTGTACATCCTCTCGAGTATGAAGTCGGGGGCGAAACGAATAGTAGAGTCGATGGAAACCTCGAGGGATCGAGTCGCAGCAACGGCCTTTCCATGCGCTATGCCGAATAATGAGCACACCCTCAATTCCTCTGGAAGCGTAGCAAGCCAACAGCTAGTAGAAGATATTATATCTCTCTCTCGGGCAGACAAGCATCCCTCCATCGTCCGCAATGTTAAGGAACTAGTAGTGGTCGCTATTAGAAAATTGAAGTCAATCCCTTCAGACCCGGCAAGATATTCACGGGCAGATAGCAGTGTTCATTTATTCTTGCTAAATTTCTCAAGTAGATGATGGAGCTATAGACCTACCACCGGAGGTGTTCATGGGAATGATGCAGATTCACCTCGTTGGTATTGGACCTGTGTTCTGGCCCAGGAACGAGATGGGGTCTTGGGGGTGGTGTGTTCCGGTGAGCACTTCCCTCCCACAGCCTAATAGCAAAGACAGTCGCAGCGAGCTAATGCCTATCACGGTGGAAGAGATTGTATCAATGTTAAGAACGGGGGTATATCTGGGTGAAGCACGTAACGTCGTCGTCTGTCTACGCCGTGTAGGAGATCAGCGAATCCTCGAAGTGATCGGTGAAACCGAATACCCCCGCCTCGTCCCAGGTGAAAAACGAAGCCTCCTCATCAAAGGAAACCCCACAGCTCTTGCTCCACCCACATTAGCACTAGAGATCCAACCGGCGACTGGCCCACCGTCGAGCAACAGATCAACTCAATCCTAGCCGAGATCGGGGTATATGAATCCCCCCTGCTAGCATTAACACTCACCTACCAGCCCAGCACTCACCCCTCCCAGCCCCACCCTCTCTATTTCCATAACCGCAGGAGTGCACTTCTTCAATGAACACCCACCCCGCACTCCTCACCCGCACCGCAAACCAAACTCTTTGCCTCCACCGAGAATTCACCGAAGCCGGGTGAAGATGCGGTTTTTGCAGCAGACTGCTGCATCTGCTCGTGATGGGCCGGTGGACAGTGCGCTTAGTAAATCGACCTTTGCAAGTGACGCCACAGACAAAGTCCTCACATACTGGCATGGCAAGGAATTGCGCTCTTCTCCATCCGTTCTATCCCTTGATGAAGCGCCCCTCGCCAGGCTTGGTTTGGACGAATCGGATGCAGGTAGTGAGGGTAAGGCGGAGGCACAGAATATTCGGAGAGATATGAAGGTTAGGAAGTATGGTTCTGGGAGTGGGGTGGAGCATTGGGTAGGTGGAGTTTTCTACCGTTGTGAACAGGAATAGTGGGGCCGGGGTGGAGAGACTGGTAGCAGTGTTGGAAGCAAGGGTCTGGTCAGGCTTAGGGATGTTAGAGAGACTGATTCTGGGTCCTGGAGTGTTTAGGGGGGAGTTTTTTTTATTTTCCGCCTCCGGTTGGGTCTGTTGAGGGGCAGGGCTATCCGGCCAGACGCCAAAATTGTTGGGTCCCGTGCTTTTTCTTCACGAAGTGGGCTGGAGATGTGAGGTAGACTTGCCGGGTACGATAGCTTATCCGTGGTCCGAGTTTGACCAATCATGAATCAGCGGGGTTCCTTTTCTTATTTTCTTTTCCGTGATAAAGGTTGGATTTATTTATGAGCGAGATAAGTTAGCAATATCTCGGGTGCGGTATATACGAGGTTGGGTAAGCGAATTATGTAGGAATGGTCATTGGCGGGATCCTTATCAAACAAGACCTACCCCGTCTCTTTAAATCATAGGATAGCTTGGGATGTGGAATTGCGCAGATGTATCGTTGATTAAGGGGGGAGCTCTAGCTAATCATGAGAAAGATATCCCCTCCAGAGAATCCTGCACCTCGAGGATAGATAGATATACCAACCAACACACAAGCACTCCCAAAGTATTATAGAGACCCTAAGAGTAAAACTAGGGCAGTATAAGGATGAACTAGAATACAACGCGCTATAGAGAAAACCAGAAATCTCACAAGTAAAAATCAAAAAAACAGAACAATACTTGTATAAAAGATGACTGACATTATTCTGAGGAGGGGGGGCTTATGCTTGTGTCTGGGGCTGTTTTTTTTTTCCTTTTTTAAGCAGGATTTTGTGTGATGTTTCAACACCTCGCTTTGGAGTACGACAGTGGCGAGTTCTGCGTATTATTATATTTGCAGTCGCTAGCCACAGTTAGGGTTCTTTGGTTGGGGTTGTGGAGCATTCGTTGATTCAATGGCTATGTAATGAGAGTAAGGTATCATAGTATATCAGATAATACTTCAAATCTTTTCATCAATTAGTTGGAACAACCTTACGATTTCCAAAAGCAATGATAAAAAATAAAATAAACACTCTTTTCCGGAACAGGTGTTTTTATTATATAATATCATCATACTCGAGTTGTGAGAAAAGAAAATATTGCTTCTCGGGGGATAATGAATGATGTGAGATAGATAGATATATATAAAAATCGAGGGATAAGTTAAGGGGGATGTTAGAGAAGGAGTATGATGGAGGTAGCGGTACCGAATTTTTAACGGAGGTATGATACATATAGTATACCCTCCGATAATTCAAGGTACGATATGGAGTATATAGCATGAGGACTGGAAATAAGGGGATGGATGGAAAGAGAGGAGGGGGGGGGTTGTCTTGACACCGAGCAGCCAAAAAATTCTGTTTAAATCGAGTGATCTCTCATGATAGCGTAGGAGTTTTGATTGCTTGTGTTCGCTGGTGCTGAACACAATCTTATATAAAAACTTTAATTCTGCTATAAATGTCACTTTTATACCATAAAAGTGACATGCCAAACGGTGACTTAAACTTACATAGCGACCATGTCAGTTCTGGGGTTTTGTTGGGACCAGATATACAGTATCACTCTACTAATTTTCTGGAACCCGAACCTTTACTTTTTTCTTCGCCTACCAAATACCCCTGTCCGTCAGCCCCCGGTCTTGGTCACTCCCTGGCGGGAAACCATTAAATTTTAATGTCAATAGAGCGAAACCTCCGATATTTCCCCCCTCCAAGACCTCCAACCCTCTAGTAATTCCAGTGTCTGCAGAGTCACGATATTTGAGGTATGATATGGGAAATCCCTTTGAAAATTCTAGACCTCTTAGAGTTTTCCCATTCTAGGACATTCCGTGGATCGTGATTCCAGCAAAATGCCCACCAGAGGAAATTTAGCCGGGCAAATTTAGCTTGAGAAGGAAGAAAGACGCAAGGGGAGAGGAGAAATAAATAAAACAAACAAATCCCATTTGTGTGGATGTCTGAGGGATGCTTCTAGTCCTGTCCATGTGTAGGAAAACTAATAGTCGGAGCGAGAATCAGCACTGCCCAACTCTGTGATGAAATTGCCTAGCGAAAGAGCTATATAGTAGCTAAGTTCAAACAACAACCGGCGAACTAAGAAAAACACTAAGCATCAAACTGATATATATTTTATTGTGCTTATAAATTTTTATTCCGCACACTTATAACAGGTCCGGGTTCAGTTTTTCCACTCGGACTACGAGCTGTAGTCCGTGCCCATCTATCCCGAAGACGAACGGACCAGACTAGGAACACTAATTCCATTCGTACTCGGTGATACCACAGTAGAGTCAATAGGACAGCCAGGAGACAATTTGAACAGGTAAGCCCAATCTCGTTCCACCGTTGGTGGATATCCAACCTCCAAAAATACCCGCTTCTAGGCAGGAATATTTCCCTCCTACAGAGGTATTGGATAGTCCTACTCTTTCCCTATAGTGGACGGGTTCACACCAGGTGCTAGGTACAGAGAGTGTGGTGATAGCTCAGTCACTGACGAGTCGCTCAGGGATATCGGCAATAGGGTTGTGTAGGGAAATTGTTTGTACAAAGGTAGTGTTCGGAAATCCCAAGCGAATAGTGGAGACGACCGGTTAAGTCTTCCACCACGACGTAGAACGATGCGGTAGCTTCATGATTGTTTGTACTCGGCCAAGAGATGGTGGATGAACCGATTTGCGGCATTCAAGGCTGTAGTAATAATTAGCATGGTGTAATTGAAACACGTACCCATGACTTAATCCTTACATCTAACCTTGAATCATCGGGTTTATTTAACAGTGATAATCGGTGCCGGACCAAGGTCCATCCCCTCTGGCACAACCACATTGACCCTAAGTGCATGCTCCACTTGATTGTCCCTCACGAGAGTCCCCGCAGTGAACTCAAGCGTCTAGTTGGTCCATCTTCAGGTCCGGGCGGGGCGGACGGCAGTACCGGAAAGGGTGCCTGGGACGGACGGGCGGGAACTACAGGCCGGGTGCTTTGGGGTGGCGGAATTCGCCTAGTAACTCCAGATGACGGGTGGGCCCCACAGGTAATCCGGGAGCCCCACAAGTAACCGGCCAGGACAGCATTTACTGATCGGCAGCCACCAATCAGTAGAAAATTGTAGGGACCCACAGTCACCATCTTAGACGGTAGTCTTCCCCAAAGGACGAAGGTTCTTGCCCTAAAGTTTGAGACAGACGCCCGGGGTGTCCGGGACAAAAGTCCTCGCGGTGCCTACAGGATAGACGGGACGCTTGGGAACACTGCCATGGGGGTATTTCAAAGTGCGACGTTGGTGAGAAGGGCATTGCCATTGTTTGGGCCTGAGAGGAAGGCGAGAAGGAAATGAGCGTAGGGGGAGGACGTTGAAAATTGTTGAAAATAATCACCGTGGAGGTAATGATCGATCGTGAGGGTTTTACGAAGTGGAGAGGAAAAGCTTAAGTGGAGACACAAGGTCAGTATTAAGCGAAAATGAAGATCATGAACAAACTAGAATCAGGAGGGCCTACCAATAGTCTTGCAATAAGGACGGTACCGGCACCTGGAAGATTGAGCCGAGGGGAAGGCAAGGGTGGAAATGAGTGGGGGGGACGGCATTGAAAACAACCACTGTGGAGGTAACGACCAATGCCTCTATCCAGCCAAACAGAATAGCTCAGGTGGATACACAAGGTTCGTATTAAGTGGAGATGAAGATTATGATCAATTGTGATAAGTTGATCGGAAGGAAAGACTTGAGAAAGGTTGAAGACAAGAAAGAAAAAGTGAAGCGAGAAGGAACAAGAAGAAGGGGAAAGAAAGGGGATAAGAAAAACTCTTCATAGTTTGCGCGTCCTCCCGCTAGCGTGTGCGTACACCGCGGTGGCCTCAGGGTGCGGCCATTAGACTGCCATTTCCAACAAAGATAATAATAATAATGTGGAGGTACTGATTGGCGATGAGAGTCCCTCACAGTGGAGTTCAGCGGATCAAGAGCAGATAGAGCCCGTATTAAGTGGTAAAGAAGGGAGAGATTTGGTGAGGAAAGGATAACAAGGAAGGAGAGTTAAATAGGAGAAACCCCGTCATAGCCTGTGCCTCTCTTCGTTGGAGCCTGGAGCATAAGGATACCACTGCGGCCTCACTGTGAAGACACACCCTGCACAACCGGCTCTTAGGGGGATTATCTCATCCACCAGCACTTGTACTGTGGTTCTATCATACTTGCAGGGAGCATTCTTGCCCCATGCGCTGCTCCGGCTGCGGTGCTATTGGGGTTTTCTACTATAGCGTTGGAGCAATGAGAGTGGGTTTAGCATGACAATTACCAGATTATGCCAGCTGGACTGTGGCACTCCCGGACTAGGCGTTTGCATGTCACGATCCTCTAGTGATATTGGTTTGCCTCAACTTGACTTATAGTATCATAATCAAATGTTTCAACCATTTTCACGGCAAATATAGCAAACTTTTGATCTCGTTTCAATGGCACGTAGCTGAAGGCACGTGCCGACAAAGTGTTTCACCTCTCTTTTCTCACTTCTTTTTCTTTTTCTTTCTCTTCCCCCCCCCCCCTTCGACTGTGGATATGAGTTGACCAGGGGGTTATCTATCTCGCATCCAATGGGGACACAGGTAACGAGTACGGTACTCACAATGTTGAAGCCTTTTTAAAAAAAGAACTATTATTGCATACAACCCAGATCCAAGCAAAAGGCCCAAATTTCACTGGCATGCAATAGCAGTCCTCTTTAAAAATCCTTCGACATTCCGAGAATCATACCCGCAATGTCGAAGCGTCCTTAAAAGTACTACTGCATACCACCCAGATTCGGGAAAAAGAGCAAATTTTTAGCGGGATGCAATACTGGTGGCCGTTCTTTTTATAAAAAACGCTTCAACATTGCGAGTACTCGCGCTCAACCGTACAAAAGGAGAAAAGCATAGGGCGGACTTAGCCTGCAGGAGGTTACGGTTAGAGTAGATTCCTTTTAAATCGAACTCGGAGTCTCTCACCGAGCCCGTATCTTCAGCTTCATCTACCCGTGTGCTTATCTCTCTCCGTCCTTTTTCTTTTCCATTTCCCCGGCTATTCCGAAAGCGCAGGAATAAGGAGAAAATCGCATTCATCCCCGTGGTTTCTATCATACAGTACGCTGTCCACCGCCACTACCAGAGCCCCCGCAGAGTTCTGCACTCCCACCGTTTTGCTGGACTTTGGCGGGGGCAGAAGCAGAAGCAAAGCTGAAATCACAAGTTGTTTGTGCGTTAAGTTACAGGGCTGTACTAGTACTCGTACTGGCAGTCTACAAAGGGTGGCCTCTCAAAACGTAAAGGACTACCGGGATCGGTGGAAGGGAGAGATAAATATGATAAGAGACAAGTTGAGTTGAAAAATGTACCTTGCCGACCTACATAAAGTAAGTGCATGAGAAGGCCCTGTCCTGGTCCTGGCCCGCAACTTAACGACATCCCATCCGTGTCCGTCTCTATCATTATCATACTTTATGAATCTCGGAGTCCAATCAGGTGGAAGGGGATTCCTTTTTTCTTTTTTTCTTTTTTTCTACCAATATTGCGCCACCCTATCCCACTCCAGGTAAGGAGTACCCGAAAACAGGGGGGCACAATTTGTATTGGCACGCGGATAAGCACTGATTTTCCGCTGTTTTGTTTTCTTAATCCTTGTTTTCGGGCACTTCTTGCCCCTGGCGGGCAGAGAGCTTGCACGGCTAACCGCACAGGTATCCTCATACTAGCCTGTTTTTACCCCAGTTACCTATCGTTCTCACACTCTTCTCTAGCTTTTACGTTGGATTCTGTGCAGAGCTGGTACCGTCGTCGCCAAATCTTTGTCTACGATGCTCCCAATAAGTTGGTGAAGGAAGAAAAGGACTTGGAGGAGAATGGGCAGGGAGTGAGGGGCTACAGATGCTCGTATTTAAACTGCTGCTCGCTGCACTGATAACTGGGGGACACGATAGATGCAGTTGATGGCAGTATATCGTGGCAAGATGGCACAAGCACGTGTTCCGGAGGTGAACTGGAGTGACCGGACGCACCGCCCAGTGCCACCCTTTCGATAAGGCCAACAGCCAGCTCGCTGCCCTTTTCAGGCCTGGTCTGGCATTAGCCTGCCGGTATCATACCAATTCGTGTGGTTTGGTATAGTACGGTGCATTGTCCTATCATGTGTTTTTGTGTAACTTGGTCTATAGTATGGTCTAGGGTACGGCATGTGCGATAGTTAGTAAGCTCCTCGCCAATCCGAGACTAACGGGCACGCAATAAAGACAAAGTTAACGCGACCAAGAGGCATTGCTCGAGCCGCTGTCGAGGGGTCCGTTCAGCGGAATACCTCTTTGGAGGAGACGGCGGCGGCGGTGGTGGTGGTGGTGGTTCTGTACAGTACTTTTGGAGTGGATTCATAGGGGCATCACCGGCTAATGTTCCCCGGCAACTATGGAGGTTAGAAGCAGGACACTACATTTATTGAGCTCCCCCATCTCCACGCCGCCACCAAAGTTGACAGATCTGCCCAGAACCCAGAGATCGCGGTGCTCATTTATCCCAGCGCCTGCATATCCCCCTTCTCTCTGTGCTTCGCTCCCCCTTCTCCGTCAGTCTCTCCAACTTATCTTATCTGCTTTGTGAGTGGTGGCTGTTGCCGGTCCAAGTACCCCTCCACTAACCAGCGGTAACGGTATTGGTTGCGGCTTACTTCCGTGCAGGAGCTGCTCCCACTTTGGTGAAGGCCACTGTCGCATTAGGAAGTCTTACTCAACTTATTCACCCGTCAGTTACGAAACTGGCCCCACCATTTATTTGCTTTCTTGCCCATTCCAAGCTTTGTTGCCCTCTTTCCCACAGCTCTGGTTATGTGACACCCTTTCTTGCACACACCCACCCCTCAACCCCCGCTACAGACCCGTCAACACCCCACCCCCAGGAGACATGATTGAAAGGGTAAGAGAAGAGAAAAAAAGAGAAAAAAGGAAAAAAGGAAAAGGAAAAAAAGGTTCAGTGCCGGTTTCACTTTACGTCCCTCCAGCTCTTCCTTTTCCTCTGGCCACCACCCTCAACAGCATACATAAGACCTTCCATACCCACCCCCGATCGTCCACTTACGATCGTGATATACTAGCACTCAGGAGTAAGGTTGGTTTCCCAAAATCTCTTTAATTTTTGTCCTCGTCCTTTGTATTCCCTTGGATATCGTTCACAACTGTTCCGCTTTTCTAGCTTCATCTCTTATTTCCTAGCTCCCCCCCTCTCTCGGAAGGAGGTCTTTGGCCTTTTCCGCTGGTGGATGGGCTTATCTGAGTAAGGTGATATTATTATACCTTTTGATTATTTCACTGGTGACGGGGAAGGAAAAAAAAAAGAACAAAGGGCGCGGGCAGAACCTTCTAAGAAGGAGACCCATGACATGACATACATGAGTGCCTCAATCCAATTTCTTGTTAGTTCTCCTACTCTTGTTTTGCCTATACCGTTTCCTTCTTCTCGTTCTTCCCCTTCTTCTTCTTCCCCTTCTCGAAGGATGCCCTCCTCGGGATCTTCTACTGTTTACCCAGAATCGCCGACGGTGGTGGGGGGTCCTTCCTCCTCGGCTACTTCGTTCAATTCAATGTTTGAGGGGAGCACCTTGCCACCGCCATACTCAGCTACGTCGTCACGAAGCAACAGCTCGCTCTCCGCCTACCCCGAGTCATTTTCGAGTATTGAAGGAATTTCTGCTGCTACTGGAGTTTGCAACGGCTTACAAACATCCGTGAGGATTTTACAGGAATGCCGGCTAAGCCTGATCCATATCCCCCTACATTTATACCCCCATTTCGTTCAGGCGATTTTATCATTGATACTTCCCCCGATATCCTCGTCTTCCGAGGATAGGAAGACATGGGGTGGCCCAAGAGGGCCGGAGGAGACGAGGGGGTATATGGGTGATGATGGCGACGACGACGACGACGACGATCGCGCCTATGGGTCAGATTATGAAGATGAAGATTTGGCTCCGGACTACCCTTCTGCTGGAAGGCCTTCATCCTCAATCGAAAACTTTATCAACGTCTCGGTAACACCGGTGGAGTGCTCTATTGTATGTTCTGCGGAGCAGGTGGAAACCCTATTTATGCCGATTATACAAACATTATCATCAACTCATAGGGAAGAGGTCAAGATCTCGGAGGACGAATTTGTCGCAATTCAGGTGGACGGAGAAGGACTGGATGCGGGTCAGAGAGTCTTGGACTTGACTAGTCCATTGGCATTGGCCGGAGTGTGAGTAGTAATATTTCGGGAGACTAGCTGCAGATCACCATCTACGCTATCAGATTGTTTACTCAGAAGTCTAACGAGTGGTTCGAGTCGTTTTGCAGCCCCATATTCTTCCTCACAACCTATTTCTCGGATTATATCCTGGTTCCATTGAAGAACCGTAGTAACGTCACCAAAGCACTGCAACGACGAGGGTTCGTTTTTGAGAAGGATACCGAGGCGTTTGTCATAAGCCCTTCTCATCGCCGCAACTCATCCTCCACCTCATTTTCTATCGTTCCACCCTCACCGCCACCGGCCACCACAGTCAGTGAACTACAGATCAAGACGTTTGAAACATTACGAAAACAGAGTGTGGTTCCGCAGGTGAACAAAAATACAAGGCTAGTATTATGTGCTGGCAAACGCTCGGTCAGTAAAGGTAGAGGCAGCGACGACAGAGGGCTCTACCTGGGGCTGGTCAAATGCCTCATCTCAAAACCTCAATTCTTGAGCGTCACCTTGACAGACACGGAGCCTGCATCTCTTCTATTGGAGAAGGAGATGCTCTCCATGTTTGGCTCTGATGATGCCCTACTGGGCAGCAAGGAGGACGTGCTCATCCCCATTCTTCTAGATTTGAGGGGTCTTCCTGTGGACTCTACGGGAATTGTATGTGGGGTTGCAGGAAAGTTGGTGGGAGGGACAGCAGGGGGGATTCTGGATGGGACCTTGGCGGTTGAGATGAGTTACCTCAGTACTGCCAGGGCTGGAACGGTCATCGTTGCAGAGGACGATCTTGCTAGAGCCGTTGCTGCCCTAGGGATGTAGTAGGGAATCCCACTCCAAACCCCACCGGCACGTTAATTTACCTTGCGTCTACCAAAACAAAAAAAAGTCCTCGTTTGCTTTTTCCTTCTCAAAATTTCCTATTTGGCCTTTCTTGGGAACCGGCGGAAATCTGATTTGTCGCATTTACTCGTTTTTCCTGCTAGAGTGACTATCTAATCGGCGAGGGGAGGGTGGGTGTTGTATGCTTCTTGCTTTTTTGATCTCCGCTTTTCTACGATTCTTACTACGATTTTATTTCCCCCTTTCTAAATGGATAGCGAACAAGCAAAAAAGTATGTTGTCTTTCCATATACGGTATATATATTACTTTCATCTCCTGCTCCCAGATTATCTTCTGGAGCAAAGATGCAGTGTTAGTGCTACCGTACTCCATTTCACTATTTTTTTTCCGGTGCTCCGGCACAGTATCTTACCATGACATCTTTTTTCTTTTTCTTCCCTTTCCTTTTCCTGGTTCGGAGCTTGATACTGTACGCTACGGGGTCGGTGCACGAGGATTACATTACAAGGGAATGTGAGGAAACGAGTGACAAAAAGAAGGGTGTGCATGTCAATGGGGTGAGAAAGAGATCACGAGAACCAGGAGGTCGGGAGTTGGCAGCTGTAGGCGGTTGCAAAAGGAAGAGACCGTGCCGGCACTGCTCTCTACTCATTTCTTTCACTCGATTTTCTCAATGTTCTCTGATGCTATTGCAGCAAGGTTACATGGATTCTGTGGGGGTTCTCTATATGATGCTCAAATATTATTGTTGTCTATTAGGAGGATCGAGGAGAGCTTGGACTTGGGTCTTGGATTTTTAGCTCCCCCCTTGCCAAAGGGTAGGGGAGCAGGCGGGGCAGAGGCAATAGGCTGACGCAAGAGAAATAATGCACAAGATCGAGGGCATGGACTAAGTTTACTTTGCGAGCGCCTGATAATCGGAGAGATTATTTGCAGTGGGGAAGAGGAAACAATGTGACCACAACATTTTTTGTAGGCAGACGGATCCATCCTTGGGTTTTAATATTTTCTAGTCTTCTCCTCGAGAAAGAGACCGGGTTTCCCCAGTCTTGAGCGACCAGCGAATAAACCTGGGCCACACCAGTGCGCCACCACACGCCATTGGCTCCGCTAGTCTGAGAACCAAGACCTTGTTTGTTCACCCCCAACCTCAACCCATCGCACCCAACCTCCAACCACTGCGAGTCACTTTTCTATCATTATTATTTTCACCCCTCCCCGAGATAGCGGACATACCGGTACTACTGCGCTCCACGTCGACACGCCCCTCACCCGTCGTACCATACCCACAGCTCCACCACCGCCATCATCATCATGGCCTCGGCCGTTTCCCATCAGGTTGCCATCGCACGCGCTTCACTCGCGGCTGGTCTCCTCCGACCCGACCCCACCGCCGTCTCCCGTGATGAGATCTCCAGTTTTCACGCGCTGTTGGAACAGGCACTGAGCAAGTGCTCACCATCGAATATCCAGGTTGCTACACACATACTTTTTCCCCAGACCGCACCGCATCCACGATGAAAGAGAGAAATAAGAATGAAGAAATACTGGGAGGAAGGGGGAAAGAGAGAAAAGGGGAATTTTCGCTTGATCAATGCTCCTTTCCTCTCCCCTCCCCCCGCCCCCAGATTTTTTTTGATCTCTTCAAGTTTTTTTTTGGTTTTTTTTTGGTTTTTGAAGACCAAGCATGGCTAATTACTTTGTCCGGATGGTTTCTCTTTTTCCCGGCTGTGTTTTTATGCAAATAGAATTGCAAACGATGGATCTTGAAATATATGAATTCGCGTTCCCGGTTTGCTGCTCTTGGGAAATTCCTGACGGCTCTGTCACCTTCACTCTCGACTTCGACTACGGCTGCTGGGAAGGCTAGTGCCAGGAGGAAGAGGGTTAACGTGTTATACTTGGTCAATGATTTATTGCACCACACGACGTATAATGAGCCTTCCGACGGCGTGTTCGCGGAGGAGGTCAAACCGTTTCTCGCCGATTTGTTCGTTGCGGCAATGTATCCAGGCGCAGTGAAGCAGCTGGCAAAGTTGGAGAAGCTGTTGGATATCTGGGCAGAGAAGGGTTATTACTCAAAGTCGTTTATCGAGGACTTGAATTTTGTTGTTAAGGATGCTACATCGGCCACTCCTACTGTCAGGCCCACAGCGTCCGTGGACTCGGCAAAAGCCAAGGTTTCGGTGGAGAAACCACTCTTGCTTCCTCCTTTTCATGGGGATCCGTCGCTGCCATTCTACGACCTTCCGGCGGCAAATATGCTCCCTCATTTAATACCCAACTCGCCAACGCCTATCAATCCGCGCCTGATGAAACCGATTCAGTTCTCGACACTTGTCCCCAACGAGTCACTCGCAGCTGCGGTCAAAGACTTTATCAAGTGTGTTGACAATATGTTTAACGGCGACGACGCGCTTATGGAAGATCCGGATGCAATCGGAGGTGCGGGTGGTGAAGGTTACTATGGATGGAGCAGGGGCTTTTGCGAAAAGATGAAGCAGAAGAAACGCGCTGCATTGAAGGAAAAGCGAGATTCCCGTCTCAGGAATCGCAGCTATTCTCCAGACGCGAGTCAGCATGACAGATCAGTGTCGTCTTACTCTCGGTCGAGGTCTCGCTCCCGAGATAGGAGGCGGCGGCCAAGAAGGGACGATAGAAGTAGGAGTCCATCGTCCCGTTCCAGCTCTCGCTCCCGCTCCCGGTCACGATCGAGATCGAGGTCAAGATCCTCAGAGAGACCTTCCTTTAAACCGCAGCCGCGAACTCAGCCGAATATTCCTCCACTTGCGGAAACGCACCAATATCCTCACCAATCAGGATACCCGGCTCCTCCTCCACCACCACCACCCCCTCATCATCACCACCACCACCTTCAGCAGTATTATCAAGCACAGCCAGCGTTTCCACCACCCCCTCCTCCACCACCACCACAAACGCAGAACTGGAACATGCCACATGCACAACAGCAGCAGCAGCAGTTCTACCAGCAACAACAGCAATACCAGTACAACTACGGCGGCCCTCCCCCACCTCCGCCCCCACCCCCGCCCTCTGCACCTGGCGCCCACCACCAGCAGCAACATCAATATCCGCCCGCAGGAGCACATGGTTGGCAGCCGCCGCAAGGACCATCCCAAGGTGGTGCGTACATGCAGCAATACGAGGACTACCGATCCGTCAAAGGACGGGAAATCGGTGCTAAAAGAGGGTGGAAAACTTGAAATCCTTTTTCTCTTCTTTTCTCTTCTCTTTTTTTTGTTGCCTTGTCAGATAGATGTCTGTTTCATAGGGTGCGTTTGCTTTGACTGAGAAAGTCTTGCTCGTTGTAGTGTAGCGGGTACGATAGCTTACCAGATTACCAATGCGAAATTGCTCTACTCGCTCGTGGACCGGATCTTTCTTCCTCCGTCCTCGCCTGCCTGCCTGTCTGCTTACCAGCCAGCCAGCCAGCCCTCGTAAATTACCTCGCCGCCCCATCGCATCGTACAACCAAGCAAGCAAGCATGATACTAAGGTACACCGCTCGTACGGTGCGTTAATCGCATTCGCTGTGCGACGCGGTGCTTCCCCATGCACCCCTAGCGCAGGACAAGCAAGTACGAGTACCGTATTGTAAGCACCTTATCGGAAGTGGGGTGCGTGAGCTGATACATGAGATAGGGAATCGCGTGGGGTTTCTGGATTGGGGAGGGGGGTCTTGGTCAAGTCACGTGTTGGAAGAAATTCTTGGTTCACGGGGGGTCACTCGGGGGGGTGTGGCGGTGGGTGGGTGGCTGGTGGATGGTGGGGCTGGGGTGGCAGTCTGCTGGCCTATGTTATGCTTGAGTCCTTGTTGGGTATGATGTATGATAGGCATGATATAATAATGTTTATAAAAAGATGACTTGGAGGGAAATGACCCTAGGGGTATATCCTGAAAGTGCGTGAGTGAGTGAGTGAGTGAGTGACCGGTGGTAAATTGTAGCGGGAATTTCTGACGATGCGGTATAGCCAAGAGCAGAATATATAGCGTCCTACCTTCAACATCTCAGTCGGAAAAATGCCAGAAAGTAAGGGGCACCTCTCGAGGGATATTAAAAATGGGAAACTTATGATACAACGGGTGCTGAATAATCCCCGAAGCAACCAAACAACCACGCAGCCTCCGAAAGGAGAGGAAGACCCCATCACGAGACAATACCCCATCAAGCCATTCAATAATCAAGTAAAACTCTCACACTCAATATATCCACCTCCATCTATATACACAAAACAGAACGCATTTCTAAAACTGCCTAAACACACCCTATATCACAGTACCCACCACCACCACCACACAATGCCAGAAACCCCAGCTCTTCCTCCTCCTCCTCCCGGGGTGCACAGAACCTGGAAGCTGGCGCACCACCACCACGACCTAATCCCAATCGTCCCTGGAAGCTGGATACTGCTTTAGCCGTTCGTAGTTGTGGTAGCATATCGAGATCATGGTGACCATGAGGAAAATTACTGGAGGAGGAAGAAGAAGACAACGGACGGTTGTGCCGGGTTAGTTAGTTGGTAATGATGGAAGGAAGGAAGGAAGGAAGGAAGGAAGGGTGGGGCTCAAGGGCTCCGGACGTACCGAGGAATTTTCCGAGGAGGGGGTCCATTTTTTGGTGGTGCGGTGCGGCAGTGCGGGGGGAGGAATGGGTTGGAGGTGGGCTGGAGGTTGGGGGGGGGGGTATGTGGGGTTTAAGTACGTGCGAGGAGGAGGGGACGTTCCAATTTGCGCGGGGGGGGGAATTGTTAGATGGATGGAGGAGTTCTTGGGTTTGAAGGTACGAGTAGATTCTGGGCTTGGGAGGCTGGGTAGCGGGTAGCTAGTAGTGGTAGGCTAGGGTGGAAGTGCGCCGGACGGAGGAAGGAGTCGGGGAGGATTTCCGTTGTTGGTTGGGAGGTTGGCCCCCGGGATGGACTGGTGCGTTAGCGTTTCCTTTGGTCTCGGTTTTTGGGAGTTGTTGGCGGGGTTGCCGCGGGGTCATTGTGATATATATGGTGTTTGGGGGCGGATCGTCGCTTGTTCTGTGCTAGCTAGCTAGCTAGCTAGTATGATACCACACCTGGGTAGGAAGGTATATCATAGCGCAAAATCAGAATTTGAGTGCCGGTATGATAGGGGGCAATATTTTTTTTTGCTGGCTAGGCGGGATTAATCCACTCCATTGTCATGATTCTGTTGCCAAGCTGGTGTGCAGACCCACACTGTTAAATATCTCCAATGCAGCTTTGTACGAGTATGATAGTAGATTAGGTGGTGATATATTGCTGGCTGGCTCACGAATCCTCACTCGATCTGCTTTTCTAAGCGGAAAACATGGGCAGTATCATAATTAATTTCAAGTCTGCAGATATATGATATACCCCGGGTATCCAGAATCACCCGCACATCGGAGCTTACCCTCTCCATCCTGTATTATTACACCCCCCCCCCCCCCCCCCCCACGCCACACCTCTCGCTCTCCACTCACCAGCACGAGCCCCTCGACATCTCAATAGTTTTGCGAAGCCCACCGGCCAACGCTCGGTCACAGTCCTGCACATGGGCCATCATCACGCAACTACCTATAACCTGGAGATCCCACAGAAAGCCCCCCTTCCTGGCAAAATCAACACACATCCACCAACTCTCTCTGTTTATTTTCCTTTTGCTCTTTTGCCCCGTCTTTCTCCTTCCTCCCTCCCTCCCTCCCTTCCTTCTGCCGGGTGCACCTCGCTGTTAGAACACAGGATCGTCAGGGCGGAGCAGAAGGGAAGGCAAATACTCCGCGGAATTGGTTTTTCCATCACATTGCATACCACACCATGGTTCGTTATTTTTATTCCCCCCCCCCCCCCCCCCGTATTCATAATTAATCGCTGGATGGCGTTTGTCAGGATTATTACCGCGTTGCGGGAACTACACCACCACCAGCAGCAGCAGCAGCAGCAGCAGCAGCTAAACCAGACCGCCCAAGCACGTAATCTGAAAAGGCCCTCATCACGACTCCGGAGTAGTATGTGTAAACTACCACCCGGTGCAAAACTATATCTTTGAAAAGTAATATTATATATAAAAAACTCTGCACCTCCCTCTAGGACCATGTATCTCGCACAGTTCCCAGTACACAGACGACCTCCTCCTCCTCCTGGGCCTCATAGACCCTGCCATTATCCTTCCCCCGCGTCTACTTTAATAATAATAATAATAATAATAATAATAAACCCCGGCCAGGATGATTACTCAATCCTCATGTCGAGATTCCCCCGGGGCCCTGGTGATGGCCGTGGTGGTGGCGGGTTCTGGGGAGGACACGCTGGCGATTTCAACAAAATCTTTTCCTCATGGTTTCTGTGCTGCATGGCATCTAGTGTTCATCCTACGGTGCTGTAGCATCGTCAAGTACCAGGTAGTTAGTTTTCAAGAATTCATGGTCTGGGTTAGGTCAGATGATGGCCCTGCTTGATGGCAGCTACTCGTGTATGATAGGTGGCAGAGACGTGTTTTGAATAGAAACTAGGTTTATGTGGTCGGGGCCTTAGTTCATATGATATCACTCTGGATAGTGTCACGTGATAATGTCTTGATTCTGATCACCCCAACAGCCAATCGAGCATCGCGGGCACCAGTAGTCACAAGGGAACAATACTACAGGCAAGAACATAAGAGTAGGGAATTAAATTCATCGATCGCAGATGCACGTAAGCCACCAAGTAGCCAAGATAGTCACACACTACCCCACCGCCACCACCACCATACCCATCCTACCCCCAAGATACATTCAAACCACTTCCTCCTCCACCCATCCATTCATGCATTTTTTAAAAAATTATACCACCTAGAACAGGTAAGGCTAGAACTCCCCTGGCTCCCCTCTAACCCCAAACAATCCCAACCCCAAAACCCCCACGTTTGCCCAAACCCCCATTCTCCAACCACGATACAGTCCCTCGACACCATACCTTCCGCCATCCTCTTCTCTCGCAACAGACCACATTGTCCCAAACATACCTGTGTATCTCCCCACAGGAACGACCGTCTTCCTTGGCTTTGCTACGGCAACTTGGCCCCGTCGGAGGGCGGTTTCAAGGGGCAGCCGGACGATGAGCCCTGCTGTGGAGGATAGGAAGGTTACTAAACTGAAGGTTGTCGGGTTCCCGACTGGGTCTATGCCAAAGCGGCTGCGGAGGAAGTGTGGGACCCCTAGAGAGATGAAGGAGGGGAGTGCAGCGTGGAAAGCTGTGGGGAGGAAAAGGCTGGGCGGACAGGTGTAGGAAGGGAGGAGGTGGATATTTGGGAGGAGGTTGCGGGGGAGCTCAGTTGGAGGGGTTATGACTAGTCTTGTTTCAGGTCAGTATCATACGATAGAGGAAAGAGCATGAGCAGAAAAAGAGGGCACCTTGTTCGAACTATATCTATTGGCGCCAGAATCAGCGCTGTGATAGTGCACGCTGCAACAGCTACACCCAGTGACGCCAGCGGATCAGCCGCATCCGCAATCTCTCCCATTCCCGGATCCGGCAGTGACAGCACCGCTGACAAAAACGATCCCGTCCAACTTTCCAGCGTCCGCATAAGAATGCTATACACAAACGTTGCGTTTTGACCTATCCATTCTCTCAGCCCAATCTTTATCCCACACTCTCCTGTTCCATGGAAGTAGCGTACCTTTCCAGATCCCCGCATACCCCTCTTTACTCCATAAAGCTTTCAACATCTCCCCCACAGTGCTTACCCTCCCCGGTACAGTCTCGAGCATCCACAGCTGCCGCAATTCCTGATCCTTCTGACCCCCACCGATAACACGGCCAGTTCTATCCGCCATCCCCCTAGACGTCCTTTGCGCACGCCGCATCAGTGGGACTCCATCTTCCTCCAGCTCCTCCCGGGAGATTTCCGAAAAGTAGGGTGGATCTGAATCATCGCTTGCAGACTATCCAATTCCCCATTAGCAAAGCTTAGCACAAGGGGAGAACGGATATACATCATCGGCATCCTCCTCCTCATCCTCCTCCACAATCCTCTCCCCAGCCCCCTTCGGCACAGCCCCGCATTGTAACAGCGTCCGGGAATTCTCAAACGGTTGGCCAAGCAATTGTAGAGAGTACTGCACCGCAGCTTGCTGGAACCATCCCCTGATAACTTCGCCCGGGGATTGGTCTTCGAGGTATTCTGAATATTCCGCTAGTATGCTGCCACCGCTTCTCGTATCTGTCGGTGCGGGTGGATACGGGTATGACGCTCCGGGGATAGGTGCTGGCGTTGGTGCCGAAGAGTTGAGTGAAGGTATCGGTGGTGGGGGAATGTAATATGGCCGTAGCGGGTTTGAACCTTGCTGCGTTGACATAATACCGGTAGCGGTTCTTTTTTATTGTTTTGTTTTGTTCCTTGTTTATCGAGCTTAGTTTATGCTCCGTTTGGTACCGGGAGGGAGGAATTGATGAAACGGAGGGAGGGAGGAGGAAACAGAGGAGAGGGAGCGGAAGAAAAGGCGGGGATAGAATTGAAGACTTTTTCCCCTCTTTTTCCTTTCTGGATGATGGCCAGTCTATAGAGTTTGTAGTCTGTAAGGGTGTAGATTGTGTTGGTGGCGACAGAGGTATAGTAGCTGTGATGGGTGTGCTGTTCGACTCGCTGCCCCTCCGTTCATTAAATCCTGGTGAGGTGTTACGGTGCGGCCAAAGATATGATAAGATTGAGATCCACCTTCCCACCTCCCACCGATCGACAAAGAAATTTTTTGCTTCTTTCCCCATAGGGTCATTTTCTAGTGTCACGTGATGAGTAACCACTCTGAGGGCGCAGGCCACCGAGATTAACCTATCGATAAGCTGTTTCACTAACCTATCTGTATACCTTACTGCAACCGCACAATGGCAAAACATCACTTGCAGTACCTACAGCACTCGTACTCAAGGAGCCACAAGATTCTCGGTAGAAAGATATTTGTTTATCCTTCCTAAAAGCCCCTTCAACCGTCTCGGAGCTTCCAGGGTCTACTCTCAAGACACTATCTCTACCGGTGTTTAGGTCCTTCGTCAGCCCTTGCATGGGATAACGCGATAATACAGCATGGCCATGATGGCAATTCCCTTCCCCCTCTTCCGAGCGAAATGTTTTATCACATCACTCGCTTCCTTTCCCTTTCCTTCTTTCCTCATCTTTCACCCCTTCCTCTCACCAACGAGCACTCAGACCCAGCTCCACCATGAATCCGGGAAATCCGCTCTATCCCAACCCCACACTTCTCTCTCGGCCCTCCTCCCCCAGGTTAAAAACACCCGTGATGAAAGAGAGAAAACACCTGCCAAGGAAAACAAAGAAATATGAACCCACCGTCCACCCGCTCAAACCATTGCGACAAAGGGAACAAGCAGGTTACACGTGAGGGGGGAACAAAAAAGGAGAAAAACAACAAATGCAACTCCAATCCACCCTAATTTGCATGGAAAATAAAGCAGAAGAGACAGGCCAAACAAGTTTGTTCCTTTTAGTGAGAAATGCCGATAATGTTGAAGATGTTATCAGGAAAAAAAATCAAAATCAAAATCAAAAAACTTACCCACCACATAGCCTGTTTGATGGGGGAAAAAAAGCACGCACAACACATAGACCCGGAAAATGACAAACTACTTTACAGAAGAGAAAGAAGGTGCCCAGACCGCCCCATACCCACCCGACGCAACTCAGGCAAGGAATAAAAGTGGAAAGGGGTGAAAAGATGAAAAAAAGTCACCGTCATATAATAGCGTGAAAATACACTAGCCAATTCATGGTAGTGATGTTGTAATGTAATAATAGTATGGCACTTGCGGTAATTAACCAGACACAATTCTCGAACCCCTCCCGCTTAGATAAAAAATCAAATGTCAAGAAAAGCAGGAAACAGGATCGCTTGGAGAATTACTACTGGGGCGGAACCTGGCCCTGATTTTGGTTTTGGCTCTGCGACTTCTGGTTGACCGCTTCGAGGGAGGATGCATGGGATTTCCACTCGATCCTGGTTCCTTGTGGAAGGTTGAGCTTGCGCTTGACAGTTTCCCTACCAATCAAATGTTAGGGCTCGGCCTCGGGGATCCTCGAGAAATTGGGATATACGAACTTGATCTTCAAACAGCTCGACCCGTCCACCCTAGTCCAGACACTGAGAACATCCTCGTTTCCTCTGATGCTCAAAACAGCCCCACAAAGATCCTCACCGGCATCACCAAATTGATCGCCGACAATCGCCAAGAGAAGTTCCTCCCAGTATCTAGTGCTGACACCCTTCTTCAGACGGATGTTCCACTTCCCGCCCCGCCTATTCTCCTTATCCTCCCAAACCGGTCTGATTCCTTTCTTAAAGAGATGATAGTCGCTCACGTGCGGCAGAACACTCGGCCTGCGCAAATGACCGTAGACGCACCAGAACTCCTCAACGGTTCCAAAATACGCAATCTTCTGCGTGGACTTTTCATAGTCCTGGAACTTGTTTCCCGGAGAGCGGTACCAAACTACCCAAACATTCTTCAATGGATGGGAATCCTGTTGGTTAACAGCAGCATTATTGTTGGACTTTTTAGTTCCAGCAACAACTTCGGAGGCGGTCAAGCCCTTCGGCAACGAAGGGGTAGCAATTGCGCCAGTACTGACACTACCAGTAGCATTCAGACCGTCTCCACTTGGGGTCTTCGGAGTCTTGAGCCCAAAAGAGCCAAAGGCACCTCCGATCCCGAGATTGAACGCGGCAGACGCAGATTTGGTTGCGTTTGCGGTGGGAGACGGAAGCGCTGGATTACCAGTATTGATATTATGTAGCTTAGCGAAGGGGTTTTCATACGAGGGTTTGTGAGAGGAGGTGAGTTTGGCAGAGGGGGGTCCGAAAATTTTGGAGGAGGAGGGAGTATCGCCGGTGGTATTATTGTTACTGCTATTGTGTGCAGACGAAGACATTGAAAGAGAAAGTTTACCGGAGCTAAAACGTTGTCAACCAAAAACAGCGAGTAGGAGTAGCGGGGTAAGAGACTAACTTGGATCGTCGGGTCCATAGCGAATTGGACTCCATTTGACGACGGGTGGGTAAGCTATGGGGAAGAGACGGAAGGGTAGGAGAAATTTGGGTGGATGTGCAAGGAGAAACGAGCGGCAAGCAACTTCTGAGTGCTTAAGAGAGGGGGAGAGGTCAATGTCACTGTACAATAGGGGGTAAAATTTTTAGGAAAAGACGAAGGAAATGAGAGCGGGGGCGTATTTGTCGGCAAACGGCAAACAAAGTGCCAGAAAAGAGCTGTTGCGTCGTGACTTTCGTCAGCGGCCGTAGGTAAGAAAGTGGGCCCTAGAAGCGTCCAATGGCAGATGGATGCAAAGACAGGCCGGAGTCCTTTAGTAGCAATCGAGGTATGTGAAGTTGAACAAGAAGAAATAGGACCGTAGATGTATCAATGAAGAAAACTGAGAGGCCGGAGTAGGTAGATTAGTTGAGTGGCGGTGGTTGTGGTTGTGGTTGTGGTTGTGGTAGAAGAGAAATGGAAGGGTGTGGATCACAGGAATGAAGAAGCGGAGGGAAGAGATAGGACAAGATGGAGAGAAAAAGAAAAAAGGGTGGAGAGCGAAGGGAGGGAACAGAGGGAGAGGGAGAGGGACAGAGAGAGAGAGGGTGGGACAAGAAACGTACCGATCAATCAGATCGGATCGGATCACGACACCAACCAAGACAAGAAGGAAAGATGTCTGGGATAGGCAAAGAAGGGGAAAAGAGCGAACAAAGACAGGAAAATGGATAGAGGAAGAAGGTAGTAAGTTATGCACTCTTTGGCCACAACCACCAGATGAAAATGAAGACTGGGTCAAAGTGACTGTATATTTGGTCTATGCCGTGGGTATGAGAAAAGATGCTGGTGTTGAGGAGGGGGGAACAGGAAGGGCAATGAGATGATTAGAAGTGAGAAATAAGACGAAGGGGAAAAGGCAGTATGAGAGACGTGGAGAAGCAGTGGTTGTTGCAAGAAATACAAGCAAAAGTAAGGATGGAGGAGCCGTTTCGTGAGTTGGGTTGAAAAAGGTTTGAGGGGCCTCAACTCACTTTTCTTTTTTCTTCACTTTTTCTTCTTTCCGCATCTTTTTGCCCTTTCCCTTGATTTTTGGTTAAGCAGCTGCCAATATCGATGGTTCCCTGCTTGCTCTCGGCGATAAGTCATCCATCGAAGGGACCTTTTCCCCTACCCGTATCACAGAAGAATTCGAACGCCAAGACAACTCTCAGGCACATAAATAGCAGCCCTCAACATTGCTTTCCCTCTTTTCCCCTTCAACAAATCAAGACCACCAACTCAAATCATCGTCAGCCGGGACCTTTGCTCCACTCAGCTGGTGACTCCGATGTGTGTGTCGAGACCAAACCAGATTTTCTGAAGCCCTCCTCTAAAACCGTTGCTACGAGGAGTTCGTCCTTTTGGACTGATGCTCTCATGAAATGGGGACGACCTGAAGAGAGGGACATTCTTGCTACTTTCCATGCTGGTGACGATGAGCTCACTTGCGTGACTAGTGAGAACCCCATGGGCTATTTGAACCCAACGCGTTTCAATTCCTGGTAATGATGACTATGATCAAAAGCTGCCCTTCCAGTAAGTCCATCCAATCCCGTCATCCTATTCTTTCACCCCAAATCCATTCCACATTTTCCCTACTAGACGGCGCTCCCGATGTGATGATACGTACGAGCTCTGGTAACCCGACCCAACCGCTCCCGGCTTTTATGGCCTCTACACATGAGCCGGTTGGAAATGACGTTTAAAAGGCACAGACTGATCCGAGAACTGCCATCGCTCCTCCATCCCAATTCTCTCATCGCCGAGCACTGTTACTTTCCCCCTTACTAACAAGATGTGCAAGAAATCTTTAGCTCTCACAGCACTGCGCGAGATACATTCACAGGGGGATTGCTGGGGAACGTTTCGTGCTCCTAGTTGAACTGGTTTGTCGTCTGATGAAAACCCGGTAAACACATGCACTCCGCCGGTTGTTTGTTCTTGCTGTGGTTCTCCTATACGCGCCTGGCCTGTCGGATGCCTCCTTCAGTGTTCGAATCCGCATCCTGTGGTGATGATGGATAGACTGCGGTGAAGGCATTATATTCGGACATTTTATAAGGACCATACCAACTCTAGTTCATCATTGCACACCACATCGTCCCAATCAGAGTTACCTTGCGCCACTGCATTCGAATTGCTGTCATAATAGAGTGGTTTACCGGTTTTTACAGGTACAAAGTATGGAGCTCCATGCCCACTGTGACACTCGGGGTTTGCCATTCTGTGCACTTTAGTTAGATAGCTTAGCTGCGTAGTAAAGGGTTCAATATACTTTCATTTTCCGCAGTTAAGATTCAAACAATGCAGACGATCTTATGATAAGCAAACCTCTTATATCAGTACGCATCGTACCCCCCGCCCGTAATCATCACCAGGACCCTCGACCGGGTAACAACCCCCACCAGATCCCCCACCTCTCGAGCAGAAGTGTTCAAGAGGGGAAAGAAAAAAAAAAGTTAAACCCATGCGGCTCATCCCATCCCATCCCATTTATTCGGTGACCTCATATACCGCACCCGTGTACCAACAACACCAATTGCACAACGATATCTTCCTCATTGCCCAAACAATGTTCCCCAGAGCAATAATAACCCCTACAACCCGCCTTCTCCGACGGCCCCATCCACATCTCCTCCCCCGGCGAACCTCAGCCTCCCCTTCCCCGATTCTCCCATCCAGCCTCACCCGACCACTCTCTGCGACCTCCCTGCGAAAACATGGTCACACAACCCCACCAAAGCCCGGCGAAGAGCTCCTCCTCCCTCCTCCTCCCCTCCTCTCCACCCCTTTCACCCCCCGAACGGCCCGCTAATTGTGGGGAAAAAAACAGACTCTACGTAACATTCATCGACAAATCCTCCAACCCCCACAAGTTTGCCGTCTCTGCCGGCGAAAACCTACTGGACATCGCGCAGGAACACGACCTAGACATGGAAGGCGCCTGCGGTGGGTCCGCCGCTTGCTCGACCTGTCATGTCATTGTTGTTGACGACGCCATGTACGAGCGCATACCCGAGCCGGAGGACGACGAGAATGATATGCTGGATTTGGCTTTTGGGCTTACGGAGACGTACGTTTTTCCCCCGGAGGGAAATTTTAAGTGGGATGTGGCTAATAGGACAGGGCGATAGGTCACGGTTGGGGTGCCAGGTTAAAATGAGTAAGGAGATTGATGGGTTGGTGGTCAAGTTACCGTCCATGACAAGAAATTTGCAATCGAGCGATTTTTCGAAGAAGGGGTAGTTTTTAAAGGTCCCTGTTAGCATTCTGGGGTTACGGATTGATAGACGGCCTGTTGTTTAATCAAAAGCAAAAGCATCCGGAATCTGGTCTTTTTTTGTTGGGTTTTTTGTCTCCCCAAAACAAAGACAAAAAACATAATACTTCTATATAATTACAGGTCTGTATGTAAATACGGATGGGAAAAGCAATGCATCGCTTGTTTGTATGTATTCAGAAGCAAACCCTTCGGAAGTGATCATTTCCCACCAGACTGGATGAGACTTAAGAAGCCCTGCTTCGACATTTCTGTCACTATAACATTCCATTAGCAATTGATCCCAAAGCCTATATGCGGGGACATATCATACCTTTCTCCTCCCTCTTCGCAATCCCCACAACCCCCTTGCTCTTCACAACCCTGCTCCCCTCCTCACCCTTAATTTGCGCAGCCCTGACCGCATTGAATAATTTAACCACCCCTCTCTGCGCCGTCTTCCTAAGCCTCTTCTCAAGCTCCAACGCCTTCCTCGCCGCCTCGTCATTGTCCTTGGGCACAACCTCCCTCACCCGCCCCTTCTCCAACCCCTTCCTCTTCTCCTCACGCAGTACTCTACGAGCCTTCGCCTCGATCTTGCTCTCGTCGATCTCCATCGCGGAGTGCTTCGCACGGACAAGCACGGGGTCCTTGCGTGCCGTCGTGGTCAAGTGCGAGGAGAGGATTTTCGACATTGTCGTGGAGAAGACTTCGGGATCGTTGCGCTTGCGCTTTTTGGAAGGGTGCGGGGTGGAGAGGAGGAGGTCGGAGAGGTTACTATCGGAGTCGGAGTCATCTTCGGAATGTGTAGCACTGGCGGAGGAGGATAGGGGATGCTCATCGGCCTCCGAGTCTGATGCCTCTGAGGATTTGTTCAGGTCCACCCCACCGGCGGATCCGCTGTTGGATGATGATGGTGACAATGATGGGCTAGGACCCGCGGGCTTGCGCTTTTTGGCGGGGACGTTTTTTCTCCCAACATCTGCGATAGCACTGGTTTTGCGTTTTTTGGTGAGGTGCGATGGCATTGCGTTTGCTTGTTTTACCGATGGGTTGGTTTGTTCTGTCCGCTTGCTGGTCCGGAATTAACGTGGGGTGGTTGTATAGTATGATCACTCAAGTTGCCGGTAGACTATGTAAAAAATCTTTTTAAGTTACCCTCCTGCCTCTCCATCCTGTGTCCCGATAAATTGCAGGGGGTAGTGGGGTTGCAGAGCCTCATGTTAGCATCTACTAAAATCAATAGACTACCGGGATCCCATAACCCCCCCCCCCCCTCCACTAATCATCCCGTCATGAGAACCTCATTATGGCAATTCGCTCAGCGGCGGCTGCCAACGAGAAATTGGACCTGCCAGCATTGTTCATCTATTCCGCGAAAACAGCCGTTCAATGCTGGCGGCGGTAGCGGGAGCACGAGAAGGAGGAACTACACTTCCGATGCGAAAGAAAAGTCGGAGAAGCCGTATTATGTGACTACGCCCATATTTTACGTCAATGCCGGTACACATTCCCCCTTCGTTATAACAATTTCGTAAAGTCCGCTAAGGCAGTATGTCAGATCCACATATTGGGCACTTATACTCCATGGTCCTAGCCGACGTCTTGAAACGCTGGCAACTTCTCCTCGGCCGGAAAGCTCTGTTAAGTACGGGCACAGACGAGCACGGAATGAAAATCCAGCAAGCCGCTGAAATGGCCGATATCCCGCCTAGGAGATTCTGCGACACGATTGCTGACAGATTCAAGGTCTCCTCGCCCTCCCCTTCCCCCGTCACAACCCATCACTCACCCATAATAGAACCTAGCAGCGGCGGCCGATGTCTCCTACGACTTCTTCATCCGCACCTCCTCCCCCGAGCATGCTGAGGCAGTAAAATACATCTGGCACAGGCTGGAAGACAGTGGTTACATCTATGCCGGCAAGCATGAGGGATGGTACTCCATCTCCGACGAGACCTTCTACCCATCGAGTGGCATAGCCTCAGCAGTAGATCCAAAATCGGGCAGGAAGCAGCGGATTTCCGTCGAGACGCAGAAAGTCGTGGAATGGACGGAAGAAACAAACTACCACTTCCGCCTCTCCGCCCTCGCCCCACGGCTCTTGGAGTTCTACCGGGCGAACCCAGACTGGATCGTGCCCCGCGCACGCTACAAAGAAGTCATCGCAGCGGTGGAAAACGGCCTCGAAGACCTCTCCGTCTCACGCCCACGCTCCCGCCTCCACTGGGGAATCCCGGTGCCCACAGACCCCACACAGACGATCTACGTCTGGCTCGACGCGCTGACAAATTACCTCACAAACACCGCATACCCGACCTGGCCCCCTCCCCCCTCAACCTCCTTCTGGCCAGCGGACACACAGGTCATAGGCAAGGACATCCTCCGTTTCCACGCAATCTACTGGCCCGCCTTCCTCCTCGCCCTCAACCTCCCCCCGCCGCGCCGCATCCTAACACACGCACACTGGACCATGAACCGCCGCAAAATGAGCAAGAGCACCGGCAACGCCGTCAACCCCTCCTTCGCGCTGCTCGAATTCGGCGTGGACGCCCTGCGCTTCTACCTCCTCCACGAAGGTGGCATCACCGACGACAGCGACTACGACGTGCGCAGCGTAATCACCAACTACAAGAAGGGCTGTGTGGACGGTCTGGGAAACCTAGCCGGCCGCATACGCGGGCGGAAGTTCGACCTAGCAAGAGCCGTCAAGCGCAGCGCCGAATTCAACCTACTATCAGAACTCCCCCCGGAAGCCCGAGCGCACTACAACCTCCTGCAGGGAACCCCACCCCTAGCAGCGGAAAAAATGAAAGACTTGTATCCAAACCTGGCATTGAAAGATATCATGAACGCAGTCTACGAAGTTCCATTCTCCCCCCCCCCACCTCCCATTCGTTTCCCAGCAAGCAAGCAACTAATTAATTAATTAACTAATCTATTCCAGACAAACAAGTACCTCCAGCACGCCGCACCCTGGGCCATTCGGGATCCTGCGCAGCAGGACTTGCCAGTCTACCTATCCGCCGAGGCGGTACGCATCGCTGGAATCCTGCTGCAGCCTTTCATGCCGGGTAAGATGAAGGAGTTGCTAGATGGGTTGGGCGTGCGCGCGGATAGGCGCGGCTTCGAGCACGCGGTTGTGGGCGGGGATAGGGAGTATGGGGCGATGGTTGTAAAGGAGGGAGGGGATGGGGTGAGGGATGGGGGGGGCGGGGAGAAGAAGAGGAGGGGGGTCTTGTTTCCGCCTCCTAATGAGGCGTTTGATCAGTAGATTGTTAGATTATGGGAGTAGATGCGAGGCTCTGGACGAGTGATTGGTTGTGATAGAGGGTGAGCTGGTTGTTGGTAATAAATTTACGCTGGGTTGTCTAAATTTGGCCCATGCGCAAAAAAGTATGCCAATCTTGCATCATACCATAGCTGCGGTAGCCATCACCTCATCGCTGCTTCTTAAGGACAAAAAAAAAAACTATATTACCAACCATCCCACCCACGAAACTCCTCTCTTTATCCAAAAATCCACTCAACTTAAAGTACAGACAAGGCACCAACGCCACCAGATAACCCCACCAGTATCCAAACGCAAATCAAGTGAATAATCGGGTAAAAACAACCTCCCAACTAAACTGGTAACCCCTAGTTCTGAGCATTATCATACCTTCCCCTCGCCCCATTTCCATTCCCACTACCACCACCACCACCACCACCACCACCACCACCACCACCACCGCGCCCTCTTCCACCACCTCTTCCACCCCTTCCGCGCCTCTGAGTATTTAGATTAGTCGGTGGAGGAACAGCCCTATAGCCGTCACCGGAAAGCTGAGGCCTCTGTAAGATCACCGGCGGGCCACCATGGACGGGTAAATTTGCTGTCCCGCCACCGCCACCGCCTCGGGAGGATGGGTACCCATTGGGATAATTGTTGCTGCGAGGTCCCGGCGGAGGGCTGTGATTGTAACCGTTCGACCTAATTCCTCCGCGACCGCGCCCTCTCCCTCCACCACGCGGGGAGTGTGCGCGGTCGCGGCCACCACGACCATCCCCGGTGGCACCTGAGCTAAAGCTTCCCATGAGTTGGGGCGGTATGTACCTGCCAGGAGTAGCACCGGCAGGAGCAGGCTTGGCCAATTCACTGGCTTTGGACTCCACGATCAATTGACGATTGGTAAGGTTTAGTACACTCGAGACCGGAACCGCCATCCCTCGGAATGGGGAGCACCTGTCGCTGAGCGTTGTGCCGCTCATAAAGCTGAGGTCGAAAACTACGTCCAATAGGGTCTGTCTAGTGGTCCTGGTCAGACCGATGACAGTCCCTCTGGTCGCAATTGGAACTTTGCCGGAATCCTGAACGTAGACGACTCTATCACCCAAACTGAACCATTGATTGTGTAATCTGTGCTCCGCATCGCTGGGCTTTAGCAATGCCTTGCGGGGCACGCTCTTTATACGCCTGGGCTTCGAGCCTTCAAATTCTCGCATATATTGATCGGCTGCTGCCTCAATCTCTCTGACAGCGTCCCCGTCAAGTTGCTGAGCCTCCAATGGCACCTTCTCGAAGCTTCTGCTCTGAACACTCTTTAGCCAATCTTGGATCTCCTTGACCTTGGCCTTGCTCTCCTCCGGGTCGAAAAAGTCTGTGTCGGAATAAAGATCTCCTTGTGGGTTTCTCTGGATCCCCTGGAAGAACTGAGGGAACTTGGTGATATATTCCTTGACAAGGTCAATCGCCTTTTCCGAGAACTCCCATCCGTTATCTCCGCGGCGAGAGTACCCCAACACCTTGAGTTTCTTAGCCTCGAATTTCAAGTTTAATCCTAGGTTAAGACGGTTATCGTCAACCACCACTGTGAAGCTTGATGTGATCCTGCTAAGAACAAGAGAATTAAGTTTAAGCATGCGAGCAACGGCATATGACGGTGTGTAACGGGTAGACTGCTCGGCTCTTATCACAACATCTCTGCCAAATTCCGGTTCCCTCCCTTTCTGCACACCGTTAGCGTCCATCCCGAGCACCCACCCGAAGCACAACTACCCACCATAGTGGCAATCCAGATATCCACCTTATTGGCATCATGCTTAATCACTTCCAAAGGCCTGCCATAGTTAAATTCCCCCAGGAAAAAGGCACGAGAACCCTCGGGAAACTCTTCTGCGATAGGAATAGCAGATTTCTCCAAGAACCTCCGATCTTCACTAACAACCTCTTCTACGACAGTTTGAGCAGCGTAGTCAGTTTCAACGCCCGGAACCTGGGCGTATTCCTTGACCATAGCCCCTTCATCTGTCCTCTTCAATCCCTTCAAGATATCCACGTGAAAAACGACTTCAACAGTGCCAATGACGATACCCATCTTTTTGCTATAGGTATTCTCCATTCTCTCGGCCTTTCGTCTCCAAGTATCCATCTCATTTGGACTATGGGGAGCGGGAATTACCTGACCGTTTTCGATCATGTGGTATCGGAATAGTTCATCGGATACTGCATTAACTCGTCCTTCCTGCAAGAGCGGATACCCTAATCCTCGTCTTAATAATAATAATAAAAACAAAAAATCACCTGGTGGGATAGAGTCGCGATTGCACTTACCTACGAAAACCCTCCGTCCAATCTTGGTCTTTGCTTCTTCGACCCCCCCTCCCTGATAGGCGTTCTCCAACCTAAGTACCATACTCTCGTTTCTGCTATCCTGTTGGAAAAGATTAACTCCGTGGTATCCCAACTCTGCCGTATGAGGAAGAGTCTTAAGGCTGGGAAATCCAGCTAATGCATGAATCCCAAGCTTTGCCCCTTCACAAAGCCCAACTATAATCTCCAGTCCTTCAAGAGTTGGTAACTCAAAGACATTAGCCACACAGTGACAACGGGCCACATCCGGAAATACTCCAGGCATGCTAGAAAGGTACATCTCATCGATGTTCGGATTGTAAGAAAACTTTAGGGTAACGCCAAAATCGTTCCGAGAACGTTCCGCTGGGCTCAAGAAATCCTCTTTAGTCCGCATAGCTGCGAGAAGTCTATCCTCTTCAATAAATGGGATCTTAACAACAGCTTCCCACTCCATTTTTTTGCCATTCATATCTAGCTCGAAATCACGAGGATAAAAGTCTATGATGGGCGATTTAGAATCTATCATAAGATCCTTCACATAATTAGCTTCGCTGTGACCCTTAGTTGGAAGAGTGATTCACATGATACGCCTCCGGAACAATCGCTTTACTTCGATCAGGCAAAACACCCATAAGCTGCTCGAAAGGCTTGAAAGGTTTCCCGAGCTTGAAATTCAGATTGGCCTCGAGTCCCTTGTGAATATCTATAACGCTTCAGTACCATTTCCATTCATAGCCCCAAGGTACACCTACCAGATATTCTAGGCGAGTAATGATAGCGATAGTACCAAGGCCACGACACTACCCCTCTATAATAATAATAGAGTACCCACTGCAGGCCTTCCACATAGTTTTCGGTCAAGTGTCTCATTTGCTCCTCGCTTTCTAGACCAAAACCAAGCTTGCCCTGACAATATCATAAAATACTGTCAGCAATTGAGCACCCCATGTATATCGGAATAAAGAAACAAACCTTGTAGTATTCGTCTTTCCACTGGTAAAAACCTTGCCTATACTTTCTTTCTAACTCAGCTTTCGCTTCATCCGCCGAAACGTCTACAACCTGCGCCTTGTCATATTGTTTGAGTACCCTCAAAACAGCAGCGAAGCCTTCCTCATCTTCTCCACTGTCCTCTCCCCCTTCCCCTTCCCCCTCCTCCTCCTCATCGTCACTGTCGCTGTTCCCATAGTGGCTCAGAGCTAAGTATAATTCCCCTTGCTCGTTCTCTAGTCTCTGGCAATCGAGCCTTAACGATGCCGCTAGCTCCTCCACAAACTTCCTGTCCTTTGCCGGATAATCGGCTGGGACGTCAAACACTTTGGGCCCCCTTTTGTGCCTCCTGTCCTCAAGCCACTTCTTAACCTCCGTGAACATCCGCTTTTGCTCGGTTGTAAGTACCAATCTTCCTTTACTCTTTGCTTTATCCAGCGCTTCAAGAGTTCCCCTTTGTTTTCCCTTGAGCCAATTAGCGGCTGAAGACTCGGACTCATAAATTTGTTCCTCGAACTTCGACAGCGCTTCCAATAGCAATGACAGTCGCTTCAAATTAATGATACCATGTTCATTGATGTAACCCCCCGCTTTAGGTAGTATCTCCTTATACAGCTTGAATTGTAGTGATAGAGCCCCCTCGTTGATGTGTAGGCCAGGCAAATTTGGCAAGAAATCATTACCAACGAAAAACGCTAGGAGAATGAAATCGTCGATAATACGCTCCATGTCGAATGGGAATGACAGCACACCTGGTTTCCCTAGCTCCTGGAATTCGTATTCTAGGTACTCACGCACCACGCTCAGATGCATCAAATAGAAATTCTGATGTTCCAGCTCCTTAGACTTCGCCGCTTTGTTCTGCCGGCCAAATGTTACTTCTTCTCTCAACAGACAGAAGTGAGGGTCATGTGATAGCAGCCCCAACATGATAAGGTCGGCATCCAACCCGTATAAGCAGTGGCGAACATTAGGATCATATGAGGGCTGCGCCTTAGCAAGACGAATATACTCCATAATCTTATGCTCTCCCTCTCCGGGGACCTCATGACCTGATAACACAACCTCCACGCCCTGCCAGTCAACATCTTCCGACACCTTTTTATTGATAAAATACTTTAGGTGCGCAGTCAGCTTTGCCATAAACTCCGTTCCTGCATAGTTACCAGTTAGTTACCTGCTCCCCGGCCGAAAGGAAGAAAGAAAGAAAGAAATAGGACCTCGGGCCCGTACCAGGTGTAATGCAATTACTGTCGAAAGCAGCCTCTTTGGGCATCTCTACCCCTTCGCGGATAGCTTTCTGCTTTGCGTTATCGGCATCTAGGGCAGTCCTATACAATAACACTGGTCAATTTCGAATACCAATCACCCGGAGCCTCAAAACCACACACCTAAACCGTCTAGCACGCTGTTGGTTCATCTTGGCGCGAGGCGCCACTCCATCTATGGCCATGAAAAAAAGCTTTCTAGGCTTTATCTTCCCAAACAAGTGTTCGATGTAGTTAAAAATCGCAATAAACATGACATCTTCGGTCATGCGAAATGTAGGGTTATCGCTATCCCCATGGGTGCAGTTGTGGATAATACCGTTCATGTCCAACTACCGATAAAGTCAGCAGCTTACCCATTCCACCGGTTGGTGTATATGATCGCTTAGAAGAATAAACGGTGGCAAAATGGGAGGGGGCGGTTCAAGCTTACGTAGAGGCAATCGAACTCAGGAATACGATTTTCAGCGATTAACTGAGAAATGGTAGGATAGCGCTCTGATAGCCATCGAAAGAACTTCGGAACACCCATGACTGCTGCGATAGTGTTGTTAGGTAAGTTTCTCCGAGATTGATTTTGATAGTTGATGGAAGTCGTAGGTGTCGCTGTTGTTTCGTCGATGGCAGGAAATGTTGCGGGCAACGAAGCTACTACCGGGATTATTATACCAGGGTCCCTTGACCCAAAACCGAGGATGAGGAAAAAGAAAGGAAAAGAGGACAAAAAAAATAAAGCCGGTTCAAGGAGCGGTTCGCTGGACAGATTTTGAAACTAAAAAAAGCGTTTCATCCGTTTGGGACCTTGGGGGGGTTCTCCGTCCCTAAATCTGGAAGATAGGTACGATCGTATGTACTGACAAAAATGGATCAGAAAGATTGGAAGAAGGAGAAAGAGAACGAAACGCTCGATCCACGGCTTTGGATAGCTTTCGAAGAAGGAAAGAGGAGAGAGGCAAAGTTAAGTGACTGAATGTAATTAGGAGGTCTAATAGAGAGGTCTATGATGCTTGCGTGAAATAATATTATTATGAATTGGAGGAGGAGCGATCATTATAAGCCTCAGCACAGCGTGTAGGGCCTTGCCGGGCATTGCCATCCTCCTTTGCACCCCAAATCCCAGAGGCACCGAAACAAGTTCCCAGGCCCATGAGGGCAGACCGATATTAGCGGTTAGAAATATATAGAAAATGTATAGAAAATTTTGTCTGAAGACTTTGTGTGAGATGTAAGGGATACGGAATCAGTACTTGATCTTCTCGTGCGCCCTGATTAATACATCATTAATACGGTGAGCTGCTTGTGCTGAACAGGTTGCATTCTACAGATCACACTAAGCCTTAGCTTAAGAAACGACGCGACGTGAAGGTGATGAACAGTCGCGGCTCCCCCGTACCCTTTCTCGCCCCATCAAACCTTCACAACCCTAAGCCCAACCAGCTCCTTCGCAAAACAAAATCGACAAACCTGAATACTCGACCATACTTAACGACTCGACGAATCTTCCTTTAACCCTTACCAACCAACTTCACACCCCCTTCGCTCCACGATGTCTACCAACATGGACGATGATATCGAGAGTATGCTCGTCCCCAAACCCAACAATCAGAACCCAAGTTACTAACAGGCGTACAGTGGACCCCAGTCTCCGCGATCATGAGGAGCAGATCGTTGTTGACAAGATCATCAATGAGGGTAATTCAAGCCCCTTCTTACACTACTCGTGGCCAGTCGCTGCTCGAGAGGCTATCTGTGGGTATCGAGACTGACGGTTTGGTGGGGGCTGGAATTACAGAATACAAGATCTGGAAGAAGAATGCGCCATTTCTTTACGACCTAATCTTAAGGTACTCTCACCTAGCCACCCAAAACCGCAAGCCCCTCAAGAAGTGAGCACGTCACTGATATTTCACTCCTTTTCCAGCTCTGCATTGGAATGGCCGACATTGACCACCCAGTGGTTCCCCGATAAACAAACGTAAGGCTCCTATTTCCCCTGAATCATCCTCCACCAATCCATTATGTGCAAACGCTCATCATGGCCAGGCATCCGGGGAAAAACTATTCGACTCATCGCCTACTCATCGGGACGCACACCAGTGGCAACGACATTAACTACCTCCAAATTGCTGAAGTGCAACTCCCAAATCCACTTTCCGAACCAGATCCACGTCGATACGATCCAGACAAGGAGGAGATTGGTGGCTACGGGGGTGGGGCAGAATGCCGTCTGCACATTCAGCAGAAAATGGTTCATGAAGGAGAGGTTAACAAGGCGCGGTACATGCCGCAAAAGCCTGACTTAATTGCTACAATGTGCGCAGACGGAAATGTGTTAGTGTTTGATAAAACTAAGCATCCCCTAATGCCCACCAATACTACCAAATGCACACCACAGATGACGTTAGTCGGCCACGGAAAAGAGGGGTGAGAGAAGGCCTTAAAAATCCCGGGGGCAACAATGCAGGCTAACCAAGAGTTGGCAGATACGGATTGAATTGGAATCCCCATGTAGAAGGCCGCTTGATGACAGGATCTGAAGATTCTACTGTTCGGCTTTGGTAAAACCTCTCCTATGCTTCCATCCACCTGGGAGTTTGGGCTAACTTTACCCAGGGATCTCAACTCTTATACCAAGACTAATACGACTCTGCATCCTGTTCACACTTACACTCACCATTCAGCTATCGTCAACGACGTCGCCTATCACCCTTGCCATGATGCTCTTTTCGGTTCCGTATCGGATGACCACACTCTTCAAATCGTGGATATTCGTTCCTCGGATACCACGACTGCCGCGCATAAAGTTGTAGCCCATGCAGACGCTGTCAATTCGATCGCTTTCAATGCGGCTTCTGACTTTGTTGTTGCAACGGCATCTGCGGACAAGACCGTTGCCCTATGGGACTTGCGCAATCTCAAGTTGAAACTGCATTCACTCCAGGGCCACAATGCGGAGGTTAACGGACTGAGCTGGCACCCACATGAAGAGCCCATCCTCGCCAGTTCGAGCGCTGATAGAAGGATTATCTTCTGGGATCTGGCCAGAATTGGTGAGGAGCAATCTCCGGAGGACGCCGAGGATGGACCACCAGAGCTGTAAGTTTATATATCCCCTCCAACGGTTTGATGTTCATTTTTGGCTAATTCCGGCTAGGCTATTTATGCACGGCGGACACACCAACAGGGTCTCAGATTTTGCCTGGAATCCGAACGACCCATGGGTAATGGTAAGTGCTGCTGAGGATAATTTGATTCAGTGCTGGAAAGTCTCTAGTGCCATTGTTGGCAAAGGGGGAGATGACGTCCCTGCTGAGGAGCTGGAAGCGTAAACCTAATAGGCAAAAGCCTGTTGTTAGTAGTAGCTTGCATGTTTAGTAGTTTTACCTACCTGTTCCAGGGTTTTTTGTGTTGACCTTTTCTTTTTTTTTTCCTTCTTCCTATATTACATTTCCGGCCTAGCCATGGAGAGCGCAATTGTATAACAGTTCTTTTCTCGAGTGCGATGGATAGGTACCTTGGGGTCTTGGACTTTCATGATTGTTGTATGCTACAGTAAGTGATGCGTATGCACGATCAAGCAGCGTGGAACAGAGATGTAATAAAGTAGAGACAACCGGGACTAGTGAGTATCAAGGCGAACACAGCACTTGTACACTTCCGCATTAGTAAATCCCATTAGGATTCACCCGAGATTCCAGGAAGGGTCAGGATACCTGTACAGTACATAGACTTATCATACCTACTAGTACAGCTAGCGTAAAGTGAGGGAGAGGGAAGCAAGGAGAAGAGGTTGAGAAGCTAATAATAACTCAGGCGATGTGTTCTACTAGTATTGCCCTCATTCATAATATTATGGTACCGTAGGGCAGTCATTAAAGAAAACACCGTGCCGGGCTAAAAGGGTAGGACTGTGAGGTGGTGAGAACTGATGTTCAGGGTCGGGGCCAAGATATTTTCAGATTTCAAAAAGCCTCAATCTTCCTTCTCATCCCTTCCGGTATTCGGCTACCTATTACCCGCACGAAACGGTTTCAGGCACCAGATCCTCACCCATCAGGCCATACAACTACCGTACTTTAACTGGTCAGCGCTGAGAAATAGCCTCGCTGTGATTGGTTGATATTAGTGAAAAGGAGCTTAAACTATTTGGTCTGTTCGGTAAAGCTCTCGTAGCTACCTGAAGCTTTTGTGAGTTGTGCCGCACCGCAGCTGTCTCTGCAGCTCGCTGACCTGGCCTTGGGTTTAAAATGCTATATAACGTGAGAGGCCTCCTTTTGAGATCACACCTGCCTCGGGCTTACAGTACTCGTCACCTTCTTTCTATTTGTCTCCCTCTGCACTGATTTACCTCCCTTCCTTCTTACCTTCTTCCCTCTCTCCCCCCTCTCTCCACAAACCTCCTCCACAGCCTTACTCCCCCACGCACAACCACCCTTCAATAAACCTTCAATCAGCCAAACAATCTAAATCTTAAACTTAAACCCACTAAAAATCAACAATGTCCCACCTTTTCGTCCGCAATTTCTCCCATCGCGCAAGCGGAATCTATAGATCTCCTCGCACCATCATGATGTACTCCTATCTTGTCGTCTGTACCCATCTCTCCCTCCCCCTGTATCCCATAACTAACGATAAAATAACAGGCGGGCTTTTCCCTCCCCTTCGCTCTCCCCGTCGCTAAAAAGCTCTCCGCACAGAACAACAAGTCTGTTCCCCGCAATAGGTTTTCCTTACTTTACCACCCTTCTTTACTTTATGTTTGCCCAAGGGAAGTAGCTAACTAGTTTTGGCGGTTGTTATAGTGGCGGCAGTGATATCTCCCTCTACCATTGCTGCCGTTAGACACTATACCTGAATGAAGGACGGGGAGCATATTATAGGACGGAGGCGCAATGCATGCATTTTCGGACAGAGGCGTTTGGGATTTTTGTTTTCACATGATGTCTCTTTTGCTTTCGCTTTCACGCCTCTAAACAACCTGGGGAAGAGGGGGTTTCGGTGTTGGTATTCAAAGCACAGACGCATAGAATGCTAGATCTGTAGTGGAAGTTTCACAATACTAGCAGTTGATCACTCGCTCTATCTATCCTAATGTGCACTACACCGTACTATACATGGCGAAATCTTGTCCATATCTTGTTCACAACATGGCAAAACTTCCCACCTCTGCCTCCCCACAGCAGTGCTACCGTACTGTACTAAAACTGTAGCCTTCCTTCCCTCTTATCTTCCTACCTACTATCACATCCCCTACCAGTAACTTATCCTCGCCTATCCCACCTATCATACCATACAAAATTATATTCACTTCCCACCCAATCCCAGCATGTCTACCCAAGGCTCACCTATAACAGCCAATCGTTATAGGGGCACGTGGGCGATTACTAGATATGGCTCGTCAAAAGATCCAGTCGCCTAGCGGCTTGGTAACGCAGCCTACTCGAGCGCCGTCGCGCCCCGCCATCCCGGAGCGGTCAAAACCCAAATAATCTATCCGGCACAGTGGGTAATCCGGGACAATACCGGTAGGTCAGGTTCTGGTACGGAGGAGGAGTTCAGAACAACTCGGAGGCTCATACGGGACAGCCAGGCATCCGGATTTATCAAGATCCGGGATAGCGGGGTTTACGACCCCAGATGTATACATCTCACGGGGAAGGAATACCCGTATCCTCTCTTACGAAAATAGAGAGTAAAAGCGTGGAGTATGATACTACTGCTTACGTTTGAGAGGTTTGCGCAAGAAAAGACTTGTACAAGACTATTATTAGATTAGCACCTAGAGTACAGCTATCGTACCGATGCGCATAGCTGCAGTCCTAATAGTGCGCAGCACAGTACTCGTACTCTAAGGTAAGGACTCAAACAAACAGCCGACGTGCTATGTACCCGTGTAGTCCAGAATCTCCCCCTTTGAAAAAAAGCTGCGAAAGCCACACCACCCAAAAAACCTATCTACTCCCCAAGACAAGATGAAAAAAAAGGAAAAAGAAAAGAAAATGCCAGACCTTACCCGGAGAGGCAACTCCAACGTCCTGGCAAAAAGCTTTGTTGACTGGGATGTCGTAGTGTACTGGTACAATACTGCCCGCCCTGTTCTCGCCCGTAGGGAAGTACTAGTACGGTATTACTGTAGTATCATAATATGGTGTTTGACCCTCTCGCTGCGACTTTGTCATGTCGGTACGGAGGGGTGGTAGGTTACTGGATCTCGGTATTTTGATTCCTATGTTATTGGATTGTTGGTGGGAATGTGGTGCCGACGGACTGGAGGAGTGGAGGAAGCTCGAGATGGAAGGCTAGTGCTGTCTGCCTTAGTTAAACTTCCATGTTTTGCTTTTTATTATACGTATCCCGTGGAAGGCCGTACCCTGATTCCCTTTCTTTTCTTCCTTCCTCTTCTTTCTCAGTGAGATTCCCTCTTTTATGATATCATATACAAACACCGGAATTCGGGATATTTTGGCCTGGGGTCTTGCCATTCGGTATTATAATATGGTTACGCAGCGCAGCGCAGCACCACGAAGTATAACACCATACTGATATTATGACCATGAGAGCTCAGCCTTACCCCACCAAAGAAATTCTGAGTGAGGTGAACATCCCGAGAAGACTTCCTTCCTTCAGTAGAGGGAGTACCACCTATTCCGTGGTATTGTATAAATAAAAGTGACCCGAATCTTTCTCCTTCGACTGCTTGTTTTTATAGTACTTATAGTTCGTAGAGCACAGTATAGTACCCAACATGCATCCAACACAGTCAACGACCCCACAATTTCGAAACCCTCCATTCAACCCTCCATCACCGGGGGAAGCTCCTTTCAACGTATTTTCCGGGTCTAATCCTGCCCCAAGAGAGGAACCTCCGATTCTTCGTGATGGGGAAAACAACCGGCAAGATATGGTTTTTTTCCCTTCCTTCTCTTCCTTCCTTTTTCCCGTTTATCACGCTTTATACCGTATTCTAGCATACGTACGGTATTGCACCTCCCATGGCCTCGAAATACCTTTTCGGGAATCCGGTAAGTCCACGCTCGGGAATAAACTTTGTTGCTGCTGTTGTTGTTGTTACTCCTCTTGCGGCGTTGAATTATTCATCAGGTGATGATTAATTCAGGCACAGTTTGACTTTTAGCTGCTTAAGTAATTGATGCACCAGCTAGCCGCCCAGCCAAAAAGGCAAGTCTAAAGCCGAGCAATTCTACAAAAGAATCTCCGCTAGAGGTCTCGAAGTGTTGGCTTTTTTCTATCTAGAATGTAGTTGTGTTGGAGCAGTTAGCGGGTCATGATCAATCACCCGGGTTGTGCTGCAACGAGGAGTGGAGTGGGGCTTGGCAATTCCCCCTGTTGCAACGCATACTTTTTTCTCAGCCTGCCTAGCTGCTAGCGGGCCGAACCCATGGACGTCGTCTACCTTACACACGTAAAATACAGCGTCATATTACGGACAGCCCACTTAGGCAGCGAGAATCCGTCCATACATTTTTCTGCGATCACGAAAGATGGGAACAGAGACATCATACGGTAGTCCGAATGTCACTCTGGAAAGTACTTCACAGATTAGGACCACACCACCCTGCGCTGCCGGTATGCATATCCCAGCCCAACCAGTACTCGTAATTTTCTGACGTTTGTGAACACGGCTGCTATTGCATGCACCAAAATCCTGAGGCTCTGGTCGATTTTTTGCCCATATGCAATAGCAGTTGTGTTCACAAACGTCAGAAAATTACGAGTACAAAAAAACCGGTAGCTGAAAAGTTCCATGTTCGCTCTCCTCCGACTGAATCTTTGCAGCTTCGGTTTACCAGTAACCGAGCGTACGGCAAGCTAGCTTTCACGCACAGCCGCCGCCGCCACCACCACTGCAACAGAGACCCTCCTCATGATCCGCCATTGCGAAAATCGCAAATGGCTCAGCTGGCCGGGTTACGTTGTTTGGCGGGGTGAAATGGACCCTTCCTACTATTGTGTTAGAGGAAGCATCGACGCTTGCCGCTTGAGGAGTAGATGCTGGGTTGCAGCCATAGTAGTAGCTTCGGAGTTATTTTGGATGGTGGGGTACGGGGTATTGCAGTACCGTAGTTTGCGAGTGTAGAGTGCAATACAGGAATACGGTATCTCGTGCTACAATATAGTAAATGGCCTCTTTCACCATGGGAGTTCAGGCCACGGAGAGTGAGGATTGATCGGTTAGGTCTGATTGAAACAAGTGGGTTTTGGATGGTTTGCCTCGGGCTTGGTGGGCAGCTGGCTAGCAGACTTAATATTCAGATGGTTTTTATACAATACTACCACCACCAGCGCGTCTAGTAAATTTGCCCTAAGTTTCCGCACCCCATCATAGTGCACCTTACATTATACATGCAGATATACAGTCCGATCTTGGAGCTCACAAAGGATGCCTGAAGATGGGAGAGGAATTGTGACGGAAGGATTGCTAGACCGACTGTAGCGCTCGAGGCGCCTTGTTAGTATGTATACCACAAGCAACCCCTATACCGGATATCCGTATTCGAAATCTCGAGGACCTCTGGACATCAGTATACCACCCCTCGCCGAAGCATCCCCGCCGAAAACCCCCGATATCGTACTAGCCCGATCATGCTATTTATGTCCACGCACCCCAGCATTCGAACCCCACTTCGGAGTAAGTGATGGGGCATGAGTGCCAGAGGATTTTCCAGTTTGAGTAGGGGCAACTTGTGGCAGTCACGGTACGTATAGGACGACATATCTCAAGCTTTGTTTAGGTGGATTTTGATTCTTTTCCCCTCTTCCCTTTTTCCCTATAGGTATCGTACTTCTGTAAGGGTAGTGTCCGCACAGCACCGTACGGCTCGAGTTGGTGCCCAGGTACCATACCACGGCTACAAGGATGAAGGGTTGCGGCTCGATCCTTCGATTCTAGATTCGACACATTAGCTGTGAGAATATATTTTTGAATGGAGATTTATATGGCTACCGTATTGAGGTTGTTGCTGGAGTATGGTATACTAGGACTTTTTTCCCCAATCGCGATGGTTCCCCAGCCAGTGCGTATCAAAGTCGCCGCTTTGTACAGCAAAGTGCCGCATCGCATCGCACCGCACCACAATCATAGTTAATCGCCACCCCGCGGTCTGCAGGCGTTTTTCCTAGAGCCGGTAGCAAGCGGAACGCAATGCGCCGTGCTAGTACGCGAATATATTGTAGAACGTCTCGGGTGTGTTGGCCGTAGACTACAGCGCGGGTGCCAATCTCCTATCTCAAATAAGGCATCAATCCCTATATTCTTTAGGGTGATTTCATACTTCCCAATCCCCAAATGCGCTTAATCGCCATCCTCTTTACTAATCATTCATTCTACGCCCAATCTATAATCACCCTCCTTCACCGCCGCCGCCGCCAGCTCCATGAACTATCACTCGCTCCCCCCCTCCCCCCCGCTCCCGCACCCGACCGATCACCGCATCCCACTACTGTACCGACATGACGTAACAAACCATGCATAAGCATCGCGTCCCCGGATTACCCCATCGTGCCCTGCTCTAACCACTGGATCGCACCGATACCAGGAGACAGAAAAGAAAAACCGCCCAGGCGTAGACCCGATGGTCGCACTCTCGGGTCCGGTTCTTCCCACGCGAGCAAGTGTGGCCTTGATCCAAATCTTTAAAAAAAATATTTTTCCTATGACTTCTTTTCTCCCCAATTTTTTTCTTTCCCAATTTTTTTGTCCCCTACATTTTTCCGCCGTATTGCTTTTTTGTGCCGGTTTGACTTGCCATATCGGATCACTATATTATATCATACAGCATAGCAATCCAGTCGCTCAGTGCAGCCGCGCTTACTTCCGCAGTGGGGTAGTCGTTTTTGCCATGACAAAGTACAGTAAGCTAGGGTTAGGTTAACAAAGCAACACGGCAAAGACTGGATTGGGGGAGGGGGGGGGAGGGTTTCGGAAAACTCCTTGCCGCCCGCGGTCCCCACAGTTGATATATCGGATAATGCCTTACTATTTATGATACGGTACGAGTATTAATACCCTTGTCGTACCGAGCCAGGGAGGAGACAGACCGCTTTGGCCTATGCAATGGTGGGCACGACCCAACGCCACGTGCCAGCATTGAGGGTGCGGCATACGGTACTGCATGGCGACTTTTTTTTGAATTGTTTCCCCGAGAGGGGTGAGTGTGAAGAAGCGAGCAGTAAAAAAATCGAGAAGGAAGCTTGCAAGATGGGATGTTTATATATACGGTTTATTCTTGAATGAGGGGAAAAGCTAGCCGGGGGACGAACAGCGCAAGCACCATATGGGAGCGTACCTCGATCGAAGTTCGGTGTGGTAAGATAACCGATGCATCCGTGTCTAGTCGGGATGTGATATGTGTCTCAAATGAGGTATTGGGTAAAACGATGGATATTGGAATGGGTGGATGGTTTATTTTTTTTCTATCCATTGTCATTTCTTTTTTACCCTAAAGGTTAACCAGCAGCAGATTCCCGCAACCCCGACGTTAAAATCACCGTATCATCTCGCGGGCAATCTGATATGTTAATTATGGCGCCTGCGATTGAGTTGATTGGAACCACTTTTGTCGATCATGCTTGGAGGATTGGGAGTGGGAATGGAAAGGGGAGAAGGAGGTTCGCTTAATGCGGGTGACCCAATTATCACACCTGCAAAGAAGAAGATGATTGAACAAATACCTATGGAGACTCCTCACCTTGGTGTTTGCCACACTCCGGTAACCATTAGCTACCGCTAGGCTATGTTAGCAGATAGTTCAGGTATCATAGCTAAGGCTACGGTAGTCTACAGGAGTTTGTTGTTGTGAAGAGGCTGTGCTTGAGGGGCAACGTGAGGTGAGGTTGGAATAAGGGATTGGAGCAGTTAAAGTCGGGACGGAGACCTGACGTCGATAATCTTGATTTGTCGTTGGCTTTCACTCCCTCCCTCCCTTCCATTCATTGCGCCTTGCTGCGTTGCATCGGGCTGGCCTGAGCTGGGCTTGATGACCGGATGTGTGGTTGGGGTGGGATGGTGGATGGATGGATGTCTCAGATCGCCGGAGCTCCCTGCACGCATGTAAAAAACCGAAGGAAAAATTCATGAGGGGCCATTTTTGCCTTCTGGGAGGTGATGGTTGCCGAAATGGGGAAGTTAAAGGGGGCGGGGCAACTGCGAGGAACATACGGCATGGTACTGCATTTCTTCATTGCGGTTCCTACACGGTAGCAAACGTGTATGATGGATGGATAAGCTCACCTCTCGCAATAAGGATGAAAACCTGTTTGCAGGTTTCTCCCCCCCTTTTTTCCCTTTCCTGCTGAATCCGCGGGTCTGTCAACACGGGTGCTCTACCACCGGCGGTACCGTTTTCTCACCATTGCCGGATCTGTTTTGCTTCCTGCTGTTTTATCCATTCCTTTGTACTTGTATGATCCGTATGAAAGATTTCGCTTTTCCGTTTCAAAATCCTGTACAGCTCGCTTGTTCACTGGTTCTTTCGGTTTCTCCGGTTCGAAGAGATAAAGGAAGCGACAGGTCGTAGAACTATCATGCCGGGCGGGTTCAAAATATGTAAAAATCGGGTCTGAGTTGAGCCCCACCAGAGTGCGCGGATAGGGCACAAAAGGGAAAAAAAGTCTAGCCGCATTTGGGATGGTTGGTTAGCGACTGAAGACGTCTTGTCGGCCAAATTGAGACGTCCGCTGGTCATTTGACGCTTTCGAGAGAAGTTTCCCTCTTGCCTCGCACACGACCGTGTCAACAGTGTATGGGATAGGAGAAATTTTTGCTGACCCGGATTTCGAATACGGTAGAGGGGGTTCGAAGGGCAGATTTTCGCTAACGGAATATAATTTTCCCCTTTCCCTTTAGACGTGGTGAAGGACTTCTACCAGCACTATCCTTTCGTCTGTACTTGTATTTGTGCCCTCTTAGTTCCCTGGAATACCGGTATTGTACCGGTACCCGAGACTAGGAATAGTTCAAGTGTGGCACCCGCACGCAGCAAGAGTTCCCCTGCCATGCTGCCCTTTTTCTCCAAAGATCTTGGGTTAACCCAAGGTCATTACCTGCGGTAGAGAGTTACGAAATCTACGGATAGATTATGGGATCACCCTTCCTCTGCTCGTTGCCATCGCTCCTCCTCGAGCACCGGTAGCCGAAATCATAATTATACGTGCCCCGCAGATGTGTCTTCTGTCTATCGATCTTGTGCTATTTTGTTTTAGTTCATTTTTTTATTTTTTATAGCTCGGGCTGGCAAACTTGTTGCCTTCCTGGAAGATTTGGGCGTGACGGGATGCCATGTTGTTCCGTCAAGTGTGTGGGCGATCCTCCCATACCATATCGGCAGAATAGAGATGGAGGGAGGGAGGCTGAGAGAACTTATTTTCCACCAAGCGCAACATGTGTGCGGTCAGTCAAGCCATGTCAGGTCAGTAAAGTCTATGTGGCTACAGTTACTGTATGTGCTACCAATCTGCTCGGTTTTTTGTTCTTTCCCCCCCTCTCTCTTTGCTTCTCTGTGTGATTTTTTTCTTTTTTCTTTTTCTTTTTTACGTGTGTCGTTGATCAGGCTTTGTGTTTCCCTCATGCTCTATTTTCATTAGCATCGTCATCATCTTTCATTCATTCACCCATTGGGCAGACAGTGCGCTGGACTGTGATTGTTGGCTTGTTTGTGTAAGGGTTTTTTCCTTCTTTCTTTTTTACCGGACGGTTCATCTTCAGGTACGCCTTGGCCTGATGTTTGCAATCCTCTGCAGGTTTCTCTGGTCCGTTCCTGGGTGTTAGAGGTGTGTTCGTCTTAGCATGGCCGTGGGTGGAGTGGAGGTGAGGAAACTGGAAAGGTGGATGTCGGGAGAGTTGAGGGGGACAAAGGGAGTGGAGTGGGTGGAGTGTCTGGAGGTGCACAGCAACGAACAGGGAAGCAGCAACATCGGATAGCGCAGCCCGCTTCAGCGCGCGCCATATCTCACTCAACTATACTTCTCTCACTCACACACCTCCGCTCAACCAGTACCGGTACTGTAGTGGATAACTTCCACTTCAGCAAGGTTTCTCTTACTGTAAAAAGTACTCCTGTTGTAGTCTTCTTCTTCTTACCGCACCCCAATCCCTTCCGCCTCACCCAATTCCCTTTTCACTCGTTGCATTTGCCATGAATCCTGCATACAACCTATATATATTTCTGGAGATTATTGCAGTATAACCAGGTCAATCCTGCACTGTTCGTTCGGTACATCCCATTTAGCTCTCTTCCCCCTCTCTTCCCTCTCTCACTCTCTCCCTCTCCCCCCTTCTGTTAACACCACTGCAACCACTGCCCGCCCGCCCGTCGTCCGCCGCGGTTGTTTTTCTTCTCATTGTACGGTACATAATACTGGTAGAATAGCCTTCTCTCCCTTTCCCTTTCTCGTACAATTTCCCACCACACCGTATCCTCCATTTCCCTTACTTCTTTCTTCATCCCCCACACTGTCTCATAGAAAATTCGTTCGAGCCCCCCCATTGCAAGAACGGCGGCGGCTGTCAACCTGCTTAGTCCGATCCGATATATCTGATCTTCGCATTCGCACGTTCTCAATCACACACGCAACCATTCACTCGCTCCCACTTTCACGCTTTCTTTCTTGCTCCCTTCAAACCCCGGCCCTCCCCCCTTCCTTGCCCTCCTCCCTCCTACCTCCCTCACACACACACACACCACACACGGCAACAGCCACACATATGATCCGTCGACGGAGAACCCTCCCCTAGTATTTTCTCCTCTTCCCATTCCCTCCTCCTTCCCAAAACCAACTCCACCACCACCACCTCACCCCTTCAGCTTCTCTCCCGTTCCCCACCCACACCTAACTAACCTCCACCAGCTGCCACCACTCATTATCAACCACTGACGCGGCATTATAAAGAGGAAATAGATAAAAGGTGGTCAAGAGGGTTTGGCTAATTTTCTGGGAGCACTGGAATGTGGACTGGCCGGAGCCACTGCGACACATTGCACCTACGGTAATTTACAGATCCTGACGTCTATAGAGCAAGTTCTTCAGCCCGACAGCTCTGCAGCATCCCAGCATATTCATCACTGGCTGAGGCTTGCAATTACTCCTAAACCACTTTTTAATCGACTCTGTACGAAATGCCGGCTGCTGCCTCATCAGCGTCCTCGGCGGCGACATCCTCTGCCAGGCCATCCCCTCGCGCTCCATCAACAAGAATGAAAGGAGGTGGAGGACACGGGGCAGGGGGAGGTACCCCTAATAATCTCCCAGGTCCCGGTGGATATCAATCTGCCCCCTTGAGCTCTCGGAAGGCACAAGCTTTGGATCTGTCGACTGTAGAGAGGAGGAGCTCATCGTCAAAGGAGAACCCCAAGAGGATAAGACCCCATGGGCTTCAGGAAGCACCAACTTATAGACCCACTCCGGAGCAATTTAAGGATCCTTTCGAGTACATAAAGAGTATTGCTGAGGAAGGGAAAAAGTACGGAATTATAAAGATCATCCCTCCGGATACATGGAATCCGGAATTCGCGGTTGATACCGAGGTTTGTTGGGCCTCTCGTTCGCTCGTTCGTGTTGTGGGCGTTTTTACAATATGCCACCCCCCCTTCGCTACTGCGCTTGGGGTGGAAGATTTTTCACCCACCTCTTTCTTTTCTTCTGATATAATCATTTATTCTTTCAATTCGTTGGATGATAGGGGATGGATTTACTGACATTTGTGTGTAGCGGTTTCACTTCCGAACAAGACGGCAGGAACTCAACTCTGTTGAAGGAGGTAATTCTAATCCTCAAGTCCCAAACGATTGTCCCGACCCTGCCGACAGCAACCACTACCTTTTTTTCTCCTTTCTTTTTCTCTTCCCTCAACATGATCGCTGATGATATCCTGATTTCTTTCGTGACATCTAGGCACTAGGGCAAATTTAAATTATTTGGACCAGTTGTCTAAATATCACAAGCAGCATGGCACGAATTTGAACCGGTTCCCCTCGGTCGATAAACGTCCATTAGATCTCTATCGGTTGAAAAAAGCCGTGGAAATTAGGGGCGGATTCAGCAATGTTTGCAAGCATAAGAAATGGGCCGAGATTGGTAGGGATCTGGGGTATTCGGGAAAAATTATGTCTAGTTTATCTACCTCGCTCAAGAACTCGTACCAGCGCTATCTACATCCTTACGAAGAATGGGTCAAGTCCGCGAAGCCTGGTGTACAGCAGCAGATTGAAGCAGAGCAGGGAGGTCCCATTACACCTTCCGGATCCCCCTTGAAAAAGCTACCTGCAGATAAACCGGCGATGTCTCCGCTGAGTAGTCTACCTGATTCGCCAGCAATAAGAGCCTCCACCGCACTCAACGCCTCAGTAGTGGGGACTCCAGATAGATCTGATACGGACATGGCTGACGCGACTCCAATTCGCGGATCTACACCTGCGGTAAATGGTGGTTTTACAGCTGTAAACTCAGGGAGTGGATTCCCTTCAGTTAGTTCTGGAGCTGCTGGATTTACCCCGGTAAATGTGTCCAATGGTATGAAGAGAGAGCTTGATGCCAATATGACCCCGAATACCGGTAATTCACGGAGAAGTGAAAATGGAGCTACGCCCAGTAAGAGGAGCACTCCTGAGCTGAAGGCCGGTACAATCCTCAAGCGGGGCCATAGCCAGGAGAATGGCTCAGGAGTCGATATTAAAGAGCAATCCAAAGAGGCTACTGCCGATGAATCGGAAAATGGCGAACGAAGGAGTAAGAGACTTAAAAAGGGTATGTCCTGTAGATTTTCATTTGTCCTGTTCTTTCTCTAGCTCTTTCTTTTTTCTTCTCAAAAATAGGTGTGGTTGCACTTAACCGAGATCGTTGGCTGATCGTCTTCTAGAACCTGCACCTATGGTTGCCGGGTCGCACATGACTTTGCACAGGCCCTCGTCTACACCAAGAACATTGGGTGGAGATAGAAACAATAGTAAACCAGGAGAGGTATTTTCATTCGTTTGATATGTTTCGTTCATATATTCTGACTATTCACCCTGCAGAAATGTGAAAAATGTGGTCGTGGTGATGATATGGCCAATTTATTGCTCTGTGAGAGCTGTGACCACGGTTACCACACGTTTTGTCTCGAACCAGTGCTCAAGAGCGTCCCCGACCGGGATTGGTATTGCGATAGATGCCTTGTCGGGACCGGCGACTATGGGTTTGCCGATGGCGAAATTTACTCTCTGAGGCAATTTCAAGAAAAGGCCAACAATTTCAAAGATTTATATTTTCAATCGAAAATGCCCTTCGATCCGGTCTTGAACAAACCGCGACAGGTCACCGAGGATGATGTTGAGAGGGAGTTTTGGAAATTAGTGGAGAGTGTTCACGAGACGGTTGAGGTGGAGTATGGTGCCGATATCCATTCGACCACTCACGGAAGCGGCTTTCCGACCATCGAGAAACAGCCGACATATCCTTACGCGACGGACCCTTGGAATCTCAATAATCTACCCCTTCACCCTGAATCTTTGTTTCGACACATTAAATCTGATGTTTCTGGGATGACCGTGCCGTGGCTCTACGTCGGGATGTGTTTTTCGACGTTCTGCTGGCATAACGAGGACCATTATACCTATTCCGCCAATTACCAGCATTTTGGAGCTACAAAAACATGGTATGGTATCCCTGGAAGCGATGCAATGAAATTTGAAGATGCTATGAGGGAAGCCGTACCGGAATTGTTCGAGCAACAGCCTGATCTGTTATTCCAGTTGGTAACCTTACTAACCCCGCAGCACCTTATGAAGGCCGGGGTCAAAGTTTATGCATTGGATCAGAGGGCGGGACAATTCGTGGTTACATTCCCGCAGGCTTATCATGCAGGGTTTAATCATGGCGTGAGTTTCCTTGCCAAGTGGCTGATATTTGCATATTCTGATTTGGACTAACCTGATTGGGTATAGTTCAATTTCAATGAAGCGGTAAATTTTGCCCCCTCGGATTGGGAGCCGTTTGGACAAGCTGGAGTTGAAAGATATCTGGAATTCCGGAAGGCTCCTGTTTTCTCGCACGATGAATTACTCCTCACCGCCGCGGCTAGAGATGCTACCATTAAGACCTCACAGTGGTATATTCATTGATTCGTTGTTTCCTTTTTGGGGTTAGGGTTTTCAGCTGATATTTTTATAGGCTTGCTCCCGCACTTGCGCGTGTGAAAGATAGGGAGCTCCAGGCACGTCGTGGGTTACTTGAGCACTTGCCTGACATCAAGCAAGCAATACTTCCTGAGGATGAAGAGTTGAGCGAGGACCAATATCAGTGTGGGGTTTGTAAGGTTTACTGCTATCTCTCACAGATCACTTGCCCCTGCACTCCTAATGTTACGTGTCCGTCGCATTTCCGTGACATCTGCGACTGCGAGGTTACAAGCCTTAGTCTACGACTTCGGATGACGGATGAGAGTCTCGAAGAATTGGTTCAGAGGGTACACGACAAAGCAAATATGCCAAAGGCATGGGCAGTCAAACTCGAAAAATCCATTGCGGAAAATCCCCGGCCGGCGCTTAAAGTACTAAAGTCCCTTCTATCTGAGGGCGAGCGAATTCCATGCTACATCCCTGAGTTGGCACCGCTTAAGGCATTTGTGGAACGTGCCCAGGAGTGGGTCGATGAAGCGACCCCTTTTATATCTCGCAAGCAGCAGAACCGGAGAAAAAACGAAAAGGCCTGGAGGAGGATGGGTTCAAAGGTTGCTGAGATGGAGGAAAAGGAGCGTGAACACAGGAAGCTTGATAGTATCCTTAAGCTCCTGGAGAGAGCTGAGGATATCGGATTCGAATGCGCCGAGATCGAGCAATTACGTGAACGTGCCGACGCTATTCGGGCTTTTCAACTACGTGCGAGGAAAGCCCTAGCGACCCCTGGGACCTTATCCACGCCAATGTATGAGGAGTTGGTGGAAACTGGGAAGAGCTTCAATGTGGACCTCGCGGAGACCGATTTACTGGAGAAGATTGTGCGACAGTTAAAGTGGGCCGACTCTGCTAGAGATGCTAGGGCAAGGTTTTTGTCCCTCACCGAGGTGGCGGAACTGATCAAGTCAGGCCAAGAATTAGGGATCCCCGACAGCAACGAGCAAATGATGCACTTCCGAAGCCAAAAAGAAGCTGGCGATATGTGGGAAAAAAAGGCGAAGGAGTTGATGAGTGTTGAGATTGTACATTTCCAGCAATTGGAGGCACTTTCTGGCCAGGCATCTACGTTACCGGTTTCTCGCGAGACGCTTGCGCAAGTCGACCAAATTCTCAACAAACAACGGGAGGCTCATCGCCAGATTGTGGCATTGTATGAAAAGAGCAAGGAGGCAGATTTTTACAAGAGGCCAAAGTATAAAGAGGTTCGGGATGTGTTAGATGGACTGACAGAGCTACACAGCAAACCTACGGGGACAATTGACCTAGAAAAGGAGCAGAAACGCCATGAGGATTGGATGAGGCGGGGGAAGAAACTATTTGGGAAGGCTAATGCACCCCTACACATTCTTGCGCAGCATATGGCATATGTGGAAGGTCGCAATAAGCACTGCTTTTGCTTGGAGGATCGACCACGGACTCCGGTCGAGCCATCCAGTCGGGAGCCGAGTCCGGATTCTAAGAGTAATGGACCATTCGGTGAGGGGTCGAGGGGTGGTAGGCCAAGGGAGGTTTTCTGCATATGTAGACAGCCAGAGGCTGGGATGATGATTGAGTGTGAGGTTTGTCATGAATGGTGAGGTTTGCGTTCTGCCCGAAGTGATTTTGATTTACTGACTTTGATTAGGTATCACGGTAAATGTCTCAAGATCGCTAGGGGCAAAGTTAAGGAAGATGAGAAGTATACTTGTCCGATATGCGATTACCGAGTTAAGATACCCCGTGATGCGGCCCGACCAAAGCTTGAGGAACTTATCGACTGGCAAGTGGAGATTGAAAATCTTCCCTTCATCCCTGATGAGTTAGATTGTCTTCGCCGGATCATCGATGCGGCGACCAAATTTAGGGAATGGGTTCGTCCGTTTACAACTGCGATTGGCCTTACAGGTGCGGAGGTGCCAACTATGCGTTTCTATCTCCGCAAGATAGAAGGAGCCGAAATTCTTCTCTCACCAGAGACCAACTTCTTCCGCACAGAGCTGCACAAATGGATGCCCATCGCTCCTGACCCACCCCCTGTCGTCGAAGTCTCCATGTCGACCCGCAAGCCTCGCCCAACAAAGCAGCAAAAACTAATGGCTCAGATGGGTATCACCAACCCGGACGATCTCCCTCCTCAACTCCGGACAAAGGCACACTCCTTTTCCAAGAAGAAGCCCGCAGAGACCAATGGCAAACCCCCACCACCAATCAAGCCCGCTCCGTCAAAAGGCTCAATGACCTCCTCCCCCGTAACCCCAACTAGTCAAACCCACCCCCTCCTCGGCCAATCTTCTTCCTCCTCCTCCTCTCAGCCCCCTCCGTCCCAGCCGCAGTTTGACTACCCCCGCTTTGGTAGCACTGGCCCATCATCACAGTCCTCCCCAACTTTCACTCTTGCCCATGCCTCCTCAAACTCGGGAACTGGCACCTCATCGTCTTCCTCCCAACACCAACGCCTAGGCTCCCCAGTCCTCATGAACAACCCCGGTCGCGGCCCAACCCTTGATCCAGCGCTCTTCAACCCGCAGGCGTTCTCTGGCGATCACAATGGACACGGCCCCCGGGGAATTGGAGGTGGGCCCGGGAGTCCACAGTATAACAGCGCCAACGCCATGTTTGACGCGCTGACCGAGGACTCGCCGGATCTTTACTCGAAGGAGGAGACTAGTGGCGGGGTTAGCTATGAAACGCTGGCAGCAGAGGCGCTGAGTACAGCTGGAGAGGCGTTGGATGAGAAGTTGGCGGATCAATTCTTGGCTCCTTAGTTAGCGTAAATGTCTGGTAGGGTTCTTTTAGTTCGCCCTTTCTGTCTATCTCCGCCTGGATGGATTTTATTTAGTTTCTGTTTGCTTGTTGTCCTTGTCCTTGTGGGTTGGATTGTAGGTTTTTCTTCTCTTCTCAACTTTTTTTTTTCACTTTCTTGTACTTTAGGGTTTTATCTATCTTTTTCCTTCCTTCCTTTTTTTCTTTAACTCCTTCGATGACCTTATTTTCCTTTTTTTCCTTAACTTCAAATGGTTAATGGTGTTGAGCTTTTTCTCATTTTTCTTCACTTTTTTCCGCACCAAATTTCTTCACCTTTTTCTCTCTTCATTGGTACTTAGTTGGTGGGTCGCTTGCTGGAAACTTTTCTGTAGTCTATGTTCTGTTCTTGCTGTTGGCATAGGTGGCGATGGTGGTGTGGTACCGTAGTATAGTCCAAATAAAGTGTACCTACTTGGATAGCGTCTATGGTTGCTTGCATTTCATGCACGGAAAGGCGCTCGTGGTTGTTTTTTGGCTCTAGGTTTTCTGGAGATTCAGTTCAATTCAACCCAATTCGATTTGATTATGGCTAGATGTAAATACTGATTATCTCAGGGTGGCCATTGAAATTTAAGGTTTTGGTTCCGTTCTCTATTCGTTTGAAGCTAGGGCAGAATGAAGTATCAAACACACCTCTAGTAGGAAACCCAGATGACAATGGCAGGCACCTATGATACATCCACGAATCTGCAAACCATCATAAAAGTGGGAAACATCTATCACTTTTGTGTCTCAAACCCTTGACGATTGGAGGGGGGACAAACCCTTGGACAGGGGAGAACCCCCGCCTTAGCCCTTTGCAATAAATCTGTTCAAGCCATGATAGCTAGCGCAATGGGCTTTTTAGCTAGATTAGCAAATGGAGAAGAGTTCATGGAGATTCCCGTTCCATTGAAGAACAATATCATCGATATCCAAATCACTAATACCCCTCCCAGTGGAATTGGGGAAAATCTGGATCCAAACAATCACCCCGTGGCTTTCGAGGCAACTAAAGTCGTATAGTTGGTTCTCTGGACCTGGTTCGCCATGGTGCAATACTAACCGAGTCTAAAAGAAACGCAGGTGTCTGGAAATTGTGGGCGGGGGTCCCTGATCGTAACCAAGCCTGCTCCCTATCATTGGGGTTGGCTGGTGTCCGAGCCGAGCGACAATTAGGACATGCCGTTTGACAATTGAAAATGCTGGAACCTTTTAGATATCTCGAGGCAGCCTCGGGAATTCGGGGGAGGAGGTGGGAAAATGTACAAGATATCAAAAAGAGAAGATTTCTCGAAGCTAAGCTGTATACAAAATGGAGTACCAGACGTGTGCAAGCATTTTCTTCTGTTTGTCCTTTCTATTGTACTCCTGAGCGTGTAGGCGTACGTAATCACTGGCCTACCAAAGGCCAAAAGGTTGCCCAAGGCATATGTGCGTATACAAACGCATATGCGTGGGTATGGTACTGCACTTCATCATGGGAGTGCATCATTGACGGATTACGCCTATACCCTCGGGATTAAACTAGAAGTGCTCGATGCTGGATTGCGAGAGTACTCGATTCCCCCCCGCCCTTCTCATTCCAAATGTACCATGTAACACGAAAGGCTGGAATCAAGACGTAATAGCAACATGATATGAGTTTCGTTTGCTTATAGGCTATAGCACGGGCTAGAGGATCACGGCTCGCACTCCCCACTACTCGTACTGTGCTTACCTTCCAAGTTAAGCCCGTGGCATTTCCGAACAACCATAAGCATACCCCAGAATCCGCTAAAAACCTGCTCCCATATCCCTAATTTGGGCGGAGTCCATTGCTAACTTACTGGGCAACAAGTATGCGGTAGAGAAGCGTGTGCAGCTCTGGGATGTGTCGAGGTGGTGCTAAATAAAAAAAAGCCAAGCCAACTATCAAGGAATAAAATTTTAGGCTCAACTCTTCGACCAGGCTATGATACCACTCGAGTGCAAATAAACATTCTCCAATTCGTGAAGTAATCCAGTGTTAAAGACGCCAAGGCCCTAGAACACCGGCGCAACTACCAGCACCAGTCCTGATACGGATCGAAGAATATAGCACGGAACTCTAGACTAACTTACCGAGCTCGATACAATACAGGCTTCCTTGTACCAAAGAGCATCTGGTAAAAAAGATGGAGAAAATGAGACGTTGGATTCTGGAGTTCTGAATGCTCCAGCTAATCTATTCCCGCGGCTCTGACCCCCTGTTTTCGGATTTTCTCTATTCTTGGCTGTACTGGAATGTTACTAGCCGATTTAAAAGTATCTGGGCATCTTGGCACCCGTTTGTATTAGTCATGGCGCCAAGGTATTCGGATACCACTCCAGCAGGCGAACGCAACTCATGACGTCATCTCTTAGGAGCTAGATTAAGAACTCTCCGCCTCCTTCCCACTAACGACCTTCCAACTCCCTACCAACTGTTGTTTTTCTCTCTACAGCATACATCTACAAGCACAATCGCCCCTTTTTACAGGATACAGTACAGTACACTACACTCAACGTCCCAAAAAGCAGCCAAATTCTCCTCCCTCCTCACGCAAGGCTTCAAGAATGGGCCTCGTTTCTGTCGTTCTCTTAATCCTGATTACCATCATCGTTAGTCCCCTCCCCCCTCCCCCCTCTCTTGCTTGCGGTACTAAACCAACCCGATCAGTTCCCACCCGTCGGCGTCTTCGCCGTCGCAGGATGCGGTCCCGACCTTTTTATCAATATCTGCCTGACGATTCTCGGGTACATTCCTGGCCACGTAAGTTCCCCTGAGCTCCGGGCCGTGTAGGTGCTAATGATGAATAGTTGCACGCCTTCTACATTGAATACGTCTACTACGAGCGCCAAGAACAGGCGGTCGCGGGGCGGATTGTGAGTGAGAGGGCTCCTGGGATTTATTCGGAGAGGGTACAAGGGACGGTTTACGGGACCACCTCAAGTACCGCATAGGTGGCCAAGGGCTAGGGCTGAAGGGGGGGAGATGAAGGTGGTGGGAGAGGTATATCTTTGTTTAGGCGTGGGATTATGGGGTTAACCGGGATTTCTTGCAAGGGAAATGGATGAATGCTGGATGAATTGAATGTTTGCTTGGATTGAGCGACTCTGTTTGCCCACGGATGGGATGGGTGCCTTTTAGCAACTGGAAGTTGAATTGATTCTTTTTATCTCTGGGTTTTATACGATCGTGGTCACACATTCTATTGCGCTACGGTTGAGTAGATAGCGGGCGTCTACGCCCGCAGTAGGTTTGCCATACCTCGATTGCCAGCCCGCCGAACTTCGACCACCTCTCGTATAACCGTACCAGGGGAATGTGCTCCCATACCCGGGCCCTGGCAGCCCTTGACCTCTATGCAGACTACGCAACAGTGACAATCGTGGCTTGTATGCCCTTATCGAGTATGATAGTCCTCTAGCCTACCTACCCACACTACCATTGCACCTTCCCTATAGCTTTCATGCATACAAGCAAGGGATTACCCATACACTCCATTGCTTGAAGCCCGGATATCGGTCTTCGTGGCCGGCGGAACCAGTTCAACTTAACTTGATACCGAGTGATATGAAGTGATTTCTGTCTTAAGGTTGCCCGCTTTTTGTATGGAGGCGAGCTCTGTTTAGATGAAGGTTTTGCCTCATTTTTTGAATACCCTACGGCAGTATCCGAAGTGTGATTTGCTAGCTAATTTTGACTAGTTACAGTATCCTCAGAACCCTCCCGGATCACAGTTAAGAATACAGTGCCTGTTAATCCCCCCGGCTATATAGCCGTACTCTTCTACAATTAGTTTTAGTTTTTGTCCCTAGCGGAATTTTGGCCCCCTAGGAAAAAACACACCCCAAGTCTTTGTGAGGTGGTCTGTTTCTGGCTGGATCCCGCTCTCCGAGAGTGTTTTTTTCAGTGTAAAAACTTACCATTTTTCCTAACCACTAGGCAGAGGACTGGCAAGAGCCTGGGATGGGACTGGAGGGTCTCTCGTAGTATGCCCAAGCCGGTATCAGAATATCTCAGGGCCGCCTTTGGGCCGGAGGGCGAGCCCCGCTAGGCCGGGTGGTGATGTGGGATACGCCTATATGTTGCGGGGAGGGAGGCTAGTGGAGGTGCGGAATGGTGGGGGGGACAACGGATAATTGGCGGAGTGGCATAGAGTATCCGAAAATAAGACAAGGTTTTTTTTCGCTGGTTGGGTGAATATGCCACAATAACCGTATCCCTAAATTTATTACGGGTGCCCGTCAGAGCTCCCTAGTACGTCGTGTGCCGCATCCAAGGGATCCTGCTTATGGGAATAACGAGATCCGGAAAGCGTTCTTATATATATATATATATATTGGCAATGGATCACCAGAGCTTCAGACCAAGACCTTATCCCGTCGATCTTGGACGTTGTGGCAGACCAAGGGGTAATAAACTTCAAAAGAAACTTTGGAAAATAGCCAAGCGTCCGAAACACACAGGGCAAAATTTGCCGTAGGAATCGAAAGGCACTTGAAGTGATCGGGGCAGGTTGCAATGTATCTTCAGCACAAAAACATTTGCTTTGGAATAATAGATATCATACCGCCCGGAAGCAAGAAAACACTGATCACTACCTCATTCTAGTTGGACAGAAAAATCTAAAAATCTAGATCCCAGGAGGCCTTACCGTAATCTGCCCCCCGATTTCCCCCCGTAATTCCCCTTTCGGTAGTGCTCGTTGAGCTTTACCCCTCAAAAACCCCGGTTTTGGTATGCTTCGGGGTCTGAGTCCTTGCTGGCACTCCAGCTAGAGGGAACGTGACTTCAATTGCCCTAATTATTAGTGAGAAATTAGTGTATTATTTTGCAAGAGATTTGGGGGTGTTATCCATTTGCCATGAAAATATACCTTGGATTTCTGAGTCTCTCGTAACTCTGGTATGAAGGAATCACGTATATCCAAGCAATCGTTGGAAATAACCTAGCTAGGCCACCCGAGCTAGTGAATCGGTGGATCAGGCAGGTTTGTGGGGGCTAGTCAGGGCACGTCGGTGGGGATGCCTGATACCAGCAAACTTACAGCTCTGGTGATGTGGGCTTGTTTGATGTGTTTGCTGCCCGAAGTCGGTGTTTCCTAACGCGGCTATGTGAGGTGTCGCCTTTTCGGACCCGGTGTCTCCCTTGAAGCCCGGTGCCTACAACCACGGTAGTTGTGACGGCGAATGGGTGAGGGGATATCTGGGGAAATAGGGTTGTTATGGCGTTCGTGACCTGGGTCTCATAGCAAGGTAGAAATAATTCGAGGAAAGTAGATGCTAGGGAAAGAAATGGTTTTCCAGGAGGTGGTTTGTATTGATCATTGGAGGATCTGGAGCAGTAGGGGAAATGATCCAATTTGTAGATCTAATGGCAAACAAGCCCCTGAGAAAACTCTTATCTAAGGATGAAGAATCGTTTAGCCCGATCTGCACCCACGATCAGTGGCGAGGGGGGTTACGGTAGGGGGAATTGACTATCCTATAATACTTGCACCACGAGGAATGACTGACTCTTCAAGAGATACGGTAGGGCGATACGTAATATCAACCAGAAATTAGTAACTAAGGTAGTTAGTGTTACCAGCTGCCACCCCAATCATTACGTGATCGACAAACATGAAATTCATTTACGAGTGATTTTCAGTGACTCCATGACTGACCCCACCCCTTATTAGAATATCTGGGCTCGATGGCCGGGCTCCATACATTTCGGAGCTTCGCGCTGTGCTGGGCGAATGAGCTATCATATGTTGATTTCACACTTCTGCTCCACTGTCAGGGTGAAGCGGTGAGTTTGTTGAACCACCGGACCTAGGTAGGCTGACTGACGGCCCTAAGGATTTTCTGCGCTTTACTTTTCTAGTGCAAACCCCCGAGTTTCCGACCCCCCTCCAATAATCTGGGGGTTCGGCCTTTAGGACATTCACTTACCTCTCCTCTTCGCCATATTCGCCTCGTGTTCTCCTTGAGTTCTACACCTTGCAGCGGTGCTTCGATCGACCTTTCGCCTCTCGGAGATTCCAGTTGTCTGTTAGTAGGTCTCGCTCCGTTTGGTTAGCCCCCATATCATATGTTAGATCAAGTCAGGATTCGGTGTGCAGTACCGTAAAACCTGGTTGCTAATAAACCAGCCCGGACTAGGACAGTTTTCAACAGATGAAGTTTCTGAAATCGCTGATAGCATTGATAGGTCAAACATCTCCTTTTCAAAAACTCCCGGGAGCTTAGCTTTCATGGCACGCGGGATTCTAAAAAGTCCTAGCCCAGGCCAGTTGGTTCACAACCAGACTTCACTGTGACTAGGAGGAATAGCGATTTGAAAACGGGCTAGGGCAACATACTGAACCAAGACATTTCATCCAGTGCCCACAGCTCCCCTTCCTCATACGCTGTGGGAATGTCTTTCCTATCATATCATAGTTTGCTTGCATGCATTTTAATGCAACCAAGAGCAGAGACTAAGGATCGCGACCCACTTATTGGGGAATCGGGGAGTGAGGATGGATGGGAATCCGGGTTCCCAACACAAAATCCACCTTGGCTACACTACACAATAGGGCAGGGTCCACGTTTCCTTGCTCTGTCAATATGGTGACATGGGTTCCACAGCGGCCATATAAAGAAGGAGTGATAACCCATGATACACTTCAAGGAGCAGCTTTCGAGACACAAAGGCAGTACGTAATGCACTCAGGGAGGGATCACCGATTAATGGCCTATTATATACCTTTCCCTGCTCCCAGCGGTCAAAGGAAAGGTTGGTAAGTTATTAGGAATTGCGATCCCGGTAGTTCCGAGGATACTACCAAGGGGGTATGCTTTTATGGCCTGCAAGAAACTGCTGCTCAATTGGAAAGAGGACACAAAAGAACTAAGATAATACGATATCGAGGTCGTTAGGTGAACGAATTTAGCGCGTTATATAACTCAAATGTGCAGCACAGCCTCCTTCCCCACTTGGTTCCTATTTCTAACCACGGCAACTAACGGAATGGAGAGATCGTCAGTCGGGATGTGATCAAAGGTAAACAATGAAATCCTTCCGTGTGAAGGTCCTTATAGGCCGGCCTCATATTCGCATGGCATCCTAAATTTTATCGAAGACGCAAAAACACGGGGATTGCCGGAGAAACTCGAATGGGGGATAAATGTCCTAGGGAGTTGTAATTTTCTGCCCTAGCGAGGCGCTGTGCATATTCCTTTTGCACTGTCTCGGCTGGGGGCCGAGTTTGCGGTGTTTTCCCCCGAGAAGCGAAGAAGAGAATTCCATCTTCCTGGCGCACTTGTCTTGTATTCAAATTCTTACAGTATTAGGCTCTCTAGGCGCCATCTTCCATAACCATCAATTCTAACGCAGATACGCAGCAACATCTCATCTCATCTCAAGTAGATAAAGTTCAAAAGCACAGAATTTTACACCCACCTCTCTAGAGAGCCGCGTTTTTTTCCGCTGTACTGCATCGCCAGCAACCCTGCCAGCCACCCCGCCTAGCGGCCCGGTTCTCAACCCCCGTGATCAAATGTCATGGATACTCACTCGATTCCTGGGACACAGCTGCATCGTACCTTCCTTTCCAAATCCGCCTGATCATGCAGCGAACCCACGCTAAAACGGAAGAAATACCAACTGGCACGCCATCGATCGGAACTGGGAAAATCCTCCCGGACCCTCCCGTCCTCGTCTCCAACACTCCAAAACCGCTCAAGAAAAACCCACCAGCATTACTGACAAGTAGGATGATGCAACGGGCGCAACGCTTCTAAGCAAAGACTGTAGCCTCCACATCCTCTCACCTGCGCTAAAGTTTTTACACTACTACAGTAGTGCGGCTACACAGCAGGAAGGAGCTCTGTCGTCCCAACGCCCTGGACGCCGGGGGCAATCTTTCCCGCGTGGAGGGAGGAACCAGGGTGAGGTTCGCGCTCTGTATGACATAATCCCCAGGAACCCCTGCTCCTCCTCCGAGTATCTCAACGATGCAAAACGGTACAAGCTATCCTGTGGATTATCCATTAATACTTGTTTTGATTTCGCAGCCCTTTAGCGAGGTTAATAACTTGCCTGTAGGTCAGTTTAAGATCTTTACCAAAGGCGTGACAGCATGGCTGGGGAGCGCTTGTTGTGATGGGACCAATAGGGAGCATCTACACGGTGCCGCACTTGGGCTCTCTAATCTCCGGATATTCCACAGTAGGGGACCAAAAGTGAGCAACACATACGGAGTGGTGAGCAAGGCAGGGAGTGCTGCATGCTATCATAGTCTATGCGATGATCTCCAACACTATGAGCTAGCTACTGTAACAGTGGTTTGGCAATTGCGCCACAGCAACCTCTCCTATCGCCGGCAGCTTGGGTCCGTGGGGGTTGCCTCAAAATAAGGTACAGTGATCGAAATTATTACCTTTATTTTTATTTCCACCCCACCCCGTCTTACGTGCCCCCCCCGGAGGGAGGAAATACAGGCGGCAAACGTGAGGGCGCAGTTCGAGCACCCTGCTGTTGAAAATATGCGGAGAGTTCACAGACCTGACAACTTATACTAGCAGGAGTCGCATCTCTACAAATCATCTTAGTCTAGTGAGAGGAGGACGTGCGATCGCATACACAGCGCATGAGAAGCGGGGGGGGCTTAACCGTTAAGTTACCACAGTACAGTAACTTTACAGCCGTACCTCGCTACAATGAACGGCGATACACCCTCGCTCCCGTAAAGTTCTCGTAATGCGTGAGGTATTATATGTAGCGGTGTCCTAGCATAATTCCAACACCGCACCACGAGCGGATTGTATGCAATGATCGCCGCAAATCTCAGGAACCCGCATGGTTCCAGCTCTGGCACGACGGCATATACCGTGCACAGGGTACTACGTACGAGAACCCCGCAGAAACGAGTGCACAATACCGCACTGAATCCTAGCACCTCACCACAGAGAACACGCCCAACCCAATACAGCCTCCAGCAAAAAAGCAAAAAAACATCTGAAAATGTGGAAATGAATAAAGACAGGAGCACACCGAACATTTCGGGAGAAAAAAACCCAAAAACCCAAAAGCCCGATCCTCGATTTCCGATTTCCGATTTCCGATCATTCTCCTTGGCCACAGGCTGTATCACAGAAGCTCCATCTACTCCACCATATAATTACCATAACATTATCATATACAAAAAACCTCACCTTAGGGAAAAGTTCCCAGCACAAGAGTCGGGTGGAAGCTTCGGCATCAACCCCCCTGCGCCGACATTCTAATAGTAGAATCCCTTAGCTATAGTAAAGAAGAAGAAAAAAACAATGAATTAATAGATTAATAAACAAAGAATCCTAACCAACTATTATACTAAATTAATGAAGTGAAGTGGCCAATGTCCGAGTAGACTCTTCAAACCTCCGGAGCATTCCGCGCACAGGTTTGTTTGGATCATACTGGAAGTCCGCTACGATTCGAGCCTGGCGCGAATCTCTGTTGCTAATTACTGTAGATCGTTCCCTTCCTTCCACCCTTCCTCTACCAACCAACTTCCCGACCTACCAATACTCCAGCGAATCCAGTCATCCCGTCCGTCCAAGACGGGGTGAGGACGACAAAGGACGGGACGGACTGCCTTGGCGCCGTCCTAGACGGGGTGGACGGCCGTCGACTACTTGTACAGAAGCGCAAAATTGGTCAATGAGACAAATACTAGTACTCAAATAAGTTAAGGAAAAATATATATAAAAAAGAAGCAAAGAAGAGGTGGTGCCGGAGCGGCCTACCAGGGGTCGCAGTTCGGACTGCCGTCGACGGCCGTGGGACGACGCTAGTCCTCGCCTGTTGTCGTCCGGACGACCTTGGCGTCGCCCCGTCCAGGACGAGGACTAGCGTCGTCTAAATGCCAGGGGAAAACCCCGACTCTTTGGACGTACTGTACTTCGTTCTTCTTTCACACACTTTTTTTTCCCCCTCCATTCCACGCATCATCCAAGATCCCAACTGTTAATATCAAAGCCAGCATATTATCCAATAAATATAATACTTTGAGATCTGCATCTTTCCTAGCAACTTGTACGAGTACGATTCCATTATCCCATCCATCTTATCCCAAACTTTGCGTTCGCTATGATGGCGGGGTGGGGTGGGGTTGTATCATAAGTCCACTGTGCTATAGAGTAATTACCACTAGTATAATAGTTAATATCCCCATCACCTGACATACCCCTAACATAACTCCTATCATACAAGAATTGGCGGATGAAGAAGACCCATTGCACTCGAGGGGGAAAAGAAAAAAGAAAAGAAAAAAAAGAACTTTGGCATCAGAAATAATTATTATTATAATATTATTATTATTATACTAACCTTTTTTTTAATTGCGAGCAGATTTATATTACAGATTCCGCATATCATCATCATAATATCATACACTAAATCAACCCACCCCCGCCTCAATCACCACCAATTCATGTTACTAAAACACTATCCACGTCCAAGTTTTTATTTTATTTTATTTCATTTCATTTTGTTATTGATATATATAAAAAAGAACCAACAAACATACTCTAGACGACTACCACTACAATGACTGTGCTGTGCCAAACATCCAAAAGACAAACGTAAACCCCCACGACAAGGCGAACGAAGCACACATGAACCGACCACAAACAAACAAGCAAACAAACCACCACACTCGCTGGTACTACTGCAGGCGGGAGGTGAGCAGGACAAGTATGATACTCCCACGAGAAGAAAAAGAAAGAAAGAAAGAGAGTGCCAATTCATTCCCTGCCTTAGTTACCCCACAGGCATACTAGTAATGGCCGCCAGCGGGCAGGTAGGCATTCGCGCTAAGCGGCCGCCTTTTTCCCCTTCTTCCACGGAGGTGTGTGCCACACCGCACCAGCACCATACTGTAATCTCGTGTTAGTCCGTTTCTGGAGTGCCGAGGAGAAGAGGTTGTTTGTTTTTCTCCCCATTCCCCCCCCCCAACAACCCCGCTATTATCATTGTAGTTTTTTGTTTTTTCTCGTCTTCGTTGGGTACTATACTTTCGTCTCCATTTCTTCTGACAAGATGCGGGAGGAATGAAGAGTTGCCGGATCTCCTATAGTACTCTAAAGGGGTGCCTGGCGGTCGGCCGGAATGGTCGGAATGCCAAGACGAAAGGGAGCTCCTGCTATGATAGAAACACCCGACTGACTAACTTAGTACTATATCGCGGCGGGGAAAATATCTAGCTTGACACCCTCTCCAAGAAAAGTAAAAGAAAAGAGAGGGGATTGAGTTGCATCCCATCTCTCTTTCCCCATTTCCACAATTTTCTTTTCGCGCTTGTGTATCGTAGCTCACTTGCAATAATTATGACCAGTCAGTATGAAATAATTTTTCCCTGCTCTCCACTTGGCTATAAGTTAGTGAGATACGTTTTCACTTTTCGAGTTTTTTTTTTTTTATGTAGTATCATAGTAGTAGTAGTAGTAGTCTGCTCAGAGTACTACATTGTGCGGGCCAGGTCGGTTTATGTTTTCGGTCGTCTGTGGGGATAGCCGAGGCGGGCGCGGGATTCGTAGACTGTCCCGCGAAGTTGCTGTGGCATCATAGGGTCTCCACTTTGGCGTAGGCGGGAGATAGTTATGGTAGCCGCTGCGACACGCGCTTTCTTGCTCGGGAGCGCTTGAGTCAAGGTAAACTTACTGCGCAGGGGGGTTAGAGTGCCGTGTCGTGTGCGGGTTCGGTCTATACCCAGTGAATGGAATTTTTGCCTAGTAGAATTAGGTATGATACTATAACATCGTTTTTTTTAGTACACACCGCAAAATCGGACCGCTAGCGAGCGAGAATGCTTCTGAAAGTTGTTTTCAGCCCTGATCGCATCGTACTGTATGTGGCGTTGGTGTTGTTTGGAATGTGAAGTACCGTAGGCAGGTGTCCGGAATGCTGACGGAACGGGGAGGGGGGGGGGGGGGGTTGAATTATCCCAGCCCGGAAGGACGGTAGGAAGACAGGAATGGTCAATGATCGGGTATACTAAATATTTCGTTAGTGACCTCCCTTTCTCCAACCACCATGAATTTGAAAGAATTGTTTGTTTGTTCCACCCACCCAGCCAGCCAGCCAGCCACCGCGGTAACTCCAGCTCTCGATTCTCCCAAGTCCCCCCATGAACAAATGTGCAGGGAATTTATTAACCTGACTTACCCCCCCCCGTGTTGCAACACCCCTATTACTTCTGGCGGTGCAAAAAAAAAAAGAAAGAAAGAAAAAAGTTCAAAATGCTCTTCGCAGTGGTGAAGCTCTGCATATCCCTCCTAATCCCCACGTCCCTCTACGTCCTCGGCTCGCAGGTATACCTGCTAAGCACGGTCAGACAATTAGACCCTCTGCTTCGCACAAATTGTGCCTTGTCATTGACCACCGTGCCTCCCACTTCTCTCCCCTCTTCCTCGAGGAGCAGGTAGTAACTTAGCTAACATCAAATAGAGCATCCTCACAGCCCTCTTTCTAGCAATATGGTTTCTTGCGCGCATGAGCAAGTCCACGCCGCTACGTCCTCCGCCTTCGGGAAAGCGATTGGCGTTCCTGCTATCCCTCTTCAGCACGATCATATGGATAGCGGCGGTGTTTAGCGGTGTTAGGATCACGAGAAGGCAGGTTGGGTGCTTACCCGCTTCTTCTTCTTCGGGGACGAGCGGAGGGGACGAGGCATGGAGGTTTGGAACGGCCTGTAGGCTACAAAGGGCCAGCGTTGCTTTTGCATTCCTAGGCTTGTCAGTTTTACTCCCCCTCCCCCCTTATTTTTCCTTCTGGGGGTGTGAGGGTTACTTACTAACGGAGAAATACAGCTTAGGATCACTCATTGTCCTCGGGGCAATGGTGGAAATCTCGGATCGGCCATTCGGAGGGGTGAGCGCGGACGAGAGGATTACGGCTGTTGCGGAGAAGTTCCGGGAAGCGCTGATGGACTTGAGGGCGGAGGAGGAGGGTGGTGGTGGTGGTGGTGGTGGGGAGGGCGAGAAGGAAGAGGTTTAGTGGTAGGGCTTAATTGGAGCGAATCTGTGGAGGGGATTCAGGAGGTCGGCTGGCAGCGGGGCTGCCATACCGATCGGGTGGAGGTCCGTGCGTGGCTGTTGTCGCTAGAACTTACAGGATTCTTTTTTTATTGAACTTGGTACTGGATTCTAGCATGTCAAGTCAGGAGGGATTGGAGGGGAATCCATACTCGAGCAGGAACACATACATTTAGCAGACTATTAAAAAGAGTATATACTTGAGTGTGCAGACGATCCTTAAATTACCATCAGATAGAAACCCGCTTAGCGATGGGGGGGCCCCGGTAAGGATCCTTTGATTAGGACTAGATGGCGAGTGCCCATCCATGACTAGCGCCCCTCGATCATATCATACCCCACATCTCCCCCTCATCCGCGACGGGGCTCGTCATCAGCCCCCGCCGTTGTTGCTCATCATTAATTAATTTTCATATATTAACTTGCGGTGATCTACCGGTACCATACGATGCCATGATAAACGAGTTCCAATTCTTAACCTTTCTCTTAAGTTACTGCTGATGTTACACCACCCACCCACCCACCCACACCTGACGAGAGAACCCCGAACCCGCAGGTATCGCCGAAAGTTTACTCGTACTCCTAGAACCCTCGGGGCCTCACTGCTCTACCACTTTTTCATTCTGTTTCCCTTTTCTTTCTTTCCTTTTCTTTCCTTCTTTCTTTTTCTTTTTTCTTGCTTTGCTATTCAGGGCCGTTAGGACCCGGACCCTGTTAGATTACCGTGAAATCTAGTCAGCCGCTTGCTTGGTTTCCTGTGATATCTTTGTGTGTTGCCAAATACCTGATATACCGGTAGCTGTACGATACGTTGTTGTTTCCCACCACCGGCATCATTCAGACCGCAACTTGTTATGCCGTGGATGCACTGTCCGTGCTGTACTCTACCGTGGACCACTCACTCACTCACTCACTCACTCACTCTAAGGTGTAGAAAGAAAGAAAGAAAGAAAGAAAACAAACCATGTGACACGGGCATAATAAGTAACTGTGTGATGCCATCATCATCATCATCATCATCATCATCATCATCATAATAATAATAATAATATTATATAAATAATATACAAAAAATTTAAATCACAAAATTGAAAAAGCTTCTGCAGTTACATACAACCTGGGGTATCATAACAAAACAAAACAAAAAAAACCTCTCCACAAGTCTTCTATAATACCCTTTTCTAATTCGTCGATCCTTTTTTTTTATATATTACTTTATTTACTTGCCCAGTCCCACCCAGATGGATGCCAGGATGATGATGATGATGATGATGGGGGGGGGGGGGATTTCGTTCCACCCTTCGGTCTTTTTTTTTGGTTTAAACTCTTTGGGACCTAATTTTTTAGCACCAATGCCGTATGCATCATGCAGAATCTCATTGGACCTGACGGCCAGCAGCATGGGAGAGAGAGAGAAGTAAGGGTTCCACCGGTGCCGGCCGTGGATGGGCGGTATGATATTATTATGTAGGGACGGATGGATTCGGTTTGAGGCTCTTGAGGGAATTTGTGTAGCGTAGGTTAGTTCTCTTTCTCGCGGGCTCGGGGGTAGTGCGATGGTACGGTGCGGTAGTTGGGGGTAGGGCTGCGATGCGATGGCGGTATATGGATGAGCGAAGCAACGGAGGAAGGAAGGCGAGGAGAACGCCGGGCGGAGGGAGGGAAGAATTGTTTTTATTATAACATTCCATTTTATAATATAGAGAGGAAGAAGTTACGATTCATGATGATGAATGGAATGAGGGAAAATCGGGATCGGGGAAGGGTTCACAGAGAGCACGTGGGTTTTTTTACAACATTTTATTATGTTTTGCGACCTTGTCCTCCCTCTCATTACTCCCGTATCTATTGTTCTCTCTCTTCTGTGTGTGGACTTCGGCACCGGCGGCGGGCAAAGTTGTCTGCTACTCTGGTGTCATATTCGACGGGACTGTCCGTACCCAAAGGCAAGCGAGGAAAAAAGTAAAAAAATTTCCTACTATTTTTCCTCTGATTCCACTCAGTTACGGGAGTTGTTGAACCAAGGCGCATTATCGTATCGAAATCTTTCTTCACTTAGCTCGACAAGTTGGAAAAACCACATAATGCCCGTACTCGGGTTGGGCGCGTGCGTTTGTGCACTCCCCGAACGAATTCGCTTGCTATTTTTTTTGCCTATTTTTTTTTTTCTTTTCTCTCCTACTTCGCCGGTCCGGTAATTCGGTTTCGCCCGTTCATCTGCAGAATTGATGCAGCAACAAAGCGAGAAGAGGAAAAAAACCCTTCTCTTCCAATCAGTCGCTTGAGCACTGGCTGCTCAGCGCCCTGTTTCCTGCCGCTCTGCTGCTGCCGCTCCCAGGGCGTCGAATTGGAGGGTCCCCAGCTAATTTACCATACGTTAGCTACCGTGGCCCAACTCAACTCCACGGCTGCGTGACAATGATGTTGATGATCTTTTCTTGATTGCACCGTATAGCGCAGATGGCCCCCCCTCTTTTTTTTTTATTCCAGTTGTTTCGCATCATAGCGCCTTCGTCCGTCCTGCTCTCCGAGGGAGGGTGGTTTAAACAAATGGCTGCTCTCAAATTGAAATTCGCCCAGCCTGGTCCAATGGGCGAAGATGGTTGTAAAGGCTGTAGCGAATGTCTGATTGATTCATCGAGGAGTCGGGAATGAAGTGAGGAGAAATAGAGGGGAAAGGTTGTATCTGTACAGTCCAATGCACTCTAGTTTCTAATATTAATACTCGAGCACCGGGCACGATGCAGCAAGTATCTTGTTTCTTGTTTTTTTTACCTTGCCTTTAGACTCTGTTGTGAGAAGGTGAGAAGGGGGAGTACGTCACCCTTGTTCGCCGCCATTGAAATTCATTCCCGTACGCAAGCCACAACTCGAATCCACAATTTCTATAAAATGCCGGTGTGTGGCTTCCAGGACAGGTACCTTTAATGAGGGTTTGGTTTTTGCGATTGGCGAACTGCTGATGGAGTGAGCATGGGTGAAACTCACCCTCCTTGGCTCCTCGCGCCATATCTTGACGGTAGATGCCATCCGGTTATTTTTGCTTCGTTGTCTTCCATCCCCGGACTACTTCATAACATACCGTATTAGACTGCAGCAGCAGCGGGGGGGATGGTTTGGCATTGTGCTGGGTTACCTTGCTCATTGTACCATGCAATTGCGGGGAATCAAAAGTCATCTTAGCCCAACGTTTTAAGGTGCCGGTGGGAGGGGGCATTTTTATTTTGCCTACTGTAGTTGAGGCGCGCTGTCAGTGACATCTCGAAACTCTGATCTCAGGGGACAAGATCGGGGGGCTGTCATCTCCTACGTTGCATTCACTCGTTTTGGTTAGATTGGTTCCCATGTAACATTACCGCACGCTTTGCGGGGACGGGATGGATAACAAGTAGGAGTAGGGGGGAGGGATGGCCGAAGGAACTCGATGTATGATGTGATGTGTGCTTGAGAAGGGAAGGGTGGGAAAAAAGAGTTAAGGAAAATAAGGATGAAACGCCGAACTGTTCTCCTGTGTGAATTTGTGCGCCTGGGGGGGATAGCGTTGATATCATCCTGGAGGCTGGTGATGGACAGGGAGGAGGAGGATCAGGTCAGTTATTTTGGTTAGATTGGGCATTACAATAGCTAGTACCATGGGGCAATCCTGCCAGACTGATTTGACCCGCATCCCGACAGTTGGCGATGTGTACAGTACTCTGCCTCTGGCTAGGTGAGCAGGAATCATACTGGCTGGCGTATTGGGGAGTGTAGTCAGTCGAGAGTATCCTGTCTCCAGCGTAAAATATAGTAATGGGTAGCGTGATGCGTGGTTCTTCTATTCGTGTGGCAAGACACAACATAGGAGCTGTAGGGATATTAAGGTACGGTAAGCGTTGTGTAGACAGCCATATCGGTACATGGTCCGTACTATATAGCATATAGCTTGACTTAGCTATAGATGGGGCACCAGGGGTAGGCGGTAGAAGGGCCGAGACAGGGTAAGGAAGAGGGAAGGGTCCAAGGTACGGGTGCGGGTTCGGGTTGAGTGAGGAGGTGAGGTAGGGCTAGGGAGGAGGGGGGGGACTCAGACACGGACGGAAAAATTGTCATTCGGATTTACGGATCCAGATGAGAGGAAGGAGGGAAAGAGAGCCTTTCTGACCATTTCCTCTGGGGAAGCCGTGAGAAGGGAAAAATTACGTTTTAATCATCATTCTTTAAGGGAGGAGAACCTGTTTCGGCAATAACTGTTAGAAAGGGGTAACCCCACGCGTGGTAGATACACCTTACTGACCATGGTATCCTGTTTCCACTGTTGAATTTGCTGTATTTGTATCATTTTTCTAGTAGTCTATGTTATGCTGAGTGGCTAGTTATTTGGTTGTGATCTCGAGTTTTTTTCTCTTGAGAAAATATTTTTCTTGTGGAAAGAGTACCGATGCTGTAGCAATACTGGTAATAATAAGGTAATGATGAAAAAAACAACAGCGAACCCTTTTTTCCTCTCCCGCCAGGATGCAACCACCCCCAGCGGCGATATCCTACTGGCTTTCCCCTTCCCTTCCCACCACCACCACCCCCCCACAGAGGAGCAAGGAAAGAAAAAGAAAAAAAAAGAAAGGAACCCCTCCCCTTCTCTATACCTGCTACCAATCCAGACAGACATACGCACTCAAAGCTAGTGAGAAGGGAATAAAAAAAAACAGCCAGTCTTGTTTGCCCCACCTCCGCCCACAATCCTGGGAGTGCTAAAAAAAAAAAAAAAAAGAGAAACCCCTCGTCCCGCCGCCTCCATAAAAGAGCTTGCCCGCCACACTGCTCTCTCTGCTTCTTTCCTGAACCCTTTCGCATTTGTCCATCACCAGCGATTTAAACACCCCTTCTATCCCGTCAGTTCAGCTCCCATATCCACTCTCGACAAGTTTCGTTTCGACTTCACAGGTTTTGATTTACTCCCGCAATTCGTGTTTGTGACTGTCCCACCATATCGACATCTCGAACAACCGCAAAGCTGTCGCCCACCGGCCTATTCATTACCTCTACCCAAAATATTAGTCCACGGAAGTCAAGTTTGTTCGTCCACAGTTCTGGCGAACACACTGGACTCCGTTTTTAGGCTGTAAATAGCCAAACCCCCAAACCCTTTGAGCACGTTCCTCTTATTCTTATGAGCCGAAAGGACCTGCTCCGTTTCTTGTCTTTGCGAAAGAAGTGAGTCCATTCAGACGAGCCTACCTGCCCTTTGTTCTTTGGTGAAAGTGGAAAAAATAATAGTCTTCAGCTTGACCGTCCTTTACTATTGAAAATTAATTCGCATGATGTGTGACGTTGTTAACTCTTGCCCTTTCAAAAACTAGGCCCAGATAACACGACCTTTGGTAGTCCGCCTAGTTACAACCCGTCTACTAGCATTCTATTTGAAAACCACCTCCCAACCTCACAAAAACATCTTACACCTCCTCGTCTGCTGAACCGGTATCCTGCACGGTATCGGTATCTTGACGACGGGGCGGATAGCCCTCCACCTCCACAATTGATTCGCGCCATCCACCGATAGTCTCCTCCAAAGTCTCCTCCGCCAGCACGGCTCGTCGTTTGACACCTCAGTTCTCTCGCCTTTTGTACCTTCGCCCTCCATAATCCGGCAGGCACCGCATTGTCTAGCTGATTTAAAAAAAGACTACAAACTTTGCGATAAGAAAAACCCAGCCACTACTATCGTCTCTCCGCCGCTTCATCTCGAAATGGTCGCCCTCGATTTGGTTGCTGTTGACACAGCGCTTAACAAATCACAGGAGACTACACTTTCCATCAATCATCAAGCTACCATTGACCTAGACTCTTCTAATGCTTTCGAGGGTAACACAGTCCGCATTACCCTTATGTGTAACCCTACTGATATCTGTGTGACAGGACCTGAAAAGCTCCTGGAAGTTTGGTTCACCCCTTCTCCAGAATTGCTCCCTCCCTCTGCGTCGCCCGAGGGCCTCAAATGCGTTTCCAAGGAGAGATGGGAGCAGATGCTCGATATCGTCAAGTGCAAGGTTTTATCTGTTTTGAAGAACGAGCATGTGGATGCATACCTCCTGAGCGAGAGTAGCATGTTCGTCTTCCCTCACAAGGTCATCCTCAAGACCTGCGGAACTACTACACTACTCAATGGCCTTCCCGAGATGCTACGTATCGCAAGCGAGGAAGCTGGATTTGGGCCTGGCGGCGGTGTCTTTGCTAACCCATATAGGGTTTTCTATTCCAGGAAGTCTTTCATGTTTCCTGACAAGCAAATGCATCCACACAAGAGCTGGAGAGACGAGGTTGGGTACTTGGACGAGTGGTTCCTTAACGGAAGCGCATACATGGTTGGGAAAATGAACGGAGAGCACTGGTATCTTTACCTGACCAACCCTGGGAACACACTCTCCCCACCACTCACTCCCACCAACGAGCCGGCCGATCCGCTTGAGAGACACGAGACGGAAACACAACTGATAGACTTCCCCGAAGCCCAGGACATTGTCTATAAGAATATCGGTGGAGGGCGTGATGGCGGAAGTGGTAATGGCATTTTTGACGAGACCTTGGAAGTTTTGATGACCGATCTGGACCAGGCCAAGGCGAAGCAATTCTACTTGGAAAACGCGAGTGCGGTCGCGGCTGGCCAGTACAGGCGTCGGAAGGACGAGGAACGGTCCAAGGGGCCAGTCTCCGCGGAGGAGGACGACATGGGCTCCGACGATTTGCCTGAGGAGCTCACTAGTGAGGGGCATGTTCTCGGATCAATTGTTTCGGAAGCTTGTGGGTTGGATGGGGTTTATCCCCGCTCTACGTACCCGGGAGCTATGGTAGACTCTTACCTGTTTACACCTTGCGGATTCTCGGCCAATGCAATCATTCCCTCACCTGACCCGAAGATTCCCACCACACACTACTTTACAGTGCATGTCACCCCCGAGTCCCATTGTTCATATGCCTCCTTTGAGACCAACGTCCCGGGTCGTCAATCTGGCCGGGAGACGGCCGAAATCCTGGAACACGTTGTTAACATCTTCCGCCCGGGCCGATTCTCGGTGACCCTCTTTGAGGCGAAGCCTGCCACGGTGGATCGCGGGGCTCGTGATAACATCTACGATCTAACTGCGGCCAAGAGATCTGCCCGTATGGATTGCATCAAGGGGTACAGACGTGTGGACAAGATCCGCCACGACCTTGATGGATACGACCTCGTGTTCCGTTACTACGAACGTGATGATTGGAAGGGTGGGGCTAAGCCTGTTTTGAGAGACTTTTAAGGGTTTTTTTGTTGTCAAGATTGGCTCAAGTTTCTTTTATTTCTACCTTGATCAGTTTACCGCGGTTATTGATTGATTGGTTGGCAAAAGCAAGTGTTTTTTTACCATAGCTTTTTTCAGACAAAAAAAGAAATCTTCAACCCTAGCATCAGCCGGCGAATTTTGACATTTTGTCTTGGGGGTTTTTTTTCCCTTTACATTTTACATTTTTTACTGTAGCCCCTTGTTACTGTTGATGCCATTTCCATTAGTGCTACAAGCTGATAATGCACGGCGACTGGCTTGCCCGGAACTGCTGTAGTCCAAAGTTCGGAATTTCCAAGAGCTCGAATGTGAAAGAAAATAATAATAAAAAGTGCAAATCTGGGCGATTCCCTTTTTAAAAGTTGGTGTTTTTGTTCCCTTCCCTGTCCATCCATCCATCTCAGCGTGGCAGCGTGGGGGGGGGGGGTCGGGTCGGCGGCACTTTTTATTGGAATTTTATTTTTTTCCCCAAAAGCTGGTTGGTGGGACCGTGCGTTGCTTGTGGAAAGGCAGGCAGGCAGGCAGCACAGACAACGGATTCGAGCGAGCAAGCCGAGGCAGAAGGGGTTCAGCCAAGACGGGTGTTTTTTTTTCTTTCTTTCTTTCTTCTTGGTCCGTAGATCCCTTTATGGCGCAATCCGGTTTGTTGCCCTGCGGTTATTTGGGGGGAAGGTGTTTGTTGGGTCACGTGATGGTTCGCCTCGTAATTGTTGGTATGGTATGATAGCCATAAGTAAATTAGGGGTGTATTTTGTTCAGTGTGGGTAGATTGGAAGGCTTGAATGTAACAGCTGCGGTTTTATGTTATCATAATGCGCCATCATATCTAGAAGAAGCGATTGTGCACACTGGGTGGGGGTTCGGAATTTGATAAATAACTAGCTCATGCTTTCTTTTCTTTCTTTCTTTCTTTCTTTCTTCCGTTACCATGTTTAGCTAGAGCTCTATATGATGCTGCTATCGCCCAACGCGAAGACCGGATCTGCTATGATACCTCGCAACGCTTATGTATGTATATATATATACACCCGTGCCTGCCGCTCGCTAGTTGATTAGCCCAGTAAGTACCATACCCGTGATCTGCAATTCACCCTTGTTTCTTCTTTTTCTCCTTCTTTTTCTTTTCTTTCTTTCTTTCTCCGGCCCTACCACTCGTTTCTTTTCCAAGGTGTGTGTGTTGTTTGCTTGGCTAGTTTTGCGAGCACGGCGGGTGTGTGTGGGGGTGTGTATTGTGGCGGGAGAGTAAAAGCATACGATTTTTCCAGCCCGCCAATACGAACAATCGAGTGATATCCCATGATGGCAGTGCAAGGGTGGTATCACCACAAATACTAGGATTAATCGAAAACCGTGTGCTATATCGTTGGAGTTGCATCCTCTGGTATCATAAGGTCTGGTGTTTTTTTTCTTTCTTTTTTGCCCACTATTCTAAAGTAGGGAATTCTCAACTATGATACAAGTTATAGGCATATATATATATATATATAGAACCCGAACGTCTTGAGTCCGGATTTTTGTATGGACGGTCAGAAGTTTTATCCCTGTGCTTTCCTGTAACTTGCCAAAGAATAGTTACAATCGGGGACACACACTACGTTAGTCATGGAATTCGGGGAACTTTTGTTTGTCTTCTGATGAAGAGGAAAGCGAGTGTTTCGGAGGCAGAGCATGATAGATATTCACCTGAACCCCCCCCCGGTTCCTGGTTCCTGGTTCCATCGATATCATGGGAGAGTACTAGTACTGTGGTTGGATAACAAGGATAAAGTAAAGTATTAGGCCCCTGAACTGTCTATTTTCAGAAAAGAAGCAGTTAAAAGATCAAGAAGAAAGAGTATTATCGGCCAGTTCCTATGGTCTAGTGGCTTAGGAGACTGGTCGGCTAATTTGAAAGCAGGGACCGTCATGAGTTCGAATCCGGGGGGCAGTGGAGTAGTCGAGTATTAAAATGCTCGGCGAACCACTTTTTTGCTGGGGGGGTAGGTCTAGGGTTAGGTTAGTAATTAATGCGCTTGGGCCAATTCTTCCCGTCAAGTGTTGCGGTGGGACTGCTGGCTAGTGTTTGGGTAATATATGCTCGTAACTTGTACATAGCCCAGGGTTCGATTATTCGAGTTTTTTGCGTTAACTTATGTGGTTTCGGGGGGGGGGGGTTCGGAGGATGTGATTGTAAGATGGAAAAAAAGAATGGAATTGTGAGTCTGAGGTGATGGTGTGATAGATACTTGCCTTTCCTCTCTATCAAATAAGGTCCTTGGGGTGCGGGTTCTGCGGCGGATGTTTTCTAGTTGTCCTGGTGAAAATTTCTGGAGAGGTTCGGCAGATGGCTGGATGGTTGGGATGTCTTGGGGGTCATGTATTTTAATATAGTATCCCAAGCTCACGATAATATTAACATGTACTGCACCACACCTTCTCTACCACTTCTGTAATCCATCAACCTTATCAAAACTCTATATCCAACACTATCTTATGACAAAAAAAACCATATCTTTGCATTCAAACTTGCGCAGCCACATGTCAACTTGCACCCTTTTTTTCAGCCTGGCCCGGGCGCACCTTTCAGACTACCATACTTCACTACCTCTCCCTAGCGGCACCGTTCAGGGAATCCTGCCCAACTTTCAAGTAAGTATTATATATAGGCAGCCAGTCACGAGTTCCTGCATGTCAAATAGTCGTTTACTGTTGAAATAAGAATCCAAGCTGAACGGTGGGGACTTTGTCCAGCTTCAACTCGCCATAACATTCTTACTAGTTAGTAATAAAAACCAAAAGAAAGGTCCAAACAGCCGAACATATATAGAGAACATCAGTGCCCCTCATCCTCCATGCGACGGAGCCCGTTTCCCGTCTTTAGCCCAGAACGCATCATGAGTTCGGATGGAGTACACGCCTCCAAGCCTAAAGAGTACTATATAAGAAGCCCAGCTTGATACGAAATAGCCGCCCGATAATCAAGACCCAACCGATGACGTCTCACCTCTCACCACCACCACATAAGATGCAACCCAATGGGTCGAAATGATATGGGAAAGAAAATGCATGCGACAAAGCTGTTGTTTGAGGATAATGGAAGACAGTAATTAACCAGAAATCCAACGTTTATGAAATCAGAAGCCAACCCTTAAATAGAATCGTATTTATTCGTCCTGCCCGCTTGCCCATCAACATAATATAACAGGTTATATATATATATAAACATCCAAGTCCAGCGAAGCCACCCGGCTTCCATCCATTCCGCTGTTCATGAAACCACTTCTCATTCCCAAGCGCATAGTGTCATTCCTTGTCCCCAACCATGCCGTGCATTCCACCATTCCGTCATACCAGTAACCATTCCTGCAACCCCAATCATTCCACATTTCCAACATGCGCAATACATTCTTTTGGACAACAGTTTACAGCACAACTTCCCCGAGTGATCTTCCATGAATCTCTTCTCTCTATTCTAATTTCAGCGCGTGTGAAAGGTAGGTGCTGGAATGTAGCAGGAAGGAAGGAAGGGTTGAATAGCGATCAGGAATCACGAGCCGTGCTATATAGATCGAGTATTTGTATAGTTCTAGCATTGACAGTATCACCACATATCACAGTTTACACGCTAGTAAAAGAAAGAAAAGAGGACGAGTTCTATAACTCGTGTGAACACCCCCCCGCCCCCGCATTCTAGAAAAAATGACAGAGAAGCAGAAAATCATCGGAGCATACCTAGAAACAAAGTAGGTGGTACTAGGATAGTATCCTCACACTACTGCTTGTACGAAAATGTACAATCCCTGAAACGAGGGGGGGGGGTGTACAGCACACGTCCAAACCCAGCCCAGAAGGGATACAAGCACCACCAAGGCAGGCAGCCTGGAAAGCAATATACATGAGCAAGATATCATAGTAAGTTTTAACACCCTCCACACTTAGGAGCAGGGGAAGGAGAAGGGGTGGTATTTTGCCCGATCTGTTCGTCTGCTCTATTGAGATTTGCTAACGGACTGACTGACTTGAATCGCATTTCTCGATTTCTAATTTTAGCGCGACACGGGGGGCATTTGGAAATAGCCGTGATGTGTGTTATATATAATAGTCGGGTTGACGGTTGGCCTATCTGAGGGAATCTTGGTGACTCCTTCGTGCTCACCAGGGCTGGCTACCGTAGCTGGTGAGATGGGGTGGTCAGCGAGGATTATGATATCTCTTCTCTCGGGTGTTGGCATAGGCCTGATCTGCTATCGTTTTTGCCACGACTTCGAACTCATCCTCGGGAACTATTCCGCACCGGTTGTCTGCTGAGGTCGGGTTCGCCTTATCTCTATCTAGAAGTTTGGTGATTGCCCCCCTCGCGGCGACTTCCAGCAGGCCACTCGAGCGGTGTGTGCGCCCGGAACGGTGTTCGGAGTCTGGTTTGGCATCGACTCGGTCTGGGAGTAAATTTTGTTATCTTGTCGTATCCCGCCTCCCCCGAGACAATTTTCATCCTCCGTTGTTTCCGGAGATATCATAGAACTACAAGTTACGGGCATATAGTTTATACCCAAACACTGGCCAGCAGCCCCACCGCAACATTTGGCGGGAATTGACCCAAGGGTATTATCAACCCTAGACCTACCCCCCAGCAAAACAAAAGTGGTTCGCCGAGCCTTTTTTTTAAATGCTCGACTACTCCACTACCCCCCGGATTCGAACTTATGATGGTCCCTGCTTTCAAATTAGCCGGCCAGTCTTCCTAAGCCATTAGACCATAGGAACTGGCCGATAATACTTTTTCTTCTTGATCTTTTGACTGCTTCTTCAGAAAATGGACAGTTTGGGCGCCTGATATGATACTTCACCTCTGGTAAAAAAGGACATTGGTACCTAATCATAGTGCTCTCCCATGATATCCATGAAGCGGGGGGCGAGGCGGTTCAGGTGTAGATCTGTGATTTTCCTCCAAAACATTCGCTTTCTTCGTCAGAGGACAAATGTTTCCCGAATTCCATGGCTAGTATCCCCGATGTAACCATTCTTTGGTGCGGGAAGGGACGGGGATAACCCATTTTTATGGTAAATTATCCATGCGTATCTGACCGCCCATACAGAATTCGGACTCAAGTGTTCGGGTTCTATATGCCTGTAACTTGTACAATAATGCCGGATATTCCTTAAACAGCCTAGTTATTCAAGGACTTCAGCAACCCAGCAACCGAGAAAAGATAGCACTATTCTCTAGCTAGACATTTGGGGATCCGTGTGGCACTCTACCGGTTGCGCAAGGGTTGCGCAAGGATATCCTAATAACGCAATTCGCAACTGAGTCACTTCAACTAAGTTATTATTGCTCTCGTAGTCTTTTCCTTTTATTCCAATGACTCAATACTAATATAATGGGTTACATATTGAAATACAGCAAGCTATGCTTACTTCATACACCATGAACCTTGGTAGGTCCGCGCGGCACTATAATATAAAACTGTATTTCGTGTGGCTTATCAGTTCGCAATGTGTGGACTCTACAGCACTTATTCGTAATATAAACAAAATGCTGATACCGTGATATACTTGTTATTAGTCGCTGGAGTCTCCGGGCATGCATCAACACTGGATTTCGCTGAGCATCCGTGTTCCTTATGCACTGTGTACCATACTAGCTCATCCTCTGCCAGCCCAAACACCATATTCTTTACCAGCTTACTGTGTCTCGGATACTCCGGCGCCAGGGTCTGCTCTTTTTCCGGAGGTGCCCTCGCCCTTATCAGTTGGGGACGTAGGGGCGCCCAACGAGCGTTGAATAAAGCACATACACTCCTGTCCAAAAAGTTTCCCGCCTATCCAAAAATACTCCAGCGGGGCCTGGCGGCAACAGAAGTATCACTACAGTATACGAGACTCCGTTAAGGATGCTCCCCGGCCCGGAAGACCAAAAAAGATCGCACATTAAACAAGTGGAAAGAGCAGTCCTTGCCAATCCTGATTCCTCCTCAAGAGAAATTACGGAGAAGTCGAATATGAACTACTCAATATATGAAAGCCGACTCGTACTCAAGTACCGTACTGGTACCTCTGTTGCCGCCAAGCCCCTCTAGAGCACTTTTGGATCGGCGAGAACGTTTTGGACAGGAGTGTACTCGCGCGTCTTTGCCAAGAATACCTCCGCTAGCCGATACCTAGGTACTTGTGCACTAAATGTGGACTCTGACGACAGCAACAACCAGTGGCAACTTCAGTGAGCAAAGAATACTTGTACCAA
>Ga0307517_10000182_pt1 | contig 104753 bp, 155 predicted proteins | sample 23_EM_MG_FD_194515 | JGI IMG/M metagenome (GOLD analysis project Ga0307517, IMG submission 194515) | Populus trichocarpa ectomycorrhiza microbial communities from riparian zone in the Pacific Northwest, United States - 23_EM | ecosystem: Host-associated > Plants > Roots > Unclassified... | reverse complement strand
TAATTTCCTTGTGTTGTACAGTACTCGCTATACGAAGATATCCTAACTTGCTTGCAATGAGTTTGGGGAATCTCCATCAAGCCCCAATGTTCAAAACTAAACTTCACAATCCATTACTTATGTCAGCCAATCACGATCGGTTATCATTCATGACTCTTTCGTAGTCGCGTCTGCTCCCTTTAAACGTTCACATTTCTCTCTTCATATTTCCCCATGTCGCTAGTTATTCCAACACATCAGTCAACACCAGCGTTGCTAAAGCATGTTCTACTATCTGAGATCCTTTCAGTAACGTCAACCATGCGCAAAAACTTACGCTGGGCGTCTTCAACCCCGGTTATGTTCGTCAGAGACTCCCCCGCTCTAGGGACAAACATGGGGCTTAGGATCTCTTCGCCAGCTCGTCAAACGCGTCGTTCCGGGAGGGGAAGCAGAGAGGCCGAACTTATGGCCGGATTCATTGAGCTTAAGAGGGGTGTGAAGGACATGAAAGGTTGGACACATTCTCTTTGCTATCCTCTGTAGTCTAACCCTTTATTGAAATAGACGTTCGAGAGGCGGATCTTTCGGACCTCCTTGCACCATTCTTTGCCATCCTCCGTTCACCTCTATCAACGGGGCCGATCACATCCGCAGCATTGTCTGCTCTTCACAGCTTCTTCGTCTGTGGCTTGATTGCTCCAGAATCACGAGCACTGGATTCTGCTTTGATAGAGCTTAGCAGTACAATATCCCACTGCAAATTTGAAGCCAGTGACTCCTCAGGCGATGAAGTCGTGCTTCTCAAGATTATGACTGTCATTCAAGACTGCCTATGCGGTACAGTGGGGAAAGGCTTAGGCGACATAGAAGTATGTGAAATGTTGGAGACAGTGCTCACAACTTGTTGTCAGATGCGTCTGAGCGGTTAGTCCGACCTTCTTGAATTACTGATATTCTCTTACCTGTTCGTCCAGAAACCTTGCGTCGCTCAGCAGAAACAACTATGCATACGCTGGTTAGAACAGTATTTTCGAAGCTATACACCCTTGATCCAGATGAAGAAGAAGCCAAACTCCTGGCCGTGCAGGATGACGACGCAAACGAAGGAGAACTGCGGATGTCCGTCACCGCGAAAGAGGAAACATTTGTTGAAGAAGAGCCGCCTTCCAATGAATTTAATGACGCTCTAGACTATCAGGAAAAGCCAGAAATAGCGGAAGAAGAACAACCCCCTCAATCGTCCCTCTCTCCAATTGACAGAGCGGAGTGTATGTCCTGCTCTGTTATTGCTTCGCCTAACTTCTGATACCCATTGCTTTATTACTTTATAGATGGCCTACCTTCAATAATCGAGCTTTTGCGTGTTCTCGTCAATGTTCTTGATCCAAACGATCAACAGCATACGGATTCAACGCGCTTAACTGCTCTGGGTATCCTCAATGCCGCATTCGAAGAGTCGGGCCCCACCGTTGCGCAATTCCCTTCCCTGAAAGCCATTGTCATCGATCCTGGGTGTAAATTCCTCTTCCAGCTTGCTCGGTCTGAAAACAACCTGGTCCTCCATCTCGCTTTGCGAACCATATCCACGATACTGGATACAATGCGCACACATTTGAAGTTGCAGCAAGAGCTTTTCTTAACTTTCACCATTGACAGGCTTGCCCCGCCTAATTTGTCGCTACCTCCGAAATCTGTCACTCCTATTCTGAATTCGTCGAAGTCTCGTGGGTTTTCACCCTCACCAAGGCCAGGAACGCCCTCCGTCAATAGCCCATTGTTGACCGCTGAGAAGACTGAAACTGAAGGCCCAACACCGCCTGCTAGATTATTAGTTCCACCTGCCCGTGGAGAGATCCGCGATTTGATTCTTGAAACCCTGGGCCACATTTCTGGCCATTCTAGCTTCATGGTCGACCTTTATATCAATTATGACTGTGACATTAATTGTGAAAATCTATTTGAACGACTCATCGACTTTTTGACCAAGGTAAACTTTTCCCGTTTTCCCTAGAATAGTTTTCTTCTGATCCATATTTTACTAGGCGGTGTATCCTGCGCAAGGTATGGGCAACTTTGAAGTGCAAAGAAACGTGCAATACATCTGCTTGGAATTATTGCTTTCTTTCGTGAACGACATGGCTACTCGTGCAAATGACGTAGGTTTTGACCATTATCCTTCAATATACATTTCTCATCTTTGGTGGGTTTGGCGTAGGGGCCATCCCCCCCGAGATGGCCCTCGGTAAGAATTCTCCTGTTGACTTTCATGAAATATTTTCGCTGATCTATTATCGTAGGATTTCCAGAATACAGAATCCTTGCTTCAAGCTAAATCGAAGAAACAATTGATACTGACGGGTGCTATGCGCTTCAATACCAAACCAAAGCTTGGCCTCGCCTTCCTTGAGGAGAATAAGTTGATTTATTCAGACCTTTCTCCCGAAATTTCAAAAGCACGCAGTCTTGCCATCTTTCTCAAAGCATCGACCAGGATCGATAAACGGCTTCTAGGAGATTTCCTCTCGAAGCCGGATAACCTTGAGCTTCTGAAAGAATACATCAGTCTTTTTGATTTCAAGGATGTATGAGCTTGCAATCTTCACTCTCCTTTCTTGGTTCTAATTTTCTTGTAACGTAGAAACCGGTAGCCGAAGCAATGAGAGAACTTCTTGAGGCATTCCGACTGCCTGGCGAATCTCAGCAAATTTCTCGAATTGCCGAAACCTTCGCATCGACATATTTTGCAGCGGGGCCTGGTGATTAACTCCTTTATTTCTTGGATCGTAACTGCGTTTTGACTGTTTCTTAGCTGAAATAAAAACCGAGGACGCCACTCACATTCTCGCTTATTCCATCATTATGCTCAATACCGATCAGCATAACCCGCAAATTCGGGTTTGTTCTTTGACCTCGTTATTCCATTTGAATGCTTACATGGCCAAAAGAAACGAATGACAATTGATGATTACAAACGAAATCTGAGGGGCGTAAACGACGGATCAGATTTTTCAGCTGAATTTCTGGTACGCGCTGGCCTGTTTCCCCCGGAACTTTACTTATGTTGACGCAGCAAAATATCTACGACTCGATTCGCAAACGAGAAATTATTATGCCGGAAGAACATACAGGACAGCTCGGGTTTGAATATGCCTGGAAGGAACTTCTTGCGCGCTCAAGGCAAACTGGCAAGTCTTTTTCTCTGTGCCCTCTTATCGGATTTAAACATCTGCCTCCTATCTTCAAGGAGACTACCTGATCTGTAACACTGATGCATTTGATGTTGAGATGTTTAAAGCTGTCTGGCGACCTGTGATATCCGCTATCGCATACGCATTCATCACCTTTGAGGATGATTACATTATCCAACGCGCTATTGCAGGCTTCAGGCAATGTGCAACCCTCGCAGGACATTTCCGATTACCTGACGTCTTTGATTTCGTGGTCGTGTCACTCTCACAAGCCACCAGTCTGTTGTCAGACACTCTTCCGTCGCAAGTTCCCAACTATCCTATTATCAATATCGAGGGGCAATCCATTACGGTCTCGAGGTTGTCAGTGGAATTCGGAACGAATTTCAGAGGACAACTTGCTGCTGTGGTCTTGTTCAACATCGTGAACGGCAACGGCAATGCCTTAAGAGAAGGTTGGACTCAGGTATGAATGTTCCTTCTCCTGGATGTCAAACGTGTTATTCATCCCCCTTTCCCAGATATTTGAGATGTTTCAAAACCTTTTCCTTCATTCCCTCCTACCCACCAGGATGTTGCAAATGGAGGATTTCCTTGGTGGCGTCACCATGATTCCTCTTCGTGGTAGTCAGCCATTAAAATCCCACGTCAGGGGCGACGGTGGTTTGCTCTCTGCGCTGTCCTCCTACCTGATGACACCATACAGTTCCGACATGGGGGTTCCTGACGCAACAGAGGCTGATGTCGAGAACACCCTTTCCACGATCGATTGTATCACATCCTGCAGATTGGATGAGCTTTACAGCCAGATTATGTAAGTGACTACACTTGTGTGATCACGACACTCACGCTACCTCTGATAGACAACTGGAGCTTGAAGCACTGGTGGCAGCTATTCGTGCATTAGAGGCCCTTGCTCATGAACGAACCGTGGCCAAGCTACAACTTTATGCTGAGGACACGATCCCCATTGATGACCAACCCACTCAATTACCCTATGACCCCGCTTCGGTTTTTCTCCTCGAGATTATGGTCAGTGTCACGAGCCAAGCGCCGTTGCATATTGAAGAGTTGTGGTGAGTTTGTTGGCTTCTTCAACAGCTTTAACGTTCCTAATCACTCTGTAGGCCAATTGTGTTCGAACATCTACGGGCACTGCTCTCTTCCGCCGCACATTATAGCATTCTTCTCATTGAGCGAGCTGTCGTTTGTCTCCTGCGCCTGTGTCAACTACTTGTCCAACACGTAAGTTTCATTCATCTCCCTGATTTGCTTTTAACTCGTCTAAATGCAGACATCACTTCGGGATCAAATCTATGTTGCATTTGATCTGTTAACGGGTTTGCCCCCTACGATATCAAACTTGGTGGGAGAACAGGTTGTTTCCGGTCTTATCTTGGTAATCCAAAAACACAAGGATATCATTCGGTAGATCGTGCTCATTCAACATCATACAATACGCAAAGTACTTACAGTTTTACAGATCCCAGACGGAATGGAACCTTATTTTCGCACTTATTCGCTCGACCTTAGCTCATGCTGAGGCAGCCCGGATGTCATTTGAGCTAATCGAAGCTTTAACAGCCGAGGGATCAGACAATTCTGTTTCTCTCGATAATTTCGTAGGCCTCTTGACTGTACTGGACGACTTCGCCAGCAGCGCAAGCACTTTACAAGAGCAACAACAACACAAAGGCCGTCGTGCTGAGCCTCTGTCTTCTTCGAAGTTAGTACCCTCGATCATTTTGAGTTCTATCACCCTAATTTCCCTCCATACTAGTTCACCTACAATTGCTCGTGGAAAGAAGGCTGTTGACCTCCTTCCAGTGCTGCACAAAAAGCTCCTGACATGGGTCCAATCCTCTTTGATCGAAGAACCTTCTGGTAAGTAAACCACCTTTCACCCCCAGGACACCATCTTAGTTTTTCCCAGCCTGGAAAAACATGGCCCTTCCTCTGCTGGCGGCACTTGGCCGCCAATCTGTCAATGCGGCAAGAGAAATTCGACATAACGCCATAAGCCACTTGCAGCGGATACTTCTAGGCTCTCCCATGACAAATGACGCCAACCAAACGCAAGTTGAGGAAGTATTCAATCGAGTCATATTTCCCTTGGTGGATGAACTCCTGAAACCTCAAGTGGCGGCCAAGGATCCCCAAGGTATGATAGAATCACGACTACGGGGATCTGCTTTACTGTGCAAAGTCTTTATGCACCTGGAATTACGCGAAAGTCGAGCCAAAACCGATTTTAGGCTGCTTTGGATACAGGTACTGGACCTGCTTGATCGCTTGATGAACGTAAGTCGCGGAGATCAATTGGTAGGTTAAATTTTTGTTCAGTCAATTACAAAATTGTTCACCCCTGCACCCCACAGCATGAAGCTGTTCCTGAATCACTGAAAAATGTCCTCCTCGTGATGAATGCAGTTGGGATCCTCGTTCCACCTGGTTCAAATCAAGAGGACCTCCAAAAGACGTTATGGTCGAATACCCATGAGCGAATGGAACGATTCCTACCCGGATTCCTTGTCGATGTCATCCCAATGCCTCCCCCAGGCACTAATACTGATTAATTCTAAACTTATATAGGTATTTCTAGAAATCTGTGCTACGTGGACGGGTGCCATAGGTTGACTATTATTTCAGAAAATGCATTTTGGATGTCCTATCTCGATGCGATAAGCAGGAATAAAAGATGCTCCAGAGCTTTAAGACTGACCTCATGCGCAAGAAAACCCCTATAACGATGGCTACAGGTCCCAGTGTGAAGGTAATGAAGCGGATAATCCAGATACTGTATTTGGAGCTCCAGTTTGACCTCGCTCCGCCTAGATACAAGGTAAACATCAAAGCTGGGAACAAAAGGTACCCTGAGAGCCTGGCATGGATTGTGGCATGAATTTTACAATTCGACCTCTGCGTACTCAGCTCACCGATGATATCTCCATAACGCCTTTGCTTTCATCCCTCCACCGAAAAAGGCGCCATCGGCCCAGACGCTTCCTGCACCCAAGACAATCTGGAAGAGGAGCCAGGCCATGCAGAGAATCCCGATGAACTGCAGGTAGGTTATTTTGTGGACGACGACTTGTCTTGGTAACCAAACGCACCCCGTGCCATGTCGTGAAATGGTCTGCGCCATGCAACCATTTATTATAGGAAACTGAAAAGGTTCCAAGCAAGACAGACGGAAAGCCTAAGAAAAATATGACGACTTGGTGGCGCAGTAAACCTGCAGCCTTGCCTCTCGGATCGGCAAAGGAAGTGGGCTGAAGCGTAATGATTCCTGGCACAAAACCATAAATTTCGAGGACATGTCTTTGAATGATCAAAAATGAATTTACCAAAGGTGAAAAGAGAAAGGGCCAGGGTCTGCAAGGGAGGGTGCAACGCAAACCATCCGACCTCGAACGGAGCATTGGCCAATACCATTGTCCATGTAACAGCCGTGATTATCTACGCATGAAAGTCGTTGAACACATAATGTATGCACAGCTGTTGGAGAATCACCGTTGTGGCGGTCTTAATGATATACAAGTCAAGCCCTCCGCAGTTGCTTTACAAGTGATTTCGCACATACCAACGCAATTCGGCGAGCCACCCTATCGATCGCATGGTGCTTTGTGTTGCGTAACTTGGGTTCTTCTGCAAAAGCCATTTCTGTAGTAGTAGCTGGGGTGACTCGTTGTTCCATGGTTGTGTATAAAGCTCGCGGTCTGATATATCAGAATGGAGACGACGTGGACGACCTCGAGTATTTTCGGATCCGGCCAACCGGTATGGGATTCGGGTTCGACGGGTACACGCGAAACAATCCATGCATCCCATGGGCGTGGGTGCATCTGGCAAACGCGATAATTACCCGTGACAGGATGGTAACACGACCAATTCCTGGACTCCAACATGATGACTTCTTCCCTTTCGATCTTGCATTTCAACGACGTATATCGAGTTACTCCTCAAAAGATATCGAAATCGGAAACTATTGATGTAACGCAATTTGCTGCTCTTGCGGATGATCTCCGAGATCGTTGGGCCCAACGCGCCGATGGCAAGCGGGATGGCTTGTTTCTCTTTTCCGGGGACGTATTTTCCCCATCTGTGCAAAGCTCTGTTTCACGCGGAAGCCATATGGTGGTTCTCCCTCTTTCCCATTCACTGCTCCATTAAATTCCGATATTTAGGTCCCAGTACTAAATGATTTAAACATCGATGTGTCTGTTACGGGTTAGTGCAGTTGTTGTATATCTTCAAGAAAGGCTGCCTAATACATCTGGGATGCCCTCTTAGGCAATCACGACTTTGATTTTGGTACTTTCTCTAAAATTTACCTGATTATTCAAAATCTGATCCTTGTCTTTAGGATACCCCCATCTCTGTAAACTCCTCCAGGATTCCAACTTTGTCTGCTGAAGCTATGCTTGTATCTCGAACATTCCTCGACTAATCATGGTTTATTTATAGCCATGGCTTTTGAGCAACATCATTGATACCTCCACTTCCCGAGTCCCCGAACACCTACACAAGTTTGTGGTTATCGAGCGAGCAGGTACTCGAATTGGATTCATCGGTCTGGTAGAAAAGTTGGCATTTCACCCGTGCAGTCATGATCATTGCTGATGCCTTGAATTCAGGGAGTGGATATCTACAGTTTCCGCTTGGCCTCCTGAATTTGTATACCAGTCCATGAAAGACACAGGAATGGAACTTTCTGAACTCCTCCGGGACCCAGACGGAGACCACCGCTGTGATCTCATTATCGCGTTGACCCATTCGCGGTAAGTCCTTTCCATACTAATTCCCTCTCTGACAATCGCTGACATGGGTTTTCTAGCCTTCCTAACGTCAGGGCAAATTTCACATCCAGGCTGTGTATACCTGACCTTATCTTTACAGGACATTATCCTCGCAAAAGATTTGTTTGCTTTCTCCCCGTCGGCTCAAAAGACGACTTCGATTGCGTCGCAACATGGTGTAGATCTCATCCTTGGTGGACATGACCATATATATTTTGCTAGTCAAGGTGTCACCTCATGGGAAAATTTCGATATCAACGAGAGAGTTCTTGGGGCCGAATCTGATAATGGCGATATTTTGGTCATAAAAAGCGGCTCTGATTTCCGCGATTTGAGCGAGATAAATCTGAAACTGACATCCACACCGAACGGAAGTGTTAGAAAGAAAGTGATAAGCGAAATCTCAGGTCAACCTCACTTCTACCAAATCGTTGCTTGACATCCTCACTGATTCAACAGGCAAGAGACATATTACCGCACCGAGATCGAGGTCCTCCAAGTCGATGACTGCCTTGTTGGAGGACCTACTATCGAATATATCTTCGGCTTTGAAAGCCCCTCTCTGCAAAACGGCTGTTATGATCGACGTCCGTTCGTATTACATTCGAGTCACTGAGGTAGGTATATGGTTTTCACTCTTCTTGCAAGAGATATTTAATGTTGTACTAGTCCCCAATCGCCAACTGGCTTGCCGACATCGCTCGACACGCATACGACGATGCATTATGTCTGAAAGGTAGTGGAGGGTGTGATGGTGTGCTATTCTGTGCAGGAACCTTTAGAGGGGATTCTACATATGGGCCAGGTATGTCTCGGCCAGGTGACTTCATGCTCCCTGGAATACTCAACGTTTTTACCAGGTATAATCACCATCGGGGATATATTGGAGATTCTCCCATTCGAGGATTCCATTGTTGTTCTTGAGATTGACGGAGCGACATTGTGGGATGCACTGGAAAGTTCGCTGAAAACCTGGCCCGCTCAGGAAGGGTCGGTGGTACTGTTTGAACCCTCAGCCTTATCTGATTTGTCGTGAAACAGGCGATTCCCAGCAATATCGGGTTTCCGTGTATCCTGGGATTCCCGGCGGAAACCCGGAAATCGTCTATTGGGTATCTGGTTACTGAAGCCAAGGGTTGGGGACAACAATCCGGACCATATACTTTTCGAGGAGGAACCGATCAAGAGAGAAATTGGGACCAGGAAATACAAAATAATGACCAGAGAATACATGGCCCAAGGCCACGACGGCTTTGAACCTCTCACAAGAGGCAAGCCCCTTGTCGACGATGAATGTGGTTCGATGCTGAGCACTATCGTTCGACAATACTTACTTGGTCTGTCTACATCCCTTAAATCGCAGAAAATACTGATTGTTGTGCCCATTTAGTATCTCAATTTGTGAACAAGGTGATCCGCATGAAAGCTTCCGACACATCGTTCGTGAATGCGGAGACCAAAGGAAGGATAGACGTTCTTGGGACCGAATCTAAGAAAGAAAAAGAGAGTCAGCATGACACGGCTGCAAAACTATGGAAACATGCAGCGACCTTGGCCATCCATCATGGTCGCTCCACTGCTCATTATCAAAACCATTTTAAGATATCCGTAACCGAGCACATGAGTGAAGTAGATGCATTTGACGGCGAACATGCGCGAAAAAGTCTCGCTTGCACCCCTGCATCTAGTGATGAGAATGACAACCTGCTCTTGGTCACGCCGGGAGTTGATGGAAGGCTGAAGGACGAGGGAAGCCCATCCACTTGAACACACAAATATATCGAGTTTTTGGAAGACTGAATCGTGTATTACTGTACTGTAGATCGACCAATGAATTAGTACCAACGTCGAAAACTCCTTGCAGGCTATGAGATCTATGAGATAGGGAGAGGTGAACCTGCGGGTAGAACGTGACCCACCCACATGGATAGCGAGAAGATAGCGGTGTCGACCTATTCATGGCTCCGAAGGGGATGCTACAACAACCTCGACTATTGGAGGAGGATCTCCTGTGGCAGTCCTACCGTAATGTGTCAAGAGACCAACAGCACTTCCCAACCCAGCACCTCCCAAGATAACTGATTTACGAGTTTAGCAAGGCAAGACCATCAGGATGTCAAAGAAAAGCATACGGTTAACCACACCAGCACGTTTCCAGAAGATGGCTGGAACAAGGACTGCAGCAAGAACACCCCCTATAGTAGAATGATCATTTCTTCGCATAATGCTGGTCTGATAGAGATAAATAATAGGCTGAGTTTAGAAGGAAATCGTCTAATTGAGGATTTGGCCTGCGTACGTTGTATGCTGTTTCCAGTCTCTTGGCCCTCACCGAGTCTTCACTTGAATAAGGGTACCTGGCATAAGCTGCGCCCCCTGAGATGGCTGCGCCTGTGAACGGCCATGAGCGAACTGGTATCAGGATTGCTCTCGTTCAGAAAATCCAAGTAATATATCACCTCCTAAGCCACCAACCCAGGTCGCGCGCAGAATTCTGTTAATGGTAATATATCCTCTGCCTCTTCTTGCAGCAATATACGTAATGTATGCAGGAGGCACAACGAGGGAAGACCATTGGTAGCCTGTGTTCATAGACTTTCGGACAAGATATTCTGTGTCCACTTGATGTGCCACCGACATCGTCATATTGAAGGAGTATTGGTTTGAGGAATGTAAATGATCATCGGGTGACCTATAATCAGGTCTGAGATCTGATGTTTGAACGAGCTGTAGGCAGGATGCTGGAGGCCTTGAAACGAGAACCTATTTATAGAAACGGATCGCAATTGTTTTCGAGGTGATTGTCACTTTATTAGGTTGTATTACATAACAAGCAACTGAGTGCTACAGGGTTGGAAGTAAAAAGGAGCATCGGACATACTAGTAAGATATGAAGAGGTGGAATTATTGCAGAAAATCAGCCTTTGAGGAAACAATGGAAAAGAGATTTGTGGAAAGGCGAAAAGAAAAGAATTCACAAGACAAAAATCGATTCAGATATTTGGGATATTGGGCCATGCACCCTCTGCTTTCCACTTGTCAACGACCTCCTTAATGTTAGCATGATTAAAATCCGGGCGCAGAAGTTTATAGCCAACGATTTGCTTGATTTTGGAGTTATCAAGGCCAACAACGTGTTTCTCCAGTGTATACTTGTCCATGTATGCGGAAATAGGAGTGTTGGTAATCGGAGGGACAGATTCTGAAAGCATCTCGGTCCAGCCTTCGACGTGGTGTTCGTTGATATCTTCCAGATCATCAAGAAGCTAGTCGATCATGTCAAACCTGCACGTTTTTGGGAAGAAGGCAGCCTCAATACCTTAATCACGGTACTTTCAATGAGGTTGAAGAACTCGAAGGTGGTTCCAAAGAAACTGGAAACTATCTGTCCTGTGCTGACCAAGGTGCTTTTAGAGTCATCGACCTAATGGGATCACCATTAGCCAGAGAAAGGAAAAAAGAGAAAACAGCAATAAAAGAAAAGGTAATCATTACCAGGTTGAATATCGGAGCCACTGGGTTCTCGTCGTGAGGAAGCATGCCTTCGACTTCTTTTACCTTGGTTTTGTCATTGTGGAAAAGAATTGGGACGCCGGCCAACTGATCAGCCTCCTTTCGACCATGGTTCGCAACCCAATTGGCGCAAGCCCAGGCACCGCCAGCGACATCTTCCACATGTATGGTGTTTGTTGGGTTCTTGCCTGGAGACCACATGGACTTCATGGGCTTCTGCATATAACCATATACAGAAGCAACCGTTATTGCAGAAATTACTGAGGGTCCAAAGTTATCAGAGCTCATTTTTAGGCCCAAAATAACAATAGCCATACTGTTACCAAAGTCAGTGTAAGGACCATAGACAAAACCAATCCTTAGAATGACGAGATTGAGGCTATGAACATATTAGCGCTAGAATTAAAGACAACAAATAAAAACGCACCCTTCTACGGACGCAAGCATTCTTAGAGTTTCATGCCACCAGATACCCATCGCTTCGACTGGTTTGATGTCATCTTTTTCACTTGCTGCGTTTTTGGCAGAGGTCTCGTAGAAAGGCTGCTGAATTCTGACATATGACTTGATTTTACGTTTTGAAGCCTCCAAGGCTAACAATCGAGAGACGGCAAAGGTAGTATTGATTTGTATCTAATAGGGAACTGTGAATTAAGATGCGGACATTTGGTGAAGGGCTTACAGTTTCGCTGCGATCGTTTCGCACTTCTCCGGTAAAGTCAAATAGATAGTCGAAAGCTGTTTTTCCCTCCGGAGGATCAAAAGCGGAATGAATGGCAGCTAGAGGCAAGTTGGTACATAAGAACGATGTCACGATAATATTGACATACCGGGCACTGTCAAGTTGGCTTGACGATATTCAACGATAGGCTTTTCAAGAACGTCGGTGAACTCCGGACCAGTGTAGCTGGTTGATAATTTGAGATTTAGTTTGTCAGCCAGGATGATCAGTGCGTACGTTGTTGGAGGATGCACAGAGTATTTATCCACGATCCGAAGATACTACAAGCAACCCCGGGTTAGAGCCAGGAGAAAGGACGCGACAACAATGACGGGCTTACAGAGACAAGAGGGTCAGACTGCAAAGGAACCAAAAAGGAGGCCAATGCCCTTGAACATGTATTCAGCCCTCCTAATTGAATTTAAGAGTCAGGCTGTATGCGGTGGGCGATATGTGCAGAATCAAACCGAAGATGAGGACAGACGGCTTGGAGGAGTCGGCTGCCATGATGGCTCAATGCAAGGAGATCAGATCAACCAGGTAACCCTGAACTTTCAACATTATGTAATGGTATCAACTAATTACTCTCTTTCAAGAACCGGTACACAGACGAGAAGTCCTTGACCGCAAGCTCAGGGCGTCCTTCCACAATTTTGGAATAGATTTCTCTCGCTGCTTCTCCCATGGGCATAGGGCTTCCCCGTTGCACCGCAATCTCGCTGGCAAGTCCCATGTCCTAAAATTGTCGTCAATGAAGACTTCACACACATTTGGCGCAAAATATCGACCTTCAACATAAGAGTCGTTGCAAACCCTCCTTCGTAGTCTCTCTCGCAAGGTGGTGATTGATCAGGCAGTGCAGAAGGGACAGGGTTGTTCACCGATGACGCCCAGCAACTCCCTGTGCTGCTGTTAATAACAGAGGCAAGCACAGCGGGATCCAGACCAAGAGATTGGCCAAGTAGCATCGCTTCGGCGACCACTATCTGTTCTACTCCCAAAACCAGCTTTGTCGACGGGATTTAACCTTTGGAATGAGAAGGGTGATGAATTAACATACATTATTGCATATCTTTGCCCCCAAGCCCGCACCGGATGGCCCACAATATATAATTCGTTGCCCCATAAGTGACAGTATGGGCTGCGCGGACTTGAACGATTCGGGTGTTCCTCCAACAAGAAAGGACAATGTGCCAGCCTTAGCTCCCTTCACACCTGCGCACAGACGAGGAAATGTAGCAGGTCATTTACAACCCGCCAACAAATTTTCGTACCACCAGATACCGGCGCATCTACCATTCGTGCACCTGTCTTGATGACATTTGAAGCAACGCTCCGCGCAATGTCAACATCAAGAGTAGTTGCATCAATGCAAAAGGTTTCTTGTGAAGGATCTATGTGTAACTTTTGCAGGGCGGGTATAATTGAACCATTGTAAACCTCCTTTACTTGAGGGGAGGACGGAAGCATCGTAACAATTCGACTGGAGAGAACGATGGCTCTGGAAAAGGATGCAATTAGCTTCCCACTTCGATATTCTGTGCCACTCACTCTTCAGGGGTGTTCGCAATACTGATCTGCGAGTCTGGATACTGCCTAGAGAATTCCTCGTAGAAAGAATGGGCGGCTTCGGGAATGGCGTCACAGACTACGAAGCGCTCAGCATTTGCCTGAACATATTGCTTTGAGAAGAGATTATAGGCCATTTGGTACCCCATTCGCCCGAGTCCAATGAAGGCCGTGCTCCTCGAGCGAGAGACGAAATTCTTGGAAACCTGGAGGTGCCGCAATGATGGTCGCATATCAGGTGGTGGGGTCGCAGTAAAAAGTATTTCGTTGGTGAAGTCAAGTTCCGTAAAAGGATGACATCACTCCTTCCTGGGAAGGTAAGTACCCATATATGTATTTATTATAAGGGTCCTCAGTCAGCATACTGTACAAGAATACAAAGAGGTCTTAAATAAAAGGTGGCCGGTGTGGACTCTAGTTCGTCATGTCCGCAATCCAGGAGCTTGTATTGAGTACGAGAAGACATCCATGTCATCTTCGTAAGGTATCGCAGATTATGGCAAAGTTGTTCCGATGGCCTTGACGAAGGACGACTTTCTTGTTGAAGGTCGATGGACGTTGAATTTCGGAAGTAGTTTGTTTTTTGTAAAGCCAGTATCCCATTTTCCCGCTCTGCCGCCATCTTTCGCGTATTTCAGAAAAACCTATTGATAACATAAGTGATTTCAGGTGTTCAAAGGTTAAGTATCGAGAATTGGCGACGCAGGGTAGAGGGAGCTTAACAATGGGTAAGTAACACGATTTTTTTTGGAAAAAGGAATATAACTTCAAGTTACCGAAAGAAATAAAAGCCCATCCGAAACTAACATCTTATGCGCTAATTCAAGCATTCGCCCTGGTATCAACCAAAGATCAACGTGGGCACTTAATATGCATTTATATGTTCACCTCTGTCGAGAGGCAGCGGAACGAAGTTTAGCACAAGGCTAAGACTGATTGCGCCCCACTTGCTTGCATGCTGGTCAGCATCCATCAGTAAGAAATCCTGTTCGACGATATGGGGATGTCGCGAATGCAAGTCAATTGGGGTCCATTCAATCCATGAGGAGCAAGTATGGTAGTTGTCAGGTTTCAGGGCACCAACTTCAAGCAAACTAGCAAGAAAGGTGAATGGGGGAAACTGAGATGATTCTGCAACAACCAAATTCTGAACACACGCACCGTAATTTGGTCCAATCCCCTAACCTCCTATGCACATTCAATTCTTTCATCCATTGAATGAAAATTTTCTCCGCGCCGCCGCCACGTTCCTCCCGTTGACCAAGACTGGACAATTGCTGATAGCGTTCGAGTCCCCCTAAGTTCGATAGCTGATGTTCTATTTCCACTAAAGTTGGTTGACGCTCGGGGGCGTTTTCGAGCTTTCGTTGTTGTTTTAAGAGAAAATGGTATCGTCGGATAGTATTTCGACAGGATTGGGCTGTAATTGAAGTATTTGCGACCGCAGACACTATCGGTTGTTTTCTTTTTTTCGTCTTCGGTCGCATGGTGAAGCGAATGTGACAAAAGCGAATGCGGTCATGATCACGTCTCAACTTGCAACCACATGCTAAATAATGTCTTTGAAATTATTACGGGGTTAGTCCTATCTTGTATTCCTACCTCACCCTGCTGTTCTGAAGGTTTCTAGTTTCCCTACCCTTTCTGGTATTCCCGGCATTGAGCGCCCTTGCATTCACCTTAATATTTGGTCATCTTAAATCCGCACTGGATGAGGGATTGACTACCCAATGCTCACCAGATTCTATGTCCCCGTATTTCTCACCATACACCGGACCCTTCGACCAAGCACTCTGCCCAATTGTTGCATTCTTCCATCTCCTGATCGACTTTCCGGATTCTCTCGCATTTCTGACGTACACCATTGGTATAGCCGGGCCTTTGATATTGCTACCCATCGTCGAGTCGTCTCGAACCGGCCAAAATATCTTCCTGGCGTACCCTGTCATTTGGGGGCTCCTCACCCAAGCGGCCACACTCGGTGTCACACTTCCGATTTATTGGCTGGTCTTCGTACTTACGGCAAAGAAAAAGGATGGCTTTGGCGGGCGGTCACTCACCCAATCTCAGGCTGAAGCCATAATCTTCAGTATTATCGCCGGGGCCGTGCTCCCCTCCGTGGCAATGCTCGTCATGGATGATTTCTATGTAACTGCTATCTGGCAACTCTATCCAATCTACATCTCTTTCGCGCAATTTTTTTATCCTCAGTTCAGGTCATCTACACAATCGGGATATAGAGTCATGCAGGCCATTTACCTTGGTTGTTTTATGATTTCATCTTCAGTACACATCGCTGCCGTTTGGCCTATCTTGAAGGACGTTGACGCAGTGAAGGCATTATTGATGCCTTCCTTTGCTTCTTCTCCCATCTCTAACAAGGTGCATTTTCACGCGCTTGAATTTTTGAAATGGGACATTTTATTTGCATATGCATCTTCCGCTTTGGCGATGCTTTGGTTCGCCAATAACGCACAAGAGGTTTTTGGTATAGTTTTATGGTTTAGTTTTGCAATTCCCCTATTTGGATTTGGTGCAACTATTATGGGGATTGCCATCTGGAAAGATGGAATGCTCGACTAGAATATATTTTAGTGGTTATTCATTGAACGCCAACGGTACATGCCGTAGATACCAAATGAAATTCAGAGAACAAGAGTATACTTGACTGAGTAATCTCTGCATCAGTTACCGCCGTGATTTTTTGCTTTTATCGATATGGGCTCGCAACTTTTGTTGCTTGTCTCTCAAGGAGGCTTTTTTCTTGCCTTTAACAGCAAGACTGCTGAGGACCATCATTATAGGTTTGTTTCTGGCCTTTTCTCTGTTCGTGGAGCTACTGGGGACGGCCTTAGCTTGTTTGCCTTTCTGGGATCCGAATTTCTCTCGTCCCTCTCGTCCTTTTTGAATCGAGGCCATACGCTCTGCGTAATCAGCTTTTGCCTTCTTGCGGGGCCCAAGGATGTCGTTTTCTGAAATAAATTGATCTTGAGTGGGATCAGAAATACCCGATTGATGGGACGATTCAAGTGCTGCGAGCTTTCTCTTTGCTTTGCTGCCTCCTGTAGCTTCCATGGCCTTGACAGCAGCCTGCATGCGCAAGTCGTTAAGAAGGGCAAAATCAGCAGGAGTGAGGATCTAAGGTAGAATGCAATTAGTGTCGTATTTATCTCGAAGAATGCCAAATACTTTAGTTGTGGCCAGAGTTGATATTCGTGGTGTTTCAGCCAGGGTCGTCTTATCGACGACCATGTCTTTATTTCGAAGTTGACCTTCATCGTCGCTGTCGCTGATTACAAGGTCGCAATTGTCGTCGTCCACGCTTATCCAGTCTTCTGAATCTGAATCTTCAGAGCTATCAGATTCGACATCCCAGCCTTGCCACATGGAGTCATCATCTTCGTCTTCCAGTGCAACGCCATCCTCCTCACGAAGTTTTTGTAGGTGATCCTCAAGTAGCTAATTTCGAATGCATGAGAAGGGATTTTTTTGAAGAGAAAGCTGCTAACCGATAATCCCTCGATGTCAATAGCCGCTTCGGCACTATGCCCAAATGGCAAAGGTGCGCTTCCGCTTGCCAGTCCCATACTGGCATCTTTACCCTTAAAACGAGTATTAGTTCTCTGGATGTACAATCAAATGAAGTTTAATCACCCTTTCTCTTCTTTTCAACATGCTTGGGTTAACTTCCCGGTAGAGTTTGAGTAATCCACGAGCTGCTGAAGTGACTGCTTTATCTTTGCTCTTTCTGTACTCGATTAAGTCGCCAAGCATATCTTCCTCCATGGCCCATGGTTGTCGGCGGCTAACCTCTCTAATTGCGTTGAGACCTGCGGCAATAACTTCGCTGGCAACGCCCGGGTGAACAAACTCTTGGGACAATTTCCGAATCACAGGTGTTACAGTGTCGGGTGGTGTCAGGTCGTGTACAGATTGAGCCAGGGCGACGAGAATGCTAGGAATACGAAGTTGTCGGTAGAAAAGGTATTTAACAACATAGCTATAAAATCCAAGAACGCAGAGCTTATGTGAACCCATCACGCGTGAGAGCAGTTGCATAATGAGAATTTTGTGGTCCAAGGAAAAGCGCTTGTCGTAGAGATTCAACATGTCATACAGCTTCTCGCCGAAGGTTTGAGGATCATTGAGTAATTGTATTGCTGAGAAATTGGGAGTGGAAGGGGCTTTGTTATGCCGTTTCTGGAAGTAAACAATAATTAACCCTTGATTACTTTAACGACAGAGGAAAGTGGCGCAACCTTCTTAGCAGACTTCAGTTGCTTCCTCAGTTTCTTATCACCACTTCTCGTCTTTTTGTTGATTTCACGTCTATGATGGAGAGACTTAATGTCGACTTCCTAAGGAGACGTACATTAGAGTTAATATTTAGCGTTTTCAAGAAAACAAACATTTTCATCATCTTCGGATTCGTCGACATCTTCATCACTTCCTAGGAAGAAATGCAAAGAGGCGCTTTGCACCTTCGTCATGGGGTGGAAGCATCCTTGAGAAACAATGGAAACAGATTTTGCGTCATTCCTAAGTATATGGTGAGTTCACGTTGAAAAAGAGTAAAAATGAGACGGACCAAATCTTCTTTTTCCAGAGTTCTTTCGTCAACACAACAGCCCACATTGCATCGTTATTATGTCCATCTTGATCATTTGTGGGACCATTGACCATCCTAAGTTTTCCTTTGTCACCGACTACTTCGCCAGACATTCCTCGCTCAACCATACCAAATAGCATCGCTTGGACAGCCCGATTGAGTTTATGGTTCTGAGACCGAAGGTTAGCGACTCTGATATCAGAAATAATTGTTTTCCGAATATAAGATCTCAGAATGGAAGACGATGTGCGGGGCAGAAGAGGAAAGAGGGTTTTTAACAGACTATCGTTGATAAATCAGTCTGCACATGCGGAGATCTCAAAGGACATACTCTGTTGAGGAAATAATGTCCTTATTTCGGAGCAGAACAAGATTTTGAACCAAGGATTTTCGGGTATCTGGCGCCAGAATTCCAAAACCCTCTGAGAGAAGTGAAGAAATATGAGAAGGGAATTCGGCTGTTTCGCGAGGATAACATGTTGCAACCTATTTGAGATAATGAGAAATTTGCGTGGACTGGTAAAAGGAATTGACGATCACTTGAGAAATGAACGAAACCAATTCCCTGAAATGCTGGGCCTGTTCGTCAGGATTGATCATGAAGATTTGACGAATACTGTTATAGTGGTTCCATTGCTGAAGAAATTCTTCTTTGTATGCAATAGGATCCCGTTTAATCAGATTTTGAAGTTGGGGTAGGTTGGATGTGAGAAGTACACCGCGACCCATGTCTACCTTGGATAGTAGAATTATGGCCGAGTTATGGCTCCCAAAAAAATGAATTACGTGATGAATCTTACTTACATATTGTGACCATTGTCACAACACCGATATTCCCCTCTGACCCTCACTCAAAGGCTGGCATCATGTCCGCCATGCTGGACACTTACGATATGCAGATGACCGACTACCACACCGACCTTGATATCCAAATGCACCCATCCTCCTCTGACCAATGGTTTCAAGACGAGGCAAAAATGGAAGAGGACGTTCCTGCCCTAAAACTCGAAAACTCCTTCGTTCTGAAACCTGAGGGACATTTGAAAACAGATCTCTACTCCCAAGAAAAGCTTGATGGTACTATAGAGGTTGACATGGAGCCTATTTCGGACCATCAGAATGCTGAATACGATATGTTGGATGACGAAGAAATTCAGGATTCTGGTGCGGATATTGACGTCGAAGTATATGATGCTTCCCGTGGACATTCCCCTGCCATGGGTACACTCGATACCTCACAGAGAGCGAAATCCGGATTTGTTGACGCCTTTGAAAGCGCAGAAGCAAATGACACCTTGGACCAGGACTTACCTCCAGAGCCACTGGAGGATCCTGGCGAAAAACGAGTGGACTTACACGAGCTTGAATCCGAAAACGTTGAAAGCGTACTCACCGTCCATGAGGGTGAAAGTGTGTCATTTGCACACATTGCTCAGCTTGGCGCGGAATCAGAGCCCTTGGAGGCTAGTATTTCCCAACAGTCGAATTTACAGATAGAAACGCCCCACGATGAATACCAAGTCGAAGAACGTCACACTACCGGTTCCGAGGTCTCCCTGTTTCAAGTGCTAACCACGGAGCTCGTCGAAAGTAGCGACCCTGATTCATCGGAGGTTGTCACCGTACACCCGCCTAATGAGACGTCCCAAGACAACCCAGATGGAAACCAGCCACTCGCGCAACCAGGAAGCGCCGACAAATCTTTGGGTGATCCACATGAGATCTCTGAAGGCGTTTATATCGATCCTCCGCCTCCTGTCTTGTTATCCCTGTCGCCTGAGGAACAGTTTGACTTCGCACTTTTCAATAAACCGGCGGAATGGAATTCTCCACCACAGAGCCCTACCATTGACCATCTGCTTCTACATCAACTCCCAACACTATACTACGAGCCTCTTTCCTCCGTTTTCGAAGCCTTACGTCACGAAGAAGCCATTGGATCTACTTTCCCTCTGGCAGAAGGTGAACTTGTTTTGGATGCTGTAGATTTACAACTAAGCATTAGTGAGGTGTGTGGCATTAATCCTCGTTGATTCCAAACTTAATTAACTATTTATAGGACAACATTTATGCCCGCGAGGTTGCATTGCACGATCTAAACGTGCTGCACGATGTCTCTGGCATAAGCGGTCTTCTACGGATCAGGTTATATACATCTACGCCACGCTTCATTGTTCGATATCAGCAACTCCAAGCACAAGTAAGTCAACCAAATTTCGAGCCACCACCTGGCGAGGTTTCCGACGATGGCGAGGTTTCCGGCGGTGGCGTTGGTGTTACTGGGCCGTCGGAAGAAGGTTAGGAGGACCGTTGTTTATCTTGTGATCGTTGCTCAACCGTTATTTTCAGAAAATCCCGAAGAAAAGGATCAGGAAACAATCCATACGCCGCATGAGGCGGAGGATCACTGGAAACCTTTGGAACCTCTCTTAGGCACCGGCCGGACAATCAACGAAAATAGTCACGATGACAAGGAACTTAATGGCCCTCTTGCAGAGATCAGCCATGAAGAGGAGCCTGCATTGGACACTCATGAAGATGCCCAGAACCATGAAAACCCATCAGAAGGCGCAGAAGAGGTACCCAACCAAGCATTTGAAGAAACCAGTGAAGAAGGGCCACAGGAGTTACTCGAAGAAAATTATGATGAAACCTATGATGAGGGTTACGAAGAAAACTCTGATACTCCAGAACAAGCTCTATCTGCCCTTCCTGATGTCCAGCAAACGACGGCGGACAACCATAATTCCTCTTATCCTCACCTGTCTGAACAAGGCAGCCATGAAGTTTCTCCCCTGCATCCCGATTTGGAAGATAATGTAATCCCACTGGAGCTGCTAGAGGCCGATCCAACTGACAATGGCCTTGTCGAACAAGCATCCAATGAATCGTACCGGATAGCCACAGGCGCGCAACTCTCGAAGATAGTTGGCGAGAATTCGGATGAGAGGGACGTTCATGAAGAGAATTTCGATCATTGTAGGTTTTTGGGGGCGGGAGAGGGGAATTCCTTTTTGACGCCCTTTTTTTTAGCCGAAGGAGCAACAATAACGATGCCTGAAGGCCCCGAACCAGAAGGCGTTGCAAAAAAGCTTGAACAGGATGCGGAACCTGAGAATATCGGTGAGATTGCAACTCCCGAGCCAACTCTGGAGGATCCATCAGCCATTCGTAAGTGTGCATCTGTTTTGTCTTCTGATAAGTTACTGACTGCGGACGATAGATGGCGTTTTTAACCCTCACAGCATAGATCTGGAAGCCGATAACGACTGTTTAAATCTTGAATCCACCGAAGACCCGACAATGTACGGAGAAGAAGTCTGGCAAGATGAACCAGATGGAACTGGCGACATCACTGGGACTTGGGATGATGAAAACGAAAACGCCCTTTCGAACTCGACTCACAGCTCGGCTACGCTTTCAAGCAAAGCATCCAAGCGCACCTTTGACGAGTTTGAATCCGGGGAGGAAGGATACGATGGCGCAGAGGGAGGACACTCATCGCCTCCAAGTCCACCTGGTACATGCAACACACAACCCTTAATGATTCTTTTTCCTCACACCCATCTTTTAGATCCGAAACGTTCACGTACCCAGTAAAATTTGCAAGCTCACATCACCTGTCGCTCGTTTGCATGCAAGGTGGTGAACATGGCCATTTCGCCTCCGCCGAGAAAGCCAGGCATAACGTCCCCTCAAGCATTCTAGGTCAAGTTGCAAAGGCTAAGTGATTTACTTTTCATGTCGTATTTTCTACGTCACCAGCCTGATCATCACCAACTATCCAACTATTCTACTGACCGTTGCAGATTATGATCAGGAGATGTCGCGTTGTTTTACATTGGCAGAGTAGTTTTTTTTTGTCCCACTCGTGACCAGCGGTTATGGAAGGCTGCCGATGTATGATTTATTATGGTCGTTAAGAAATACGTACAGCAGCATTCTCACATGTGTTCGTGTGCGGGTATCCCAGTTAAAAAAATTGCTACATGGTTTGCGATAAAATCATGCACTTGACTGGTAGGATGGATATGATCAAACCAGACAGTTCCATTGGACCGGCGAACATCTTCAGCCTTCAGGCCAAACGTTTCCGGGTGATCAAGTAATGAGTCAAAGGCCCTAAAGGCGGAGAAAAGGAAAACAGAAACATCGTCATGTGCTGCACAGAACCTTTCGATGGCCTCACGTAGTGTCACATTCCAGGATTCAAATGTCGTCTGCATCTTCGCCTGGCGTTCGAGAGGGACTGGGGGAAAAAATACAGAAGGTAAGTGAGATAAATTTTCGAAGAATTCAAATTAACTTTCCTGCAGGACATCGGTGTATTGTAGGAACATCAAAAAAGAGAAAATTCCGAGCACCACTATCATAAAGCTGTTCCTGAAGTGAAAACAAGGTATCGTGCGGCCTATTTTCGAAAGGACTCCGTCTGGTTCAATGGATCAGGCTGAAAACGGAGCTGGACTGCCAGAAACACTTACCCGCAGTCATTTATTCCAACCCAGGTTACTTAAAACCATCATTGCTAAGGACAAGAGCCTCGGTAACATTGAGAACTCACCGAAGAGTGAATCAGTGGCAGTCCAAGGTGCCCATTCAGGTTTCTTGCCAAGATCTGGAAGAAAAGAGGTCTCGACTTGTCTCTTCACACCATCCACCGTGTCACCTCCTCGAGCAAAGTTATGGACAAGCAATGGAGATTTGGCCCACTGAGTGTCTTGTTGTCTCAATGATTTGCCAGGTGTGAAACGTGGGCCAGGAGTGTACTTTGTAATTAGATGTCCAATCCAGTTGGGCTTGTCAAGTTCATTCCAAGTGTGTCCTGGAAATTTAACGCCCAGTGGATTCGCTGCACTGGGTTTATTTTTTCCGTCTATAAGGCCAACTGCACTGTACGAATCACCGCTGAGTTTTCTTCGTCAGTTTTCAGGCCTCAAGTCGCAAAATAAAAATGACTCCACAAGATGATCAAATGACGGATGGAAGTAAAGCTTCCCCAAGTAGGTCCAACATGATACACTGTTGACATATTTGATACGTCCAGCGTTGCTGGTGGCACATAATTGGGTGGTTCTGAGGATGAAGGTGGAAACAAATTCTTGGGGATGGAGATACAGCCACCCATGGTTATTTTATAGGAGCTCGAGTCGGCCTGAATTAGGACTGTGAGGAGACTGACTCTATGTGATGTTCAACGTTTAACTCTCCAGTCTTTATTGTCTCCGAAGACCCTTCATTTCCACCATATGCTTAATTCTGCATCGTTGACCATTTGCTACTACTTACTGTACCAAAAGGAACAAGAAAATCATTCCGTCCAAATTTCGTCTCCAAATTAATGCCTAAGTACATTTGTAGTGATTGTCGTCTACCGATAAAATCAACCCCTCATCGATGAGAAATTCAATCGAAGACCTGAAGTTGTCATTTCTTAGAACATAAAAGTCACAGTTGTTCCATCTTTCTTACCAGAAGTCAGTGGATATAAGCTGAGGATGCCGATTCCTCATTTGTTGAACAGCGACCTCGAGGTTAACGCCAATATCTTCGTTTTCGTACAATGTCCGGTCAGAAATACATGTCAAAAGGTCCAATTGCACTGGTGTCAGTAATTTGTGCTTGTCCATGACCATAGCGGGTGGCTACAAGTGAATGAGCAAAATAGATGGTGAAAGAAAACAAAAAGTTCAATTCACGGGAGGACCTCGTTCCAACGATAAGGCATCGACCATGGCTTGAAGAATATGGTAGTATATTTCATGCGCATCATGAATAGGTTGAATATTGTAGACTTTGAGAAAGTTAAATCCGTTGAATCTGCTCAGATCACCAATAACGCGAACGTATTCAGATGTCCTTTAATTAGAGAAAGTATAAGGGGGTACGAAATCTGGAGGACAAATGACAGCTTAACGCACTCGAAGGGTGGATCTCCTTCTTTCTCTGGCCATCTGTTGCCCGTTATTTTCCCCGACCCATCATCAAAGCCGTATCGCACGAGTCCCGAGGACCCATGAGGCTCGTTGAGGTAGACATTTGCTACCAACATCACCTACGATTCCATACGTCAAATTTTCAAGGGCCATATCAGGGGACGATCTAAACCACAACGCACCCGCTTCACGGGAAATCCGTGTATCTGGAAAGGCGCGGCATCGTCGTTCGTCTTGATGGCGTCCAGGAGTTGGCGTACAGTCACGCGTCTAAACCCGAAGGTCAGATTGGAAACAAAATTCTAAATTTCTGTTTGAGAAATGGCCTGAATACACGTGTAATCAAGAGCATGCGCACCTGTGCCCATTGAGAAGACGTTAAGCAATCCCCCTGACTAAATGAACTACCCAGCGGGATCATCGGAGAACAATGGATGGAATGGCTTCACTCCTTGCGAGATTGAAAGCTATGAACGGAACAGGTGGACAGGTGGATGTACATCAAGCCGAGATGATTGTCGTTGGGGGTTGTTTAATAAGCTAGAAGAAAACGAAGGATTCGGTAAGAACACAATCTCCAGTAACGTGACTTACGTATGTTGCGCCCCTCTCTCAAAACTCGAGTTCGTCTTCTCTCACGAGACAAAGTTCATCCAATACTTACTTCAACAACCCAGAATGGTTCATAATACGCCCAAGATTATATCTTCAACCGAAATGTCTGTGTCTGAAGCGAGGTGAACGCCATGCACGGCATCGATGATAAATGACCAAACTAACACTTCTGCAAGATGGATAACTTTGAAAAAGATCAAATACACTGATCAAGAGGGAAAAGAGGTTCATTTAACTACCTTCCAATTTTGGTTCCTTGTTGATAAGCTTCGAAGAGGCTGTGGGAGAGCGCAGAGCGAAAAACTCGCAAATCAACAGGGGTCGATGGTTCGCACCGATGCCTGTTTCCTGAAATATGCCTAATTTAACACAGCTGTTGCCGTGTTCGCTATCTTACGCTCTAAAACCAACGCCTTTCCTGCGTCCACTGTCGTGATTGAACAGTACAGACCACCAATTGGAAAATATATTATCGGTACGAAGAATCCATCTCTATCTACTTCACTTCAGCGCTTAGATCCTTGCATTCAGAATTACCAGCTGGTAAGGGATTTCGTTCCCTGATACTTTACGTTTACCGAATGATAAATTAGGCTTAATTGACGAGGGAGAAACCGCGGAACAAGCAGCAATTCGAGAGTTACACGAGGAAACGGGATACAAGGCAGAGGAGATACTTCAAGTATCTCCTGTCATTGTGAGCGACCCAGGTACCTACCAAGTATTCTTTGGGCTTCTCAGTCCCCTCAAAAGGTGTCATCGCCAGGTATGACGAACGCCAATATGCAGCTGGTTGTTATTAGCGTCCTTCTCGACGATAAGCTGGAAACACCGGAACCAAAGCTCGATCCTGGAGAATATATTGTGACAAAAACCGTGGAGCTCTCCAAACTGAGCGTTGAATTGGAAGGTGAAACCGGATTTCTTTGGATTTGTCTGATTATTATTGACATGTTTTGCAGAATATGACAAAAAGGTATGGTTTTGACAAAGGGTACCTGTCTGCTGACATTATCAACAGGGTTTCGTCGTTGACGCGCGTCTTTCACATCTCGCCTCTGGCTTGCAACTGGCACAGCAATTAAAGATTTAGAAAAAGACGACGAGAATACAGTGCAAACTAAAGATGGGGAGGTAGATAGCTCTTGAAGAGAACGACTATAAAATAGCAAGAATCAACGTTTTACTTTAGCTTTTCCGTTGGCCTTCTTGGCAGCACTCTTTTTGGGTCGTTCGTCTTCCGAGTCGTCTGACCCCCCTGTTTTCTTTCCTTCGGCTCGTTTTTGGTCAGCTGGTTTAAAGTTAGAAAGTTGTTAATTTATAAGGACGACGGTTGAGACGTACATTTGGCGGCCTTCCTCTCCAATTCGTCCCAATCATCACCTATAAAACAGTGAGCAATACATATCAAGCATAACAGTCTTATATGAACCTTCATCGCTGTCATCATCGCCTCCACCAAAGTCCGAGCCACTTTCGTCACTGCCACCTGCATCCGAATCGCCGTAGTCACTCTCCTCATCGCTACTCGCACTCGCAACCAATTCTTCAGGATCAGCTTCAAACTCAGATTCCGATCCTGATTCATCGGAGTGGTCACTCTAAAGAATGGAACGAGATGTCAATCGTGGGACCTAGGCGTTGGGAAATGACACACCTCCACACCGCCAGCATTCCCCAGAAAACTCCAGCCGCCTTGTTGGAAGAATTCAAAAGGACTTTCGTTGATATGCTTCATGATCGGACCCCAATTCAGGTTGACAGGGCCTTCACTCATTGGGATGTCCACAGAGCTACATGAAATGTCAGGGCAAAATTTGCAATTGAAAAGGAAGAGGAATGTACTCCAGCCAATTCTTGACGTCGTCCATTTGGGTGCTCGGGATCGAGTTAATGTGTAATGGGGCCTTGGTAAAATCCTTGAAAATGAAGACAAGATCGAATTGCTTCAGACCATACTGGACACGTTCCAGTGACGCGATTTCGATTTCGGATAGGGTGACAACGAGGAACGGCGGGTCAGTGAGATGAACCAAACACTCTGTTGTTGGCTGCAACCGCGCGCTTGTGCGGAAGGGAACACCCTCAAACGACAACTCCCTAAAAGGAATATCGAGTTCCAGGGTCTCGCCGTTCTAGAGATCGGTCAAACATGAGCTCTTGAGGCAAAAAGGATTACGAACAGATGTTGAGGCGGCTTCCGCGATCTTGTCAGCAAAACTTCTGATCTCTTTGTTAAGCATGGCTCTGCGCTTTCTCTCCTGCTGCTCCATTTCGATTTCATCTTCATCGCCGTAACGGTGCTTTCGCTTTCGGTTGCCTGTTTCGTCGAACTGCACATCGGTTGCTTCCCGGAAGAATTGAACATCCTGAGAAGGTATGAGCCATAGGTGAGCTCGGGCATCCAAAAACTTACGAAAGCCTTCTTCTTCCCAATCATGATTGGGGCCTTGAGATGCAAGTGGACAATGACAAGCAGTTCGTGATCACAAGGTTGGAAAAAGAGGTGCTTGATATTAGAAAACAAAATATCTAAACAATGGATTAAGTCAAATCACGGAATGTGAGAAAATTGAAGCTGACATACCGACTTTCTGCGAACTCATAGACTGATAGCGAATACCATTCTGGTGTATCTCTACTTCACCGGGAAGTCGCTTTCCGTCAAGAGCGGGGCGAATGAATGCCTCGGGCATTTTGATGGGACGTCTGCCTTTAATTTCGAGAAGATTTCCTTGCTCGACGACATCTGCCATCTCCTTCTTTTGTTGCTCTCTTTTGTTGGCTTCTTTCTTCAGGTCATTGATCTGTTTAACGATGTTGTCGAGGCGGTGGCCGTCAGGTGAGCGGTAGGAGACAGAACGAATGAAGGTGGCATCCGGATCTTCAAACGGCTACGGAGGATGTCAGAGCCTGCTTCATAAAAATTCAGAACAACTTACCGTGTCTTCTTTTTTGCCTGCTAATTGACCGGGAGTTTGAAAGTTGATTCGGAGGTAGGTGAAGTCTCCTTCGTCGTTCTTGCTAGCGTTTTTTATCGTGTTGATGTGGAAGGGAACAGCAAAGCCATGGATTGGAAGTACGACGGTTTGGGCTTTGCGGTCAACAAAGATCTACGGCCTAGTTTGAGCAAAACCAACTAAAACTCGAAAAGAAACCTACCCGCAATTTCTCGACCTCAGAGGGCAAGGCTCCTTCGCCTTTGTAACTCTGAAATTTCTTCCAGCCTTTGCCTTCCTTCCCGCTCGATCCTCCTCCATCCTCCGAAAATTTGGCCAATCCTTGAGATTGTAAAAATTGGTGCAGTTCGCGCTGGTGTTCGATCAATTTGACCAATGCTGTTTGGTGGACATCGTCTTGGACGGCGCGGCGAGTCTGATTACGAAGGACCTTTCCTCCTACAGTCTTCTGTTTAACGGGGGATCCGTTCTTTAAAGGGGCAATGGGTGGCTTCTTCGACTTCTTATCTTCCTCCTCTTCGCTGTCTGGTGTCAAGAAGAAAAGGGTATCCTTAGGTGATTTGACACCCTCAGTCATGAGCGTGGCCTTTGTGGCCTCAATTCTGATCGTATCGACAAGATTCAAAGCATATCTAGAGCAATCGAAATAAGATAGTTTGGTAAATAATACCAACTGGAATCATATCACATACTTTTGACCAGATCTTTCACTGAGTCCCGACAGCCCAAGGCTCAGGTTGAAGACCATACCCTTCCGCAAAATACGGGTGTTCTTTGGGGAAAGCATATATCCACCATCTCGGAATTCAATACCTGTCTATGGGCAGACCTCAATAAACTTGCCAGTCAAAGCCGAATGCAAAACTCACTGCAAACCCAATATTTTTGACGAAATACTTCTCCAGATCGGGCATGTTAGCTTTCACGTAATTGACTGCGTGTTGGTATACATCCCTCGCTGATAGCCCATCTTTTATAAAGGATAATAGGTCAGCCTGCAATGCGAGAAGAATATTGTACTGGGCTTCTTGGTCCTGGATATATTCCCATATAAAGATGGACGTTCTCATAAACGCAAGGGACATACTGGATTGGGGTCAACGATGAAAGTACGTCCGACGTTGGTGCTGTATGACTTGTAACGTATTCCAAAAGTGACCAAAAATACACCTTTGTGGGCAATATTGTCTTCGGAGGATTCTACTGTATATCTCAGGTCGTAACCCGATTTCGATGACTTGGATATGATAATCGGAGGGTAACAGAACTCCACTGAGGACCAATCCACCTTGAAAGGAAAATATATTAGCTTAGGTTACGCCCCCAAGAAATTGGCGATTCACATTTTCAAGTCCTTTTCCTTTCGACCATACTTTCATATCAGGACCCTTCGCAGAACTACCCTCCCCAGATCCCAGACGGGTTTCGATCTGCGCTGAAAGCATTTCATGCGTGATCTTTGACTCCTTATCGAGGATAGACTCCAATCTGGGGGCGACATGGTATTTCAAAAGTGTTGACGTCAAAGAGGCTGCGGTTTGTGTCCATTTCTAACAGATTGTTCAGTCCGTGCTTGAATAGATTCTCCTAGAGAAAACTCACGAGCTCTTCTTCATCCTTCACTGCCATTAGCGCTGAAATAGCAGGAGCCATGTCGACAAGCTCCGGTTTCTCCGGTGCCTCGTTAACAAGTGCTTGCCATTCCGAGATAAGCTTGCCCGAAGGAACTTCCTTAATCAAGGACCCAACCTTCTTTGCTGATTTGTACAGGTCGAGAAATTTTGGAAGAGCATCGCTCGGGACATCCTTGCTTTTGGGGCGAGCAAGAATCTCAACGGTAACTTCCTTTGCGGCCTTTTCAACCTGTGACAGAATTTTTGCTAAGGGGAGTGTCAGAAAACAGTCAGCTCCAATTTTGAAGAGGGTATACCCTTGGAGGCGGAACACAGGATAGAAATCTTTTCTTTTTGGAAAAGGAAGAGGGTTGACGGAAACTCATATCCTAGGAGCCATTGCTAGCAAGCCACGAATGAGAATGAGTAAGGCAAGCCCCACTAAATCGGGTCATCGTACCTGGAAGCAGGATCCCTTGCGCATGGGATCATCATCCGAGGTTGGATCTCCTGCAACCAGTAGAAGCGCGTCGACGTCGTTTATTGACTCGTAATCTTCGTCTTCTTTGGCATTCTGGTACAAGAGGATTGGAGTTAATAAAGGGTCAAGGCGAGGGAGAAGGGTGAACTAACTGCCCAAGAATCGTAAATCCGCTTAACGCGAGTGAAAAAGACGGATTTGTTCAGCTGTGTGTCAGCCATGGCCGCTGGAGGGAAATGCGGAGAAGGGGCGAAAGAGAACGCGTCAATGGATTGACGCGCCGTGGCCCGTAATGGCCAGCTGAGTTTAAATCCTAAGAAATGGGAAATGCCGAGAAGGCATTCACAATAGACTCCTCACCATCAGCTCCGGGGTTGCAAGTCAATCGACCAGACGTCTGAGAACTCGGCGAGCAACCCTTCCCCCTCTTCAACTGGAAGTGGCCCTGTCCATTAGCTATCGTTGGCATCCAAACCGCAGCCATCTGAACTGGTCCTGGTCCCACTATGTACCCAACTACTTCCAATCGCCGTCTATTACCCAGTAGCGACACCAATGATGAGAGGGGCAGCCACAGTTAAAGGCAGCGGTGCGTAAATCCAGAAACTAAAACCTCGCACAATACTGATAATTCTGGCACTCAACCCACCGCGAGGACATCATCGTCGCAAAGAGACCGTCTATAAATTATTTATCAACAATCGTCATGAATGGAATATGCAGATTGCAAGAAGAGTCGGACCTTATTAAGAGCCTTCCGAAAGACATGATGGAATATGAATGCAAGCACTGAGAACACCGATCCTGAATTCGGGACGTCTGGCATAGTCCATCTTTCAGATTTGCACCACCACCTCCATCTTATTGTCGAAACCGACTCGCAGTCCAAAACTTCAAGGAGTACATGTGTAATCCCATTCATTTCGCTTGGTGCCAAAAAAAAAACATTATAGAAGGCCATTGTCGCCGACAAAAATACCTGGTACATCCAAATACCGTACCCTTTCCCTAGTTAGCAAAGGGAAAAAGACAACACCGAAACTCCCCAGTAACCCCCATTGACCTGCTCTTACAGAGGCGGGTGCTCCGACAATGATAGTTCGGTCACGGTAATTCTCCACCTAGCAGCCAGTCTATCCAACAGAACACAACGTTCTTGCCATGCCCATGGAAAGAATAATCAAACAATTGCTGGTTTCCTTTAGAAGGTCATCATTCTTCATTATAACGACCAAGGTCTTTTAATAAGTATACAATCTCTTCCACACGCATTTCTAAAACTGCCAATCTCTTTTGCTTCGTTTCCCATTCCCTTAATACTTCTCTCTCCAGTCGAGTCAGTAAATTCTCGTCCTGGCTCACATCACTTCTCTGCCGTTTTTCCAGGACGGCTGCGACATCGCTAGATTCAGATTCAGCCCTTCGTCTCATCATGATATTGTACAGGGTTTTGTAAACATCTGACAGTATCACTGAAAGTGCTTTTTGGTAATCGGCATACCTAATGGACCGGTGAAGATGGAATTGTTGGATGGAGGAACGCAACGCACCATAAGTAAAACGTTCGGGCTGGGTTGCGATCTGCGCTTTTTGGGACTTCCTGAATGCTTATCAACGAATCTGTGGATAACGCCACGAGTAACGGTCGAACATCCTTGGGAGCCATCATAATGATTTTTGATATCTACAAGGACAAGTCAGAAGAAAGAAGAAAGACAGGGGAATCTCTGACCTGTTTTTCGTCCATCTTCCCCGTATGTGATAGAAGTCGTAGGATTCTGACACCCTCTGGACCATGTTTATCTCCTGCCACAGATTCGACAATATTTCGTCGCAGTTTCCGCGATATGATCTCAAATTCAACCTGTACCTTGGATGCCGAATACGAAATGAATGACGCAGCTCGTCCTTCGCTAGTTGGATTATCGGCAGAAGATAGCATCCCAAGGTAATCCCTAACACAAGTGACATTCGTAACCTTTTTAGAAGAATGGGCAAGGCCAGTGGAAAGAACGACGTCTTCGGGTATTTTCATAGCGATCTTCGCAACGGAGATTGGTGCTGACATTCCGTGAATTTTAGTTGCGGGTGGGCTGAAGATGCTAACCTGAACGGGGCTCTAGTACTGATAGCTGGGTAGCTTCCGTGGCCTTTAAGGCTGCTTTCATGACAATAGAAGCTCCACAATTGAATCTGTCCTTGACAGCAGCAACGATGACCTATCGATGTCGTGAAGAAAGTTGGTAAAAGAGATATAATATAACATACCGCGTTGCGCATATGGATACCGAATTTTTCATAGTTGACTCTGAAATATACATCTTCCTGTGAAAAAGGGGTAAATACAGGGAAGACCTAAACCGCGTAGTAATACTCACGTTAACTACGACTTCGTTTTCAACCACCTTGCTCTACATACAGGTTAGAATTTCGAGGGAAAGCCACTGACGGAATTCCACACCTTGTTGGACCAAGGTTCTGACTGATCCTTGGCCTTTCGTTTCTAAAAACACCTAAGGGTGAGACTAAAATGAGGCTTATACGACAAGACTAACCATTCCGACTTGTTCTGCTTCTTGTTCTTCTCTTCTAAGCTTAGACTGGGCAGTTTCCTTTGCCTCACGTAGTTCCTTGGCGGTAGGAAAACCGGTGATTTTTTTCTTTTCTTCCGTTTCGTATTGTATGCGCTTGTCACGAGGGGAGAGATGGGCAAGGACAGTGGACGGTTTTAGATAGCTTCCAGAAACAAGTTTGTGAAGAGCTTGATTATATTGTGTAAGGTCTATAGAAGAGTGAGCGTCTGTGTTTGTTAACAATGAAGGATAGAACACTGACTTTTGGGTTCGCACACGGCTAATAGAGATATGATGTCAGGCGGACGAAGTTTTCCATGGTCTAGCACAACTTGTATTATATTTGCGGCCTAGATATCTTTCGTCAACTAATTGCAGCGTTGCAGCCAAAGAAAAGAGTTGAACCGTTTTTCCAAATAATTCCTCAGATAACCAAGTGAACCTCCCAAACCTCAGCCTCATCAGACATTCATCAACATTGACTTCGAACATTTCATGGTCGTCATCTCCTTTTGTATGCCATAGTAGATTGTGTTGAACAAGGATTAGGGTACAAGTTCTTGCAGCTCGTGGCTTCAATTCGGAGAACCGAACGAGCTGGGGAAAGGATAGGCGCCCTCGAGTAAGCAATATAGATGTCAATTTCTGTTCGCATAAAAAAGTCAGTAAATTCGAAGAGTGGAACGAGTGGAACGGTAAGAATTTACCGCTGTTAGGGGTCCAAAATGTGAGTGCACAATCTCTACACAGAGTCGTCTCGTATGCGTGTCTGCCATTCAAGCTCAGACTGCGGGATTTGGAAAGATCAATGGATATAAAAAGAGTTCAAAGGAAGGGCTCAGGCGCTATGGATTTACCAAGCAAAAAGTCATTTGCGACTGAACGATCCGATGATGCTCTGAAAGGAGCTTACTTAATAAACGCGATCCACGTGATCTGGAGTGTCACAATCAAAGATCAAGTATCTCATTCTCGACCTTTGACGCGATGCCCGCGTCAGCATCCTCAGCGGTCAACCACCCTCGTCTTCTCTCTGAAATTTCCCGTATATTTGATCAGACTCAGGCCTCAACTGCAAACCACAGAAAAAACTTTGTTGCACTTTACAAAATCCACGTCGAGTTGGCGCAATACACGGAAGAACTCCCTAAGGGAAGAATCAAGCTCACAGGTTGGTCGATTAGGCATTAATTTATACTGAGCAATCACTAAGCAAGGACTACTAGGAGAACGTATCTTTCGGGATCAATACAAGACACTGCTCACGCAAGCCCTACCCATAAAGAAAGGCGAACGAGCGGCAGACCACACCATAAGGTTCCTCGGCGGATACACCAAGTTCATAAATGAGAAAGGTACGAGCTGCAGCCTCATTAGTAAAAACTTTGGACTAAACGAGCTAGCTGCTGATGCTGAGGAAGACGAGGACGGGGACAGTGACACAACTGCCTCCCGTTTTACAGCCAAAATTCTTAACTGGTTGATGTCCGGATTTATGGCGAAAGACAAGAACGTTCGTTATCGCGTTCTTCAGACTGTCGCGGAAATGGTATCTCATCTTGGGGTGATTGAGTACGTGTGCCGTCTCTAATGTATTTCTTTTTATCAACCACTTCCATTCTGGCAGCGAGGATGCCTACAAGACGCTACGTACCGCACTACTTGACCGCATAAACGACCGCGAAACAAGCGTCCGGTGCCAAGCCATCATGTCGCTCGCAAAGCTCTGTATATCTGAAGATCCTGAAGAGTTTGAAGAAGAAGTCTCAATGGTCGAGGTGCTCATGGATACATTGGCCTATGATCCATCTGCGTATGTCCTTTTTCTATGCAGTATTATCCTGTTTCCTTCACCTTTCTTTAGTGATGTCCGCCGCACGGTCCTTCTGACCATTCCCATCAACCCGCGCACACTTCCTCACGTGCTCGAGCGGACAATGGATACCGACGTAACGGTTCGAAAGCTCCTTTATAGTGCAGTTTTGGAGAAACTCACTACAGAGGGAGGCAATGATAGTCCGAAAGCGTTCGGTCCCACACACCCGCGAATCCTCAGCATCGCCCAACGTGAACTTATCATCCGAAATGGTTTAGGAGATCGTGACCCTCAAGTCAGGGCCGCGGCCGCTTCTCTCCTTGCAACTTGGGTGGATTTCGTGGACGTGAAGGCGGAAGAGGAAGATGTTAAAGTCGAGGAACAAGTTCGAGAGAAGACGGAAAGTGGAATTCTCTCACTTTTAACTCTTTTCGATTTAGGTGAAGGCACCGTAGCTGAGGATGCACTTTTGAGCATCTTCAAAACGGGAGTGGACATTTTCAAGTTCGACGGTAAGAATTCGCACTTCTTATGTGCTCCCTTGTTCATCGACTTCTTTCGTTTTCACAGACAGTTATTGGTCTACCTTGACTCCGGAAAGAGCTTTTCTGGCAAGAGTATTTGTGGAACATTGCAAGAACGTCAAAGATGATGGAAAGCTAGAAAATACTCTTCCGGTCGTGACCTTAATTGCGTTTCGTATCCAAGAGGCTTACAACCGCCTTATTGAGAATATCACAGCTCAGGACCATCATACTGAAGATCTGGACAGTAATGAGATCGACCGAAGGGAGGATGAAAGGATTGCCGTAGAGCTTGTCATATCAGAGCTTCTCAAACTTGCTGTGAATCTCGATTATTCTGACGAGATTGGCAGGCGAAAAACATTTCAACTCGTTCGTGCGTCATTTTCACTTCTTTACTGGATTATGCCCTCATGCACAAGCCGTAGGCGATATGTTGAGGGCCGAAGCATTGCCAGAAAAATTGATGGCCCCCTGCCTTGATGTTCTTAGAACGTTGTCCCCCAGTGAGCGTGATTTGATTAGACTTGTGGTTGAGACCATCCAAGAACTTCGAGATGATGCGTATGGTGACGACGAAGATGAAGTCCCTCCAGTGTGTTTTCCTTTTCCTTTCTTGTTTGTTATTTGATCTTATAGAATTTTGAGGCACCGGGTCTGGAGGCAAGCTTCCAAACCGAAGAACCCATAAGTCAAGCACCAACCAGGAAGTCAATCGAAGATATGTCCCCTGAACAGCGGGCCCGTGTAGACCAGATTGACTTGCGCTGTCTTTCAATGTGTATTGGCATGCTTGAACGTGTTAACAGTGTCTGTCTCCGGCCCATTTCTCTTACCTTGCGGTTTAATTCATCAACTACATCTCACAGACCTTCGAAGAAAACATCACCCTTGATGGGGTTCTGCAAGGATTGATCATTCCTTCAGTGCAGAGGAAGGAGTCCATTTTTAGGGAAAGGGGTGTGAAATCCTTGGGTTTGTGTTGCCTCATAGCCAGGGTAGTAATATTCCCAATGCCCAATATTCCCATGCCACAAATTTACTAACCCTTACTTAGAAGCTAGCACTTCGGTCCATCCCATTCATTCTCAGCCACGTGCGCTCGTCGACATCAAACCTGAAGAACATCCTGATACAATCTTTGTTTGATATTTTCATGGTCCATGAAAAAACAGCGTTTAATAGCCCGGAGATCAAGGTAAAGTGCTAAAGGTTACTTCTTTGGTCACTACATTGAACTAATCATGCGCAGCTCGAAGTGATCACAGAATTTCTTTTGGTCAATATCTTGGAGGAGCAAGATCCACAAGTCAAAGCGACCTTATGCAAGGGCACATCAAAGTTGGTTCTTTCGGGCGTGATTACAAACGTTGATGTGAGTGTTTGCTTTACTTCTTTGGGTTGCACCAATTTATTCTTTCTCAGGCTGTTAAAACGCTCATGAAAGCATTTCTTTCTCCGTTGACAATAAATAATCAGGAGTTGAGGCAGGCGCTGTCCTTCTTCTTCCGGGTGTATAGTTATTCATCCTCTGAGAACCAACGAAGAATGCGCGAGGTGAAAACTCTACTAAGCTTCTTATAAAATTTCTGATATTTCTTTTATTAGATCTTTATTGTTATCTTCTTGGATGTCTGCGAAGATAGAAAATCCTCGAGGGAAACCGATGATGGATTAGAGATAATAAGTTCTGCACAGGTTGGAGCTATGTTTGTGGACTGGACAGATCCTCTTCGACTTCAATCCTTGTAAGCCACCGCGCTTATTTTTCTTGTGAAGCAATTTTTATAAAAAAACTTCAGTCAAGCCAGGGGTAGCCACAGTGGAATGGATGCTGATGAATGCATCCAAATCGATATGGCGGAAGATATCATAAGAATCTTGTTTGGAAAGGATCTAACGGTGGAAATCGAAAGTGCGTCTATGCAGCCTTTTTCTTCATATATTCTCATTCTAGATGCAGAAGAGGATAAAAAGGTGCTGTGTCAGCTTTTAAACAAGCTGTACATTCCAGACGTTGTCGACGATCACAAAATCCGGTCACTAAAATTATTGATGGACAATCTACGTGCGGTGAGTTCACCTTACAATCCATTAAAAGCTATCATGTCATTTGTCTTCACAGCGTCGCCCTCTGCGGGATTCTGTCTGTAACAATGCTTTCACCAAGTTCGAAACCTTAATCACCAAGAAATTCGAGAATCAACTAGAACATTTCAGCGAAGAAGAATTCAGAGAGCTTGAAGAACTCAATGAATTATTCATGTTCTTGGATAGTATCATTCCAATGGAGGATGACGACGACGATGTTGATATCCCTAGGAGAAACAGGAAGCGGTACGTCGGGCTACGGCAACAAAACTCGGGACTCATAAAGTTATTCAGACGCTCTGATAGCTTCGCAACCACAACCTCGGAAAGCCGTTCCAGGTCTCCCGACCCCAGGACGGGCAAGAATAAGCACAGGGCCAAGTGAGTCCCATCCATACAGATTTCCTCCTTCGGCGAGGCACTAAGCACATTAGACGAGCTCGTCTATCGTCTGACGGGGAAGGTGATGACGACGTTTCAACAGAGAGAGGTTCACCTCGGCCGCAACCTGCTCCAAGACGCGCTTTACCAAAGCGAGCGGCGTATGTGATCACGATTGAATTGAGTGCTGTGGGCTGATGTATGTGCAGAGCTGCAAAGAAACCCATCCAGGTGGTTGTCATAAGTTCAGATAGTGAGGGGCACGAAGCGAAAACAGTTCAAGGACCAGCCCGCAAGACAGGGTGAGTTGAATTTTATAAGCCAGGATGGAGCATAGTTGAAATACATTTAATTCAGGGCACGTTTCAGACAATCCGTCAAGACGGAGGAGGCTGAACTCGACAAAGAGATCAGTGATTTGCTCAGCCATACTGCAAGTTCATCAACTTTGAGTAACGAAGTACCCTACGACTCGATAATGGACCCAGATTCTGAAGAAGAGGATGAAGTTCATGATCTCCTTGCTGAGGAATAATTTTGATCTCACGTACACTTTTTGATCTATTCTGTTTTATATATACTGCAGGTTGCAGAAAAAACTTAGCACTACCCTATAATTGTTATTTGCTTCGAATAACTTTCTAGGGCCAAAAATGCAAAATTTTCATTGTATCAAAGTGAAACACTGAAGTGTGAATCGTCAATCGTCGTGAAAACATGGCCATCGTCCATCAGCTTATCCAGTGCGTCACTGTGATCGGTCGGTGAGGTAAGAAATTGATGTGACATCGCGTCAACCTACCTGATCTTGCGGGCATCTTCGCCACTTGCACCAATGGCCTTTGCAATGGCAGCAACATGGATGCCTTCTTCTTGAGGTGGTTGAGAAATAATGAAATTGATAATAGCGCGCTGGAGTGGTGGCAAGTGTCCAAACTGATCTGGCAAACCCGTAGAGTTGCTCTGTGCTGAATATGCGGATAGATTGGATGTGGTATTCTGCCCTGCTTTAGGTTGGGAGGCAGGACTGGGGTTCGAGGGCTGTTTGTGTTTGTATTGGTCAATGAAATGTGTTGCAACTAAAGCAAGACAACGCACATGCCCACGATCAATCATCAGCGTCACGGCGATGGCCTCTAAAATATGGAAATAAGTTTCATGGGGATCCTTCATGTCGCGAATGTGGGTCGCGTTGATGTATCTCTTCTTTCCAAAATTTTTGAGACCACCCGTAACCCGAACATATCTGCGTTCTCTGTGAAGGGTCTCTAGTAAGATATAATTTTGAAGATGAGGGAGGTGCATACTCTATTCCGCCCCATTTTGAGCCCTCGTCCTCATTCGTGGAATCGACCCAATGACGCGCCTCTATTCGGCCTGTACCATCATCGACCAAGTACACACAATTCGTGGCCTGTTTTTGAATGGAGACAACTTGTCCAACAACTGTCACCTACAACCAAGCTTCAATGAGATATGACGCAAATAGACATGTCGGTTACCTGACCGATCTCCACATCCTCAATCCTCCATTCAGCATCAGTATGCGCTTGAGAGGCTTTGTTTAGCTGAGATATAGTAAAGGGCCGTAGAGAGTTGGATGCCTCAGATCTCTGAGGCTTATTTCAGCAGATTTCCCTCGATATCGTTCACGACCTACCCTCATCCCACCTGGGCTACCGCTAGCACTGAACGGAGAACCACCCTGAAGATATCCACCGCCCCCTCCACTTCCGTAGTAATTGTTATCAACTTGGTTTTATTGTAAGCTTTGAATAATGGCCAATGATATGAAAACTCACATTGACTCATAAGTACGCGCTTGAGGGGTCCAGGGAAAGAATGGATGTTGTCACAAACGCGTTACGCAACTGTGTCGTCGATGTGACTGGTGATTTCTGCCTTGGCTGGACTGTAAATCGTTGCTGCTACTTACTCCTTAGTTATTGTACTTCTTTATTAACAATGTAATTAAAAGGATATAAAAATCTATCGAGTGCTGGGGTTACGCCAAAAGCTCAAATGTATAGAACGATGTAGAGTGGGGGTGGTTAGATTTGTAGAGAAGTGGAAAGCGAGGTAATACTTTTACGATGCGTAGGCTGTACAGATGCGCGCAATTCCCTTGCCCACGCCCTCTAGCACTTTCCGACGGGAGTCGGTAACCTTTTTCGCGTGGATGAAAACAAAGTCGTGGTCGATCTAGGGCGTATTTAATTGAGACCCACTTCGCGTTAAAAAAAAAAAAGAAGGCTGCTCACTTGTGATTTAAAAGCGGAATCGCCGATCTTAATGCAGGCACTCAGACTCTCACTCGATCCATCAAGTTCCCCTCGTTTTATAAGAATGGCCGAAATATCTTTAAGGGCAGAGATTGCGGCGAGGCGAAGGCACTTGAAGGTTGCGACAAGCTGCGCAGAGAGTCAAAGATGAGAAATGAACAATCTACCGAAGACTTACACTACTCAGCTTGTTGATTTTTATGACAGACGGCGACTTGAAGCGCAGCGTTTCGACAACAAACAGAAGGAAAGCCTGAGGTAGATAATGTAAAAATGGATGAAAGGAGCAAACATAATACCCTTACTTCTTGTGCAATTGTTGCCACGTGAAGTAGCTCAGTTGGCGAAGAATGAACTTTACTGTCGCTAATTCTGGCTCGGACACCTGGAGCACAGTAAGGGGCTGTGGACAATGAATGGAGGTTCAACTCACCATCGAAATAGTTTAATACAATCTCTGGAGGTCCTTGGATCGTTGGGGGCTCCTCGTCCTTTTTAGGGTGACCGTTGGTCGCGTTTGTGGTAGGAATTTCAATGCCTTTCAGAGGGTGTCCGGTCTTCAACTCAGTCTGCTTCGCAGCCTCAGCGAGAACCACGGATGGTGGGGGTCGCGCATAGTTGTGATAAGGTTCTAGCCAGTCAGCCAAGGCACGGGCGTATTCGACGAGCTTGGTTTCATCATAGGTGAGCTGGTCAAATTTAGCAACAAAACGGAGGTGAAAGTGAGGTATAGTACTTGCATTGGCCAGTTCTGGTGTATCCTGTTGAAGAAGCCTATCCCGCAGGGATAACTTCTTATCAAAATCAGCGGTTTGCTTTGGGCGGTCACCAATGAGCAGCTTCTCTTCCACCGTGTCGTCGAGATCACTGGCTTGTTGGAATGCTCGGATGTAGACCTTCAGGAATGTTTGTAACCAGCCATGCTAGAAAGGATTGAGTACACCTCCGCTAAACAGATTCCATGGTACATACACCTTCGGGCTTGCCAAAAAGTAGGGTTTGTTGGTTGAGACCTTGTGAAATTTTCGGTTGGTAGTTGGGAAGGATTGCAAAATCCCGATTGTCGTGGTGAGCTTTGTACCAATTGAGAGGAATTTAAATTTAGAAGGTAATATATTAGAACAACGCACTTCGGTCGAAAATGAACTTTAGCTCTATTAGTTCCATATCTATGATGTCGGAATTAATGGGTTCATGGCTGAGTCGCATTCGCAGATGCTCGATTTTTACGGTATCACGTTGCAGAGAATTATCAAGCTGATCTTCAAAAGAAATGAATTCAGGGATCTGGTAGAGGAGCGTGCATGAAGAACAGCGGATCGTTATTTAATGAGTAACCCAAACCTGCGAATATTTTTCTGATTGGAAGGCCCGAACGACGAAGTCTCCAGTCTGAACAAGAATCGTGAGTATTAAACAGTGAGTCCTTCAGAAAATAGCACACCTCCTGGGAGTTGCTCACGTAAATCTGAGTTGATTCCAAGCATTCTGTGGCGAGAGTCAAATCCCCAACAGAGGCAAGAGAAAAGGCAGTTGCCCGGGAAAGAATCAGATGTGAAAGGGTATCATGCTGAACTTGTTTAATCTGCATAATGCGGTAATGTTCCAACGCCAATGCAGGAGCACCTAGGTAGATTGAGTGCATGGTTTCGCATTGAGATCGATGGAGACTAACCAAGTAAGCGATATATTCTGATCAAGATCAGCCGTGTTAGGAATGATTGCTTGCTCTTGGTCACGGCGAATTCGAGCAGGTAGATAGCATTCATCAGGTGGCAATCGTCACCTGTCAGCTTCCAAAGGTTTACATAGGTGTTTCCGGCGAGCAGAACAAAATCGTCCGCATGTTGAAGCTCGGTTGAGGGAAGTCCAACACCAAGTGAGAGTCCTTCAAAGTATGCTTTTGTGTATGCTACAGCGCGTTCCAGTTCTGCGTCAACTGTGATATCCGATTCGGCTAGCGTATAACGCAGCAGTTTGTAAGAGTTGATTAATCGACGCAGTTCGGAGACGTTTGTCTTATAGCAAGTCATCAGATCAAGGAGGCGCGCTAATTCATCGATGTTATCAACTCACGAAGACGGCAGGAACAACTTGAAGGAAAGAAGTGAACTGTGACAAGTCCGACTCTTCAAGACCCAGAAAAGGTTTGAGGTCTTCAAAACAGCATGTCTTGTCTCCAAAGTTATCAAAGTACTCCTTTAATAATGTAATCAGCCGAGTCGAATCTGCCAAATAAAACTTGAGGTCCAAAATTCAGCCAGAGAGGCGGTCGACAGACCTTTTGAGAATCCATGAGCTCGCACTCGCCTCTCAAGTTCCAGGAGTGCAAGGGGACCTGAGCGATCCTTTAAGCTATCCTTCTTGGTAACGTCCAGGAATAAATCTTGCGCGCGTTGAATTTTAGTCGAAGTGTCTTCGCTGCTCCCAGGTTCTGTTGGCGTGAGAACGGAGGGGTGGGTGGCATCAGGGAGAAGGGTGGCATCAAGGATTGCCAAGAACTCCAACCAATTCCTATCGCTGTGAAATCGTTAAGTATATCGATTGCGGTTGATGTCGTATCTCTTACTTCAGTACAACAATTCGGTTTCGGGCACGTTCACCTTCTTCTTGTAACCGTCCTTGACGCAGCCAGATATCGCGCCGGACCTCATTACACGATAAATTAGTAGCGCATATACTTTTTCCGATGTCACTGTCGAGTAGCCCTTGGGCCTCCTCGTGGAGATCTAGCTCGCGCAGAATGGAAAGATGCAGGTGGAAACGATCGGCATTCACATAGGACGGCGTTGGCGAAGATATAATCAACCGGTGAGCCAGTTTATAAAGAATCGGACGCATCACTGCAGGTGTATTGGTGTCTTTCCCCTGCGAGTTAGGTTAATTTGTAAAATTGGGCTTGAGCGCAAAATACCTCGAACAAACCTGAAGTATGGCGCTTATGACACTCCAGTACAGGTACCGATCGTCTTGGAATTGCTTAGACATTCGCGTGGCAATCTTATGAGTTAATTCAGTGGGTCAATCAACAATTGGATTGGTATGAACGATTTACGTGCCTGATGAGCCGCTTTCCAATGATTCGCTCGAACATTAGCAAAGAAAGTTTGACAACCTAGGTCCTCATTTGTGGGTTGCTTCTTGTAAGCCTCTTCGAACATAGTGACCATGTCGTTGTCTGTAACCAAATTATGAACTAGATGATTAAAAATTAAACGTAGAAACGTACGTCTACCTAGGCCTCGGAGTGCATGCATCATGGCAGTCAAAATACCATCGTCTGTAGGCCTCGCCTCTAATACTTCGTCGCATAACACAAGCGACTCCTCCACCTTCTGGGAACGTACAAGGGCAAGCACCTTCAAAGACTGTTTACATTGAAGGGTGGGTGACAATGGAAAGTGAGAACCAACGTGAGCTTACCTTTATTAAATCGTTTTTGGGGTGCTTTTTGAGTAACTTGTTGCAAGCCACGATTGCGGACTTGTTAGAGCCAGTGTCCAACGCATCTATAGCAAGGGCTGAATCGAATGGGCTTCAGGACAGAGAACCGGTGCTCACCGTAGATGGGGCGTATTTGGCGTTCTAATGCGGCTGCTGACATGCGGGCTACGCTGCGGGGAAGCTAAAGATGGAGATGAAAATGTGTACCCGGACGATCACGCAAAACTTGAATTTGACCGGGTCAGGGCCGCTTAACTTCTCCGATCACGTTGCACTCATGCCGCGCTACCTGTTGACGCGGTTCGTCGCCCTTTTCCTCGAGATAATTGTTAACTCATGATCTTCCACAGAGGTTTAGACCCCTTCCTCGGCGTCTTCACGGGGGTCTTCGCTTTCTTTCTCGATGAAATCCACCCGAGAACAGCAAGACACGACGGGGATAGGCTCATTGAGCTCTTGCGTTGGAAGTACAGAAGGTTTCAGGAAAGACGAAGGACAGAAATATTAGCTCTAAATCACTTATGACAACCGAAATGCATCTGCGCTCGGCCCTATTTTCCATTCAACAGCATGTGTACCATCGATATGACCCCTTCAAAGACTTCTCGTTGGCTACTTCCTTCATCGGTCTCCTGTTCGTTTGACTTGGCTAGTGCGAGACCGATTACCACGCTCCGTCGACAATTTTCCAATCCCATTTGTGATTCTGCGGTCCAAATTATTGTTGCGATTTGTGATGCATATAGGAATTGCAAGGTTTGCAAGTCCGCAGAAGGTGCACCTCCTAACAGTGAAGTTAATTGAATAGCAGGGGAGGGCTCCTGCAAGAGAACGCCATTTAGTTGAGATGGGTCTGTGCGTGTCGGAAGAAGAGACGCAGTTGCAGGTATGGAGGCTTGTATCTGCCGTCCGTACCCGTTTTCAGTGATCAAAAATATAATTCTAAGGAAAAGAACAGCACCAAATTTCCAACTTTGCCCACTTGCGTGACTAACACGAGAACCCGGTCCACAAAGGACTGCATGAAAACTTGAGTCTCGATGCCCCTCACTTTTCTCGAAATCTGTCGAGGGGTAATGGCCGCCATGAGGGTCGGGTCGTGGGAAATTGCCTTCAAAGATCGTGAACTTGTGTTCAAGCAAGGGACATATACCATGGACGATTCCAATGGACCATCATCCCCGCCAAAAGGGAAAGCGTCTGAGAATGGGACCAAAAGCTGGCGTACGGGTTGGTGGGATTTCTATCGACTCCTTGAACAACCGAAACGGTATTATACCCTTTAATAACAATATTATATACTAACTCCACCAACGCAGACCTGTGCAATGGTCGAAGTCCTCCATCATATTTACAGCTCATCCCACCCAACCCGTAGTTACAGGACGCCATTTTTCCTCTTCCAAACAATTCTTCCTTCCTTCCCCAACACCACTTATTGCGTCGCCGACACCTTACGATCCACCATCCGCGATCACCGTAGGACCTGAGGATCTATGGTTATTCGCGTATTTCCCTCGGCGCGACGGTGAGGGAATTGGCTGCTTCTGGAAACGTGGTCCACAGATTGACAACTGGAGCGTCAAGGAATGTTGGACTTACCCTCAAGGAGGCGGAGTTGTCGCTGCTTCGTGGTTGGATAGTAACAGAGAAGTAAGTCATTCTTTTCTTTGACAAACCCGAACTTATCAAGATTCATGGAAGTGGATAGGAAACGCAGCTGGATTTCTCAAACGCCTTCCGCCCCGTGGACCTTCTATACCTGTGTCTGAACCAATGCTGTTGTGTGTGACTCAGGATAATTGCGTCCATCTTACCTACATACGCCACTTTCTACCCGGGCTGAGGACAATCAAAAGATCTCTGGGATTTAACGGGATCACCACAGAAAACGCGATTCCTGTAGATTTTGGAGAGAATTCAGGCTATACCCGTCGATGTGTACACGCCGCCATTGGAGTTGGATACAATGGTGAATGCTCACTCGTGATGTTACTTTGAAACGCTTCCGCTGAACTTCAATTATCAGAGGGTTCGATTGTCATTGCCACGCATTCCCGCCGAATGCCGCCGCCGCCGCCCTCTACGGGATCACTACCGCCATTCAACTCTATGGATTTGTCCGTGGGCGTCGACCTGACAAACCCTGCTCCATCAGATCAAAAAATAGTTGAATGGGAAAACTGGGAAGAGGAACATTCAATTGAATTGTTCGAACTCCAGCTGAGATTCGATGGTTTCATTATGGGTAAATTTCGTCCAACTCGTGCATGTCCATCATTACGAAACTAATAATGAATTAGCGATGATTAGCAGCTCGATCACCACCATAGAATGGCCAGGCACACCCTTAAGCCACCTCCAATTTATACCCGCTATACCACCCCCGAACGTCCCCCTTCAACCGGAATCCTTGCAATCATCTCCGAACATCCGTAGTACTCCACCTGAGAGAGGAATGATGTTTCTTATATCATCTTCCATTGACTTTCAAGATTGTGGGTGGCCTCTCATTCTCACTTTCTGTTATTCAACACTCTTGAGTTAGATTCTAAACCCCCATCCTCAGTATTAACATTGTATGCTGTCGCCCCTAGAGTCGTATCAAACGTGCCTAATTCCCGCAACATTGCCTGGGTGCGTGCTATCATTTTCATTTTCAGTACCAACCTTATGTTGGTTTACAGGCAGTGAAAAAGTTCACAACACGTACAATAGAAAATGGGGTTATCACTCATCTACAATCATTTATCGACCTTCAAGGACCCAATTCTTTACTCCTGTATGCCTGCATATTGGATAATTCTGGATCGCTACCTGGAGGGAAGCCCGTCGTAAAAGATGCGCGATTTGGAACAATCAAAGTGTTAACTTTGTCGGTTTTTTTTGGCCAGGTTCTGGTGAATTTTCCTCTTGATCTTACCTGTTCAATCGCAGGCCAACCTTAAACGACAATGCCAACTGGGAACCGACGACAATCAAGGCTGCGCCGGAGACTCTGGGTAGAGATTGTGAGTGTCGATGGATATTCAGTCTGATTTAAGTAGTTCAATGTTTGACCCTCAGTGCCGCTATTTTCTTCCATTTCTCCAAATCGGAAATTCATTTGCTCGCTCTCCTCGTCTCTTTCACGCAGCCAAATAACAATATATCCCCTTCCGAAGCCCCTCACGCCGAATTTATCCAGCGAGTATCTGCTATCTTCTCCAGCATGTTGATCTGATCAGTTTCCCCGTACTTTAGGCATCTCGTGTTCCCTCTCCCTCGCTCTTGCAATTCTTGGACGAGTCTCTACGACGGACCTCACCTATAGCCTCTGTTCACCAAACGTATCGTTGAGTGATGCGATTAAAGTAATCTACGACACTTTCGACATTCTTGATAAATACTACAAGTCAGATATCCCACATACCATCATCTGGGATGTTATGGGAGTGGCGGTGGAAATGTACAGGTGAGATGCTTCTGCCATCATTTCGACAGGATTGTACCTACAACTCTCAATTAAGGTCTCGGGCGCTAAATTCCAAGGATGAAACTGAGGCAGATTTGTTGAGAGATCGTTGGGAAACTGCACACAATATATGCTCCTTGATCACTCTCAAGCTGGCCTTCGAAGATTGTAAAGAGGGGAGTAAATATGATCTTGGTTAGTTCGCATCACTCTCGGTTCCCCATCCCATATTCATCTGGTGCCAGAATTGGTCTGGCAAATCATTTCAATGTGCACCTGGTTAGTCAGTTTTACAGAGAAGATGATGAAGGCCTGTGTCCTTTTGTGTCATGCCATGGTTGGTGAGAAGGAAGGATACGTTCACGATGGTGCGTTGTTTCCCTTTTCTACACTTAGTAATGTCCAATCTCATTTTTGCCTGTTCTGCGTTATCAGAATCAACTTTAACTATGCCGATTCTCTTGCACCTCGTCCATCCTTTTGTTTTTCGCATTGTCCTTGACACATTGCATCATGTGAAAGCCTTTCGAATGTTCTTAGGATCTCTTCCTGCAGGCAGTGAAATTTCCCAAATTGCACAGGCCCTCCTTATTGACGTGGTAGATTGTTCTGGAGTTGACTTCGCAAGTTTGACATCTCTTCTGGAAGAAACGTTTGAATCAAGACAACCATTAAATCGTTTGTGATGCTTTCCCTCTTATTATGACGTCCTCACAAATTTGTTTGCGATCTGTAGAAGAGGAATGTCGAAGGGCTCTCGCCGCTTGCCAACCAACTGGTCCGATGCAACCTCTCTTGGGCCAACTTCTACGGAAAATTTTGCAATCCAAAACTATTCTCAATAAATCGACTTTATTTATCAAACCCATTGATCTTGTGGATGGTGTGGCACGCCTCACCTTCGGAAACCGGCGTAATACGGACGAAAGAGATATTGTGACGAAAGGTCTAATCAAACCAGGCCTTCAAGATCTGTGCCTTCGTTGTGGAGGGAAAACTGCAATTCAGAAGCCAGTTCCCGTTTCTCCAGGTCAACCTAACCGAAGGTGGTTGGTCTGGGAACATATGTGGCAATCGAGGTGTATCTGTGGGGGTCTCTGGCTTTCGACCTCTGCGAGCTAAATATTATCAAGGGTTCTTTATTGTTTCTGCGATATATTCCGAAGAATAGCATTTCTATTTTATAGCCGAGGTTGTGGCTGCCAGCCAAGGTAGAAGTTGGTCGCACATCTGATTTCTTCCAGCCAATCTCTGACTAACCCCTCATCAAAAACATTTTCATCCCAGAAAATATTTATGTCCAATTGTTGCTGTGAGGTGGCTGCAGTAAGGTAGAGTTCTGCAGGACGACAACGGATCCTTGTTGTAAATGTTTTCAGGGAAACAGTTGGTCTCGTCGAGCCCACAGGATACTCCCGAGGAAGTAAAAGATCGACCTTCGGGGAGCAGGTTAGGAGGGCGGACGGAAAGATGACATATCCAACAACCTACGTTTCTCATGGTCGTGCCTACAGTACTAATGACCAGCCCTGCAGATGCTTGTTCTGCAGGGGTGAGGGATTTATCATCCAGGTGCGCTGGCGGGCCTTTGGACTTTCGCCACTGTTGAGCCACACCAGCTAGCCTCGCCACTTGCTCTGGAAGGGAGAATGCTGCAAGCTCTAGGAAGAGGGGGTGTTTCATGTAACATACACTCTGTTCCCTAATGGCCTTGGATCGCAGAATGAATCGTCGCAGAGAAAGGAGTTCCCCATAGGATGGTAGTGACATGCCAGGACGCACTTCCGACGCAGAACCAAGGGGCATGTATGGTAGTGAGAATGCGATAAAGCCGATAGAAAGGCAGACATTAGCAAGTCCCCCTGCTTCCACCCAATCCTTATCCAGGAAGGGACGGAGACTCCATGGCCCGGCATGTGACATTGGCTCTCTTTTCCTGAATTCCCATTCCTCATCGGAAATTTCTCCACAAAGGTATTGGCGAAGGAGGACACGAGTAAGGGCAATCTGCCCAATAACTGGGAATACATTGCCGAATGTTAACTGATGTTTACGACAGCTGAGGAAGATAATGTTTGATTCTTCCGCAGAGAAGGAAGATGCAATCCATCTCGAACGGGCTAGGGCATACGGTGTTATCTGTGACACCTTGCGAGGTAGTGTATGGCCTCCCTGGCATCCTGAAGATCAGTTTAATGAACATGAAAGGAGAGATTAATTTACCATTAGCCTTGATGCTTTTCTCACGGAAATGATACTGGCGATCGCAATGCGCCACCTCCTCCTGGCCAAATTGAATTTACGCTGAGGACCCAATTCTTCCGAGGCTGTTGACAATGCTAGACGGTCGCCTAACTCCCAAGCTGGGGTATTGACCGTCCCGCATAAATGATTGAGGATGGTCCTTAATGTCGTGATGTTTGCCATCCCATCAGTAATGCAATGGGACACATGGAGCAACATATGTATATGATTTTTTTGGTCCATCCTCCTGAGAACTACCAGCCTGGCGAGCAGATTATTTGAGAGATCATGTTTCCTGCCAGTAATAATGTTATCCACAATATCTAACGCCTGTTGAAGGGACGAAATATTTTGAATAGTCACTTCCGAAGAGCGACACTTGTTTAAGTTGTCTGCAGTGACAACAAAGAATACAGAACCATCACCGCGTTCGTCCAAACGGGCCCCAAGTAATGGAAACTGCTGCTTGAGTTTGGTCCAGATTTTCCTTAAATTTGAAAGATTGGTGGCTTCCTCGAATTTACTGGATTCGATTTCGACTTCTGTGTGCTGGAGAATATCCGCTATTCGCTCGTAGACAGAGTCCCAGTAGAAGCAAAGTTCGGTGAGACCTAAAGGTCGCTCATACACTTGATGATTGTCGGTCGAGAGAGACCTCCAACTGGAGGTAGGCATTGCCTTCGAGTAAAGGAAGCCGAAGATGATTTCATGAATCATGATAATCATGATATCAGTTATCATCGGAAAGATCACGTGGCAGGTGAACGAATGCTTACAGTAAATTTAAGTACTCTATCATGTATGTCCATCGTCCGGACTCCACCACCACACTTCTTGCCCATCTGGCGGGACCATGCTTTTTCTTTAAATAAAAAATTCCTTTGTTCCCTTATTCAGTATGTGGCTAACGAGGCTCCTTTCAACTTGTCACACTTGTCGAGTAACGCCATGACGGAGTTTGGTGAGGTTATCATGTTACTTAACCTCGCACCCAGATAAAACTACATAGGATGCCAAAAGTAACGCTATCCTCCTTCCCCGTATCTGCTCTTTTTGGCGTGGTCAAACCCTCCGGGCCAACAAGCATGTCCATTGTGAACGACATTCAACAACTAGTTGCTCGATCGAGACTCTTCGTGGACCCAGAAAAGCTGGAAAAAATGAAAGGAAAAAAGCTAGATAGACGCAGAGGAAAGGCCGGTCGTGAAGCGGTGAAAATCGGACAAGGAGGAACTCTGGATCCTCTGGCGGATGGGGTCCTAGGTAAGCCACCTTCACAATTAAGAGATCTTGTCCCTGAAACTATACAATATCCCAGTGATTGGAGTTGGTAAAGGAACCAAAAAATTGAATGAATTCCTGAACTGCGTCAAGGTACGCTTGATATTTGTAATGACAGTATTTGTCGTGCTGATTCCGGCGGAAGGAATACCAAACGACATGCTTGCTTGGGTGCGAAACCGACAGCTATGATTGTGAAGGCGCGCGTGTCCGACTTGCACCATGGCAACATGTTACCAAAGAAAAAGTAGAAGCTGCACTGCCCCAATTTACGGGGGAGATTATACAAGTACCGCCCATGTATGTATACACTTGTTCGATCATTCCTCAACCGTACTGATTATGTATGGTCAAGTTTCTCTGCCCTGAAAATGGATGGAAAGCCCCTGTATGAATATGCTCGGAAGGGTATCCCTCTTCCTCGACCAATTGAAGGGCGAAAAGTGACCGTTCACTCGCTCGAAATTGTGAAATGGCTGGGACACGATCATGCTTTTCGCTGGCCAGAAAAGCAGCTGTCTTCAGAAGAGAAACAGGCCTTGGAAATAGCACTGAAGAGTGTTCGAGGAGACACTTCTATCAATGATGAGCCAGAGAGGGCGAGTAATAACCAAACCCCAACCGCCTTCGTTTTAAAGATGAAGGTCTCGGGAGGGACATATGTAAGATCCATTGTCCACGATCTTGCACATTCCCTGGATTCCGCCGGCCATGTTGTGACATTGAAACGATCTCGGCAAGGGCGTTTCGTCCTTGACCCTGTTGAGGAGGATGACCAGGAATGTGTTCCCTGGGAAGTTTTTGAAAAGGCCCTATTCGATGTTGGAAAATGTGATGAGGATGGATGGACTGAATGGGAGAGGTGGGTGATCCAGTGCCTCAATGATGTCTGAGAGAGCTTGTGATAGAACGGAAGTACAATTTACTGTAAGCTTCATCCATATCTGCAATTGTTAAGCGAGCTCAGTGGCCCTAACAGATTTAGCCAGGTTTCGAATGTGTGATGACCCGCTATTAGGAGAATTGGGAAGATCTATGCGCCCCGTGGTCTCGTCTATCTCCTGGAACGAGAGAAGCTCTTACTGTATTGGCCTTGAACCCAATTTGAAATGTCCTTGCTGCCCGTGGTCACTTGCTGCACGATTACATCGATATCCCTTGCGAACGGTACCAGTGGAAAGATATCCTGCAATGTACGTTCCGAGTTAGATATCCACATGTCATGTAAGTCCTTTCATACAACGCTGATCATGAGGTGTCATGGAACATATTTTCCGGGCACACTTAAATCATCCCTCTGCAATTGTTAAAGTAAAAATATCTTGGTAAACGACGATCAGCTAACCTCTTTAATAGGAACTAATGGGCGAGTATTCTGGAATGAGAACGAGAGGAAGGTGGATCCTATCTAGGTGCTTATTTATCAAAAGAATTTTTGCGGAATAACCGAGGAATAACGAGTAAGGGCTACATGAGACGCTAGTATTTATGGCGGTCAAAGTGCCGGTTCCGACTTCTCAATGCGAACAGTTCGTTCCCCAGCGCAATGAGACCGGTTAGCTCAGGAAGAAATGAGAGAAGGGGTATACGGGGTGAATGTAAAAGAAATGATAGAAGTAAATTTGAGCGAGTCGGGCCGCTCATCCCGGACCGCAGGATATCTCTAATGATTATATATACTTGCCTTCGGCCATGATGTTCATTGCACTACTCTTCTATTTTTCTTCATGGCCACAAACGAGACCCCTCGTCCGCTCAAGGCAGGGATATTTGCACCTATTCCATCCTTCTTCTTGCCCGAAACGGAGGACCTTGGTACAAGTCATCTTTCGAACCCTGCTTGACTCCCCTTACCTACTTAGGCATTGATACCAGATTTACCTTCTTTTGAAGCACATGTGGTTCGCACCGCAAGTGCTGGGGTTGGGCCCCTCATCGCGGGCTCCATGGGGGAAGCGATCCACTTGTCCCACTCGGAGCGAGTAAAACTCATTCATGCGGCGGAAGGCTCTGGACAACCGCCGGGTTTAATCACGTCCCAGTTATTGCCGGGACAGGCGCAGGGAGTACCAGGGAAACGATTGAACTCACAAATGAAGCGGCAGCAGCCGGCGCCGACTATGCTATCGTCATTGCCAGTGGTTATTTTGCAGGTGTTCTGGCAAACAACCGTGCGGCCCTGAAGGCTTTCTGGGTCGAGGTTGCTGAGAAGAGTCCCATACCAGTCATGATATACAACTGTGCATCTGATCTTTCACTTGAACCCTTCTTTTGTTAACAAATATCCAGATCCTGGGGCCAGTGGTGGGATCGATGTTGATTCAGATCTTATCACCGAACTTGCTCAAGAGTGCCCTAATATATATGGCGTAAAGCTGACGTATGTGAACGTATCCATCCCCTGTTCAGCGGCAATATCATAACCGTCGTCGATAGCTGCGGCAATGTTGGAAAATTGACCAGAATTGCTGATGCTGTTACGAGTCCTACCTTTGCGTCCTTACATCCCCGCAAGAACCCCAGGGCTCCTTTCCTTGTTTTGGGTGGCTATATCGACTTTCTAGTCCCTTCAGCCTACGCTAACGGCCACGGTGCCATTACCGGCCTTGCGAATCTATTCCCAGTCAGTCTTCGCTCATGCTTCAGTGGATGCTGTACCACCCCTCTAATTCCAGCGTTCAACGGATTGCCATCAACCATTTATTCAAGCTCACCGAAGCATCTCAGAAGGATCTAGCCCTCCTTCCCGAAGCTCGGCGCATCCAAGGCATAGTTGCTCGTGCCGATTTCACCATCGCCAAGGCATCCATCTCCGGCACTAAGTATCTGCTGGAGAAACTATATGGATATGGAGGTCTTCCCAGGAAACCCCTTCTCCCAATCGATGCTGGCGCTGCACGCAGTCTCTGGGAGCATCCTCATACTCAAGCTGCTCTTACACTGGAAAGAGAGCTTACGGGAAAGAACCAGGTTTAGAAGATGTTTTCTCTAATGGTGCGCCAATATTTCATTCTAGAACATATTTTGAACTAATGACCATGTCCTTTTGAAGGTGATTTCTGCTACAATCCAAACAGCATAGTTTATGGGACCTTCAAATTGATTTGATTCGGAGTTTGAGTTTGAAATCAATGGCAATATCTTGTGGAAATTCCAAATTCCAAGTAGCTATGTACTTATACTGATTAATGGATGATAAAAGTTCATCTGACCACCAACTCTTCGAACAAAAGGAATTTTGTGTTTATTGGAGAGAAGCTGCTGCCACTCCTGTGCAGTGGGGTCGCTGGGATGGTTCTGTCATTCTTCAATGGATGGAAAAGATAGTGCATCTTGCGAAGTGATATTTTGATAAATGTAGTATTTTGAGAGCAAGGGAAAAACGAATTAAGTACAACCATGCTCCCCAAAGTCCCGGTCAGTGCCCTTAACAACTTAAGGCTGTCGTCGTACTGTATACAGAGGAGAAAAAGTACCCCAAAAGCACACCTTTGTGTCTCAGCATTCTCATTTGAATGCCTTGAGAACTCGTAGATAACATTTTAGAGTGTGTAAGTATACTGTAGTGTTTCGACCGATTGTTCATGTAACGGGTAACGCGTACGCCGTAAAAACAGACAATTTTCCTGCCCGCGGTGAGGCAAAAAATTAAGGTGATTTCGGGCTGAATATATATATATGAATTTGACATGAATGAACAAATTTTCCGGGTGTAACGGGTAACAACTGGTCATGCCAGAACAATGTGTCCCGTGAACAATATGGGTAACGTGTAACATAGCCTGAACAATCGGTCGAAACACTACAGTACTACTACTGTAGACAAAAAACGGCTGGGAACGAAGGCTGTCACACTGTGACACAGTGGACTGTGGCACCTTGGCCAGAAATTTCGGTCATCGCCCGATGGCCACAATTCTTTGTTTTTGAATCTGAGAAATGGGAGGTAGATTTTAAATGGAGTGCAGAATGCAAATATAATATTTTAATAGGTACCTTTTTGACTTAAGAGCTGTAGTACTTATAAATGTCATATCCAATGGTAGTCTGAGTAGCCGGCCGTCCACGGCAATTTCCTTGTGATCAAATACCATTACCAGACCATTTATTATTGTACTACTTCTTTACTGACCACTCCGAGTCTAACCGCACTGCTCACGTAGCCCTCTCTTCCAACATGGCTGTAAGGCCGTACCTTACAGTGAGCTCGATACTAGCTCGTCGCCTCGCATCTGTCCTTGTTTCTAGAGGTTAACCGATTTTGAGCCCGAGATCAACCTACTGATCACACATTCTTCCTCTAGGCTGTCGTGGCTTCCATACAACACGCACTACTTCAAACACCATCTCAGAGAAGCCTCCTTCTGATGGTTCAGGTGTCCCATATTCATCATTGACCATTGGAATCCCCCGCGAACTCTTCCCAAACGAGCGCAGAGTCGCCCTCACACCCCAGAATGCGACGCTACTGCTAAAGAAAGGATTTTCTCAGATTCTTGTCGAGCGAAATTCGGGCGTTGAAGCGCAGTTTTTAGACGAACAGTATGCCGCCGCCGGGGCGACCCTGGTTTCGCAAGATGAATTATACAAGGTCTCGGACATTGTGCTTAAAGTTAGACCGCCCCTACTAGGACAGGAGACAGAGCGTCTGAAAGAAGGAAGTACCGTTATATCCCTCCTGTACCCGGCACAGAATAAGGCCATCGTTGATACCCTTTCTGCTCGCAAAGTCAATGCCTTTTCTGTGAGTGTTTCAAACAACACTATGAGCCACGCACTAAATAAATTCTGGAACCAGATGGATATGATACCCAGAATTTCTCGGGCTCAGGTTTTTGATGCACTTAGGTTGGTTACCTAAAACATTTCCGTGGAGTTCTATTATTAACCTACTGGTATAGTTCTATGGCCAACATCGCTGGATATAAAGCAGTGTTAGAGGCTTCCAACCATTTTGGTAGATTTTTGACGGGTCAGGTCACGGCAGCTGGGTTCGTCTAGCCTGTTTCTTGATTGTTTTTATTAAACATGCTGAGGCTTCACTCTCAGCAAAGTCCGTACTCCGTTCATTGAAAATAATTTATGTGATGAAACCATTTAATAGATCCCTCCATGCAAAGTGCTAGTGATTGGTGCAGGCGTGGCCGGTTTGAGTGCCATCGCAACCGTTAGTCTCGCTCGCACTTCTCACGCTGCGCCTGCCTCATGTTTTTGACACAGGCCAGGCGTCTCGGTGCCATCGTCAGAGGCTTTGATACTCGCTCGGCCGCGCGCGAACAAGTCCAGTCTCTTGGCGCAGAATTCATCGAAGTAGATATCCAGGAAGAAGGTGGTGGAGCTGGTGGCTACGCCAAAGTCATGTCCAAGGAATTCATTGAAGCAGAAATGGCACTTTTTATGGCACAATGCAAAGAAGTAGACATTATTATTACGACAGTACGTCGTTCTCTTGTTTCGAGCGAAGTTTCACCAAGGCTAATGGGAACGCAAATGTAGGCTCTTATTCCCGGTCAACCTGCCCCTAAATTGATCACCAATGAAATGGTCGCAGCTATGAAACAAGGTTCTGTGATTGTTGATTTGGCAGCGGAAGCCGGTGGAAATTGTGAAGCCACCCGTCCAGGAGAACTTAATGTCCAATCCGGTGTGACGGTAATTGGTATGTTTCATGTTTGTTCCCATGTGAATATTTTTCATGAAATCACGCAGGCTACACTGATCTTCCTTCGAGATTACCAACGCAATCATCTACATTATATTCTAATAACATCACCAAATTCTTGTTGTCAATGGGTGGAGATGGCAAATTCTTCATTGATCTCAATGATGAAGTTGTCAGAGGCTCCCTCATTGTACATGAAGGAAGTATTCTACCTCCTGTTCCCCGAGCAATGCCGATTCCCGCGGCCCCTCCTCCCGCGAAAGTCGAGGAGACGGTGAAGGCGATTACTCCCTGGCAAAAGGCTTCACGAGAAGTCGCTTTGGTGACCGCCGGGATGGGGGGAGCAGTTGCTCTCGGGAAAGCGACAGGAACGGCCTTTATGGATAGCTTCTTCACATTTGGTCTTGCTGGTCTTGTGGGCTACCGGTATGTTAAGCCGACCGCTTAACATCGATTTACCCTCACGTTTTGGTCAGTGTGGTTTGGGGTGTTGCACCAGCACTTCATTCTCCTCTCATGTCAGTTACGAATGCCATTTCAGGTTTGGTACGAAACTCTAGGAATTCTCACTAATCCTAAAATACTTACATTACTTTCGAGGTTGGCGTGGCCGGCATGTTTGTCATGGGCGGTGGCTACTTCCCTGGTACTGTTCCTCAAACTCTCGGCGCATTGGCCGTATTATTAGCAAGCGTCAACGTTGCTGGCGGTTTTATCCTCACGAAGCGCATGTTGGATATGTTCAAGCGTGAGTGTCTCTCTACTGGCCCTGCCGTTTTATACTGGATTATGACATTATCACCTAGGTCCCACTGATCCACCTGAATATTCCTGGCTTTACGCGGTTCCTGCCGTTGTTTTCGCAGGAGGATTTTTGTCAGCCGCCAGCACTGGTATGGCGGGTCTGGTCCAGGCCGGATACATCACGAGCACCATCCTTTGCATAGGTTAGTGCAATATCGCGCGCTTAGCTGACACATTTTGCTTACACATTCCTTGAAGGGTCTTTATCTGGATTGGGCTCGCAAGGAACAGCAAGGCAAGGCAATGCCCTAGGAATTCTGGGTGTCAGTTCTGGTGTCCTTGCATCAATGGGGGCCGTTGGATTTGCTCCCGAGGTCATCGCACAGTTCGCTGGTGTCGCCACAATTGGCGCAATCATCGGCTCGGTTATCGGTCGACGCGTAACTGCGACGGAATTGCCCCAGACTGTTGCCCTTCTCCATTCAATTGTTGGTCTCTCAGCTGTCCTGACGAGCATTGGTAGTGTGCTACAAGATACTTCCCATATATCGATACTGCACATGGTTACAGCCTACCTTGGCGTTGTTATTGGTGGGATCACGTTTACCGGCTCCATCGTCGCCTTCCTCAAACTCGCTGCGAAGATGTCAAGCAAACCACTTGCCCTTCCTGGAAAACATCTTGTAAATGCAACTCTCCTTGGGGCAAATGCTGCTACGATGGCAGGCTTCCTTTCCCTGGCACCTGGTGGTGCACCAGTCGTTGCAGCCTCTTTTCTTGGGGCTAGCACAATTCTTAGCTTCTTGAAAGGATACACTACGACGGCAGCGATTGGAGGGGCAGACATGCGTGCGTTCCTTCCGTCGCCTGTCTTATCTTAGAGAATGGCATTTGACAACACCCGTATCGTTTTCAGCCGTCGTTATCACTGTTCTGAACGCTTACTCGTAAGTTGCTGCCCTTGCGGTCCCGACCCTCGCTCTTACCGTATTTTTAGAGGGTTTGCTTTAGTAGCAGAGGGTAAAAACCTCCTCCCCTTACCTCTTTCAAACTGAAGTCATTCCAGGTTTCATGCTGGACAATCCCCTCCTTGTCTCTGTTGGTTCCCTGATTGGCGTCAGTGGTTCAATCCTTTCCTATATCATGGTAAGCACTTTTATTCTCCTTGATTTTCTCAGTGTTCATTGCATGCAGTGCGTTGCGATGAACCGCTCTCTTACAAATGTTCTTTTTGGTGGAATAAGTGCACCTGCTACCTCCGAAGCACATAAAATTGAAGGCACTGTCACGAAGACAACGGTAGACGACACAGCGGACGCATTGGCCAATGCAGACAGTGTCATTTTGGTATATCAGACCACCCGTAACCTGAGGCCGCTGGAGCTCATGCTTATTCGTCTTAGGTTGTTGGCTACGGTATGGCGGTGGCCAAAGCACAGTATGCGATCTCGGAGATTACAACTATGTTACGTTCCAAAGGTGTAAATGTCCGCGTAAGTCTGGGATTAAATGAAATTTCTTTCAAGAACTAAAAAATGTACCTAGTTTGCTATTCATCCTGTCGCTGGTCGTATGCCTGGACAGTGCAACGTTCTTCTGGCAGAAGCCTCTGTGCCATATGATAGTGCGTTTAGTCTTGAACAACGCTTTTGCCAATTAATCTAACGTATCATATTTAGTTGTCCTTGAAATGGACGAGATCAATGAAGATTTTAAAGATACTGATGTCACCCTGGTCATCGGTGCTAATGATACCGTTAACCCTATTGCTCTGGAACCTGGATCTGCCATAGCGGTAAGAATCATGTCAACCTTCCCCCGTGGTGTCGTGAAAGCTGACGCATTGTCAGGGCATGCCCGTCCTCCATGCATGGAAGAGCAAACAAGTCATCGTGATGAAACGAGGTCTTGCAAGTGGTTATGGTTGGTGTCTCTCATTGATAACGCCCACTTTCTGATCGCTATTCAGCCGACGTACCAAATCCCATGTTCTATATGCCTGGTACTAAAATGTTGTTCGGAGATGCCAAAGATACGTGCGAAGGTAAGAGTTACTTCGTTCCGTTAATGTTCATGGCTAAGCGGTCGTAATAAAGCCATCAAACGCAGTCTCGAGTCGCGTTTCGCAAAGTGACTTCGAGTTTGTGGACGACATTAGCTGGATGGATGGATGGATGGATGGATGGATGGATGGAATTTACCATCTGCAACCTCTGGGTATTCACTGTAGACACTATACGCGGAGACTTCCAGGCATTTTATCTATTATACTGAAACTGTGTCGATTTACCAACTTTTCGCGGGTTCGAACCCATGTATTTCCATTGAAATTTCTGAATACTTTTTTTACCTCCATTGCGCACTTCCAGTGATAAATGTCAATGGCAGCCCGACTCTGTAAGTAACATATAAGTAGATAATTCATTTCCGGCCCCAGCCCAATAGGCGGTGAAGGTGTAATTTATTGTCGGATGAATTTCAGTGCTTCCGAATCCGAGAGAGGAGGGGTCGCCAACGAAGGAGTCATCGAGGAGAGTGAAGTCTGGGAGGATATTGCGGGGAGTTCTCCAAATTGTTGATTTATTGGCGGTGAACGCAATGAACTGGGGTTTTTGAAGTTCTCGCTCTTTAGCCAAATCCACGTCTCCTTGTTGATCGCCATATTAATGCGCGTTGGGTGCTGGTTGTAGAGCCATGTGGCAATGAGGACGACAGTCGAGCCAAGAATAAAGGTAATGGACATCTGAAAATCGAACAGGGCAACCGATGCGAGGAAGGAGAGGACAATGCTAAGACTCGTTGCAAAGCCTTTCAGGATATTGTCGGAATATTTGATCACCATCGCTGTCACTAGGCCACCCAGGACTTGTACGAACACAGTCGCCCATGCCCATCCCCCAAAGTTGTCGAATAAAACGGAGAAGAGGCTCTGTTCTGAATGGGTGCGTTGGGTAAATATGATTGGAGCAAGAGCAGGAAGAAGGGAGAAGAGAGATAGTTGGACATTCCGAACCCAAAGATCAGCCTGTGAATTCTTTAGGACCATCTCAAAGTATACCCCCGCCAAACCAGACGTGAAACATGCAGAAACAACAGCCATGAAACCTTTCATAGGATTCATTGTGTGAAGTCCATCCCCACCCACAGGGCCATGATTGTCTACGGCTGCTTGGATTTGGACAATTCCAACACCTATGGAAAGAAACAGCAGGGATATCCATTGGCTTGGCGATAGATTTTTGCGTAATAACAAAACTGAGAACCCCGCAGTGGTCAGGATTTTCATCTGGTAGGTGACTTGGAACGTGGCGGCCTCCAGGTTAGACGCAGCGATATATTGTAAATTATTTTGGATAACTGTATCAAGCAACCACTTTAGGATACTGCTTTTTTTGGAAGTAAAAAAATAGGTAATCACCGTATAGAATAGCTGGAATTGATAGCTTCCAGCAGTCCGGGCTCATGACCTCTCTCCAGAGCTTTCGGATTCGAGCCATGAAGGGTTGAACGAGGGGATACGGGTGAGCATATGGTGCCTGCACCAATTCAGAGGGTTGCGGGTCAATGCGAACGAATGCGATGACAAGTGATATTGTCCCTTTCAATATTTCGTTCATTAAGACGGCTGTGGCGGCAGAATATGTGCGTGACGGCGGCATTGAGACTCGGGAGTAATGCATGATGATTGCGAGGGTTGAGTTCTGGATGGCCAACGTCACTAGCCTACCTCGCCAGAGGGGTCAGTCCATGGTCGGATATCACGAAAACAACATACGAAAGGGTCTTGAGCGGAATTCCACACAATGAGGGAGGGATGGCCGCTGAGGTGGCATTATTAGGTAGCGAAAGCTCTGGGTCGTCATCGCAGTCGTGGTTATTTGCCTTAAGATTGATGTTAAGCTGGAGAGGGATGGCCATGAAAGAGAGAGTTGCCACCCAGATGTCATTGGTGCGTTATGTATTGCGCAGCCACCTGGATCAGCCTGGATCACACCATCTGCTTGACAACCCTCATACATTAAGGTACTTAGAATATGTGCTTGTATTTATAACAAAGGTCCTTTCTCACACCTCGCTCCCTCAATTCAACGCACGATGCTCTTTCGGTCTGAATTCTCATAGAGCCCATAAAGACTATAAGTCGGACTTCTGTAGTTCGCGTACGCCTCAGGATTGCTATGCGCCAGGCCCATCTGCGTCAAGGACGGCAGAGGTGGCGGCGATGGCACCCTTGGAGGCTTATCCAAATTCCGTGAAAGTAGGGAAGATGGCCCTGCAGCACCATAGTGATCGGAGGACAATGGCAACCCCGTCAACGACGCCTCACTCGCCCCAAGGCTCAGAGGCATCGCGGCGTCGTTGCTGTCCATCGCTTCGTCCATTGGCACGACCACAGGCACGTCTGGAGAAATCTCTACGGGTTTTCTATCGTTCGCATCCTTCTTCTTGAGTCGTTTGGGTTCGGTTATGCTGACAGAATCATCGGGGTAAAGCGTGGGTTGAGGCGACGAGATATTATATTCCGTGCTAGGTGAAGCCAGACCCAGAGCGCATGTTAAAGCCTGGGCATCACGTAGCCTTTTCGAATTCAACCTGTGAGGGGAGAATTTATCCCTTGAGAACGAGTTCCTTTGGCCCACATTGATTCTTGTTGCTGTAGCTATAGAGTATGAAGCGCTCGGAAGTGTGGACATACGCGGGTAGGTACCCGCGGCAAAATAGCCGGATTTCACTCTTGTTCTTCCTTGGAATCCTGGATTCATAATCGGAGTTTCCTCCAAAACGTGGTTGTATTCGACCGGGGCCGCGGGGGTGAGATCTTCTCCATCGTAGGCAAGCCCTATAAAGGATGCCGCTGATTCACGTTTCTTGTCGTCAAAACTAGCCTTACTCTGTCTTTTACTTGCTGGTTTCGACTTTGAACGCTTGATGACATCGTGTCCGTCTGCAGTGAAAACCGTCTCTTGTCTAGTGTTGTCGGGATAACTAGGCGCTGAAGGGGCATAGAGGCCAAGGGATGCTCTTGATAACCTGCTGCCGGCGAAGGTCATGGCCGGCGCGACTGTGTGTAATTGTGGCTGCTTGGAGGGGGGCTCACGCAATTGACTTGCAATACTGGGGCCAGAAGGCAGGTTTTGCGCCGCTTGTGAACCAGTATACTGTGCGCATCCTGAATAGACGTGACCATCTTTCGAGGATGGGTCATTCTGAGCCTGTGGCTGCACGTTCTTTGGGTGTGGGTACTGGACCCACGTCCAAAGGGGACCAGCAGGATTTGCAGACAACCTTTCATCTCCTCCGAATAGGGGCGATTCTTTCGTCTCGAAGAAGTTATCCTCCGATTCAGCGTCTTTTAGAATAGGAAGAGATGGAACGGGCCGGCTTCGCCTGGGGCGAGAACACATTCTAACGGTGATACAAAATCCTAGCAGCAGAAGCGCAGAGCCCACAGAAAGTAGTATGACCACGGCAATTGAAACTTGGTGAGAATGAGGATTTCCGGATTGTGCTTGTGCACTCGCGTTGCTCGTTGGTTGAGTTTGCGTCGGCAAAACAGCTCGAGTACCTGCAGGAGGACTGGTTGGAGTAGAAATCGCAGACAAGAGTGGAGGAAGAGCAGAGAAAGATATAGAACTGCGTGTACCCATTGGTGTAGGAGTTAGCTCTATTGGAAGAGTGAATCCTATGGGGGCGGTATCACTGAGGACGTCAAACACAGGAGATCCAGCACCAAGAGAATTCAGAGAAACAAGGGAATATGAAAGACCAGTATCAGGAGTCGGATTGGGAACAGCAGTAACTTCAGCAACAACAGGGCGTCGGGTACTACCTTTCTTGTCATCAGCAATGGCGTTGTGCGGTTCAGAGGTAGAAACCTTCAGGGCGGGGTGCTTTGGCTTTTCTTGAGAATATGACCCAGCATCGATTTCGGAGTTCTTGGTTTGAGCCCTCATATTTTCCGATTTTCGACGCATGTAACGGCGGACTAGGCGTAGTTTATGAGAGCCAGGCTTAAGTTTTATGTTTGGTCTGGCCGTCCTCGAACGCGAGAAGTTGCGGGGTGGGGGGGTACCCCGACTTGTCCAAGGGCGTGGGGGCATCGCCGTTGAGTCTTTATTCATAATTGAGGAAGGCAACATAAGGAAATACTCAAGGGCGAACGGGCGACCAGCGCGGGAGATCAGATAATGAACGTTCAACGGGGACAAATGAGCGGAAACCCTTGAGGAAGTGCGCAATAGCACGTGACTCTTTCTTTGGCGGAATTGGGGGCCGGTGGTTCATTTGACATTTCATTTAGAAACTGGCAGCAGTGAGGGCTCATCTCATTGAAGCCCTGGAGTCACTGCGCACACACCAACCTCATCACTACAGCCGGGTCCGGACTTGAATTTGTTCTGGCGGTGCGCAAAGTTCATCCGTGACCTTGTTCCACAATTCACTAATTTTACGTACAACCCTCCAATTCATATTGCCTTTAAAAACACGGCATTCGGAAAACACCTTTTTTCTTTCCAACCACCATCCACGGTCCATTGATTTTCTCCTCATACTTACCCTCGCCTCTCCGCAACGTGTATACCTTGAAATCAGCCGCCATGGACGCGTTCGAGGGCAGGTACGCGTTTTTTGTGTTTTTATTTGGTTTGCGGTCCAGAATGTTTCTCACCAACTACTCTAACAGTAATCAGGCTGGATCTCAAGCCACCCAATTGTTAGAAGATCTATTGAAAAACGACAGCGGTTCAAGTAGACTGCCTGCCCATTCTTCCGCCTCCAAACTGCAACCCTATGAGATTTCTTCCGATTCCTTGCCTTCTTCTCGTACCTCCAACTCTCTACCACAGTACCATTTCCACGGCCTCGCGTCCACGCAAACCCAATCACAACATTATGGCGAGGAAGCTGGGTTTAACGAGGGATCTCAGAAAGAAAATATTGACGCGGGGAAATCGAGCAAAGAATGGGCAAATCAACAACCAATTCCTAGGCCCAACTCTCCCCATCCTCCTGTTGCATCCGTTTTGCCACCTAAAGGAGACTCCCATGGCAACTCTCTTCCGAGGAATGACAAGGTGAGAATACCCAGACCTCTCTTATTTAATACTCATAGCGCTGCAGGGTAAAGGCAAAAAGGCTGCGACTGTCACTTTTCAGTCCCCACGAACAAAGGGGGCTGCTGGTGCTGGTGCCGGCACAAGCAAGCCCGTGACGCAACAAAGTCCTTATAGGCCCACACCACAGGGTCCCTCACGATTTAATCTCCCCCGTCCCCCATCCAGGAGTTCTTCCCAAGACTCGTTTGCCTGTGATCCAGACAACGCGCAGGAGGCATTTTTGGCCAAGTCGGAAAAATTTGTCGTCCCTTTGTCCGAGCTAGGACGGGACTCTTCTCCCCTTCGTGGTTCGCCAAGTGCGATTGGTGGCATTTCAAGCCGTTCAATGTACCTGAATTCCACCTCAGGCCGACGTTCGCCGCGGAGCCCATCCATCGGTCGTGTCCTTGTAGAGGCGACACCCTCAGGCAGTTCTCAGTCACAATCTCAAGATGAACCACCGAGCTTTTCCCAACGGCTGGAAGAAACACAATTAGTCGATCCACCTGGTCCCGAAAATCAACAAGGCGTGGATGACATGGCCGTGGATAAAGACTCTGGTGGCTATGAAAGTAGTGAGCCTAGCTCCAGCCTCTACCGTAGTGGACCTCGTGAACCCGAAGCCGAGATGGAGGCTACGCAGCCCTCAACACAACCGGAGGACTCGAACATGCTAGATGCTGCAGCACATGACCTTTTCAGTAATATCATATCCACTGGAGGAGGGACGTCACACTCGAAGTCTGGGCCCCCTTTGCTCAGCCTGGTGCCTCCAGCACAACGACACCGATACATAAACATCAACAATAAGGCGCCCTTGGGGCCTGTTATCCCATCAGCACAGGAAACTCAGCCCTCTTTTGATGTTGACATTGCCCTTCCACCTGAGAAGTCCATCGGCCATTCATTGGCTGCCTCAATTCTGTCTTCAAGGCGCGCCTTTCCGGCCAAACTCTCCCTTCAGCCTCCTTCGCCGGCTGGTTTCCCTGATATTGTCCCAGATTCCGAGCCCATGAGAAATGGCTTTTCTCCAGCTAAGAAGGCAACCGCCTCCTCCAAGACACCCATCTTCGCCCATGGCAAATATCACAAGAGCGACGACATAGAACCGGACACCGCCATCGAGGATCCTATTGGGGCTGCAGGGAGTATGGATGATGAAGATGAAGACATCCCTTTGGCTGCCGTCTCTCGCAAGAGAGGCAGACCGCCTGGTAAAAAGTCAGCGAACAAGGGAAAGGCCAAAGCGAGCAAACAACCGGTGCAAGAAGAGGAGGAGGCATCAGAGGAAGTTGCTGTTAAGGTTCCTGCCAATTCAGCACAGAAGTCAACAACGTCCAATCGACCAAGGCGTCCGCTGCTTCAATCATGGGAAACAGGCGTAGTTCCTTCCTCTCTTCCCGAACAAGATACTGTCAACAATAAAAACAGACCTACACGCTCTACCAAACCAAAAAGTTCTCAAATCAAACCAAAGGCGAAGAATAAAGCTGTTTTGTCGAAACCGCGCCTTCCATCAGCCATGAAAGAGTCCGAGGACGAGCTTCTGTTTGGAGAAGGCAATAAGAATGATGACATGCAGCTCTCTGACGAAGAACACGAAGGTGATGAGGATAATGATGCGGATCAACCTGGGCCATCTCACAAGCGAAAGCATGCTTCGTCAACAAAATCTGCTGCGGTGGCAAAGGAATTGCGTCCAACAAAACGTTTGAAGAAATCCACTGCAACTCCAGCAACTCGGCAAACCAAGAGTCTACGATCGGCAGTTTCTACAGGAGAGCCCTCCCATGGGACTCGTGTTCTCGCCTTGTGGCCCCAAGATGGCCATTACTATCCTGGCACTGTTCACTCCGTCGACAATAATTCACGGTACCTTGTTCAATTCGATGACAACACGAGCGCGACGTTGTCTCTTTCCCAACTTCGCAGTTGTCAACTCAACATTGGGGACGATGTTATGTTTGGAGAAAGTAGCCGACCAGCCAGGGTGGTCGAGGTTGATGACGCAGGTGAAGGCTCCGTGAAGGTTATCCGTGACGACAAGATCGAGAGCGTATCAATTTCCATCCTTCGAGTTGCCCATAAAACGATTTTATGCGCCTGGAAAGATCGTACCCTCACGCCAAATTCTGTGAAGACTACTATCCCACCTGTTAAAGCAGGATTGAGTCCATCGCCTTCGAAAATGTCGATGCTCAGTGTTCCTTCCATGCGCGGTGGTCGCAAGAAAGTTCTCGCTAAAACTGGCCTCATTGTCACATTGACTGCCACCAACGAGAGCCGGGAAAAAGAGAAGGTCAAGGTGATGAATGCAGTGAGAGATAGCGGGGGCTTCGTCATTGATGACCTTGATACGATCCTCCAGATGGATGGGAAGTACTCCAGCAGCAACCATCGATACGTCATCAAGAAAAACGACGTCAAATGGACCGGACATGAAGATATCGAGCGGTTATTCCTCTTAGCTGATGATCCAAACCAAAAGCCAAAATATTTAGTTGCCCTAGCTCTGGGAATTCCCTGCCTTTCTACCTCTTGGCTTCACGATTCAGTTGACTCTGTAAGCCATAGCATTACTCTATCTTTCACCCATCCGCTAATATTGGCTCGTAGAACGAAGAAAAGGAATGGCTGGGTTACATGTTGCCACAGGGCTTTTCGCCGGTATTGAAGGCCCGTCCGTCACAACAAGTTGACGTCGATTGGGGAAACAGCATTCATCAATTAAAGGACATAATGTCCAACACCGTTGCATCCAAGCTCTTTGACCACAAAACCATCCTCTGTGTTGGGCTGGAGATGGTAAGTCAACCGAAAGGCAGACGGGTAGGCTCAAAAATGATTTCTTGTCGTTTGGTTGCTTACTATATCCCTCAGAGGGCTGGTGTTGATGACAAAGGACAAGAAGTGATGAATGCTATTCCCCATATAATTCTGGCGATGGGGGCAGATGCCGTCGAGGCTGCTACAGAGCCGCGATATGTTGCCCGAAACCTCTCTGATTACGACTATGTGGTCATTCGTGATGCCAACCGGTACGGACCAGAATTTTCGGATTGTGTCACCGTCCATTGGAACTGGGTCAAAGAATGTTTGATTGCTTCTCGCTTAATTCCCTTGCCATCATGGCCAATGACGCATTCACAAGAAGCATGAAAGTTCGTTTTTTTTGTTCGTTTGAGCCCCCCATTCCGTTCGTTCCTGACACTGGTTGGATAATCATATGCTTTCTAATTTGTACATACATCTTATTATTATATACCTAATCGATGTCGCTATATCTACAATTCTTCCTTCACATACATGATTAATGCACTCCAATGCTTGTAAAGAACCCTTCTTAGAGCTCGTCTCTCAGGCATAGTTGCTTTTCTCACGCTATCTTTCTAACCTTCACTTCAATCTTGACACCAACACCACATCCCACAATTCTCTGCGATGAGTGAAGGCGAAGAACCAGAGTACGAAGTCGGTAAGTATTAACTATATCAACCCCGTGGACATGCTTTATGACCTAGCGTTTTGTGAAAAAAGAGTCAATTGTGTCTGCAAAGGTGGAGCCAACCTCGCGATCCAAAAAAGCTAAGCTTGTCTGGGTACGCGTTTTTATATATAGTGTTCTATCCTGCTCGTACTCATGGAATCCATGCTTCGCTGCAGAATTATCTTGTTAGGGTAAGGCGCCACTTTTGTTCTGGAATAAAGCTGGCATTGATATATTCTGATGTAAAGTGGCGAGGATATACATCCGCTGACGATACGTGCGTAACAATATCTTTGTCACCTTTAGAACTTACTGAACTCCGTATACTAGCTGGGAACCCATAGACTCTTTCAATGGGTCTGAACACATGGTTGATGCTTTTTGGGAGCGCGCCAACACAGGCGGGCGAGATATCAACGATATGTCGTTATTCAACGCAGGAGAGAAATTTCTCCCCGTAGGTCCTCCCCGTAGGTATTTCCTCTTGGTTGCTTTCATTCTAAACACTTAACGTTTCGTCACCACGTAGGGAAGAAACCAAAGGGCAGTCCAATTAAAAACACACAGGTGCAAGATGAACCAGAGAAATCTCCAGCCACTCCACCCCCATCCAAAGCTGCAGGGAAGCGTCGCAGAACCAGTCCGGAACCAGAGACTAGCCCAAATCGTGCCCTGAAACGTACGAGAGGAAACCAAGCCAGTGTCATTCCCCCCCTTTCTTCATTGAATCAAAGAGAGAAGCAACCCCGACACAACCCTGCGAAAGCTCAGTCAGCGTCCGTCGCGGGGAGGTTGAGAAGCCGGAACACGATCCAGGGTCCACCATCTCCGGAAGTGATCCCAGATTCAGACGAAGAAACGAATGGCGTTCAGATTGGTTATCCCTCGTCTGGACACTTCACCCCAAAAACAAAACCTAATCTGGCTCATCTCGACGCCTCTTCAAGTCTAGACCTCACCAATACCAAAGAAGGTGTAAAAATTCCTGCGCATCGAGATCGTCAGGCAAACCCTCTTGTCAAAGTAGCAGACGACCCTAGCCTCACACACATAGAGGGGACCATTTCTACTAAGGCCTATGCAGCTGGCCGTGTTACAAATAATCCATCCTCAAGTACGGGCCCCCAATCAACTGCAACCCCTCAAAAGCGCGTCAAGCCTGGTCCTGGTCGAGATTCTGCGGGGCTTCTGAAGCCCAAACCCCAGAGCTCACTGCTCACCGCCGAGAAGGGCACTCTTAAGACGATCAAGGGCAAATATCCGAATATTAAAGCAGTTGCTACTTCCTCGCAAAAAGAAGAGACAATGAAAGCTGATGCGGACGCGGATAACACGCACAAGGCAATCTCACCCTCTGGTCAGGAGCTGTTAGAACTAGCAGGGCTTAATTCCCAGGCAGCCGACACCCTTGCAGATTTCGAGGATGATACCATTCAAGGAAGTCATGCATCACCTCTCCAAATACGATCCCAAACAATGGATATTGAATCGTCAAAAGGGATTCAAAACGAAAGGTTTGTCCACTTTTTCCCCTAATGAGGTCGATACCTCATTGTTATTAGCTTCAACCTTGCCCGTGAGAACCTCTTTCCAAACAACCCATCTGATGACTTCTCAGCAAGTTTAACGGCTGATTGGAAGCGACCACCAACTATCTTTGGACCGTTGTATGTCACCAAGTAACACGATACCAATTACTCTACTAACCTTCTCCAAGGGGACTAGGTTCTGAACCAGTCACGAAGGTGGAGCAGTAAGCATTTTCTTTGCTCATTCCGGCAAAACACTTATGGAAAAACCCAGGTCCAAGTCTTCTCGACTCTTTTTGAATCTCGATACCTCCGTTTCGATACCCATTGTCTTGAGAAACGCCTCCCAATCGATTCCCGAGTCGTTGTCACTAAATATGGTTAGCAATGGCACACCAGGAAAGTTCTACGGTGCAGAAGCTGCTTTGAGCCTTCTTGGGGCAATACGTGCTGGAGGAAATTCGGTTATCGTTGACGTTGATCAAGGCGCAAGCCCTGAGGACAAGAAAGGCTTTTCCCATTTCTCTAGTCGACTTCAAGCGGGCAATCTTGTAAGTCTCAACCTTTTTGCTGAATTTTTGTATCTCAATTCCGAAAACAGTTCGTGGCTGTTGCGGGAATACAAATCCTTGTCTTTTGCTCCTCCAGCAATACCTTTTTAGCGCAAAGATTGAACACGAACGCATCTCTTCTCAACGAACCTGGTTCAGTTTTGGTATCCCAGGTTGATATTGAAAATTACTCGAATTACGCAGACGCCACTGCTGGTGCTGATAACCGCCGGTGGTCTCAATTTCTCGCAACGAGTACTTGATCGAAGACTACTTGCTTCTTCCATTTTTGTAAATAAATTGAATAATGGTCATAGTACATACTTAGTTGATACTTAGTAATAGTAATATCGTCACGGCCACGTGATAATTACGCGACGCGTGTTTGTTGGTGATCGACATTGGACAACTCTCTTTGAGGCCTACTTCCAGGTTGACCAGTGTGCTCACCCCATTATGCTGCGACGAGTTCCAACTACGGCCGACGGAAAGGCGCTAGATCGAATGCAAGAGAGTGTGCGCCTCAATCGCCCCTTCAAGCTCCCAACCCTTGCATCTGCGAAGACTGCTCCTCCGCTCCGCAAGCGAAAGCGCATTTCTTACAAAGAGCGAGATCACGATGGCTCAGACTCAGAAGTAGAGCGCGCAAAGAAGAAGCAAAAGAAGAATATGGATAAGGATGGAGTATATCACAATGAAGAAGAACTACTTGCTGCGATTCCGAAGTATCCGGTCTACCACGTAAAACCGTTCAGTGAGGTTGGCTCACGAAGGTTTTCCTTGCCCACGATGAGGACCAAGGATGGCGCAGAGATTCCTCTTCTTCTCTCTCATGCATCTCTAGGGGTTCGTCCCCAGGCCAAGGTCATTCCACGGCCGCTGCACGATCCTATGGAGGACCATGCAATAGTCTTGTATGACCCAACTATCGACGATCGTGAAACCGACGAAGAAAGGAAGGAAAGAGAAAAGGACGAAGCTAAAGAAAGAGAAGCGAAGGAAGCCAAAGAGAAAACAGCTGGGCTATATAACCCCCATAAAAGCTTGAAATCTCTGCTCGGTGAAGGGGCTGACAAAGTCAAGCTCAACAAAGTCCCCGTTGTCATCGACCCTCGCCTAAGCAAAGTTCTCCGTCCACACCAAATTGAGGGTGTCAAGGTACGTGCAAAGGTAAGCCTACCTCTGGCGAAGACTCACGCACTACATACTAGTTCTTGTACAAATGCACGACGGGAATGCTTGTGGACAATCAATATGGCTGTATTATGGCTGACGAGATGGGGCTGGGGAAAACTCTGCAGTGTATTGCACTTCTATGGACCCTTTTGAAGCAATCTCCACGGGCAGGTAAACCCACGATTGAGAAATGTATCATTGCTTGCCCGTCCAGCTTGGTAAAAAACTGGGCAAATGAACTTGGTGTGTCAATTGCGTCTTGTTTGTGTAGTCTCGTCTTATCAGCAACAGTGAAATGGTTAGGTCCAGGCGCGGTGACGCCGCTCGCAGTTGACGGAAAGGGAACAAAAGCTGACTTACTGCAGGCCGTGGCACGGTGGGTAGCCGCTCGTGGACGGAACGTGACTCAACCTGGTGAGGGCAAATTGCTTTTTGCCAGCGACCTTTCTAATCAGCGATCATGCAGTAATGATTGTATCATATGAAACACTCCGAACCCTGACAGCATATATCGCAAATTGTGAAATTGGATTATTACTTTGTGATGAAGGTCATCGGCTCAAAAACTCAGGTAGTATATATATCAACTGGCTAGTTCTCTTCGCTGACTTTTATTCGAATTTAGACTCCCTAACTTTCCAGGCTTTGCATGGCCTGAAGGTCTCGCGCCGTGTCATCTTGACTGGAACGCCCATACAGGTTTGTCAAAGTATCTGGACTGTTTCATGACTCACCTTTGGCATAGAACGACCTTACTGAATACTTTTCACTCCTAAATTTCGCAAACCCAAATTACTTAGGGAGTAAGAACGATTTCCGTAAAAACTTCGAGAATGCTATTATCCGAGGACGCGATTCTCTTGCCAGTGATGAAATCAAAGCTCAATCCGAAAAGAAGCTAAAAGAACTCAATGAGCGCGTTACAAAATTCATCATACGTAGGACGAACGATCTTTTGTCCAAGTATTGTGCGTTATATTATTCTGTGATTTTGCTTGACCTCTGACATTCTTGGTAGTGCCTGTCAAATATGAACAAGTAGTCTTTTGTGCACTATCGGAATTCCAGCTCGCCTTGTACCGCCACTTCATCACATCCCCCGAAATTAAAGCATTACTTCGTGGCCAAGATTCCCAACCTCTCAAGGCCATTAATATCCTCAAAAAGTTGTGCAATCACCCAGAACTCCTGAATCTACCGGACGACCTTCGGGGAAGTGAGCCTTTGATTCCTGAAGGTTTCAACGGGGCTGGTGCGAATTCTAATGGCAAAGGTCGAAATCAAACGGTGAGATGCGATTGGAGCGGTAAATTTTTGGTACTAGATAGGTGCGTCGAGACAAATTCTGACCGAGTAAATGCTAATCCTCGTCGTAGATTTTTGCATCAGATTCATACTCAGACAGACGATAAAATTGTTTTGATCAGCAATTACACTCAAACTCTCGACCTTTTCGAGAAACTGTGTCGCAGTAAAAAGTGAACCCTCCTTCACTGCAACGCATCCTTTTTCTTATTAACACATTCCGAAGGTACGGATTCTTCAGGCTGGACGGGACAATGTCGATATCCAAACGTCAAAAGCTTGTTGATCAATTCAACGATCCAAGTGGCAAGGAGTTTATTTTCCTTCTCAGTAGTAAGGCGGGTGGTTGTGGAATCAACCTCATCGGAGCCAACCGCCTCGTTCTCTTCGATCCCGGTTTGTGCGCGAGTTCTCTAATTGTCACAAAAAATTATTCATACTCTCCATTGTAGATTGGAACCCGGCGGCTGATCAACAAGCGTTGGCTCGCGTTTGGCGTGATGGTCAGAAGAAAGAATGTTTGTCGGTCTGTCCTTGACCTTATCTTGAACTCATAATTCACGAATAGGTTTCGTGTATCGGTTCATTTCTACTGGCACAATAGAAGAAAAGATCTTCCAGCGGCAAGCAAATAAACAGGCCCTTTCTTCAGCTGTAGTCGACGAGAAAGAAGATACAGAGCGGCATTTTTCTACAGATGCGCTGCGCCAGCTTTTCCTCTTCAATCAGAACACCATCTGTGATACGCATGATACGTTCAAATGCAAAAGATGCAGAGACGGAAGGCAAATGATTAAATCGCCAGCACTCTTATACGGAGATGCGAGCACGTACGGAACACCTATCTCGAATTCCTTACCAATAACTGACGTGGAATATTCCAGGTGGAACCATTTCACGAATTGCGAACTGAAGAACAATCACGACGACCTTCTACGTGCAGAGGTTGGATTACCTGAAATTTCGTTCGTCTTCCAATACATTAGCCATTGAACCGACGCATAAATGTTTTCTGGAGGAAAATTGGGAAGGGGGTACATCGATACGGTTACTGGAACGGGACGTCCATGCTCATTTGGACGGATATTACAATCGTAGATGCATATATACAAATTTTGATCATGAACGTATTACAAGAAGACAAGTTTTCATTGCACAACATCATCCCAGCTGCCCCACTCTCCCCCCACAGGTCGAACTCTAACTTTTTCTCCTGAGGCGCCAAAATATGATGCATTGTACCAAGCTTTGATTTCCTCCTCGGCAAAAGGTCCAAATGTTTCTTCGCTCTGGCCTACTTCAAGCGAACTCCATTTGTACTCGTATTTAATGTCGGAGGATGGTGGAACCCAGGACTCATCAACGGTTCCTGATTTGCGAATATTGCGAACCAACTCCTCAAATGTCCTGCTATAGATATCCGTGTCTCCCATGGACATGAGAGTGGACGCGAGGTGGGTAATCTTTTCGATATCTGTTGGAGATGTGGTTTGGGGTTTGTCTACTTCCATTGCATTGGTTGACTTTGTTTTTGGTTTTGCCCTGCCAATGGAGTGAGATAACGAGTTGATAAACAGAGACTAGAAATCGAACCTCATAGTCTGCGCCTTTTTCGTTTGAGAACCCAGACGTTGCAGCGACTCCAACACTGTTTCGCCTTTCTTCAGAAACCCCAGAAGTTGTTGTTCCAACGCGTGCTGACCGCCACTTTCTTCTTGCTCCTTCTCCTCCGCTAATATTCGCTCTTTTTGCCTTCTCTCTTGCTCTCGTTTCCTCCGCCTGGCAAGTTTAATTTCCCCCTCATCGAGGCCATCCATCCAACGGTCGTGAACACCATGGGGGTCGAATGTTCGGACGTAGCTACCATCTTCTGTGAACTTGCCTTCTTCCATTTCTTCCCTCATATTGAATGATGAAAGCTCGAATCCCATGCCAGATTTTTTTTTCCTTTCAGCGTCATCCTCATCTTCAGGTTCGTCGTCCACATCCGAGTCGTTCGCAGAGTCAGATTCATTTCCAAACTCTTGTCCCTCGATATCCGCTAGGCGCATGAACCTCTCCTTTACGTTGGGTTCTTCGTTACCCCCGTTTTCAGTCGCAAACATATCCTCCAGTTCATCGTCCTCCCCCTTCTTTCTGCTGGAAACTACACCCTCGCCGTCGTCTGTCGAGTCTGAATCATAACCTTCGGTCTTAACCTTGCCTTTCCGTGAGGGTCCTTCAAGGGCAGAATCTACATGTTCTGCGAAGGTGGCTGGGTCCTCGGACGGTTCTACGAATCGGGTTTTCTTGCTTTGGTGATTCGTAGAGGTAGATGGTTCTGTACTTTGTGTAGCGGCTCGTTTCTTGCCTCCACGAGAGGCCATGTTTATGGTAATGGGTGATGTAGACAGGCCCGCCGGGCCGAGGGATGGAACCGAAAACGGAGGTTGGAAACGCCGACCTCCATCTTCGGCTCTCTCTCATACAATGCTCGACGCGCTGTCGCTCAGCGATGCCTTGGGTTATGCATCGATGGGGTGCTGGCTTGGGGCACAATTCCCGTACGCATGTATATTACTTGCTGCGGTATTCATTCTTATTTTGCTACGTTATCAGCCAGGTGGTGGAAAATATCAAATTACAGTCATGCGATGGTCTTGCGCTACCTTTTCTTGCCAACTGGCTCTTAGGTATAGCCAAACTGCCCAGATTTATTTTAAGTAAGACCTGACGCTCCTTTCCCAGGTGATATATCCAACCTTGTTGGATGTATCTTGACGCACCAACTTCCATTTCAGGTGCAAACGTCCGTCTCTGTCGCTAACTGGAATTAATTATTTTCCGCAGAGATATCTAGCAACCTACTTTGTATGCGTTGATTGTATGCTAGTTGCGCAATACTTCTACTATTCCAAGCCTCCGAAAGGTCAACCATCCATCATGGGTCACATTCGCTCTGCGACTTCACCTGCGGAAATTCGACGTATGTCAGTTGACAGATCTAGAGGGGCCTCGCGATATCGCACCCTATCGGCAGCCGCGTCGAATGTAGCCGCTGCTGCTGCGTTAGCAGCCCATCAAGACGAGGAAGGCGACCACCGAAGGTCCAACATCCATATTTCTTCCAGGCGTGGTCGAATGGGAGTATATGAAGCCTCAAACAGTCTCGCATCAAGAGCCACCGGAGAAGAGGATGAGGAATATGAAGAGAATATTCCGACTGCCATGATCGATAGCTTTCGCTCTGAGGGTGGAAGGGACCTTCCCTCGAAACGAGTTTCATGGAGTATCGAACGCCATCGAGGGCGAGCAGCCAGTATGGGCCGGACCGTGAGATCGACAACACCATCACGGCAAGTTCTTTCCAACGAGGTTCTTGTATCGGCGAGGAGTTCTGATGGCCTTTTTCATCAAAATGCGCCCTTACAAGATACCGATCCCCTGCTCGATTCAGACGAATCCCCACCACCAGTAATATCTAGACGAGGCTCCCGAGCATCCCGTAAAGGTTCAACGATGATCTTTCTTGGAGTTTGGACACTCTTTGGTCTAGGAACGCTTGCCAAAAACCAACGAAGTCCGCAATCTAGCAGCACAACTGGTGTTGGCCAAGTTCTTACTACGAGCAATCAATTTGAATCCCGGATACCCATTGCTCTTAACGCTCATTCGTCTCGAGACATCACTTCTGATGACTTCGCTGCAAAAGACTTCGATATTACAGGTTTAGACCTCGATATTTTCGTACAAGGCGACCCTTCAGAAGATCCCCACGGTGATCCCTCCTCTGAACAAGTCGTTGGGCGTATTTTCGCCTGGCTATGCACCACCCTGTATCTTACCTCACGGCTACCTCAGATCTGGAAGAATGTGCGTATATCCGAAATGTAGTTCTGCGACAGATATTGATGTGTTTGCGATGCAGTACACCAGAAAATCAGTGGAGGTGACCTCCTCACTCCTTGTATGTACCATTCATACTGACAATAATGCAGGGCCTTTCCATGTATTTGTTTGTATTCGCATTCCTCGGCAATTGTTTCTATGTGACCTCGATTTTAACATCACCAAGACGATTCCTCCCACCCCCCGAATCAATGAAATTCATCAAAGAAAGTATACCGTAAGTACCCAGTTTTTCATGCCTTTTGACGAGATGTAATCATTTCAATCAGATATCTCCTCGGCAGTGGAGGTACACTCATGTTCGACATAACCATCGTAGGACAGTCATTTTGCTACAAACCAAAACATCGTCGACACGGGACAATAATTCACCGAGTATCAGACGAAGAGGCCGTTGGGCTACTTTCCGGAGATGCCGTATCTGCTCACCTACCAGGAGATTCTGCAATTATGAATAGAGGTCGGACTTCTCGTGCGCGGAGCACCGCTTAATGTAGTAGTCGTTGAATATATTACTTGATAAGGGGCCTCACGTGCTGTGCGAAACGGTTCGCTCCCTCGAGAGTCATTGTCCATTTGTGGGTTGTGCTGGAGGATGGACCTCCTCCTTTGTCACTGCTGCATATAATCCCTCTCACAGATGTCCAATTCAGTTTCAGCCCCGCTGGCAAATCCTACACCTTTTCAGCTGGTGCGCGATCTCACATCCCTTTTGTGTACCCTTGAAGCTCATGCCCTGCATCCCTAGCATTCCCTGGTCCTTGACTACTTATGTCATAGCTGCTATACCCGCACAGCAAGTGCATTCAATAGGGACAGTACAATTCGGCTTCTTGACGCAGATGGGGACGAAATCCTTGGACATCCACCCGATTCATACCCCAGTGAAGATGAAAGGCCGAGTAGTTCCGCAGAACGTTTTGAGATACTTCTCAATCAGGTCAAGCTTCGTCAAGGTGAGTCAAGTAGATTCGTGTCCCAACGCAAGGTATTTACCTTAGTTGTAAAGAAATCCGAACGCATATACTGTCGGGTCGTGTGGATGATGCGATTGTACTTTTAAACGCCAAATTTCCATCTGTCTTATCCGAGAATATTATAGTCACTCAACCCCCTGAGCCCCGAGTTACGGCCAACAACATGGACTATGTCTCATCAACTTCGACGGAGCCGGCCCATCTCCTCTTGAACCTACGTATTCTCGCTTTCAGTGAAGCTTGCCGGACGGTACCTCTGGAATATCCCCCGAAGTCTGCAACCGACACCGCTTCCCACCCTTCTTTTGAGACACCCTCTGTAATTTCCGACCGATATGCGGACAATAATGGGCAGCAGCTAGCATTGTTACTAAGAGCTCAGAAACTCTTGGCCCAGTTGAACACATTGCCTAATGCTGCAGATCGTGCGACATATCTGGAAGAGCTCAAGAATGTGGCGGGATTGCTTGCTTACAAGATCCCAGAGAAGAGCTCTGTGGCGAAATACCTTACCCTAGAACGACGAGAGGCTGTTGCAGACCAAATCAACCGCGCGATCCTCAGTAAGTTGGCCATGAGTCTCTTGACACCTATTTGCTTATTTAGATGTTTAGAAAGGACGGGCTTGCCATTGATCTCATCTGTTGAGTTGGTGGCACGATACACGCATTTGCTCTGGCAAGCAGCCCATCAACACGGAGTTAAGGCGAGGCCTGGAGCAGTTTTACCTGCTAGGAGTAGTAAATTGTCTTCGACGGAAACCGACGATGCTGTGAGTATTCCAGGCTTTACCTGTTGTTCTCTTTGAAACCGTGTCCCCCAGGTCGTATCTCCATTTGATTTGCACCAGTTTCTCTGCCTAAAGCCATAGACTTTCCCCAGCACTGATGATTAATTGAGAAGTTGTAAATTTCGTAGGTAGAAATTCAACGTTAAAATTCATCGATGACAGGGAATGGGAAATTTTTCGAGTTGACTGACCAGTACCAGTATCTATGTAACTATTTTAACATCATCCCACTTGTTTCGATTGATCATTACTACCAATTGTTCTGACACAGCACAATCTTTCAAACCCAGGACCTCAAGATGACCCCATCGAGACCAATCAACTTTGGTCAAGAAGCTGGTTGAACCTTTTAGCCAGTGGTTATATGAAAGATCCAACAATACGAGCAAAGGGCATATTTTTGGGAGTCTATAGAGGGCTAGACTTTCGGGGAGGTTGATCAAAGCCATGTGCGTTAAAGTTGGAGGAAGCGTAAGCAGAGTTGAGGAAGACAAGCGTGTAGATACTAGGATCAGTGACTGGAGTGGTGTCTCTGATAAGTCCTCCGACTCCCAATCGCTTTCGACCCCTGCAGCTTGCATGATGTCGTCTGCATCCGCTGCCCATTTGGTACCAGTTACAAAATGGTCGTCGCGAAGTGAAGCAGCTTCACCCATGATGAGTATCTCATGATCGGCATTCCCTTGCGAACCGTACAGTGCATAAAGTTTCCAAGAAGGGAGTGGCGAATATATCGCGCAATATCGAATAATGTCACGGCGCAAATGGGCTGGGATGTAAGGTGCAATCTCGAGGAATTGATTATTGCTTGTTTGATCGGATAGAATCATCTGCAGACACAATAATGCCAGAGAAGGCACTCGAGAATATGCCATAAAGTTGCTTGGGTGTGGAGCTGCAAGACTGAGTGCCTGTGCACGCCATCCTGCTGTTTGATAGTCGTTTTCCAGCGAGGGCCTCCAGCTCTTTGGTGGAGCTGGACCTGAGTAGGATGCGTGGCTTATAGCAGGTGTGGGAAGCGGCCCTTCATCGTAATCGAGGACCCTCAGTCCAACCGGCAATATTCGTGAATTACTATAATTATGCAACGGTGTAGACTGCTCAGTGTTCCGAAGTTGTCGATAATGCTCACCACTGATGGAAAAGTTAGCTAGTCGGAAAGAAGCAAAGAAGCAAAATGCACTTGCCGCAAAGTGTGCAGTAGAGTGTTCACCTCCCTTGGTTTTGGGGGCTGGGACATCATCGAACGGGAGATGCCGAGGAAACCACTCTCAAAAGATGACAAACTGATGTCACTGGCTTTTGCTTGCCCAATACGATTTGAAAAAAAGAGTAGCAGGTATATAAAATAATTACTCGATGGGAAGGAAGGGACTTCTTCGGTATGAAGGCGCAACGATGAGAGGAGGAAGGGTCGCTGCAAGTTCCGCGGTTCCAGCAGGGAAAGGCAAATCATCAACACCTTTTGGCAGAACCTTCTCATAAAGACCTTTCGCTTGGTTGTGGCTGCTCGACGCATTCATCTTCTTCTTTGCGTCACGTACGAGCACATGAGCATCATCCACTCCAGGTACTGCTCCTTTCACAAAAACGATGTTGAGGGTTGTATCGACCCCTACCACAGGGAGGTTTTGAGTTGTAATTCGTTTGCCGCCCATGCGACCGGCCATTTTCTTTCCCGGAAAGACGCGTCCTGGATCCTAAAGTATTGTCAATATATAGTGCCTGTTGAAACCAGGAAGAATGTACTTGATGTTGTCCCGTAGAACCTGAAGATCTGTGGGAGACGGATACACCATGACTAGCGGCAAGGCCATGGAAGCCCCAACGTTTCATGCCTCCTTGGAAACCTTTCCCAATACTAGAGCGGCATAAATGGGATTCTGAAGCAATTCGCATGCACTCACGAATTGGCAACCACATCCACGAATTGACCAGGGACAAAGTGGATTGCGGACAAGGTTGTTCCTTTGCGGCACTCTCAGGTTATACTCCAACGCAGCGGCACCAGATGACTCACCGACAGGGATATGTGCGTCAGGCGTTACAGGAAATTCTTTGACAATTCTTTTTGGAGGAACTTGGGCCTTGCGGAAGTGTCCCAGCATTTGCCGTGTTGTTGTTTTCACAGGTCGATCAGAGGCGGCAACTTGGACAGCATGGTACACTGTTTTGTCTCTTCGCATAGTTTCAATATTTGCCGTGACTTGGCAATTTTCAAGCTTGGAATAATAACCTTTGGTAAATGACATTTTCATAGTAGGTGCCAGCTTACTTGAAGAACAGTTACGGGGATCCTTACGCCTTGGTCATTCCATAGAGCAGTCATCCCCCGTTTACGGGCAATGAGACCTGTGCGAATTGAATTTGCAGTCCATTTATTGGAGGCAGGTAGTTCTGATGGTGATGTTTTGGCAGCCGAAGCAGGTAGTATTTGCTCTCCGGAAGCTGCTTTTACAGCATTCGGAGCGTGTAACCGCCTCAGGTGCTGCAGAGTAAGCTGTTTGTATCTGCACACCGTCCGAAGCCCAAGCATGAGCGCCAAATTGTGGAAGAGAATGTGAGGAAGTCCGAAGTTGTGACAAGTCACCACTGCTTAGCCAAGCTTGCTTCACTAACACCTGATCTCAAACCCCACCCCCCTACGCATTCTTCTTTCAAGTTATCCTTACCCTTTTGCTTCAATGGAATGGCTTCCTTCCCGAGAGATGAAAGAAACGAAAACCTTCCATCAACCAAACGCAAGGAAGTGCCTCAAGAATGGAATCGGGACTATCCCAATGTCGAGCAAGGCCTGATAGGCGCCGTAACATTATCAGAAAAAGAGGATACGTATTTAAATTGGGTCTATGCCGCGCAACCCTCCCGCTACCAGAACGGTAAATCTCTAACGAGGGCACGATTCAAGGCTAATACCTTCCAGATGGATCCAGGAAACGTTTGACATATGGGAAGCAAATAGAAGTTTTCCCACCGACTTACCCATTGCCATGGAATACACCACCAACAAGCATTCAACAACGTGCCGAGCAAGGGGTTCTGTTTTTGTTTAATTATCCAAACCATGGATGTTTGAGCCTAATCCCACTCTCCAGGCCAACTTTCTTCGTACTTATCTTCCCGATGTCGAAATTGCTGAAGACCTCATTCGGGACCAGCTTGTTGAGGATACAACCCTCTCTCGAGCCTATGAAAAATTTGACCCTTATCTGGGCAATCTTTTGGATTCGTTCGAACCACAAAACGCAAACGATTCAGCGTTCTTGATTTTTCCCACAGGAGAAAGCAGTCGAGATTTAAGTGAGTCTCTGACTTATGCAGAAGATAGGGCTGAACAAGTTATTCTATCAGACCACACTCATGTCTCCTATGCCGAGCCCCACAATATTTCCTTCAAGCCGTTCAGCGAACCGTTCTACAAGTTCTTAACACCCATTAGACAAGTCTTGGTGTCCAAACGGAGGAATGATTTGTCCAACGGTACGTTATCCCTTAATTTTGTTGATCAGAGCTGATAGACTGGTAGATGCCGTTCTCGCGGTCCGCACCTTTAGTTCAACACACATTCTCAGGCTAAAGCACACGGACTCTACCAATTTGAAGGCAACAAATCTGTATGAAATTACCCGCAAAGACATGGAGAATGAAACTGCCGTTGATATACGCCATTTACCCTCATCTAATGTAGTATTGGCTGTGGGGGATGGCGGGACAGTTTTTGCTTGTGATCCCACCAATGGGGCCAAAGAAATGTCTCCATTCCATTCCGGCTTCATGGGAATGTACTGACTCCTTTTGTAGAAGCCTGCTACACAGGGATGTCGACCAGGCCTTTCCCCCACGAGCTCACTTTCGGCGGCTTGCTTTGGACAAAGGACATTCTAATTATTTCCTCTTGTCTAGTAGGAAAGTTCAGCATCTGGACATGCGAGTATGTGGAACTGTTGTTTGGCTGAATAATTTACTGACCCAGCGTAGGTCCAATCCGTCAATGAACTGCATTCCATTTCACCCGGAAGGCACGTCTTCACCTCATTAGAAGATTGTCACAAGGGCCACATCGTACGTCTATGTTCTACCAGTCAAGTCATCTGGATGGATACAAGGTTCCCTCGCAAACCTCTCCTCGCATACGATCACGGCCGACAGTATGACCGGTATCTTTCGACTGGTACCTTTGATTGTGGGTTGTATAACCGTGAGTATCCGACAGTTGGACCACAGCATGACCGCGCTGAACCTTCCATAATTTAGCCATTACGACCCTGACTTCTCGAGACAACTCCCTGATCACAGTATACGATGTTTCTCAGCCCATTGATGGCCTTGTTCAACTCAACACTTTACCATACGAGATATCACCCGACTTCAGTCTGTATCGGAAACCCACTGGTCTTCAAGTCTTGAACTTCAAGCAATGTTTTGGCTTGGCGTGCCTTTCTGAAAAGGAAGGTCTCAGCTATACTGAACTATTACTAGCCGGTTCACAAGGAGACAAAACACTCACCCTTGAAACTTCGAAGGATATGCAGATGATGGCTGCAAGGAATGTTGACCTCCGCCCTGACATTGGCCCACTAGGAGTTCAGGAGTTCAGCGTGGTGGATCTGCAAGGTGCCTATGAGTGTATGTTGGATTCGGCTCTCAACCATTGCCATCGCTAAAACACTATTGCTAGCACTTTTTCGTAAACATTTCAAAGAAAGGCAGGAATTCGAAGAAGTCTCCGCAGAGTCGGTCTACGAGGTCTTGGATTATTTCCCCTCGTATTTCCAGAATAAAGAGCTGCCGACAGAATATGTCCTGACTACGTGAGTTCTCGTAACACAAAGTAAATTAGTTGAGAAATTGAACACATACTTTGCAAGCTCCGATGTCATCTTGCGGGGGGGTGACGAGCCTGATCATACAACAAGAGCAGACTTTTTGACTGAGAGTGTCGTAAACTCGAAGAGGGGGTTTCGTGCGCTGAAACAAGGACGATTGGCACCAGCATTGGTTGATGCGTCATGGAAAAAATCCATCCTCCCCGTCCTGCTAAAGCTCGACCCAGAATACCAGGCGGACTATCAGCGTTGGATGGAATACCTGCAGAATTTTAATCTGTCAGATTCGGGTGAACGTTCTAGCTGGTCTAGAGAATTCGAACGGGAATCTTGCCAACAAATGGTCATGGATCTTGTCCTTTCGTCTGACATCTACTGCGATTTAACATTCGCCAAACCTGAGGAAATCGATCAAACGCTTGAAACCATGACTGAGGCTCTATCTCTAGGAAGCGAGCCCCCTCATGTGGAGTTTGGACATTTAAAACCTGTGAAAAGAAAATTTACTGACGACGAACTACAAACTTCGGAATCAGAAGGTCTGGATCTACCCATTGGCGTGCGATTGCTCTTGGGGGGCTGGGACGATTCTGAGGTGGAAGACTATATTTACCAGGATCCGTATCATATTGTCGGCGAACCACTGGCATTGAAGATGATGAAATCTGCGCCCCCAAGTCAACATGACCTTGCTATCCAAAGTCAGCGTCCTCCTGCGATCCTTGCGTCAAACCCCATTAGAGCCCGACCGCCTGATTTATCCCAGCGACCCATGTTATGGACTCAACAGCAAGAGCTTTTTTCGAAGATTGACCCTGCCGTCGGCAGTCTTCCGCTTTCGACGCCGCAGCTCCCTTCCTCTCAAGAGCTGGTTGTTAACACGCCAGTTTTACCTGGCCCGCATGGAAGTCGAACGATGGTGAATAAAAAGCCCGCAAAGAAGCGGTTGGGAGGCTTTTAGATACACCTATTCCACGTACTTTTGCACTTAGTTGTTATAAGTAATCTACACTTTAAAAAATACAGCCAAGATTCGCGACAACTCGGGTCAAGTGACATTCGCGTGATCCTCGTGCCTCGCCTTTCCTGGATTTACTGCTTCAAGTCCGTTACACTCAACCATTTCCCCACAACTGCAGTCCTTCGACCTGAAACGAATACCAATTTGTCGTGCAAGAGCACGAAACTGGACTTTGGGCCAGCCCAACAACCAGCTCTATGGATGGACGAAGGTAACTAATTCCTTCAATGTTACGAGAACAGCTCCGTGATCACATTCGTTCAAATTTCAAGGACACCTAATCCTGTGTATGATCCCGAAAAATTTAATGACTTTCTGCGGGGTAAGTGCTTCTTGTTTTTCACTTGTTCTATTCCTCAGTTCGGCTGGTTCTAGAAAATAAAGCTGTCGTATGCGCCCTCTCGGCGAGTTATGTTTCGACCTTCGCTGGATACCCGGTCAGTCCATACATATCCTCTTTCTACAGACAAATGTCATGCTTATTTATTCTAGCTGGACTCTATCAAATCGAGGCTGCAAACGACGAAGACAAAGATAACGATTCCAAGGCTTGCAGCACTCGTTTACCGGGAGGAGGGCATCATGGGCTTTTATCGAGGATTATGGATTCCTTTGATGACAATATCCTTTGTCCGTGAGTATGGGCCTTCTTTCTTTGCGATCTTCACTTCAAATTGTCATGCAATAAGGTGCTGCAAGCTTTACCATCTACTCCCGTACCAAGGAGAACTTCCGCAACAATAACATCCTTTGCCGCGATAGCGTAATTGATGTCTCGCTGACAGGCGGAATAAGCGGAGCGATGTCTGGAGCCCTCATTTCGTTTGGAAGTGCCCGTATGTTTTTCTCTCTAATTTTACTCCCGGTATTATCTTGATCCAATCCACATTATAGCATTTGAATTGGTCAAAGTTCGTCCTCTGACTTCTCTTTTGTGAGGACCATCCTCATTTCATTCAGGTCCGGAGACAATTGGAATACACCATTGCTGCAACCAAAGGAATCTCAATGGTCAAACCTCCTGGAACACTGGAGGCCGTCAAAGAGATTTACCGAAACAATGGTTTTGGAGGTTTATATACGGGCTTTCGGCTCCATTTCGGTATCCCAATCTCTACCAAAAGATAGAATGTGAACTTCTCACGCCTCTTCTTGTGCAGTGCGTGATACGGCTGGCACGGCGCTCTATTTTCTAGAGTATGATGGGATGCGGCATTTATTGGGAAGGCAGAGATCAGGAGAACAGGGCCCAACGCCGTCGTGGCTACCCATTCATTCGTCTCTCGTTCCTTTCGTCTGTGGCTCGGTGTCTGGGGTAAACATCTTTAATCGCCAACCACCGCCTTAACAGCTTAACTTTCTTTTACAGGTCACTTCTTGGGCGTTGATCTACCCGCTCGACGTGTAAGCTTCAGCTTGATTTACTTCTTTTCATGCTCTAGATTTTGTTTTGTTTTAGGGTTAAAACTAAAGTACAGCAGCGCTCACTAGCTGGAGAACGATATCGCGGTCCATGGGAAACTCTGTACCGCCTAGTTCGAGGTGCGAAACGAATTGCTCTGACTCCGTGTTTCTTTCCAGTAATTAAACCGCTGCGTAGGCCCTGACCCTAACGCGCCGAAGCCAATCCTTGCTGGTATAACGCGAATTTACCGAGGACTTGGAGTCAGCGCGCTTCGAAGTATCACGACTCACGGTCTATTATGGACGCTCTTTGACATGACTGCCCACTATATCGACAATCTACCACCCTCACCGAGGGCAGACGAATACTATTGAAATGCGCCATCTAAGGTATCCTTGCATTACCGTTGTCCACTCATTCCTTTAAACTAGATAAAATAATAGGCAGCATATGTAACATAAATATTGAGACTGAAATCAAGTCTGCGTGGAATATTTCTTTGCGGTTGATTTATCTCCGTGATAATCGTTGGGTTATGAAAGGTACGCTGCATTATTGTACGGTTTCTATGAGATATTGTATCCTAGAATTACCGAGCTTGTACGTAGTCGTCAATCTTCAGGAGTAAGCAAACTGTTTCTGTGGCAAGCTCGACGGCGCTGGTTGTAACTAAAAGAGGTTGCACAACTTCTTCCTCTAAGATGTTGGAAATCAATCCCTGATGGATCGTAGATTAGAGCAAAATTTGGTCCAAGCTAAACGTGGTAAAACCGACCTTGCGAACATTGATCCCAGCGTTTCTTTCACCCAACGCATGACGATTTCGGAGCTCTGTCACGATAGCAATGGGGTTTAATCCTGCATTTTCGGCCAAGGTCGTAGGAATAACTTCAAGGGCATCGGCATAAGCTTGGAAACAGTATGCTTCCATGCCTTTGAGTGAGTGGGCGTGTTCGGAGAGCAAACGAGATACGTGAATTTCTGGAGCCCCTCCACCGCCAATGAGAGCCCTGAAAATCTGTTAGATTTCGAGGAGCAGGATTAAATCAAATTGAAATTACTTCTTCTTCACCAAACACCGGACGACGCAAAGAGCGTCGTGCAAGCTACGTTCGCATTCGTCGACAACCAAATTGTTACTTCCTGTCGCAAGGATGCTCACGGTGCGACCCCGATTCTTGATACCGGTTATCCGCACAACTTTCATCCCCATATCGCTTGCCTCTTCAACCAAATCTGCTTGACCCAACTTGTCTTCAGTAAAGGCTTCGATGTCCGATATCGGCTTGCATCCCAAACTCTTCGAAAGGAATTCGATCTCATCGCGCTCAACATCCTTCACAACCAGGATATTCAAGCGTTTAAGATAGTTCAGGGACAAGTCATCCACGGCATCGCGAAGAATAGATTTCTGGATCAAAAGGACGTTGCAGTTTGCCTTCTTGATCTTCTTGCAGAGGTTAAGAATGTATTGCCGGCCTTCTTTAATGACCTTGTCCATGAGGCGGTAGTCATTAATAACGACGGTGTTATCCATCTGTGAGTAGGTTAGGGGAGACAAATCGAAGAGAAAGGGGGGATTACACACGTCAGGCTTAGGTGCACTCAGCTGGAACTGAATGATGGCAATTTTGGCTTTTTCCACCCTCGTGGGGCCTCCTGCAGAAACAACCACGTTTTGGTTAAGAACAACACCCTCCACTAGCTCGGTGTCCTCAATCGTTCCTCCAATCTTTTTGACAACGCGGATGTCCCTGAGATCAACATTCGACGAAGTAGGGGTAACAAGACGGGAGACGGCCGCCACGGCGATGGGAGCAAGTGTTGAAGAATATTGCGAAACGATCTGGAAAATATTGCAAATTAGCTCAGACAGCTCCAGTGCAGGGAAAATAACTACCTTCGAATTTAAAGAGGTGCTAGCTGCACGCAAAAGGCTGGCCTTGTCGTTGAGGTCGACTGGTGTCGACATTTCGGTGAGATATCCGACTGCCTTTGTAGATGCATTCATGAATGATTCAGCCACGATGGTTGGGTGGATGCCCTTTTCCAACATCTTTTCAGCGGCTCCAAGTAAAGCCCCTGCTAAAACAACCACAGAAGTTGTTCCATCTCCGGCTTCAATATCTTGTGCGGCGGATAGGTCAACCAACTAAGTGCGTCGAGAAATGATGAAGCTCTCCCTATTATTATTAGATGCTGAAAAAAGAATTCACCATTTTCGCAGCAGGATGCAAAGCTTGTATGCTTTTTAAAATTGTGGCCCCATCATTCGTAACAATAACTTCTCCTTTCGATGTTTGGATCTGAGAGAAAATAGACGTTCAATGTCCTGAATGGAGAGCGATATTCAAGGTGCATGACCATTTTGTCCATTCCTCTGGGCCCCAACGACGTTCGAACGGCGTCACTGATCGCTGAGGCACATTCAGTTTAATAACTTGATAAGTTGTCAAACAGTGTAGACCTTTTGCCGCCACCATGTTCGATAGGCGCAGTTCCATGGGTTTGCCCTATCCTCAAAACGCGTTAAACATCGATTTCTACTCCAAATTTTGGATCCCACCTTGTCCTTGAAGGAGGCATTGGCGCCTGAGAGGACCTTTGTAACACCCTGTTGACTCTGGGTTGGCATATCAAGAGATGGATGGAGGAGTTGTCGATTAAGAATTCAAGGAGAAACGCGTCCAGGAAAATCCCGTGATGACAATCCAAATCGGGTTTTGCTAATTGACGCCAGATGACTTGTCCCACTCACTTCTTCCCAACTACCAGCATCTATCTACAATGGACTTTGTAAGTCCCTTCTGAGCCCATCTCATGGTATATGCTCACTGCTTATAGTTCGGTAACCCAAATGGCCCAGGGGGAATTCTTGGTCAACTCGCAGGGTAAGGTCTACGCGCGTCCTTTTGTCTTACGATCCGATTCCAATCCGATCCAGAGGCCTTCCCGCAGGATATGGTCCTCCACGCCGTGCAAATCCTCGGTCGTATGACGAATACCTAAAGGCATACAGTATGGCAATGCTCTCCGGAAGAGAAAGAGAAAATGTTTCTTATGGGGGAAAGAGTACGCGTCATTGTTAGCCTTTTGTTCATTTCTAACAATATCTTTCTTGATTATAGTCATTATGCCCCCATCCTCTCTCGCCAACTTGACCAACCTCGATCTTGAGTCCCCATGGATGTTCCAGTTACGCAATCCATCCAATCCTGCAGCCTCAACACACGCCGGTGTCCTGGAATTTATCGCCGAGGAAGGCGTGGTCCACCTTCCTTACTGGATGATGAAGACTCTCCGACTAAATGAAGGTGACCCCATTCGAATCACCGGCACAGAACTACCCAAAGGCAAACTGGTCAAGCTTCAAGCACAGTCTGTACACTTCCTCGAAATCTCGGATCCCAAAGCTGTGTATGGATCTACCATGAGAAAAACGTACCTCCTTCTAACAAATTTCACAGCCTGGAACAATCTCTGCGCAACTTCTCCGCTCTGACACAAGGCGACATCATCGAGATATCCTACAATTCCATCGTCTTTGGGCTTCTTGTAATGGAAACTCGGCCAGGGGGAGAAGGTATTAGTGTTCTGGATACTGATTTGGAAGTCGACTTTGCGGCGCCTGTTGGGTATGTAGAACCAGAAAGACCCAAAGCAGCACCTCCAACGACAATGGCGTCGAAGTTAAAGATCGACCTGAACTCACATTCCCCTGGATCTTCCAGACCGGGTTCATCGTTGAGTGGTGGATTTGCTGGAACAAGTACCAATTCCACAGCACTTAGCAAAGGAGGAGACCAATGGGAGAGTTTCAAAGGGAAGGGCGAAACACTTGGCGGAAGGAAGACCAAAGGCAAGGGTATCAGCCATCGAAAGGCTGAGCAGGTGCCAGAAGGAAGCAAGATCATTCGGACCGAGTGAGTTTTTCCACCCTTTTTCTATTCTCTCATCTTCAACATGTTGTATTTTCTCAGTCAACATAAAATTGTCTCGAACGCCACTTTAGAGGCAGATGTCAAGGTTCCAGCTGCTCTCAACCTTCCATTTGGCCAACTTTTTTTCGGTTTCAATGTGGCAGCGTACACACCATTGGAACCCGTGCCTGGATCCCCAGAGTCAACTCCACAGGTAACCCGTTCTAAATCTTCTCTCCATCGTGTTGCAATGCTCATTTTATATCGTTTGATAGTCGCCTCCTGCCTTCTCGGGATCTGGAAACACTCTTAGCGGACGTTCGAATACTGCTCAAGCAAGCTTGAAGAACGCAAAGGGCAAATCCAAATCGTCAGAGTCTACCTCGGCAGATAGCCATGCCTGGGGTTCCTCTGGCCAAGCCTTGGGGAGAAGAACCTTACCCCAGAACGGACCCGTTGGTGTTGGCGGCGCAAGAGTCCCTCAAGCTCCTCAACGCAACAAGAAAGTCGTGAAGCAACGTAGCCCTACCCCTGAAGATTGGGGTGTGGATGACGACGATGTTATTATGATTGACAGTGACTAGAGCGCCAGGGAACGGTTTTTGCAACCTTGGTAGAATGTACTTTATAGCAATGGACGCGTTTTCTGCGAGACTGCTGATGCGATGGTGACATCATTTTTTCCATAATCACTCTGAATTTGTGTCGTGCATATCATAACATCATAACATGACAACGCCTACTCCCTTTCCTGCTGGGACAATGCCCTCGTCATTCATACCAGCTAGAGGCGTAGTCCGCCAATTATATAGGTAGAAATTCAAGAACCCATCACCCAATCCAAACTAATTCTGCATGAGCCAAAGATCAACTGAAAGAAATATGACATACTTTGAGATCTTGTAAAACAGTAACGTTGTCCATTAAAGTTAGAGCGTTGAAAACGTCAAATCCTGCTTCATTGGCAACGATAATTGCGTCGCCGATCAATGTGTATAAGCGTTTCTTCACGAGCCGCTCTATGTCTTCTCCGCCTTGGAGGCCGGTGTCAGTGGCATAGTAATATAGGTACGCAGCCTCGAGGATAGGATAGGTGGTGTTGCCTATAACAGTGGACGGCAAGGAATAAAACGAGAAAAAATCTGTGATTTTTCCTGTCTCAGGGTCCTTGGTCAAAGGTAATTAATTATCAACACAAGGGAGAAGCTATGGAAATTCGTACCTCAACAACGTACGAAAACGTAACTTGTTTCTCTCTTCGGTTGGGACCTCCGCTCCCAATCTCACCCTTCCCCATACCGCTTAGGAATTGGTGTCTTGCTTCGTCAACGTTAAAAAGGGGTACCATGGTGAAGCGCTTCATATATTCAGCGAGCAACTGGGCAACAGCTACGATATCTTTCTCCTGCATTTCTCTCAGCCCAGGGAGCATTGTGACGGCTGGTGGTTTGTTCACGCGAATCATGCGGGCAAGAGTCATATTGCGCGGTACGAAACAGAAGTGGGTGTTGACCAGTTTGGGGATGTTCAAAAGACGGTGATAGTACCGGCAGACAGTAATCGGTGTGGGAATAACGATTCCTGCGGTGTATATGGCTTGGAAGATCCCCTTGAGGTGACATTGTCGGGTCACTTCTTTAATAAGTACGGGCGCCAATCGTTTCGATCGTAGCTTCTTGTGAACGCAGAGGTAATTGATTTCGCTTACATGTATCACACTGCATATGGCCCACGCGTTAACGAAGGAACCACAGTTAAGTGATTGAATTCCACCTACTGTTGGCGCACGCGTAGAGTCATTGGGACACCTGATATAAATGCGACCAGTTTCTTGTTTGAGGAGACTCGCACACCAATATGCCATTCTTTGTGGTAGCCAGGGGGTTGCATAGCCCTAAAATTCCCTCAACATGATAAGATTAGTGTGCGAAGAAATGAGGAACTCACCATGCCAAGAATTCGGCGCTGTACTGGAACCGGAACGAGGCATGATCATCCTCAATATAATTGAGAGATAGAAGATCGTAGACTTCTCTGTTCTGAACAATTCGCAAATTTAGACAAGAAAATCAGGGTACAGATGGAATAGAAAACCTGGATGGGATCACTGATATCGAGGGTGGACCATTCGAAGTCGCTGGGAAGTGGGTATGGCTCCTGACGGACTTCTTCCCGAGGTTTTGAAGGTTCAATGTATCCGTCTTCGATCGGCGGTCCCTCGCCTTGGAACGCTGTTCAGCGACGTGTTTATTGTTTAAAAAAAGGAAAGAGAAACAAAACCTAGTTGTGGAACGGGTTGGGTGCCCCAAAACTAGGTAAAGCAATTGACTTCACGCGCTTTAATTGATGAGAATAATGACATACCTTGTGTTCTCCCAAATCCTTCTTATTCAAACCTCCAATTCCAGCCTTTCCTTTCACGACATCCATGATCTTCATTTCTTCTAAGGCTAGCCTGACATTCTCGGCATTCGCCTCCGACGATCCTGGACCTCCTTCTGTCTTGACCTTATCCAAAACTTGATCGACGACTTCTTGTGGTATCTCCTCGTTTCCCCGGATCGCGTTCAATAGTTTCTTGGCTTTGGATTTCTTCTTTTTCTTTTTCTTTTGCGATGTGGAGGTTGATGGCGTTGAGGCTACTTTATGATCTTCCTGGTCCTCCCCTTCCGAATCGGAGGGGTTGTCGGAATTTTCTGGATCGCCAGTGGTATCAATGACTTCTGGCTCTTTTGCCTTGCTTTTTTGAGAGGCCGACATCGTGCTCAGAATTTGGGGTGATGAGAAGCTTGTAAAAGTGGGTCTGGAGTCTTGACTGACTCCATTCAAATTATATGTCACTTCAATGCCGTCACATGTCCGCATCCATTCATTTTGTCTTTCTGACCGATGGAGGTTTATAACTAATATGTGCATTCACACGCTCTAATTTACATGGCTTGCGATAAAAGTACGGCAATGCGGTATATCCAGGTCCATTCAGCCCGCTTGAAATGACGGCAACAGGAGAAGGCCGAGCACCCGGAATACACAGAAGAAAGAAAGCATGATTTTAGCGTTTATGAAACGCGTGGAACGGTGCCTGGAGTGAGATTCATGTAGAGCCTCCAAGTTTGGTCGGGAAGAATCGATATTCGAAGGCCGTGAAATTTGCGATGACCACCGACGACATCGACGCGGCGATAACCTTGTGAGATCACGACTGCTTCAATCTCATAAGAATCCTTCGCACGTTGTGCATGCGCATAACTTAGACATCTCCGGTTATCCGGGATGGAATTAACGTGATGAAGATCGTCGCTTGTAAGGGGCGTCCGAAAGTAGGCGTAAATCCCTTCTAGAATATCGCGGATAGTCAAACTTTTTGAAGATATGACGATGATGGGACCCCATCGCTCGACCCAATGTGCGAGAACGATATGGTCGGATAGGATCCAGACCTTTTTTATACCAGTGGGCTGAAGGGCTTCGGTGTCGAAATCAGGCGGTCGCCATTTTTTAAAGAATTGGCGATCAGACGAAACACGGGCAAAGGCAGGAGGATGGATGACATCCCATAAAATTTCGGGAGCAGCGGAGGGATTTTGGGGGTAGATCAGCTGGTAATGGAGGACTAGGGGATATGGGATAGGTCCAGCCAAGGGCGTTTGTGCATAAAAATGGGGACTTATGCCCCACTTCCATGGAGAAGTTGGTCGGTACCATTGCTTCTGGCCAGGGGTGCATATCGTTATGCTTCTATCGTGGGGCGGATGGCTGAACCGCATGGGAGGAGTCGGAATCCGTGGTGGTGCATAGTCAGGCTGGGGCAGAAAAGTAGAGGGACTGGGAGGAATAAAGATTTCGACCGGTGGCGACTCTTAGAGACGCAGTCAGATTAACGTAAAAACGACAAAACGGATTACATACCCATGGCAGCAACTTGGAAGGAGAACGGTGCCCACAAACGTATGATGTTATTGATTTTAGATTATTATAACATCAATAAATTAGTTAATGGCGATTTTCTTGGGTACCTTAGCCCTGGCCTCCTCGAATGAATGTTGCCGGCAAGAAAGATGGCAGAGGGGAGTTGTAAAGTCCTGGATAACGTGTTCTGTACTCATATTCATGCTCGAGACGGTCGTATGGACGAAGGCGTCCGAGTTCCCATGCTGCATTGTTGGATCCACTGGCCATCGAGGAAGTGATCAAAGTCGTAGAAAGCAAAATACACGACCACGAGTAATTACCTAAAATTAGTGATGGGTTTGTTTCCTCAGCCCACCATGATGATCATCGTCTGGGCTCTTATATCCTCTTTTATTCTCTCTGGACTTGCATCACCAGCTCCGCGCACTTATGATACCCACAACTACTACGTCTTGCGTCATATTTCGTCAGCTGCATCATTGGCTGATGTCGTCCAGGCTTTGAACGTTGAATTGGTGGAACAGGCTGGAGAGCTCCAGGACCACTGGATAGTCAGGCAACTCAAACCACAAGAAACTATCCACCCAAGAAGTGACATTGACCCCGTCCTTTCTGCCTTCCAGGCCCTCAAGGCTCATGCAGAGCTGCCGCTAACCACCCGCAATGAAAACACCCTCCTTGCGCGCCGAGTTGTCTCTTCCGTAGACTATCTTTCTCACCAAACTCTTCGTCGCCGTGTAAAGCGTGCCCCTCCCCCGATATCACCCCCCGCAGGAACCTCTTCACACGACCTTGCTGCACGCCTCGGAATTCAAGATCCAATGTTTCCACAACAATGGCACCTCGCCAACGATGACTTTCCACAACACATGATGAACGTGACCGGGGTGTGGGATATGGGCTTTAAAGGCGAAGGGGTCATCTCATCTTTGGTTGACGACGGTTTGGACTATGAGAGTGAAGACCTCTCGGCAAACTTTGTTCGTACCATCTTTTCTACAAGCATTTACCTTGGCCTATTGATCTTTGGTTATAGGATGCCGATGACTCTCATGACTTTAATGACCACGAAGACTTACCAACCCCCAAAAACTTTGATGACCACCATGGAACCCGATGCGCAGGCCAAATCGCAGCGCAAAAGAACCATGTTTGTGGCATCGGTATCGCATACGAATCGAAAGTTGCAGGTGTTCGCATCCTATCTGGTCCCATAACCGACGTGGATGAAGCTGCTGCACTCAACTATGGCTTTCAAAACGTTTCGATTTACAGCTGCAGCTGGGGTCCCCCTGATAACGGCCAGTCCATGGAAGGTCCCAATTACTTGATTAAAAAGGCAGTCGTCAATGGTATCAACAATGGGCGAGGTGGAAAAGGCTCCATCTTCGTATTTGCGAGTGGGAACGGCGCTGCGCACGGTGACCAATGCAACTTTGATGGCTACACGAACAGCATATATTCGGTAACGGTTTCGGCCGTCGACTACAAAGGACTCCACCCATATTACTCGGAGCCATGTGCTGCCAACATGATCGTCGCGTATAGCTCGGGAAGTGGGCGCCATATTGTGAGTTTTCCTCTTGTTCTATTTTTACTTACGTCTCAAAAAAGGGGGCCAGGTAACCACGGATAAGGGCAAGAATGCGTGCTCTACTACGCACGGAGGAACCTCTGCTGCAGCGCCTAATGCCGTAGGCGTTTTTGCTCTTGCGCTCAACGCTCGGTATGCTCCACAAACGTTGAAATTATTTGGTAATTTATAAAGCAAACAGGCCTGATCTGACATGGCGTGACATACAATACCTGTGCGTTGAGACAGCAAGGATGATAAACAACGAGGACCCAGACTGGGAGCCCACCGCCAGTGGTCGAAAATACAGCTACAAGTATGGCTACGGCGTTCTAGACGCGTATAGATATGTCAAAGCGGCCCAATCTTGGAAATTAGTCAAACCCCAGGCCTGGTATGCAACAAACACCGTCCAACTATCGAATGGAACCCACGGGACCGATGGAAAATATTCTGGTGGTGAATTTATTCCTTCTGGAGGTCTCGAAAGCAAGATATCCATCACGAAAGCGATGCTGGAATCGCACAACTTTGAAAACCTGGAACACATAAACGTTAAGGTTTGGATTGACCATACCAGTCGCGGGGAAGTGGAGGTCGAGATCGTTAGCCCTAACGGCATCCGGAGCGTACTTGGAGGGGCCCGTCCAGCTGATAGGGATACATCTGGCTATCCGGGATGGACCTTTATGTCCGTTAAACATTGGTCCGTCACTTACTTATTTTGACCCGATCACTACCTGATATCTATCCTCTACAGGGGTGAGAATCCTGTTGGAGACTGGACAATCAAAGTAAAAGATCAGCAGAAGCCCAACAGCAATGGGACTTTTCTGGGATGGAATATGATTTTGTGGGGATCTTCAATTGATCCATCGCAGGCCGTCAAGTTCGAGGTTCCTCTTGTCGACGATATTTTACCCCCGGCTGAGGTTCCTCTGAGACCTATCATCGTTCCAACCTCCATTAGCGCAACCACCACGAGACAACACCCAAAACCTACTTCACTGCTCCCCGGCGACCATGGTGTTGTTACTGGCGAGAATTCAAAACCTGCGTTCACCAGCACCATTTTGTCAGGATCTGCAACCTCACCCACGTCAACCCCAAGCTCCGCAACAATATCTTCCACCCCGGATTTTGCCTGGTTTTCAGACATGTCCTCTCTTGTAACAAACCAGAAGTGGCTCTTTGGGGCCTTAGGCGCCGTTTCAATATTCGGGATCGGGGTTGGGATCTTTTTTTGGAGGCGGCGAATTGCCCGGATCAAAGCTGCTAACTATACCGCTCTCAATAACGACAATGAAGTCTCCATGACTGCGCTGGGTACATCTATAACCGGAGGACCACGAACAACGAGGGAGCTGTACGACGCGTTTGGAGAGGTGTCAGACGATGACGACGACGATGACGAGACGACAGCACTAAGACAACCCCTCGCTCGTTCTGTCGGATTTCATTCTGGTTTCCTAGATGACGACGATCCGCCAACCGCAGCTGGCCTTACACCGAAATATCGTGACGATCCAGATCATAGCCGCCATACAAGCGGTCAGTCGAAAGTCGACGAGGTGGTATCGCGAGACCCAGAGAGTCCTACAGACAGTGGAGGTAGTTGGGAACATGCCTCTCGGGAATAATCTTGAACCCTCATATATGTATCATATTATAATACTTAATAAAGGACTAATGCTTCACATTCAAGGTTTACTTGAGAAGTATAAGAATGTAAAATTATTTTTTTTGGATGCTGGTAAAATCTCAATCTTCAGAATTCTCGAGTTTATCAAGAGGTATAAGCGGAGAAAACAGGTTGCATAACAAATTCGACAGAAAACTAGATTATAAAAGATACACACAGACAATCCAGGTATACAACAAAGATAGCATGAAACGACACTAGACAAATTGAATTTTGGTACCACTTGCGATGCGGACCAAAATGTTCATGTTTTCATACTGGCAAAAATAACATCAGTCATAAAACACATATGTAACATCAGTTCCACTTACAGTCACGATCGTTTCCATGAGCTGAGCCTCTGTGAAGCCTGCGCTCAGGACCCGTGCACGAACCTCTACCATGGACAACACAGTGCTATCTTCTTCGTCGTCATAATCATCATCGTCGTCCACGTCCATATCACGCTCGCCACCAGGACCTCTTCCAAATCTCCTAGGCTGCTTGGGCCGTTTGAGCGTGCTTCCTGAACTACCCATTTCTTTCATCAATCGGAATATTTGACTCAGCGCGGACTTGTCGACTTCCACCTCTTGGTCCTCCTCGTCAAGCAAACTTTCTTTGCTGCACTCCATTAGGCGAAGAGCTTCGTCTACGTCTGAATGTTGGACGACATCTACCCAGCGTAATCGAGCCAAGGCTTGGGCCAGACGAAGGATTCCAAGAAGAGTACGGGCAGATGTGTAGGAGTGCGATTTATTTTGTTGCTCTTCGTCCTTCGATACCTTTCGAAGACGAACGTACGAGTCAACCACATAGCTTGAGACCTCACGAGGAACTGTGGGCCGTTTTTGCCGGGCAGCGGCAATGTAATGCCTTCGAAGAATCATTCAAGCTCAGAATGGGGGCTTGGGTCGAAAGAGAGTGATACATACCTCAAGATCGAAGGCTCGACTACATCGAAATCCAAGTCCGGGTGTCGGTTGTGCATGTGAACGAATGTGACATGCTCTGCTAATCGCTCGTCTGCGTCCCGCGATGGTTTATCCAGAATCAAGAACATCAAGTCGAACCTTGACAGCAATGCAGCCGGAAGATTGATGTTTTCAACAGGAGAGACTTTGGGGTTGTAGCGTCCATATAGAGGATTTGCGGCTGCAAGGATGGACGTTCTTGCGTTGAGGGTGGTAGAAATGCCAGCCTTGTTGATGGAAATAGTTTGCTGTTCCATCACCTCGTGAATGGCCGTTCGATCCGACTCTTCCATTTTATCAAACTCATCGATGCAACAGATACCATTATCAGCAAGAACAAGAGCACCACCCTCTATCGGTTTGAAATGAGAACAAAATTAGTTAGCGCTGGCGCAAGAAGAACCGACATACCGAGCACCATTTCGTCTGTAACTGGGTCACGCATGACTGCAGCCGTCAAACCGACGCCAGTGGACCCCTTGCCGGTAGTGTAGACGCCTCGAGGGGCAATTTTCGAGATGTACTTGAGCAATTGTGACTTGGCAACACCAGGATCGCCCATCAAGCAAATATTGATGTCCCCTCGAATTTTCATGCCATCACCAGTAACCTTTGTTACACCTCCTACGAGCAGCAATAAGAGGGCCTTTTTAACATCCTCGTGGCCGTATATCTCGGGGGCGATGCTGTATGCCAACATCTCATACAAATTCGGATCCTTCTGCAATGCCGCGATTTTGTTTTCTATTTCGGGGGTCAGTTCCATTTCGCTGTACTGCTTCTTGAGCTGGTCGATGTGATGAGCCTCAAGGTAGGTATCAGTGAGGAGGCCAGCCCTTATCGCTTGGAAACCAGTATACGGGATAGGAAGAAAGATGCCCCCAATGTGAACGATGTCGCCAGGGTTCATGAGGCGAGTCAAGTTGCCATTGACATGAACGGTCATTGAGCGAGGTATATGTCCAACGGGAACTTGGTCGGGCTAAGGGTGTTATGAGCATTGATCGTAGAAAAAATGATTCTCGTTACGCACCATTTCTTGTATTTTAACTTCCTGGAAGGGACTGAAACGACATGCCCTCGTTTGCATATGCAATGAACCATGGATTCCATTCTTCTTGCACTCATTTTCATTCTGGCAATCAAGAATCGGGGAGAAGGTTTTGTTGGATATATCTTGGAAAGTTTCAGAGCCGCAGACATCGCAGGTATAGGCATTAACTTGTAACAGTGGTTTGACCTCGGATACACGCGTCACGATGCCACGAACGGTGATCAATCGGCCGAGAGAAGAACCTTTGACTTCCCGTACTGCAATTGGGATATCGCTTGTCAAAGGTTTGAAGTAAAGGTTGCTGTTGACAAGTCAAAATTGCACATGGTTAATGGATGAAATACTCACTATCGTCGGAGCAAATGCTCCGGGAAACCCTCCGTTGCGCCTTCTAGTTGCTCATTTCTCTCCCTCCGCTGATGTAAAATGACATCAATAACTTCGTCTTGGTCGCTGATATCTTTGGTAGGTTGAGGCATGAGCTTGTCCACGACCTCGCTGAAGAGGCTAACGTATCGTCGAGTATTATTCCGTATCCGTGATACCAGTTCTGACATAGTGTTTTCGTGCTAAACAGGAGAATGAGTACACTCAATAAGAAACAAATGACGCGTCCCTCACCGCAAGAACGTCCTCCAATTCAATGATCAGCATTTGCTGGTCGCGATTAGCTATTTGTTGCTGAGAGGGCTATTAAACGCGTCGTTCAGGCGTAAAATGTGAAAATAACGCGTACAAGCTGATGGATATACTTGAGGGATAGAGTTTCGCGCTGTGAGGCATTATCTGGATCGTCAATGCCAATGTTTGCGAAACCTCGGGCAAGATCGTTTTCACCGCCTTTGTATTTTGACAAAAAGTCACGGATTTTCTCTGGATTGAGAATGAGACCTGGCATGTTAAATAATGAGGTGAAATAGCCACCTTTTTCATCGTCGTATTTGATGTCGATGTCCACGACGGGCAAGGACATGTTGGAATGAGAACAAGGATGATGCGTCGGTGTTTGAAATCAAACGCGTCTTGATTATTCAGGTTCGACTAAGTTTCGGATACCTTGATAATCGACCTCTACTTATCTCTTGCACGGCATCCCCGTGTGCCTGCGAATGCCCTCTTCTCGTCTCATTCCATATGTCGAAATTTTATTTGACCCATCCAAACGACCGAGAAGATGCAGATCTCCAAGCCCAGCCACAACTTCGTCTAGTTCACGGAGCACGACTCAGGCTTCAAGCCCAAGGTTTTCACCTCGCAAAAGGAGAAAGTTGGATGTGAATGATGATGAAATTGTCAATAATGTATGTGTGTGTATTTTTGTGAACCACTGATAATAATGTTATCGTCCTGTAGCTTCATAACGTGAGGCTCAGTCGACCGTTGTCTCCAACGGCATCCGATTACTTTGGTGTACGGCGCCTTGTCTGTCTTTCCCTTGACCACTCTTCTGAAACAATTCTAGTTGAAGTCACACAGGAAGAGGCTTGGTAAACTCCAAGCTCCTAGCCGTTCTACCTCAAGCGAAGCGGCTTCCTCGAGATCTAAGAGTATTAACTCAAATGGTACGCTACTCGTATTTTTGGTCTCTATTCACTCACCTGACATTTATTGATAGAGAGTCTTGTTGATATTAGCGCCGACGATATTGACGAGGACGAAACTCTGTATGTTGAAGGCGAAACTCCCTCAGAAGACGACGGCACGGACATCCCAGTCCGCGTCCTTTCCAATTTCACGGTATATAATGCTAGTACCCTACAGGCCATCCCTGTGGCCGAACTTTTGCACCTATCATTCTCTAAAGATGAGTTTCGCGCATCAGGCTTTGTGAAGGCCTGGGTAGACGATTCAGACATCCCAAGTGATATTTTGGACGATGACTCGGTTGGTGAAGGTGCTCCTGTGGAGGGAGTAGAACGAGTAACATTGTCCGAAATTTTGGAATTCAGCATCCATAATAAATCTGAGGATGCCGATGGCCTTGACAGGTATGTGCTTGTCCAACTTCCAACACGTTTTTCAACTAATAGAACTTTACAAGCAAAATATATATTCGTACAAAATTCGCGTGGTACATATTGGGGATTCCATCCAGCACTTATAAGCCGTACTTTGCGCCGTTCTGGATTCAACAACGAATCCTTCACCTTCTCGTCACCTCCTCGACAAAAAATAGAAGACTTACATATTCCGAATTTGAGAGCAACATTGCCACTTTAGATGAGGACGAAGAATCTATTCCTACATCTCACGATCTCTTGGGTAGAGACTTAAGAGGCCAAGACCTCAAGGCTGATGTTGTGGTACGCCTTGCCTAGATACTTCCTGACTGTTGAGCTCACTAGAAACTCCAGGTCGCCTATATTGTATCATCCTTGCCAGAGGTATGCAGTGAGAACTGCATCCAAATATCCCGCGTTCCAGCTATCCGTGATGTTATGGGTGTGGCCTATTATAATTTTGACGACCTACCACAACAAAAAAAGAAGTCCACAAGGGCTATCCCAGCTAGCTCAAAGCCAACACAGCGATTCAGTAATAAGGAAAAGGATGTCCTGCGCCACCGACATCCTACGTTCTTGACACCGACAGTCAACAGAATTGCAAAAAACCTTTTCGAGGTTTCTCTCGAGGTGGCGAAATCAAAACTGGAAGATGAAAACGACGATTCAGAGCAACCTCGACTCCCCCGCCATAGAGGGCATTATTCTGACCCTCAAAACATCACTTGGGGGGATGAACTGATTGAAGGCTCAAAGATATTTGGGAGCGCTGTTGTTGATGGTGTGGTCTACAATGCAAGTAGTTCTCAACATAATTTGTCTCCCTGTTACTAATTCCTATTCACCAGGCTGGAGATATCATTATGGTTGAACCTGATGTCAAATTTGAGGGTGCAAATCACAACCCAAAAGCATCGGAGACTGTAAATAAATATGGTAACCACTGGTGGTAGGCCATCTCTTGTTGATTTCATGCGACTTCAGACTGATATCTTTCGAAGGTTTTGTCAGATTCGCTATTTCCACGAAAAAGTTATTTCGGGCAAAAAACAAAAATTATTTCATGGGTTGTGGTTTGTGCATGGTAGCAAGACTATCCTCCAGGAGGTTTCACATTCGAAGGCCCTGTATATGCTGGAGACGTGCGACGACAATGCGGTCAGCACAATATTCAAGAAATGCCATGTCCAATTTATGCGACCTGGAGATGAAGAGGCCGTAGATGATGGGAGTCGTGATTCGAATGACTTCCACTGCTCGTTCGTTTTTTCATGACTGGAATATTTCTTCATTATTAACCAATTATCCAGATTGCTCTACGATGAAGAACATGCCGAATTTAGCGACATACCTGCCGATGCGCTGACAATATCTCACCCTGAAGCCACCTGTTATTCCTGTGATCTCAAGGCTGATGAATCTGACTTCATGAAGATTCACCAGCCTGATGATGAGACCCTGGTCTATCATGGGATTGAATACCACATACATGAGTTTGTTTATATTCATCCATCAAAAAACACCAATCTCCTGGACATAGGGCAAATTACTGCAATCGAAGACGACAATGTATCGGTCACCTTTCTTGGGCGGTATGATAGTTTTGTCCGCCAACAACAAGAATCTGAGAACGATGGGGAACATGACAGTGCTCTGGTTTTTGACGAGGTAATGCAAATTATGCGATCAGTTCATTTTTGCCATTCAAGTCTCACCAACTTTCCATAGAGGCGCTTGTTTTTCACTGACAACAAGGGCACCATTTCGGCTGACAAGCTCGATGGTATATGTCATGTGTTTCATCTGACTGACAAAGTCAAGATTGAAAGCTGGGTCCAACACGACGATCATTTCTATCTGAACCAAGAAGGTAGCAAACATGACCTGTCAGCGAAGAGCAGACGGGAGTTTCAGTATTGCAAGCCTTGCCACCTCAAGGATAAAGAAAGGAGAACGCAGGTCGAAAGATTCAAACGGACCAACAGCAAGGTCGTCGGAATGGAGCTTTTCAGCGGTATGCCACTCCTTTTCTTTTTTGGTGTTCTTGGATTGATCTCGCTGAAGGTGCTGGTGGTTTGGGAGTTGGTATGGACCTCTCCGAATTTGTGGAGACAAGATATGCGGTGGAGTTCTCCCCGTCTGCAGCGAAAACGTACATGTAAGCTGTTGATTTATGTGCCAAGTCGAAAATAACACTAAAATGCATGAACAGGCGGAACCACCCTGAGACGACTGTCTATTGTCAAGATACCAATGCGTTGCTCAAACACGTTATTGACCACACACCACCACTTCGTTCACTCATTGATGGCAAAACAGTGTGCCCTCCACTCCCAGATAAACACCGAGAACCAATTGATTTTATTTTTGGCGGTTCGTGCTATGTATTCTGTGTTTCAATTCACCTTGTTTCTCATCTCTTTTCTCTTCCCAGGTCCTCCCTGTCAATCATTCTCCTTGGCAAACCACTCAAAGGTTAGCCAAACAATGAAATCTTGCTATTTTCTGCGACTGACTTACCGATCTACAGAGACGAGATGACGTTCGGTATGATTGATTCTGTCTGATGCAACAGCACAATAACGATAGTGTTCATCAGGTCAACATTGGCATGCAATATGCTCAGCTACGTCGAGCATTATGAACCCAATTATTTCCTTCTCGAAAACGTGTCTGGATTTATGCACCACAAATTCCACTCGACGAGGGCAACTGACTCCGGTCATGTAAATTGTGTTATTGAAGCGGGAATGGTCAAGTTTGTGGCCCGCACCCTCATTGCACTTGGGTGAGAATCAACCACAAGTTTTCTAATATCCTACTCATATGGCTTGTTTATAGATACCAGGTCCGCTTCAAGGCGCTACAAGCTGCGCAGTATGGTGTCCCTCAGAGCCGCCGACGCGTCATTTTCTGGGGTGCGAAGCGAGGCCTTGCCCTTCCAAATTTCCCGGTTCCTGTCTACGCATACCCACAGGGAATGAATCGAGTTAGCCTTCCAACAGGTAAGATTCTGAGCCCCCCAACAAGATGCAAGGAACCCGGTGAATTACATTCCTATGCTCCCCTTCCTGCAATCACTGTTAACACTGCCCTGGGAGACTTGGTACGTACGACAGGCTCCAGTCTTCTCTGTCGAGCCTTGTTCACACATGCTTCTTTTTCTTTTTCTTCTAGCCACCGTTTGATTGGTATGGTTTTTGACTTAATCTGCGCCTGGTGCTTGACCTCTATTTACAGGAAGAACCCCCATCAGTATATCTCTGCGACGAAGCAGGACAAGAAGGCGACTAAAAAGCGTGAAGAGGAACTCGGGATACCAGCAATGGATGCAGTACTCGAAAACTTTGACGGCGAATTCTCATCTCTGCCGGGGTACCCTGATGGTGCTCCATACCCCGTCGAACCGCAAAATCGTTTCCAAAGTTGGTTACGGCGAGGGCTGGAAGAAGATGAAGAGGTGACGGGACATTATACGAGAAGAATGGGCGCCCGTCCTGTTGAGGCGTAAGTTGTTTTAAGCTTCGCTCGTAGTTGTGCCAAGGCTAATTTCCCTGATAGTACGGTAGCTGTCCGTTTGAGGCCACTCGCTGATCACAGAGGTCGGTAACTCCTCTTCTTTCTGCCAGAAAAAGAACCAATGTATTACCCGCGAGTAGATATACCTGACATATTATTGCCGGACTATGTAAGAAGAAGCAAGATAAATAGTGAGTTGATCTCGCTTTCAGGTGTCATTTTTTACTAAATCCTGCTTAGCTTTCTTCGGACGTATGGACGGAGATGCTTTCTTCAAATGTGCAGTGACGACATTATCACCTTTGCTGAAGAACCAGTGGCCACTTCATCCATCGGTAGGGCTCGTTCAATTTGTACTGGTTGTTGGATGCCCAGGCTGATCGCGGCCATGACCAGCAAAAACGAATAATCACAGTCAGAGAGGCCGCAAGATCCCAAGGGTTTCCGGATAGTCATATTTTTGAATCCATCAATACGAAGCCCAGTAAAATCATCGAAGATGTATGTGTATCTATCTTCATCTTGCACCTCACGAATGTTTTATATTTTTCAATGTGCAGCAATTGCGGCAGATCGGAAATGCAGTTGCTGTGCCCTTTGCGCTTGCGTTGGGGAAGGAGTTGGGCAAGGCGATGATATTGGAATGGGAGAAAAACCAGCGAGAGGGAAGTGTCGTGCTGTAGGATTTGGATGCGAATATATTTTGTTGTATTGTAGCACATCATTTTTGGGTGGTCTATCTTGGGGTTAATCTAGCTCTTGTCTTTGGCGAGAATATCCAGGACACGGGTGACCTTTGCGTCGTTTCCTTCACCAAACGGAATTTCACGGTCGATGCGTGTGCCGATGCGAATGTCGGTCGCGATTCGCTGAGCTCCCTTTGCGTGGACTGCCGCATGACAATCGTGAATTGCCTGGGATACCTCTGACCATGGCCCTTCTGTGAACAAACAGGTAACTGGTCAAAGGCGAGATGGCCTGGAGAAAAGCCCAGCACTGACCAATATTTGTACCGTAACCGCTAATGGGGGATAAATCGGTTTGCTGTTCGGACAGACGATGATGGGCTTACTGGAGCTATGGGCAAAGAGTTAGTGGATGTGCGAAGAGGCGAGAAATGACGTACATACGTACCTTGTACTTTAAACCAGAACGAGCGAGGATTCGCTGACATTCGGCGACCTCATCTGCAACCTGCCGATAAGAAAAGGCGTAAAAGGGAAGAAGGGAAAAGGGGGAGTTACTGATGTGGACGCCGTTCCGATTGGAATGAGGCAGAAATCTATAGCAAGTGAGAGGATGGAGACGGAGACAGAGAGTTGGTGTACCTGCAACGGCATAGAGATCGGGCATTGTGGGTGCGGAACAAGTTGGCTCTTTGATGGCTTCCACCACTGTAGATTCCATTCTGGAGACCCCACTGTCGCCGCTCGCCGCTGCGTTACTCCAACCAGCATCCCCCTCGCCTTCGCCACCCAACCTCGGCCGCAAGACGTCTTTAATCGACCTCAAGGACTGGGTGGTCGATGATGGACCGACACCGACACAGAAGGCCTTTACGCCTCTCATCACCTTAGGTTCTC
>Ga0307517_10000181_pt1 | contig 104759 bp, 107 predicted proteins | sample 23_EM_MG_FD_194515 | JGI IMG/M metagenome (GOLD analysis project Ga0307517, IMG submission 194515) | Populus trichocarpa ectomycorrhiza microbial communities from riparian zone in the Pacific Northwest, United States - 23_EM | ecosystem: Host-associated > Plants > Roots > Unclassified... | reverse complement strand
CACCCGAGCCCCCCCCACAAGGGTCAGTGATTTCATGAGTTATGATGTGACAGAGACGTCCTTTATACCGCTGCGTAGCTGGCGTCCAGCCCAACAATCCCCCGCAATCAGATCCAGGATCGGAGCCTTGGTTGTGGAGGAATCTGTCATCGAGTTCTGGGATCGCCAGCACTTCATTCAGCCCTGTAACTTCATGAATAAAGATCGCGGAGGGATGGACCTTATATCATTGTGAAGCTAGCATCGAGCCCAACAATCTCCCGCAATCAGAACCCGAATCGGCCCAGCGGTCGTGGAGGAATCTGACATCAAGCTCTGGGAGCGCCAGGATACCTATAAAGCCAACCCCCACAAGGGCCAGCGATTTCATGAGTTTTGATGCGACAGAGACGTCCTTTATACCGCTGCGTAGCCGGCGTCGAGCCCAACAATCTCCCGCAATCAGATCCAGGATCGGCCGAGCGGTTGTGGAGGAATCTGACATCGAGCTCTGGGAGCGCCAGGGTACCTATAAAGACAACCCCCACAAGGGTCAGCGATTTCATGAGTCTTGATGCGACAGACACGTCCTTTATACCGCTGCGTAGCTGGCGTCGAGCCCAACAGTCTCCTGCAATCTGGTCCAGGATCGGCCCAGTGGTTGTGGAGGAATCTGACATCGAGCTCTGGGAGCGCCAGGGTACCTATAAAGACAACCCCCACAAGGGTCAACGATATCATGGGTTTTGATGCGACAGAGACGTCCTTTATACCGCTGCGTAGCTGGCGTCGAGCCCAACAATCCCCCGCAATCAGATCCAGGATCGGCCCAGCGGCTGTGGAGGAATCTGCCATCGAGTTCTGGGATCGCCAGGGTACATGTAAAGACAACCCCCACAAGGGTCCGCGATTTAATGGGTTCTGATGCGACAGGGACGTACCTTATACCATTGCGGAGCTGGCATCAAGCCCAACAACCTCCCGCAATCAGATTCGGGATCGGAAAGGTGGTCATGGAGGAATCTGCTATCGAGTTCTGGGATCGCCAGGGTACCTATAAAGACAACCCACACAAGGGTCAGCGATTTCATGAGTCTTGATGCGACAGAGACGTCCTTTATACAGCTGCGTAGCTGGCGTCGAGCCCAACAATCTCCTGCAATCAGATCCAGGATCGGAGAAGCGGTTGTGGAGGAATCTGCCATCGAGTTCAGGGATCGCCAGCATCCCACCCCATTCAACCCTGTAACTTCATGAATAATAGCCCTCTGGGGATGAATCTTATACCGCTGGATAGCTGGCATCGAGCCCAGGAATGTCCATGTATCGGATTCAGGATCGATTGTGTGGCTGTGGTGGAGTGTTGCAGCTGTGGCCCCGGAGAGTGGATGTTGACACGGAGTGTTGTGATGACAAGAATGTGTCGCGTCACGTCCGGTTTGAGGATAAGTGCCGAGAAACCACCAGGCCCTAGAGAGTGTTATGGCTATCACTCGCTTTCAGACTGGAGTCAGCTGGCATTTTCGCTCATTCAAAGATCATGTTCTGAAAATAGAACTCTGAGTGCCAGTGTGACTCTGCCCCGGGGTCTTTAGCGTAAATTTAAGATTAAGGGTACGATGGCTTTCTCACCTGGCGCTAGCACTAACTATATTTTCTGTGCCAAGAAATACCCCTGCCTCACCCTAGGGCTGGGCCTCAGACTCGGAGAACTTGAAGGCTGGGAGCGTGCTCAGGGGTAGTGGTAAATCCTGATGTGCGATGGTGTTGAGGTTGAAGTCTGGATGCATGGGACGCAGGGTTGCTTAGTTGCATGTGTCCGGACGGAACCCGGGACTGAGAAGGGTGTCCAGATGCACCTGACGCAACCAGATGTGGCGCCTGACTACAGGACGCACAGGACGCACAGGACGCAGAGTCCACACTACGAGAGTCAGGACGCAACACCACCGCATCTGACGCAGGGTGGCTTTTTGCTGATGTACACCAAGCGTTCGACATGACAGATCTCAGTGAACTAAGCACATTCCTCGGCCTAGAGATTCAACGAAACCGGTCAAACCGCACCTTGTTTCTCTCGCAGAAAACATACATTAAGAAGATCATAGACAACATTGGAATGTAGGACTGCAATCCTACTACAACACCGGCAGATCCACAAATTAGACTGGAAAAGAGTAGCTCGACATTTGAAGCAACTGCAGCAGACAGACTCCGATATCAATCCGCCGTTGGCTCACGAATGTACGCAATGCTCGGTAGCCCTCCTGATATTTCCTACGCAGTCGCAAAGGACAGCCAATTCGGTGTTAACCCAAATTCAACCCACTGGACGGCTGTCAAAAGGATCTTCCGGTACTTGGCAGGAACTACCAACCGGGGACTATACTATGGTTTGGAGGGAATAGGAATAGGATTTACCCACGCGGACTGGGGTTCAGGAAATGACCGGAAGTCCATTGGAGGATTTACCTTCCTTTTAAATGGTGCTGCGATTAGTTGGCATAGTAAGAAACAGTCAACGGTGGCACTATCGTCAACCGAAGCAGAGTATATGGCCTTAACCCAGGCTGCTAAGGAAGCTATCTGGCTCCAGCGGCTTTTATTTGACCTTGGAGCTAGGAAGCATGCCGGGGAAGTCAGCAATATCAACATCGATAATCAAGGGGCACTGGCCCTTGAAAAAAACCCCGAGTTCCATGCCCGGACTAAACACATCGACATTTAGTATCATTTTATTCGCGAACATGTTGACTCCGGGAAGATTACCTTAGGCTACTGCTCAACAAACGAGATGATGGCAGACATTTTTACAAAAGCCCTGCCTCAGCCAGCTTTCACGTAGCACAACCTGGGATTAGGTTTGACAGACCAGTCAGTCCCGCTATTGAACAACACAGAGCCCCACCAGGGAAATCCGGATATGGGAGCACCGGCGAGGGGAGGTCTTGTTGATCACCGGAGCTCTCCATATTACGCCACCAACAACCCCACTACATAGAAACTCTCAGAAACCAGCTCGGAGGATTCCCTGTGGCCGGATCCACTGTGAACGATGCGAGAAGCGGGGTACGAGAGTAAAAGAGGGGAAAGAGGGGAAAGCGGGGAAACTGGTGAAGGTGGGGAATGAGGGGAAAGCGGGGCAAAGACAATTGTGTGATTGAGTAGAGGAATGGCGTGATTATTTTCCAAGGATATGCGGAGGTGTTAGCAGAGATTCATGTATTTAAAGGATCCCCGCCAGCGACAACCTTAGGTGAAATACCTCATCGAATAACAAGTTTATCTTTGCTATACTATCGTTCTATTTCTTCGTCCTCTTTATATTGACAACAGGTTACTTCTCCTCTTATAACTTTTTACAAATTTGACGGTGGTTTTAAGAAAATTGCCAAAGAAATTCAGGATGCGCTTGAGAAGCACAAAAAAGTCATCGGTGGTCGGTGGCCACAACTGCATGAGATTGTGAAGCTGTTGAGGAGCCTCCAGTCTATGCCGCTCACGTTTTTCTGTCTGGGCGCCCTAGATGAATGTGCTGCCCTAAATTGAGCAAAGATCCTCCTTGCACTCAAGGAAATCATCAGAATGTCGCCAGCCACTGGAGTGTTCTTAACTAGGAGACCACATGCCGAGGGTGAAGTTGGAAGGCATCTCGCTGCGGGAGTCACATTTGTGTCGGTAGACCCCCGGAGGGCTGATATTGTCCTGTACATCCCGGCGAAACTGGCGGAAGTCACAACCTCGGACGAGATGGATAGGGATTGGAGGCGAAAATTTTGAGGACGATTCCGGAAACTGTCGCAGAGATGCGAGCACGATCAGCTAAATGGCTACCTTAGCTATCTACTAACTGTTGGAAAAGCTGCTCGGCATGTTGGTTTCTTTTGTTTCATCAAAGAACGGAGATTAAGAAAGATGTTTTTCATTGACGGATGGATAGGACAAGTGGAAAGCATGAAGGCTACGGGAATGAAGGAAGTTTTCTTTTGTCATACACTTCTCTTGTTCAGGGATAACAGAGTGTTTATTTCATTTGTTTTTTTTTGAAGGATAGACAAGGCGATAAGGAGGCATTTGCGGAACGAAGTGGAAATGTGTGGTGATGGTTGGAAGACTGAGAATGGTGTTTTGCTTTTCATATATACTTCTGTCATTACCGTCAGTTTAGCAAGTAACTCATCGACGAATATACCTCAAGTTGCTCGCTATCATTATCCTCTCTCCCACTGTTGCTCTTTTGGTGCCGTATTTGCGCTTATTTTGTTTACTAACAGACACCTAGATTTATGTCAGCCTCTCTAAATCTCAATGCCATCTTGGATCGGGTCACAGCGCAGGGTGATCGGAAGTCTGGGCTTGGGATGACTGCTTTGATGTGGATATGTCATTCCAAATGGCCGCTATGAGCTGAGGAGCTACACCAGACCTTGGCCGTAGAAATAGGGTCAGCAGAGTACAATGTTAACACTTCTTAATAAAGACTGTACTAAGCTGCTGTCAAGGACTCGTTATGGTTGATAAGGCGGGATTGACCATTCGACTGATCCACTACCCCCTCCAAGAGTATCTCACCAGCCATAGCAACCTTTTCCAGAGCTCTCACTCGACAATTACGGAGATCTATTTGACACATCTGAATTCGCGTAAAATAACGGCTCTCTAGGGCTTCTGCGATCAAGGAGACTCAACGCCCAGCATTCCCGGAATATTCATCTTCGTTTGGGGAACCCACATTAAAAAAGAACTCTCGAATGGTGGGAAAACGCTTGCCCACGAAAACTTTAGCCGCTACAGATGCCATTTCTCAACCGGTCTACTCTTGGAACACACAATCAGCCCGGGTGATCCCTGCTCGGATGATCTCCGCTTTATTGGGAACTTTTACAAGTTCACCGGACCACACTAATACGCGTCAATATTTGGGCTTGCTGAGATTGCCGAGGCTATGGCAAAGATGGATGGTGTTCATATAAAGGGCATGGATGAAACTGGCGATAGGCGGCTCATATGAGCTGCCAAGAATGGCCATGAGGCGGTGGTGAAGCTGCTATTGGGACGGAAAGACGTCAACCCCGATAGGCCGGACAATGACGGCCTAACACCAGTCTTGTGGGCTGCAGAGGATGGACATTAGGGCGCTGCGGAGCTGCTACCCGGAGAGAAAGACGCCAACTCCCATAGTCCAGACAATTGCAGCCAAACGCCAATCCTGTGGGCTACCAGGAATGGACATGAGGCCGTGGTTGAGCTGTTACTTGGACAGAAAGACGTCAACTCAGACAGGCCAAACAAACGGTGTCAAACACCAATCTCCCGGGATATCCGTAATGGATATAGGGCAGTTGCGAACCTGATAAGGGGACAGAAAGACATCAACGTCGATAGGGATAACACAGGAGGCCTACCGTACTCTCGTATCTTATTAAAAAGTCTGGCTATGGTGTCATAAAGTTTATAGCAGATTTCCAAACCTTGCCGCCCTCCGCTAACCAATCGTGAAGATATAATATAATACTTCTCCCCGATGGACCCCACTCCCCCCCCCCCCCAGACCCCCCTCGTGGCACCAATGATATCTCTCTTCCTGCGACCCCACCACCTACCTTGGGTCTTATTCAACTCCCCGGCATCCGCTACCCCCTCGTCGATTTCGTCCCTCTTTCCCCGTCTTTTGTCTTGATAGCCGTGCTGCTGCCATCTTTCAGGTGCGATTCTCCACACTAGGCCGCGAATCAATTTACATGTCTCTTGCGGAAGCCCCCCCGCTAGCTACAGGGGTCGTTCAACAATAGCCCTTGATCCCCTCTTCCCATCTTCAAACTCGGTATAATATAAGTCGAAGTGGAGTATTATACCCTACGATTCCAGTTGCGACATGAAGTTTAGGCCCACCTTTTTAATATCAATTGCAGTCACTGATTTCGGTTCACACTAGATTTTTTCTTTTGCGTATTTTGCCTCGGTATTGTAGTGATGCCTTCGGAATATCAGAGCTGCACAATACGTTGTTCTCATTCTTAATACTGTTTAGGGAAGGGTTAGGGTTTGCTTGATTGATTATGTCCGAACCACGGGAGTGGTAATCATGTTAGAGAGGACGGGAAATGCTGTGGAAATTTAATAGTTCCTAGGTCCCCTTTGGATGTAACCACTTACTCCCAATAAGAATGTTTCCATAGATAGGGTAAATGGGGGTATTGGATGCTCTTTCATTATAATTTTGGCAACTAGGGTAGAGATCACAAGTTGGGGAATTTATCCCAACGACGGCTGAATTCCTAACTACAGACTTCTTGTCCTACTATAAGTATACTATCTCTAAATTAATTTGTATCGAGCGTGCATCTCTATCTATAGGAGAAATGAGAAGGGGAAGAAAATGAGCAAGTAGAAAGATCAAAGTTAATCAACACCCCGCCCCAGATGACCATCATAGCATAGATATCTATCTCTAAGCTAGTTGACTATTACCGCGACTGCTTCTTTAACTTTCTTCATGAGGGCATCTTATCATCCCGCCACACACCTCCCTGCCGCAGGCGTTTGGGGGTCGGAATTATGTTTTATCATCCTTGGCTATTTGTCTTGCATGGCATCGACCCCCCCCCTGGTTTTTCCACCCTGCACCTCAATATACTAAAAGTGTTCGCAAGCGGCCAGCCCGGTCAGGCTTGAGGTCCAGGGAGGCCGACCTGGGTTTTTTTCGGGGGTGGCCGGCTTTAAGGGCCTACCAGACCAGGCCTGGCCGGACTGCAGATATCTGCAGGCTTTCGAGTGATAAGAGGTGATTATGATGAGATCTCGGGATTTTTGATTTGAGTAACATGGGGAGGTCAACGAACACGAGAGCTGACCGAACAGGCTGGGCAGAGTCGCCGCTAGGATTACCATTTACTGTTAGAGGTCTTTGATGCTGCTTGTCATGCGCAGCCTATGTCAGCCTATCTCTGTCTCATTCAGACAAAGCCTTCCGATATGTGCTTGGGATCGATCTAGCGTCGGAAGGAATGCGGAGGCTATGGAAAGCGTAACACCTTTGTAATGTTTCTCTTTCTTTTGTTGGCACAGAAGTCTGCGGGAGAGAAGGGGGGACATCCGTGGAAGAGAACAGACATGTGTCTCGATCTCTGGAAGAAAAGGGGGATAACTTGTTGTTTATCTATGCTCGTGTCTCTACCATTAGCAGGTTTAGTTAGTTAGGCATTATGAGTCGTGAGCGTGAGAGCAAGTGGGCAAGTGGCGGAATGAGAAGAAATTCCCCCTCTGAGCTGTGCAATCGTGATCGAACTCGTGAGTACTGCTTTACCCTTCGCGTTTCGTTTCGTTTCGTTTCGCACGCGTCGTTCCATCGGATACCTACTAAGTCACATTTAGTCCTTGCAAATCGAGTGATGGTGTGGCTCAAGCAAGAATATCAAGCGGGTGTCTTCAGATATCTGCCGGCATCTTCAGATATCTTCGGGTATCTTCAGATATCTGCAGCTATCAGCCACCCATCAAAAAAAATATTGACCAGCCATATGGAATATACCGAAAGCCTACCGGTGCCGCCAGACACCCATGAAGCCTACAGGCTTCCACAGAGCCTGGCCTACAAACCCCGAGTCAGTCTCACTTTGGCCTGGCCTGGCCGGACAGTAAGCCCGCCGGCTACCTGCGAACGCTGTACCGTAAAAACTCAGTAAAACTATCGGCAATCGCTGTACTAAACCGCAATGGGCTTAACAAACCAGGTTAGAAAAATTGCGAGTACCAGTTAATGAGATCCAGCGGGCTCAACTTAAATAGACTATACCCTGGGAAAATTCTATTCCCTCTTTGAGTGTTTCATCTTAGATTCCGGGGGCTATGGGCCCGACCGCAGATGGTGGATTTACTGAGCTTTTACGGTATACTAAGGCACGGTGATGTGATTTATTATATTAGGAGTTACCTCTGTCGCATCTGGTGCTATTAGCCATACGGTAACGGGCATAGCTTATTGGGCTTTGGGATGATGAGATATCATGATTGTTAATCATTGGTTGTGATGGCAGAGGATCATGATGTGTCAACATAGGATTTTCATTTTGGAGTTCGTTAAGTTCCCTCGAACATTCGCAGATAATGGGAAGATATATATCTCCCCGCCTGTTTTCAGCAAAAGGAGAGGAGTGTTGTCTATCCACTTTCTTTTCACTTTTTGCTGCGCCCAAAGCCCGTTGTGGTTGCACTTTCACCCCTATTATTTAGCGCCCCCGCTGACCTCCAGTAGAAGGGCGGGGGAGAAAGGATATTACCATAATTCCGATACATGCGTGCGAGTTCATCGTATCCTGGGCCTCCTCGTTGCTTAAAAAAAGGAAGAAAGAACACCTCCGATTGGTTTAAGACATAGCCTCCTCAACACCAACTCACACTACCAGATATTCTTTCTCTCTCCCTTGCCCCTAGATGTTGAGGCTTTGATTCATAGAACATGACACTTGACAAGCAAACATCTGAGATTTGGTAGCCGAGTGACATCCGATGACAGAGCTGAAAGACGCACCATGAGGGGACGAGCACGATTAAAGTACATAGGGTGTGCGAGAATACAAGCGTGCGGGGGAGGAGAAAATACTAGGCGTATAGCGGGTGCGGTGGTATCATTAAACCTAGAGCGCTACTGTGCTACACACGGAATCAGGTCTAAAAGACTGCCGGCTTATTAACGGAAGGTTTTAGACCGCCGGGAGGGATTATATCCATCAATTGTAGACTGTTATAGCGAGGCTACTCCCACGATTGAATGATCTAGGAATATCAAGGCTCTTAGGGGGTGGTTAAAGGCGTGGCTGTGGGGTTAGCTGAGCGGGGTCGAGAAGGATGAGGGGCCGTGAACCTAGAGCTAGAAAGCCCAATCCGAGAGCCACGTAAACCCCCTCCCAATCTTTGCAATCTGAAGGAAGGCAACTTGATGTTACTGAAGCACCCCAATCCCAGGTTGATGATGATTTTGCTGTTCAAAGAATTCAGAGCCCCTGCCAAGGCTGCCGGTAGCGCTACCCCGTCAGAGCCACCTCAGAGGAGTTTTCGCTCTCACGATGAAGCGTGCGCGCTTATTAAGTTACGAGGGAGCCGAAGAGTGGCTGTTCCCACCCACCTACCCTGCCCTAGCCACAGGCCTCATATTGGTTTCACAAAATCCTGGAGGCATGATTGGATCAAGTGTTCATCGCTTGGCTGGGCAATGGTGACAGACCCCGCTTCCTCCAATTTTTTTCGAATTCTATCACCCAACACTACCGTACCTCATCAACATATCTTCTACATCCTAAAGAACGAAGACGGTAAAATGTCCCAAGATCAGGGCCCCGTTACCGGTAATATGAATTCTTTTAATACCACCGGCTCCCAAAACCACAACATTAACTCCCTTAACAACAACAACCAATGCTTTAACACAAATACCAACATTACGGTCACCGATGACAGGGCTGAGATCCTGACTTGGTTGTCGCCTCTCGAGCCTCGCTTACGGCATTCCGATCTTGAATCACGCCGGGTGAGAAACGTGGGCGACTGGCTTCTGCAGACAGAAGAATTCCGCAAATGGAAAGGCCGTGGTGGCCAAGGTGGGTCGCAAAACGCGACCATATTTTGCTTGGGCAATCCGGGAGTCGGCAAGACTTACATCAGGTAAGAGGGGCGAAATCGGAGCAGGAGTGTGCAACGCGGGAGATTTTCTCTGACAAGTTACAATTCTAGTTCACTTGTAGTAGATACCTTATGCGATGAGGCCGGCGAGGCTGGAGACGATATTTTCGTGGCGTGTTTCTATTTCGACTTCGCGGCCCAAAAAGAACAGTCTGCGGGAAACATGTTGGGTTCTCTGCTGAAGCAGGTTGTCGGTGGTTTCAAGCAAATCCCCAGAGAAATAACGGATGCGTTTGAGAAGCACAAAAGAGTCATCGGTGGCCGGACATTGCAACTCCCAGAGATTGTGAGGCTGTTGGGGAGCCTTTCCTCTATGCGCCCCACGTTTTTCTGTCTGGACGCTCTCGACGAATGTGCTGCGCTACATCGATCCAAGATCCTTCTCTCACTCAAGGAAATCATCCAAATATCCCCCCCCGCTCGAGTGTTCTTAACTGGGAGGCCACATGTCGAGGGCGAAGTGGGAAAGCTTCTTCCCCTGGGAGTCACACTTGTGTCGATAGCCCCCCGAAAGGGCGATATTGTCTGGTACATCCACGCGAAACTTGCGGAAGACACAACCTCGGACGAGATGGATGAGGGATTGGAGGCCGAAATTGTAAAGAAGATTCCGGAAACTGTCGCAGAGATGTAAGTATAATCGCCCAGATGGGAAATCCTACCCAAGCTATCCGCTAACACATATATATCTAGATTTCTGTTAGTCTCCTTGAATCTCGATGCCATCTTACAGGAGACTACCATCCGTCGTCGGCGAGAAAGGCTTCAAGTAATGACGGATGGGTTGGGTCTACAAGATGCCTACGGTGCTACCTTGGATCGGGTCAGGGCGCAGGGCGATCAGAAGTCTGGACTCGGGATGAGTGCTTTGATGTGGATATGTCATTCGGAACGACCGCTGCGAGCAGAGGAGCTATGCCAGGCCTTGGCCGTGGAAATTGGATCGGCAGATTACAATTCTAACAATGCTCCCTCAATACGGACAGTGTTATGCTGCTGCCAAGGACTTGCTATGGTGGATAAGGAAGAATCCACTGTTCGGTTGATCCACCACACGCTCCATGAGTATTTAGCCAGCCATAGTGGCCTTTTCAAGAGCCCCCACGCCACCATTGCGGAGACCTGCTTAACATACCTAAATTCACGGCAGGTGATGGACCTCTCGGGCCTCCCCGTTCAGAACACTCAGCACCCGCCCTTCCTAGAATATTCATCTTTATACTGGGGAGCCCATATGAAAAGGGAACTCTCAAATTGTGGGAAAACGCTTGCACTGAAACTCTTTAGCCGCTACAATAGCCATATATCGATTTGGCTACTCTGGAAACACCTCTTCCCCTATTATTTAGTCCCCTCGGTTGTTGACTATTGCAAGTTCACCGGACTACATTGTGCGTCCATATTTGGGCTTGTTGAGGTTGCGAGGGCTTTGGCAATGACGGATGGCGTCGACATAAACGGCATAGATGAAACTAGTGCTACTCCGCTCTCATGGGCCGCCAGGAAGGGACAGGAAGCAGTGGTGAAGCTGTTACTAGAACGGAAAGACGTCAACCCCGATAGGCCGGACAATGACGACCAAACACCAATCTCGTGGGCCGCCAGGAATGGATGTGAGGCAGTGGTGAAGCTGTTACTAGAACGGAAAGACGTCAACCCCGATAGGCCGAACAATGACGGCCGAACACCAATCTCGTGGGCTGCCAATAATGGACATGAGGCAGTGGTGAAGCTGTTACTAGAACGGAAAGACGTCAACCCCGATCGGCTAGACAAGTACGGCCGAACACCAGTCTCGCGGGCTGCCGAGAATGGACATGAGGTAGTGGTGAAGCTGTTACTAGAAAGGAAAGACGTTAACCCCGATAGACCAGACAATGACGGTCGAACACCAATCTCGTGGGCTGCCAGGAATGGACATGAGGCAGTGGTGAAGCTGTTACTAGAACGGAAAGACGTCAACCCGGATAGGCCAGATAATGGCGGCCAAACACCAATCTCGTGGGCTGCCGAGAATGGACATGAGGCAGTGGTGAAGCTGTTACTAGAACGGAAAGACGTCAACTCCGATAGGCTAGACAAGTACAACCAAACACCAATCTCGTGGGCCGCCAGGAATGGATGTGAGGCAGTGGTGAAGCTGTTACTAGAACGGAAAGACGTCAACTCCGATAGGCTAGACAAGTACGACCGAACACCAATCTCGTGGGCTGCCAGGAATGGACATGAGGCAGTGGTGAAGCTGTTACTAGAACGGAAAGACGTCAACCCCGATAGGCCGGACAATGACGACCAAACACCAATCTCGTGGGCCGCCAGGAATGGATGTGAGGCAGTGGTGAAGCTGTTACTAGAACGGAAAGACGTCAACTCCGATAGGCTAGACAAGTACAACCAAACACCAATCTCGTGGGCTGCCAGGAATGGACATGAGGCAGTGGTGAAGCTGTTACTAGAACGGAAAGACGTCAACCCCGATAGGCCGGACAATGGCGGCCAAACACCAATCTCGTGGGCTGCCGAGAATGGACATGAGGCAGTGGTGAAGCTGTTACTAGAACGGAAAGACGTCAACTCCGATAGGCTAGACAAGTACAACCAAACACCAATCTCTTGGGCTGTCATAAATGGACATGAGGCAGCGGTGAAGCTGTTACTAGAACGGAAAGACGTCAACCCCGATAGGCTAGACAAGTACGACCGAACACCAATCTCGTGGGCCGCCAGGAATGGACATGAGGCAGTGGTGAAGCTGTTACTAGAACGGAAAGACGTCAACCCCGATAGGCCGGACATTGACGGCCGAACACCCATCACGTGGGCTGCCGAGAATGGACATGAGGCAGTGGTGAAGCTGTTACTAGAACGGAAAGACGTCAACTCCGATAGGCCGGACAATGACGACCAAACACCAATCTCGTGGGCCGCCAGGAATGGATGTGAGGCAGTGGTGAAGCTGTTACTAGAACGGAAAGACGTCAACTCCGATAGGCTAGACAAGTACGACCGAACACCAATCTCGTGGGCTGCCAGGAATGGACATGAGGCAGTGGTGAAGCTGTTACTAGAACGGAAAGACGTCAACCCGGATAGGCCAGACAATGACGGCCGAACACCAATCTCGTGGGGTGCCGGATATGAGGCAGTGGTGAAGCTGCTACAGGGACAGAAAGGCAGCGACCCCGATAAGTTTGACCTATGAGGCCTACCCCGCTCTCATATCCTACCAAAAGTGTGGTCAGAGTGTAACAAAATCGATCGCAGATTTCCAAACCCCCTCCCTCCCCACCTCTAGCCAATCGTGAACATATAATATAATATTACCCTTCTCCCCTCCCCCGGGCCCCAACTCCCTAGCCTTCCTGGTAGTTCCAATGACATCTCTCTTCCTCTAGCTCTACCACCTTCTTTGCATCTTCTCCAACTGCCCGGCATCCGCTACCATCTCGTTGATTTCGCCCCTCCCTTCCCCCTTTTCTGCCCTATAGCCATGTGACTGCCGTCTTTCCGGGGTGGTTTTTCGTACTCCGTCCCTCAGAATCTATTCACATATCTCTTCCTTTTCTATTTACCCGGGAGTGGAATAATGGCCCTTGATTCCCTCCTTCTATTTCCAAGCCCGATATTCCGTAAGTCTAAGTGGAGCAGTGTATCCAACTGTTGTGGTTTCGGCATTAAATTTCGGCATGCTTTCTTCTAACATCTAATTCCGCCTCGGTTTTCGGTTTACAAATAGGTTTTGCCCTCCCTGTATTTTATCTTTGTTCTTTATACTTTTTTGTTTCCTTTCCCCTCCCCTTTTCTGCCCTGAATCTAGATGTACATTGAATATTAAGTTATTTAGAGATTGTGTCGGGCAAGTCTATAACCAGGAATTTCACAATCCTCGCGATACCCTTTCAACCTGTGATGTCTAACCCGGTTGCCGAAATTATAATGAACGAGCATCCAGAACCCCCATCAACTGCATACGCGGTGGGTGGAAGTACAGCATGGTATGTGGTTATACCCGGAGGGTATCAACGAAACTATTGAATTTCCACTAGTCCATTCCCCACCCTTGGTGCCATGACCACGGCTCTCGCAGTAGGAGAGTAGAATCAATGAAACGAACCCTCACCCTTTGCCAACGAATAGTAACAAAGAGTGCAATGTATGGCGCGCGCAGCTATTTTGAAGGCCACAGTGCAATATCTGTAGATAATCAATATCTCCCACGAGATGCCCATCGCAGCGTAGATATTTATCCTTAAGTTGGTCGACCATTACGGCACGAGCAGGATTTAACTCTCTCCATCAGAGCATCTTATCACCATACTACACACCTTCTAGCGGTAAGAGTTTCGCTTCCGGAATTATATTCTATTACTCTCGGTTATTAGGACTAGAGTAGTAGGGTTTCCCTCCTCTTTACTTCATTACACTAAGGCACGGTGCTGTGCTTCACCAAATACTCCCGGTAGTTCCATATTTTATCAATCGAAATACTGTAGTACGCCACTCCTCTAAGCTTCCAGCATAGGGCATGAGGGAACTATCAAGCCACTAGTGGAACGGAAAGATATGAGGACCGATAGGACGGGACGAAAAACTTCCAAATACCCTGCTGACAGCTGAATGAGAGACCGAGAGAGTGGTCGGGCTACTTTTTGACAGAAAGATATCGACCCCGACGTGCGCGGAAAAGCCAGCCAGATGCCACTCTAGCTAGGTTCGCTAAAGGGGTGTGAGGGAGTAGTTGAGCTACTTGTACTGTTGGGACCGAAAGACCTTGCCCTTTGCACGCCAGGTAACTAGCCAAACGCTGCGATTGTGAGCCGCCAAGGAGGGGGGTATGAGAGATGGCGAAGATACCGTTAGAACGGGAAGACATCAATCCCAATATGCCGGGCCATTGTAGTCAAACACCGCTCCCATGGGCTACTGCGAGAAGACTTGGTTGTGTGGCGAAGCAACTTTATTAGATACAATAAATAGATGCTGTGCATAAAGCGAGTAAGCAAGGAGGCAAAAACGCAATCACAGCACACATCTATCCATTCATACAAAAAGCCGGATGGATCTGTGAGTGACCCAATCAAGGAAACTCGGATACAGCGTCTCCTTGACTGACCCCCCCTCTACGCAGATACAACTACCCATTCATTGCAGACCCTCCTCCCCATAATGTGCATCCCTAAGAAACATAGAACTACGTACTACACTCCCAATTTCCGGGCAAGTCCCCACCCCTTCGCTCCCGATAGTGAAGTCGCATTTCTACAAAACAATATCTAGCCACAAGCGAAACGACGGCTCCCTCCATACTCCTAATTTAAGTACTGTGCAGCATGTCGTGGGAAGACAACGGGGAGAAAAAATGCAACGAAAGGAGGTGCCTCCTATGCTTCTGTGATATCTTTGCTGCCGTATGCGAAAGGTCTCATAAGCAGGTAGTTTACCTACTCCACTCAGCCGTCGCAAGAATCACCACCTCTACAGAACCACTACGGTAAGTTCTATCGATCCAGATACCAGAAAGGCTCTCCTAATTCTGCCCTATCCTTTCTCCCATCCATCTTTTCCCCTCCGTTTTTCCTTCCCCCTTCTAAGGCGATTTTGATATCATAGATTTAGATCGGGTCGTTGTAGTTTTCCATGAGCTCCTCCGAGTAGACTTCCTCTCGCGCGACTTCGGATTTTCCAGCAATTTTGGCGGAGGAGCGCTGGAGGCCTATGATGATGCCTTCGGATATCACTCTGGCACAACTGGTAACTAACCTTAAGTCGATATAGATCCAGGAATTTGGGATGTTACTTGGTGGTGTAAAGTTTCCACTGTTACCGGTGCTGACACTGGGGTTACGACTCGGACCCGTCGACAGATTTATACATCGCGATAGCTAAAAATTTAGTTTACACTAAGTCTTTGACGGAATATACATTGTCTGCACTAAATACAAACCCATGAAAAGTATACACAGTCCCAAAAACATCGCTCTCCCTCCAGAAAATCACTCCGTTTCGCCCCTTATTATTACAAGCAGAATAGACGTTTTATGGCCCCCTCAGCACATACAAACCTCTTCAAAACTCCTCCGTCCCCAGCACCTTACCCCCACCATCCCACCCTTCCGGTTCTAAACCCTCCCAATTCTCACCACCTGGCCGCGCCCATTGCCCGTCGCCGCCGTACCGTTTTCCATACCCAGGAAGGTTTGCAGCGGCATCCTCCGTGGGCTCAAGCATTATCTGGTCATCGCCGATAAACATCCACCATAGAGGCCCACATGTCTCCCGCCAGCCAGCCCAGGGTAGTTCTCCAGAAGGGAGCGGGTAGAGACTGACCAAGAGTGCCAAGAAAGGCGCCATGAACGGCGCTGAAGGTGGAATCGGTGAGGTGTTTAGACGTAGGGGAAGTCGGAGGTAGCTGTTTCCGCGGATTCTGGAAATAACGGCGGTTCTGCTGGTGGTCTCTGCGATTGGGGGTAGGTCTGGGAAGATGTTTGGCCTCGAAACTTATCAGCCGCTTAGATGCTGCAGAAGGGGGGAGGGTAAGAGGGAAGATAAAAGTACCGGATTTCCCAAGGGATAGCCATTCCAGGAAATGTCTCGAGGGTTATTATCCACCTTAGTCCGGGCTGGCGGCGAGCAACGGGCGTAGTTGAGACACCAGTTGCAGTATCTATCACTCGCGCCCCCTCCTCCTCACCCTCCTCCTGTTCCTCTCTCGAATCTGCAAAACGGCTGGATTTAGCATCCAACACGCCCCCAACAAGCCTCAGCACACCCCATCTTCTATCCATGTCTATTCTATGTACCTTTTTACAAGCGGAACCTTTGGACAAATATATTCGAAGGGTACAAGAAATACAAGTACTCCAGTCTGACCCTGCCCCTCCATCAGGTGCAGCTACTATCAGACAATCCATGAGCCTCAAAAACAGCCACCCTTCGCTGTAATTTTCTTCAGCCCAGTTAATACCCAAAGTGGTATTTGAAGCGCTCGTCTGTCCGAGCCAGTACCCGGGGTATTACAAGAGGTCTGAGCACAGTCATGCAGGTTTCCGAAATTTGCTGTTGTGACTCCAGCGCTTACAGGGATTGCAGCATCCTATTGGTTGGATGCTAGTTCGCGTGTATGGCGTGTATGGTTCAGGGATTATTGGATGAGTTGGCCAAGAGAGTACGGTACGATAGGCAACAACGTGCAGAGCCTCAAAAAGTATCAGAACTCATGATTGCTGAGAAATTAGCGGAGCGATTGCACTCCCATGGCGCTGGCGATTGGGTAGGCACAAACTACTCTCAAAAAAGCACTGAGACTTGAAACCTCAAACCAACTCCTTTAATCCAGTGTGAGCTCGGGGTGGACCACCGTCTGGGAATGCGCTGTCCATTTAACCCCTCACTCTAGATTTCGGGTAAGCGCCAACCAAGCTATAATCACCAACTAGTCACATGCTGGTATTTTCAATCAGAGGGTGTATGATTGAGACCTTAGTGGTGGAGCAAGTCTACGAGGGAGCCCATGAACTCGCGGTTGCGGGCCGTGTGCGGCTATCTCGCCTAATGTACTTCCCACCTGCTTTTTCACCCGCAGTCCGTAAGGGGCGCAAAATCATATGATTGACGATAATTACTCAAGTTTGGTCATCTGCAAAGATAAACTCCCGTTCTGCTGTACGATTAGCCTCCCGACAGCCGCACCAACCCCCTGGGAGACGTTATCAGCCTTGAAGCCCGAGGGACCTTGCTCAGGGGATTGGTCGAATGGTTGCTAAGCCACGGGAGGAGCGGAAGCACTGCGCCTAAAGAAGATCAGGGCGCGTTCGATCGTCTTTGGTTTCTGCCGCCGATGGAACGTTCTCGGTTTGTCATGATCCGGCACTTCCAACGCCCTAAAAGCACATCCGGCAACAAGAAAGCTAATCCAAAAAAAAGTTACTTAAGAGAAAATCGTAAAGGGATAGAAAGGTCTACTGGTAAAAGGAAAATATTGACACCTCACTTTGGACATCTATTTTCCCTATTTTTTTACCCCAACCGCCGATAGCGGGAGTTGTTCCGGAGCCAATGTCTCTGGAATATTTGGTCGGGTAAGGGTGCTTGCGTTTTGTGACTTCGTAAAAAAACAAACGTAAAAAAAGCTTTTCCCTATTTTCTTTTTTTTCTATTCTTCCTTTTCTTCCTTCTCTTTCGGGCAGCTCCGGTCATGATTCTACTGTGACACTTTAATCGTCCGTTTTATTTATTGGCCAGACCCGACGCTTTGCACCAAAATGGAGTTTCCACTCAAAACTCTCGTAACCAGGTAATGAAGGAGGAGGCCCCGCGTTGGAATCAGGCGCGTTCCAGGGATCCAAGGGACCACCTTGTGCAAAAATACTTGCGGGTTTGACTTCCCGATTAAACGATACCCCCGCGATGGCAGATGACTGTTGCGTCGCCTCGGTGTGAGAGCTGGATTCTATCCACGTCCTTCTGCGCATGAATTTCCGCCCTCCATTAGAGGCGCCTGATAGGGCAAAAAAATAAGGGAGAACCCCCCATCACTTATGGGATAAAAGAGGGATCCCGGTGTAAGGTGATGGCGACAAAAAAAGAGAAGTCCGGGGGGCAGGAGATTAGAAAGCAGGGAAGGGGGTAGAAAGAGAGTAGGCAAGTAATGGCGGGTTATCTAGGTAGTCTTTTGATACAAACAAACCTGGTAGGGAACCAGACGGGGATATTCAAAGCTGGGTGCGCTTATTGGTTATTGCCTGCAAACGTCTCCTGTGCTACCACAGTGAGAGCTATGGAAGGAAGCTTTTCAAAGCCACAAAGAAAGCGCCTCAAACTCCTGATACCGGTACCCGTATTTCCCATTGATGGGAACTCACCTCAGTCCCGTGCAAAAACCTGCCCATCCGAGCTCCCCAGGAACCCACATACCGTAGGTAACTCAAAATCTTTGCTTGAGCATAAGCTAAGCCAAAGCTGTCGGCAGAGCGAGGCTTCACGTCGGAGGAGGGGAGTTCTAGGTCTGACACTCCCTGGATTGTTTGCTGTGCAAGCCGGTCAATGTTCAAGGTCTAGTCGATAATACGGACCACAGTAGCACGCCTCCCCATACGAAAGACCCCCGGCCTGAGCGTTAGTCCCCGTGATTGGTGCCACAAACAAACTGTCCGACAACCGCAAAGACAGGTATCGTTGGGGGTCGGGATTACGTGGCCGAGGGTACTCGTTTATGGACATGGGTGATCGGACAGACAGGGATCAAAAGTCTATGTATCCCCATAGGTTTCCCAATCCCTGTCTGTCCGATCACCCACATCCATATTCGATTAGGTAGACAGGCGTTGCAACGCATGTATTCGAGGGTACATGAAAGTGATTAGCATTTTGTGGCGTAGTTTGGCACAAAGTGACAGGGTCTGTTGGATGTGGGTCATGTTTGACTCGTCCTGTCACTTTATGAAACAAGGCGCCACAACATGCTCACTTTCATGCACTCCCGAGTACGGTACTAGTTCTGTACCTCGACTCAAGGCAATGAAATGATAAAAACAGCATTGATAAAATAATAATAATAATAAAATTGATATAAGCAAATATGTGGTGCACTCCCCAGCGTTTATCCTCTTAGGCATGCTCCTAGCCAAATCGCTCAAGAAATCAGAGTCTAGTAGCCTAGCCTATTAATATCCGGTAGAGGGGTTTAGTAGTGATACATGGGTTGGAACGCAGGCTGCCTACCCTCGACGTAATTTTGACCTCCGTCGATACATATCTGGTAGATTCCCAATCAGCCCAACCGGTACCCTCCTGTATTCCCCCCGGGAATGCCCCTTATAAACGAACCTTCCTTTCACCACCTCCCAAATAAGTAACGTCTAGCAGGAGAACTTTCCAACGAGCTAATGAAACCATAAATTGGTCAAGATGAGCCTGACCAGTAGGTCATCCGTCCCCTTAGTTCGCGGGGACGAATCCTCGCCAACCAAAATATTTCTTGAGAGAAAGTAGGTTTAGGTTTACAAAGTTTAGGTTTACAGAGGCCAGATAAGCGCTGTTTACCGCCACAATCGCTATCAGTGTTGTCGAGACTCGAAGGCTCACATCTCCCGTCTCGAGAAGGAAACGGATGTCATCGAGGAGGAAGTGCATATGATCGATGATAATATCCCGACAATTACCCGCGAACCCGCGGTGCCCTTCGTAACCAGAGTCTGCAAGGGAGTGCTTGGACTCGAGGCTAGGACCAAGTATCCCCGGGGGTCCGGAGACGAGGACTATTAGTACCCGGATTGGCTGTTAATAAAGGCAACTCCATGTGTGCTGCAAGCCTCACGTTTGTATTAGAAAGCCGTGGTTGATCTTGCAAGTTGCGGGAGTATTGTAGATCGTCCGGGAGTGCGACGGATCGTCCTACGGTAGTGCTTGGTGGTTCGCCGCAAGGGTGTTACTGACATCTCTTTCCCCTGTTACCACGAGAGTGCGCTGGGGAAAAAGACACGCGGGGGATACAGAGCTAGGTATGGCGATCCGTGCAAGATTCAAAATGCGCTAATTGTATTAATTTTTAAAAATAGTTCATACCGACAATTCATATTCCGTAAAAGTCTTCATAGGTTAAGCTTCCGGTCATTAGGACGCACAACTCCATCGACAGGTCTGAGTGGTAAGCCCCCGATTGGCAAAGGCAAAAACGTAAACTTCACACTACAAAGAAACATTTAAAATTCCTAGATCCATATCGAGCTGCCGGTAAGCTCAACTACGGAGAATTCCAGCATGATCCGCGAGAACGGCGCAAACCTCTGGTACGCCTCCACCAAATTCACCCTAAAACCCGAAGCCGCGCGAAAGGAACTCTGCTTGGCAAACCTTACAGAAAACTACAACGAGCATAGTCCAAAGCCATGGTATCAAAATCGCCTTAGGAGGAAAAACGTGGGCGGGAAAAAAGAGGATCAAGCGAGCTCCTCCAGTGCTGGGATGGACACCTCTAGCTTGGTCGTTCTGTCTACATGATGGGCTTGTCACACCTGGGAACGTACTGGTACTCGAGTAGACTAACGATCTGCTTATAGTACTTTTCAACTCGCAAAGATATCATGGATAAGCATGGGGTGATTCTCTTCGGTGGATCTTTTTTCTTCATGATATACTAAACTTAAATCAGGGGTCGGGAGAAAGCTGTCATATCGCTTATGGTTAGATGTTTGTAGGGGTGCAACTCTATCCGGGAATGAAGGGCGGGGACTTACTCGAAAATTGGGAGTACATAGTTCTAGATTGCTCAGGGGCGTATACTATGGAGCGGAGGGTCTGCGAAGAGTGGGTGGCGATGTCTGGGGTAGTCGAGGAGATGCGGTATAACGTACGAATTTCTTTGATTTTCTCACTCATCGAACGGTCTAATTTTCTATCTGGATAGATTGATGCATGGAAGCGCAGTGTAATCGCTTCCTCGGTTCCTTGCTTACCCACTCCAAGAGCAGCATCAATCTACCGTATTATACCTGAATAGAGTGGATACTGCAAGTGTAGAGGAGAGGCGCACTACTGTATTTTGTTGATAAAGTATGGACCCGCGGATAGCCTCAGCTAGGGCGTGATACAATGCCTTATTCGGTTGAGGTGGAAAGGGAGGGGGAAAGGAATCCCAGCACTCCAGTCCTAACGGCCGGGGTAATAAAACAGAATTCCGAAAACCAAACTCTTGCCGCGAGAAGGTGTATAATAGAATAATAAGCGACCATGGGGAGAGTTAGGCACTACTTGCGTCGAAATGGTCGGCTAGCTTGAGGGTAGATACGTGCGCGGCAATGGGGATCTGGCGGGGGTATGTCTCGGCATTGCAGTGACGCCTTTAAAACGGTGGGACTGTTCCGGGCATTGCTCTCTTTCTCACTTTGAGTTGGTGGAGGATTAGGGTTTGCTCCGTTGGCTATGCTCCACGACGGGAGTGGTCCTGTTATCGAGAATGGGGAACGGGGTGGAAGTTCAATAATTTTGCAGGTACCCTTCGGATATAGTCCCACACTGCTCCCGCCATATATAAGGTTGATAAGGGTTTTGGATGCCGATCCATCAAAATTTCGGCAGCCGGGTTAGACATCACAAGTTAAAACACTCTTTATCACGACGATTATAAAATTCCTAGCCATATACTTCTTGTCCTAGTATGAGTATACTGTGTCTATATAACCTGGTATCTAACGTACATTGATGTTTATAGGAGAGATGAGGAGGGGAAAGAAATAAGAAAGCAAAGAGAACGAAGACAAAACAGTTCAAAAACAATATCTATAGTAAACTGAGAACCGGGATAGAATTTGATATCATAAAAAAAGTGAGCCTAAGCTTGGTGCCACAACCGCAGTCCTGGAGTGCAATTTCTCACTGAGACTTATATTACAGAGGATTTGAAGATAGAAAATGTGATTCGTGGGCCATTGTTCCGGTATGATACTAGCGTAGAGAGTGAAGGGCCTTTCCAGAAAAGGCATGGAAATAATTTTGCAGAGGGCCTAGTGAGCAGGGTCACTCCAATAGGAGATAGTTATATAATAGCCTAGAAAAAAGAGGAAGGAGAGAAAGAGAGGAAAAGTCAACTACATGGTATTTGGATGTCCGGGAATTAAAACAAGAACTAGGGGAAGTGGAGAGACCAGTGAGGGAAACAGGGTGCCATCAGGGATACTACCAAGGTTAGGGCTCAAGGATAGCTAAGAGGTATGATATTATTATATCATTTTGGCTTTGGAATCTGTTATCAACTTTGCGATATCTTAATCGATCCTCCGAGCACCGCGCGGGTGCGCGGTAGGCCTCATATGTCAGGGCTGTCAGGGTTGACGTCCCCGACCCACGAAACAACAGCGCCACTGCCTTATTTCCATTCTCTACAGCCCACGAGACTGGTGTTTGGCCGTCATTGTCCGGCCTATCGGGCTTGACGTCTTTCCGTTCTAGTAGCAGGTCCACCACTGCCTAATATCCATCGGCCGTACTTGTTTAGTCTATCGGGGTTGACGTCTTTCCGTTCTAGTAACAGCTTCACCACTGCCTCATGTCCATCCACGACAGCCCACGAGATTGGTGTTTGGTCGTACTTGTCTAGTCTATCGGGGTTGACGTCTTTCCGTTCTAGTAACAGCTTCACCACGGCCTCCTGTCCAAACCCGGCAGCCCACGAGATTGGTGTTCGACCGTCATTGTCTGGTCTATCGGGGTTAACGTCGCTCCGTCCAAGTAACAGCTCCACTACTTCCTTATGTCCATTCTTGGCAGCCAGTGAGATTGGCGTTTGCCCGCTACTGTCTGGTCTATCAGGGTTAACGTCTTTCTGTCCCAGTAACAGCTTCACTACTCCCTCATGTCCATTCGTGGCAGCTAGGAAGATTGGTGTTTGCCCTCTTTTATCTTGTCTATCAGGGCTGACCAGTGTTCCCAACGGGCCAGGCCGCTGATAGGCCGGCCTATAGGCTGTAGGCCGTGCCAGGCCGGGCCACTCCGGCATATAGCCTATGCAGATCTAGGCTGAATTCAATCAGCCTATGAAAGCCTACCAGGCCTGGTAGGGGCCTATAGGCCTGGCGGTTAGCGCGAGGAAATTCTTGTCTTAAAGGTAGCATGATTCCCCACTATCTGGCACTTTGCTCTCCACTGGAATTGCTTGTTTCTCTTATTACATTCACTGACAACAACATGAGCGATCTACAACCAAGGCAGCACAGCTGTGACAATTCACCTCCGAGTTCCCCAGCACAGTCATCGCTGACAATTCTTCCTTCTGATACTGTTTCTTCTACTGGAATAGGACGAAATACACACGATCATGGTTTACTAACAGTTGACCCAGTCTTGCTACACTTAGGAGAAGTTCGTCAACTTGAAGCGAGATCCAATCCATTTCTGAGCCGCCCTCAGTCCACCGACACAGAGTCAGCTATTAGCACAATAAGCGAACTTACCGATGCTCCGTCCAGCCTTTTAACACCTACACTAGAAAGTAATACGGGCGCGCATAGTAATCTCTCCACTATTCCCGACCATTTTCTTGCCACTAAAAAAATACGGAAGAGTTGGGTGTGGGGTAGCGCCCATGGGGAGGAATACTTGGAAGGAGGTAAATGGCGATGGAGATGCCAACATTGTATGTTGCCTGTTCTGTATTTGCTTCGCTCATGAAGATACTATTGGTATTAATAGAATATTTATCTTGTGTTAGGTCCAGGAAAGGCTACAGCTAAGACCTTTAGTGATGCCTCAACTCGGAATATGATAGAACACCTGGCTGAGGATCATGGCATAACAAAGGAAAATCAGGAGGGACAAAAATCACTCGCTAGCCAAAGAATTGAGGAAGCCTTTCACCATACCTCACATCCTCGTACCATTCACTTCAATAAAAAGATCTTTAAACAACTTCTCGTACAGTGGATCATAGTTAGTAATATAAGTTTCCGTCAAGTAGAAATTCCTGCCTTTCGGTTTCTACTCGCCTATCTCTGTGCCTGTGTAAGCTTTCACTTCTCTCTAATCTCAAGAGCTCTAATGTCTACAAGGAGAGGAAAGGACTCGCAAGTGATAAGATAGATGAGTGTATGGGTGATCGCGGAACATCTCTGTGTATACTACCTGTAGTATTTCGAGTTGAAATCTCTGTGCAGTTTAAATTGCCTTCCTTCCATTTTTATCGGTAAACTAATTAGTTTCTTCATGCATATATAATAGACGCAATCGTATACGGCAATTCCTAGTTCACTACCCAAGAGTGGATCAACTATTCGGTCATGGATCATTGAGCATTACCTTAATGCTCAAGCTGTGATTAAACGTAGCCTATCCGAGGCTAGAATTGATCACTTTACCTTGGATCTCTGGACATCACCGAACCATCGTGCTTTCCTAGGTGTTGTCGGCCATTGGATTTCTGGTGATGGTAAGCTTCATGGTACCTTACTTGGTCTTCGCCGATTCCATGGATCACATACCGGAGTCAATCAAGCCCAACATTTCTGGGAAGTGGTAAAACTGTACGAGTTGGAAACTAAAGTGGGATACTTTACGTTAGATAACGCAAGTAATAATGATACTACACTTACACAGGTGGGAGTTTACTTGGCAGAACTAGGGATTGAATTCAATCTGACCGAGTGACGCTTGAGATGTTTTGGGCATGTGATCAACTTGGTCGTTAAGGCCTTTTTATGGGGCCTTAATACGGAGGTTTTAGAAGGGTTGGCCAGTCGAAACTCGACTGAAGGGGACGGGCAAGAAATAATCGAATTGATGGAATGGAGACGGCAGGGGCCAATGGGCAAACTTAGAAACATATGTGTCTGGATCTGCCGGACACCTCAATGCAGAGATGGCTTTACAAATAAGGTGAGGTCCCATGGATCGATTGGGAGCCATGCTACTTTACCACTAGTAGGATCCATTACATGTTGGGGTGGGGATTATGATAGCTTAAAGCGAGCATTTCTCCTCAAGGAACCAATCCAAGAGTTTGTAGCTGCTGCAGTACGGAATGAACGAGGGGCCAGGAATGAACTCAATATGGACTCAGCGAAGCTGGATGAGTTGTCCCTGGATGAATGGGATGAGCTGCAGGCTATCATGGAAATCCTGGAGCCTTTCAAAGCGTGGACCCTCAAGTTACAGGGCAAGTGCACGAATGGAGCCATTTACGACATTTTTCCTGCCATGGATGACCTCCTATCATCTTTAGAAAATGCCAAATCACAATACAGTCTGAGTGTAGAAATGCATAGTGAACATTTGCAGACAAGTATTGATATTGCATGGGTAGTGCTAAACAAGTATGTATAATTTGCAAAAGCGGACCTCAATTGTCAGAAGAGACTCATAATATTTCTAATATCTATTTCACATGTTTAGATATTATACCCTAACGGAGCTGGCCCCAGCACACTACGCAGCAGTATCACTGCACCCAGAGATGAAATTCGAATTTTTCAAATTTCAATGGGCTGAACGCCCTGAGTGGATACAGAAAGCCAAAGCCGCAACTATAGCCATTTGGGAAACCAAATACAAATCCTCCAGCCGAGCAACCTCACCATTCTTTTCTGTGCCGGGAGAAGTTCATCAAATGGAGCCGGAAGAGCCAATGTGGCGTCAGAGAAAACGAGCCCGGCTGGCTACTGAAAGGCATGATGAGTTTGAACGATTCCAAAGTTTGGAGGAACAACTGCACGGAATTGGTCCACTTGAGTACTGGATTCACAAGCGACAATCGTCAGACTCAAGAACCCGGGATTTAGCTGCCATGGCAACAGATATTCTTTCTATTCCGGCAATGTCTGCCGAACCAGAACGTGTGTTTAGCAGGTAGTATCCTTTTTTTATATTATCTGACTTCCTATATATCTCACCGGCACTAATCGTACAATATTTCCAATTTTAGCTCAAAGTTGCTTCTGTCTGACCGACACAATAGACTAGGTGACGATGTGATTGAGGCATGTGAATGTTTGAAAGCATGGGAGCGTGAAGGATTTCTTATTTCTTCTGAAATTCTGGCTGTGGAAACTATGCTACAAGATTTGGAGGAAGTTTCTGAGCACTAAACATTGTGAACCTTTTTTCTTTTTGTATTATTTATTTCTCTTTCCTTTGGTTCCTGCCTGACCCAGGACCTTTTTTCTCTCGTTTTCAACTATTTGTCTCAAAGAACAAATTTAGGGTAGCCTATTTTCCCACTTGGAGTAAAGAGAGAATTGTGCTGAAGACATTCTTCACTGATATAAGTTGTTTCAAGTAAGCGAGAAGCCAGCAAACAGGGTTGATCAACCAAAATAGATATCAAGAGTTGCATTATCAGCCGGACAGGGCCTATTCAATCTACATACTAGTAGGCTAGGCTTGCTGGGCCCCTATAGGCCACGCCAGGCTAGGCCTACGGATAGGCTAGGTAGGCCAGGCCAGGCCCGGCCCGGCTTTCGGGTTACAGGTGCTAAGCCTATACGGCCTATAGGCGGGCCCGGCCCGGCCCGGCCTTAGGTTGTCCAAGCCTACAGGCTTGGGCCAGGCTAGATCCTGAAGAATTTCTGCAGGCCGGGCCGGGCTTCCATTCGGCCTAGCCTACCCGGCCCGTTGGGAACACTGGGGCTGACATCTTCTAGTGCAAGTAGTAGCTTCACTACTGCCTCATGCCCATTCCTGGCGGCTAGCGAGATAGGTGTAAGGCCTCGCCAGCGTAGCGTATCGGGCTTGACGTCTTTCCGTGCCAGTAACAACCTCACCACGGCATCATTTCCATTCTCAGCAGCTATCGAGATAGGTGTGTGGCTGGTCTTGTCTGGCCTATCGGGGTTGACCCCTTCCCGTCCCAGGAACAGTTCCACTACTGCCCCATGTCCATTCCTGGAAGCCCACGAGATTGGTGTCCGGCCGCGGTTGTCCGGCTTATTGGGGTTGATATCCTCGCGCCTTAGCAACAGTTTTACAACTGCCTCATGTCCATTCTCAGCAGCCCACGATATCGGTGTTTGGCCGCGGTTGTCTGGCCTATTGGGATTGACGGCTTCGCGTTCCAATAACCGTTCCACCACTGCCTCATGTCCATTCTCTGCAGCCAACGACATCGGTGTTCGGCCGCAGTTTTCTGGCTTATCGGGGTTGACATCTTCACGCCCCAGTAACAGTTTCACTACTGCCTCATGTCCATTCTCCGCAGCCCACGATATTGGTGTTTGGCCGTAGCTGTCGGGCTTATCGGGCTTGACATCTTCGCGCCCCAGTAACAGTTTCACCACTGCCTCATGTCCGTTCTCGGCAGCCAACGACATTGGTGTTTGGTCGCTGTTGTCTGGCCTATCGGGGTTGATACCTTTGCGTCCCAGTAAGAGCTCCACCACTGCCTCATGTCCATTCATAGCAGCCCACAGCAGCGGCGTAGCACCAGTCTCATCCACCCCGTTTATATCGACACAGTCCATCGTTATTAAATTCTTCGCAATCTCAACAAGCCCAAATATAGACGCAAAGTGCAGTCCTGTGAACTTGCAAAATCCCACACTAGAACAAGGAGGATCTCGATCGGGCATGTTTTCCAAGAGTGGTCTGATTGATATATGGCATTCGTATCGGCCAAAGAGTTTCAGGGCAAGTTCCTTCCCAGTATCCGTGAGCTGGTTTTTAATGTGGGCTCCCCAGTATAATGCTGAATATTCCAGGAAAGGTAAGTGTTGACTGCTCTGAACGGGAGAGTCCGTGAGGGCCATTACCTGCTGCGAATTCAGATATGTCAAGCATGTCTCCGCAATTGTCGAGTGGGGGCTCTGGAATAGGGTACGATGATTGACCAAATACTCCCGGAGTGTGCTATGGATAAGTCGAACAGTAGATCCCTTCTTATCCACCACAACAAGTCCTTGGCAGCAGCTTAGGACTGTCTGTATTAAGGGAGCGTCATCGGGATTGTAATCCATCGATTCTATTTCCACCGCTAAGGCATGACAGAGCTCCTCTGCTCTAAGCTGCCGTTCCGAATGACATATCCACATCAAAGCGGTCGTCCCGAGTCTTGATCTGTGACCACCCTGTGCCTTGATCCGATCTAAGGTTGCGCCGTAGGTATCTTCCAGGCCCGATCCATCGGTCATTAATCGGAGCCTTTCTCGCCGCCTATGAATGGTAGTCTCCTGTAGAATTGCGTCGATGTTTAAAGAGACTAACCGGAATCTGGATATATATCTGTCAGCGGATATATTGGGTAAGATCCCGTATTCAGCCAATCATACTCACATCTCCGAGACAGTTTCCGGGATCTTCTTCACAATTTCTGCCTCCAATTTTGAATCCATCTCGCCCCAACTTGTGCTTTCAGCAAGTTTTGTATGGATGTATCGGATAATTTCACCTGTCCGGGGGCTTATCATTACAAGTGATGCTCCCTCTAGGAAGTGCTTTCCCACTTCGTCACCGACATATGGCCTCCCAGTTAGGAACACCCGAGTGGTGGGGGAAATTTTGATGATATCCTTGAGCGAAAGAAGTACCTTGGCCCGATCAGATGCAGCGCATTCGTCCAGGGCGTCAAGGCACAAAAATGTAGGTTGTGTAGATGAGAAGCTCCCCAACATCTGTACGATCTCCGGAACTTGTAGCTTTCGACCACCGATGAATCTTTTATGTTTTCGAAATGCAACCGTTATTTCTTTCGGAATTTTCTCAAGACTACTAACGACCTGTTTCAGAAGAGCACCCAACACACTCACCGCGGACTGTTCCTTGTGGGCGGCGGAGTCGAAATAGAAGCAGGCCACGGCATTATCCTCTCCGGCCTCTCCCGACTCGTCGTATAAGGCATCTATGACAAGTGAACTAAAATCGTAAATTGTCAGAAAGAACATCCAGTGCTGCGCCTCCCCTCTTCGACGTCGGGTGTCTTACCAAATGTAAGTCTTGCCGACCCCTAGATTGCCGGAGCAAAACATAGTTGCCTTTTGCGATCCACCCTGGCCATCACCGTTCTTCCAGCTTAGAAATTCCTCTGTACGCAGAAGCCAGTCGCCCACGTCCTTAACCCGGCTTGCTCGGATGTCGTTATGCCGTAAGTGGGGTTCGAGAGGGGACAGCCAAGTCAGGATTTCGGACCGACCATCGGCGACGGCAAAGTCATGACTATTATACATGTTGAACCTATCGGCGGTGTGCGCAAGAGGGGTAGTATTACGAGTCTAGGAGCCGGTAGTCGTAGAAAAATTGCTATTATTATTTTGCGAGAAGGTGGTATTGATAAAAGTATTATATCCTGGGGGATTGGGGTTATGGAGGGACTTGGTGACGAAGCTAGGATGAGGAGACCTTTTTCTGTCACCGCTCTTGGGGATATTGTAGAGGATAGACTAATGAGGTGCGGTGGTGTTAGATGATCCAACTCCAAGGAGCGTGGGGGAAGCGGGGTTTATCACTATTGCCTGCCTGACAGTTCAAAACTTGGGCCACACCTCCTGAACTTTTTCAAACCAATATCGCGCCTCTGGCTACGAGTGCGGGCACCAAGGGGGATGGTTTCGCACTCCTAATTTAGAATATCCCGGGGGGTAATCCCTCTCTTCCAAGAAAACATCCCTCGCTTGTGCCTCTTAGAATTCAATACGAGTAAATACTTGAGTAAGCGGGCGCCTTATTCAACATTCTTCTTACGGGAGAGGAGCCAAGGTTTAGGGTTGCTGATTGGACCAAGAGTCGATGTGATACGAGTTTCCGATGCGCGCCTAACTTTGGAATATCCCCTATTTATAGAATTCAATGGTAAATTTACAAGGACTGGGCGAGATGTTCTCGTACGTGGCTTCGTTGGTGGGCAAGGTCAAAGGCAGGAATGGGGCGAAAATTTAATGATGATATTGACACTTGAGGTTTTGGCAAGGTCGAAAGTGTTTGGAGTGGCCGTGGTCGTTTTAGGGCAGATACCCGTACTGTACTCGCAAATGCATGACATTTGTGAACACAACTGCTATTGCATACGGGCAAAAAATCGGCCGGAGCCTCATGATTTTGGTAGTATGTAATAGCAGTTGTATTCACAAACGTCATCCGTTTGCGAGTACCTCAGTGTAGTACAGAAAGCCCGATTATTGAAAAAAGTTTCTTTGGGATTTATTTTTCGCGTACAAGGTTAGGATAGTATAAATGTCTAAAATATCGTGTTTATTGCATGGGAAAACCTAGCAACATGCTACTAGGCTGTCTTGCTGTTCGGTGAGTTTTCTTCTCTTACCACCACTAAAGGACTTACATACCGTATCGTGCTTCCCTCGTGCGGGAGCATCTTGCGTGGGGCTTTTACAAGTATAATATGGTCAATGGACAAAATTAACCTGTTGCTTGTTGCGCGGTTAATTTAGTCCAGGGACCAATACCCCCGCGCAAAATAAGTTATGGCGCACACCTCGGTCAGGCGGCAACCAGTACTCCCCACCAAAAATACCTGAATGACCAACCCCAACCAATTCCTCAATGGAAATCATGCCAATAGTGACACGAGTGATTGCAGGGGGGGAGGGGGAGGGCAACCAGAGTTGGAGTCTGGGAAGCATGGAGCTATTGTGAATGGTGATACGGTAGATACGGTAGTGTTGCATGATGAAGAGAGGGTGTTTGGCCTGGGATGTGGGTTGCTAGCTCCTACCCGGAAGCGCACCATATCTTATTTTGCGCGGGAGTACTGTTCTTAGGGCCGGTTTGAGTGTAGACAGCCGTCTAGTAGCTCAAGACGGTACCGTACATACCGACAGTTGGGGTGGGCTCGACCGTTAGAGCTGTGCGGAGGCATGAGGGGAAGTACTCGAGTTGATTGTGTTTACCTACAGTGGCGTGCCGCCAAGAGTCCGGTGGAATTTGCAAGCTCACCTCCGAGGCAATCTTGCGTTCTAACCATCAAGGGACAAATATTCAGGGCCGTAGAAAATTGTGTAAACACTTTTCCACAGTCTATCGGAAGATAGTGTGGGCTGAGACACCTATGTCTAGTTTTATAACTCAAATTTTAGAGCTATATGGGTCGTAAAGAGGCCCTTATACACCTGCGCTTACAGTTAGTTTGGTTTTGGAAGAGTGCGAATGGAGTTGTGGAAGCTGCTCAGGTATAGACGTGGGTGATCGTACAGACAGGATTAAAAGGTCTATGTACAGTGAAACCTCTGATAATTCCAGCAAGTAGGGAGTAGCACAAGGGTGGAAATAAAGGCCGGATAGAAGAGGAGAGGAGTCTTGGCACATGAGGGCCAGTGTTGAAATTATACTTTCGGATATGCACTCTCTACGTTCTTGAGTACGACAACACTTCCTACTTCATACTAGTTTCACTTCAATGCCGTCAGAGTCTTTCATCCCACTCACTACTCAATCAGTTTATCATTGATGTAATTCTATGCGCATTACATTTCTTTTATCTTCCTTTTGTTACCTTGGATTTCTTTGCTGCTGCCGACAAGTATTCCTGTTGCGAAGCATAAATAGCCGGCACTCCGGTCCCTTAGCTAGAATGTAACTCTCTATGGTTTTTGTGGTTTCCTAAGCCTTCGGTATAGAGCTTGACTATTGCGATATTTACAACAGCCAGACATGACTGGTTTTCGAGTGATATCTCATGATGGCTAAGAGAACAGGAAATTTTGCATGGAACTTGGATATGATGTATAGAGAACTGGGTAGAGAGTATGAATTCAAATAAGAGAGTGCAGCCAAGGCAGACATAACCAAAGACCATTTTCCACCGTGAAGTATGATAAAAGACCTTTGCTAGAATTAAGGTCCGTGGAATGTCCTGGAATTGGAAACTAAAAGAGGTATAGAATTTTCGGAACGATTTCCCATACGTTAAATGTGGTGGCTCTGCAAACACTGGAATTACTAGAGGGTTGGAATTTTTGGAGGTGGGAAATATCGGAGGTTACACTGTATTCCCATAAGTTTCTCGATCTCTGTACTAGTACTCGTACAGTAAGTCCGATCACCCACGCCCATATTCGATTAGGTAGTCAGCCTGAGCGTTGCAACCCATGTATTCGAGGGTGCATGAAAATGATTAACATTTTGCGGCGTAGTTTGGCACAAAGTGACAGGGCCTGTTGGATGTGTGCCATGTTTGACTCGTCCTGTCACTTTGTCCAACATGGCGCTACAAAATGTTGTTCACTTTCATGCACCACCAAGTACGGTACTGTACTGTACCTCGACTCAAGACGATATGAAATGATAAAAATAATATAGATAAAAAATAATAATAATAAAATTGATACAAGTAAATATGTGGTGCACCACTCCCCAGCATTTATCCTCTCAGGCACGCTCCTGGCAAAACCGGGGAAGAAATCAGAGTCCAATACCGTATGATCTCAAATAATTGAACCGTGTGCTATTTCGTTGGAGTTGCTTTCTCTAGTAAGATCTGGTGTTTTTTTGTTTTTTATGTCTCGGGGGGCTGAGCAGCTCTTTTTTTTGCGGTGGTTTTCGCCCCCTTTTCTAAAGTAGGTAATTCTCAACTACATAGCACCCGGTTCAATTATTTGAGACCATACGGTAGCCTAGACCATTAATGTATGGTAGTGAGGGTTTTGGCGGTGATGAACTGGCAATGTAGAGTTGAGTAGGGGTACATGAGTTGCAACGCTGGCTACCTACCCTTGGTCGCGTAATTTTGGCCCTCCGTCGATACATGACTGCCCAATCAGCCCAGCCAGTACCCTCCTGTATTCCCCAAGAATACCCCTTCTTATAAACGAACCCTCCTCGCCCTACCTCCTAAAATAAGTCACATCTGGCAGGAACCTTTCAACGTGTTAATGAAACCATAAATTGGTCAAGATGAGCCTGGCCAGTACGCCATCCATACCCTTAGTTCGCGGCGACGAATCCTCGCCAACCAAAATATTTCTTATGAGAGAGTAGGTTTAGGAGGGCTATAAGGCTAGGTAAGCGCTGTTTGACGCCACAATGGCCGCAATCAGAGTTGTCGAGACGCGAAGGCTCACATTTCCCGTCTCGAGAGGGAAATGGATGTCATCGAGGAGAAAGTGCATATGATCAATGATAATATCCCGACAATTACCCGCGAACCCGCGGTGCCCTTCGTAACCAGAGTATGCAAGGGAATGCTTGGACTCGCAGCTAGGACCAAGTATCCCCAGGGGTCCGGAGACGAGGACTGTTAATACCCGGATTGGCCGTTAATAAAGGTAACCCCATGTGTGCTGCAAGCCCCACGTTTGTACTCGAGTATTAGAAAGCCGCGGTTGATCCTGGATTTGCGGGAGTACCGGTATTGTAGATTGTCCGGGAGTGTGCTGGATTGTTCCGGTACTTTGGCGGTTCGCCGGAAGTGTGTTACCGACATCACTTTCCCCTGTTACCACGGGAGTGCACTGAGGAACAGGACACTCGGGGGATACTGAGATAGGTATGGTGATCAATGCAAGGATCAGGATGCGCTAATTGCATTTTATAATAGTTCCAACTATAGATGTTCCGTAAAAGACTTAATAGGTTAATCCTCCGGTCATTGGGTCGCACAACTCCATCGACAGGTCCGAGTGGTAAGCCCCCGATGTGAAGCAAAAGCGTAAACTTTACGCTACAAAGAAACATTTTAAATTCCTAAATCCATATCGATCCAAGCTCAACTAGGAAGAATTCCAGCATGATCCGCGAGAAAAGCACAAACCTCAAGTACTCCTCCGCCAAATTCACCCAAAAATCCGAAGCTGCGCGAATGGAACTCTGCTCGGCAAACCTTACAGAAAACTACAACGAGCCCGGTCCAAAGCCATGATATCAAAACCGCCTGAGGATGAAAAATGTGGGCGGGGAAAAAAGCGAGCTTCTCGAGTGCTGGGATGGACACATCTAGCCTAGTCGTTCTGTTTACATGATGGGTTTGTCACACCTAGGAACTTTTAGTACTCGAGTAGATTAACAACCTGCTTATGGTACTTTTCAACCTCGCAAAGATATCACGGATAAGCATGGGGTGCTACTGTTAGATGAATCTTTTTTCTTCAGGATATACTAAACTCAAATCAGGGGTCCGGAGAAAGCTGTCATATCGCTTATGGTTAGATGCTGTTTGTAGAAATGCAACTCCACCCGGGAATGAAGGGGCGGGGACCCACTCGAAAATTGGGAGTATAATACATAGTTCTAGATTTCTCAGGGATGTACACTTGGAGCGAAGGGTCTGCGAAGAGTGGGCAGCGGTGTCTGGGGTAGTCGAGGAGATGCGGTATAACGTACGAATTTCTTTGATTTTCTTACTCATCGAACTGGCTAAGTTTCTATCCCGATAGATTGGTGCGTGGGGGCGCGGTGCAGTCTCTTCCTCGGTTCCTTGCCTGCCCACTCCAAGAGCAGCATCAATCTACCATATTATACCTGAATAGAGTGGATTCGCCGCACCACCATGCCTCTCCCGGTGGTCAATGAGAGCAGTTTTGGACCAATTCTTCCCCCCCCCCCCCTATCGATCCCTGCTCACATATTTCCGTTCGACTAGTAGCTTTGACACCCCCTCAAGCCCTAACTTATACTCCAAGTGTAGAGGAGAGGCGTACTACTGTATTTTGGTTGATAAAGTATGGGCCGGCGGATAGTCTCTGCTAGGGAGTGATACAATGCCTTACTCGGTTGAGGTGGAAATGGAGAGTGAAAGAAATCCTAAATTCGAGTGATAACGGCCGGGGGTAATATAGCAGAATTCCGAAACCAAACTCTTGCCGCGAGGAGGTGTATAGTAGAATAATAAGGCGACCGTGGGCAGAGTTAGGCACTAAGTTACTTGCGTCGTAATTGTCGGCTAGCTTGAGGGTAGATATCTGCGCTGCAATAGGGATCTCGTGGGAGTATGTCTCTGCATTGACTCCTTTAAAACGGAGGGACTGTTCCGGGCATTCCTCTCTTTCTCACCTGGGTTAGTAAAGGGTTAGGGTTTGCTTCGTCGGCTCTACTATGATATATATATACAACGGGAGTGGTCGTGTTAACGAGGATGGGGAACGGAGTGGAAATTCAAAGTTTCGTAGATACCCTGTCAATAATCCCACACCGTACTCGAACCATGTGCAAGGCTGATAAGGGTCTTGGATCCTGATCCATCACAATTTTAACAGCCGGGCTAGACATCACAAGTTAAAACACTCTTTATCACGACGATTATAAAATTCCTAGCCATATACTTCTTGTCCTAGTATAAGTATTCTGTGTCTAAATCAGTGTTCGCAACGGTCTGGGGGCCCTGGCGGCCATACGGGGAAACTGCCAAGAAGACTGGACCGGACCGGACGACAATTTTCACTCCGTCCCGTCTTAGGACATTTTAGGACTGCAGGTTTGAGCGAGGACCACGGGCCCGACAAAGTGAGACACTATTATGCCATCCTAATACAAGGACGGTAGGGGACGGTGGTGGACTGCAGATCCCCTGACAAAAAGGACGGTGGGGATTTGTGGGGATCTGCGGGGATCTGCGGGGATCTGTGGGCAGTGTTCCCAACAGGCCAGGCTTCGGTGAAGCCAAGCCCAGCCTATTGAAATTCTCTCAGATCTAGCCTGGCCCGAGCCTGCAGGCCTGGCCCGGCCCTCCTGACTTATAGGCCATATAGGCTTTTTCCCGGCTGCCTGATAGGCCGGCCTATATGGCCTATATGGCCTCAGCTGACCCACTCATAGCGGGCGGCCACCCCGCGTCAACAGCAATGTTCACGGTGAATGTTTCCCAATTACCCAATATGATTAAAAACAAACAATTTCGATTTATTAGCGAAAAAACATTAAAAGCTACTAGAGATAGTGAATTAATTAATTGTAGGAAAAGAGCTGCTGTTTTGGTGGATCAACTGTGTGCAGTAGGATGGTGACAATTTTTCTAAGGTATCAATACGGGGAGGTTGACTGTAAATAGTTTACAAAATAACATTGAAAAATTTAATACAACGGTTTCGCTTTATTCGCTTGGGAATTCAAAGTAGTTCCTGCAGAAGAGGCAAAATAGGGGAGAATGATGGTAGGATAGGGTTGTGCTGGTGGCCCTGGAGCTAAATCTTTAAGACTTTATTGAGTTGGTTGAGTATCACTCGTTATGTGATTAATTAAGAAGCAATAGCCGAAGGTATAATATGATAAAGAGGAAAAAAATAAAGGCGATAAACTCGAAAGAGGATAGGGGGTTGGAATACCCTTAAAGCAATCTGTTCTTAACGCTCATCTGCGGGCCTATACGCCGGCCTACCATCGGCCTGGCCCGTTGGGAACACTGTCTGTGGGGATCTGCGGGGATCTGCGGGAATCTGTCGGGACCTGCCGGTATTTGTGGGGATCTGCGGGGATCTGTGGGGATCTGTCTGACCTCACACTCTGAGACATTCTGAAAACTAGTTGTGGGGGCCCACCGCCTTCCCCGTCCTACCGCCATTAGCCCCGGGCAAAATTCTCTCCAGGACTGGACGGACTACGATTCGTAGTCCGTCCTGGTCCTACCCTCAGGACGGACGGACTGCCCCGTTGCGAACACTGGTCTAAATAGCTTGGTATCTAACGTACATCGATGCTTATAGGAGAGACGATAGGGGGAAAGAAAATAAGAAAGCAAAGAGAACGAAGACAAAACATCTCGAAAACAGTATCTATTTTAAACTGAGAACCGGGATAGAATTGGATATCATAAAAAAAGTGAGCCTAAACTTCCTGCCGCAACCACAGTCCTGGAGTGCAATTTCTCACTGAGACTTATATTACAGAGAATTTGAAGAGAGGAAGGGTGATTCGTGGGCCGTTATTCTAGTATCATACTATCGTAGAGACTGAAGGGCCTTTCTGGAACAGGCATCGAAATAATTTTTCAAAGGACATAGGGTACGGAGTCACTCCAAAAGGTTGTAGTTATATAATGGTCAAGGAAAGGAAGAGGAAAGAGAGGAAAAATCAACCAGATGGTATTTGGATGTCGGGGAGTTGAACAAGAACTAGGGGAATCGGTGAGGCCAGTGGAGAGGAAGCCGGGTACTATCGGGAATACTGCTAAGGTTAGGGCTCGGGGATAGTTAAGAGGTGTTGTGTCGCTTCGGGATTAAGCGGTGGTGCGAGTAGGGTTTTAGAACCTGTCACCAAATTTGTGATATCATAATCGCTCCTCTTAGCACGGCCCGAGTCTGCGGTAGGCCTCATAGGTCAGGGCTGTCAGAGTTGACGTCTTTCGACTCATGAAATAACTGCACCACTGCCCCATGTCCATTCTTGGCAGCCCACGAGACCGGTGTTCGGCCATTACAGTCTGGCCTATCGGGGTTGACGTCTTTCCGTTCCAGTAACAGCATCACCATTGCCTCATGCCCATTCTCGGCAGCCCACGATATTGGTGTTTGGCCGCAGATGCTGTCTGGCTTATCTGGGTTGACGTCTTCGCGCCCTAGTAACAGTTTCACCACTGCCTCATGTCCGTTCTCGGCGGCCCGCGATATTGGTGTTCGGCCTCTGTTTTCTGGGCTATCGGGGTTGAGGCCTTCCCGTCCTAGTAACAGCTTCACCACTGCCTCATGTCCATTCTCGGCAGCCCACGATATTGGTGTTTGGCCGCAGATGTTGTCTGGCTTATCTGGGTTGACGTCTTCGCGCCCTAGTAACAGTTTCACCACTGCCTCATGTCCATTCTCGGCAGCCCGCGATATTGGTGTTTGGCCGCAGATGTTGTCTGGCCTATCGGGGTTGATACCTTCACGTCCCAGTAACAGTTTCATCACTGCTTCGTGTGCATTCCTGGCTGCCCACAATATTGGTGTTCGGCCGTAGTTGTCTGGGCTATCAGGGTTGATACCTTCACGTCCCAGTAACAGCTCCACCACTGCCTCATGCCCATTCATAGCAGCCCACAGCAGCGATGTAGCACCGGTTTCATCCACCCCGTTTATATCGACACAGTCCATCATTATTAAAGCCTTCGCAATCTCAACAAGCCCGAATATAGACGCAAAGTGTAGTCCTGTGAACTTGCGAAATCCCACAATAGAATGAAGAGGATCTCGATAGGGCATGTTTTCTAGGAGCGGTCTGATTGATATATGGCACTCGTAGCGGCTAAAGAGTTTCAGGGCAAGTTCTTTCCCAGTATCCGTGAGCTGGTTTTTAATGTGGGCTCCCCAGTATAATGCTGAATATTCCAGGAAAGGTAAGTGTTGATCGCTCTGATCGCGAGAGTCCGTAAGTGCCATTATCTGCTGCGAATTCAGATATGTCAAGCATGTCTCCGCAATTTTCGAGTGGGGACTCTGGAATAGGCTACGATGATTGACCAAATACTCCCGGAGTGTGTAGTGGATGAGTCGAACAGTCGATCCCTCCTTATCCATCACAATAAGTCCTTGACAGCAGCTTAGGACTGTCTGTATTAAGGGAGCGTCATCGGAATTGTAATCCATCGATTCTATTTCCACCGCTAAGGCATGACAGAGCTCCTCTGCTCCAAGCCGCCGTTTCGAATGACATATCCACATCAAAGCGGTCGTCCCGAGTCTTGATCTGTGACCACCCTGTGCCTTGATCCGATCTAAGGTTGCGCCGTAGGTATCTTCCAGGCCCGATCCATCGGTCATTACTCGGAGCCTTTCTCGCCGCCTATGAATGGTAGTCTCCTGTAGAATTGCGTCGAGGTTTAAAGAGACTAACCGGAATCTGGATATATATCTGTCAGCGGATAGCCTGGGTGAGATTCCGTATTTAGCGAATCATACTCACATCTCCGAGACAGTTTCCGGGATCTTCTTCACAATTTCTGCCTCTAACTTTGAATCCATCTCGCCCCAACTTGTGCTTTCGGCAAGTTTTGTATGGATGTATCTGATAATTTCACCTGTCCGGGGGCTTATCGTTACAAGTGCTGTTCCCCCTAGGAAGTGCTTTCCCAATTCGTCACCGACATATAGTCTCCCAGTGAGGAACACCCGAGTAGTGGGGGAAATTTTGATGATATCCTTGAGCGAAAGAAGTACCTTGGCCCGATCTGATGCAGCGCATTCGTCCAGCGCGTCAAGGCACAAAAACGTGCGCTTTTTAGATGAGAGGCTCCCCAAAATCTTCACAATCTCAGAAAGCTGCAGTTCCCGACCACCAATGAATTTTTTATGTTTTCGAAATGCAACAGTTATTTCTTTGGGAATTTTCTCAAGACTACTAACGACCTGCTTCAGAAGGGCACCCAACACACTCACCGCGGGCTGTTCCTTTTGGGCCGCGGAGTCGAAATAGAAGCAGGCCACGGCATTATCCTCTCCGGCCTCTCCCGACTCGTCGCATAAGGCATCTATGACAAGTGAACTAAAATCATAAATTGTCAGAAAGAACACCCAGTGCCGCACCTCCCCTCTTTGAAAGTTTGACATCGGATGTCTTACCTAATGTAAGTCTTGCCGACCCCTAGATTGCCGGAGCAAAACATAGCTGCCTTTTGCGATCCACCCTGGCCATCACGGTTCTTCCAGCTTAGAAATTCCTCTGTACGCAGAAGCCAATCGCCCATGTCCTTAACCCGGCTTGCTCGGATGTCGTTATGCCGTAAGTGGGGTTCGAGAGGCGACAGCCAAGTCAGGATTTCGGACCGACCATCGGCGACGGCAAAGTCATGACTGTTATACATGTTGAAGCAATCGGCAGTGTGCGCAAGAGAGGTAGTATTACGATTCTAGGAGCCGGTAGTCGTAGAAAAATTGCTATTATTATTTTGCGAGATGGTGGTGTTGATAAAAGTATTATATCCTGGGGGATTGGGGTTATGGAGGGACTTGGTGATGAAGCTAGGATGAGGGGACTTTTTTCTGTCACCCGCCCTTGGGCATATTGTAAAGGATAGGCTCATGAGGTGCGGTGGTGTTGGATGATCCAACTCCAAGGAGCGTGGGGGAAGCGGGGTTTATCACTATTGCCTGCCTGTCAGATCAAACTTTTTCAAACCAATATCATGCCTCTGGCCACGAGTGCGGGTGCCATGGGGGATAGTTTCGCTCCGCTAAGAGTAATTTAAAATATCCCGGAGGGTAATCCCTGTCTTCCAAGAAAATATCCCCCTTTGTGCCTCTTAGAATTCCATAAATACTTGAGTACTCGAGTAAGCGGGCGCCTTATTCAACATTCTTGTTACAGGAGAGGAGCCAAGGTTTAGGGTTGCTGATTGGACCAAGAGTCGATATGATACGCGTTTCCGATTTATCCCCTGAACCGCAGAAACATTCAGGCCCGTTTAAAATGTTGAACACTAGCCTATTTGAGTACTCGGGAACAAAGCTGCGCGGACAATCTCTTTTCCATCACTGCCATGCTGAGCACTACTATACAGAATTTGCCCAATTCTGAGTACTACAGCACTTCTCGAGTATTGAGTTTTTCATATCACGGTTTCGGGTGAACCTTTTCAATACCATGCTCTTGGCGTGAAACCCTTCCGGATACCATTGACCTTTTACATAGTAATAAAGATTATTGAAATTGACCGCGGGGATATGCCATCGAAAAAGTGAAACCATTGCATGGAACCATCACTCTCTTCAGCCACCATTAAATAGCAAAGAAAAATTAACAAATAAAGTGAAAAAGGAGTAAATGCGGTCAATGTCTTATATTTATCTTTCCACCATGAGAATGGCTTCCTGTGTGATAGTTTTTCAAGCCAAGAACCCCTAGAAAATAGCTAAAAATAATAATTGTAAGGAGGTTCTAGAAAAATACTAGAAGGGTTGAAGTAATTCTTTATTTTTTCTGTCATTTTTTTCAATTTCCCCGCATTGTTTAAGGGATAAAAAGATACCGGTATGCTAGAGTGTTTAAAGTCTTCGTTGTTCGTTCCAATGGGGGTCGCCCCTGTGAAAGTTTCACTTTCTCGATGGTATATTTCCCGGTCGACAGTATCCGAAAGGGTTGACCAATGGTATTTCTAAAGGTTTTCTCGCGGTAAATTTACAAGGACTAGGCGAGATATTCTCGTACGTGGCTTCGTTGGTGGGCAAGGTCAAAGGCAGGAATGGGGCGAAAATTTAATGATGATATTGACACTTGAGGTTTTGGCAAGGTCGAAAGTGTTTAGAGTATACCCATAGTTGTTTTAGGGTAGATACTTGTACCGGCAAGTCACCTTAGTGTAGTACAGAAAACCTGAAATGAAAAATGTTCTTCCTATCATAAGAATTATCATTTTTCGTGTACAAGTACAGGGTCAGAATACGGTAGTATGGATGTCTAAAATATCGCGTTTATTGCATAGGAAAACATAGCAACATGCGACTAAGCTGTCTTGCTATTCGGTGATTTTTCTTCTCCTACCACCACTGAAGGACTTATGGTGCAAAGCATCTATAGCATGTACCTATCTGGGTCACCCATGTAATGCTTGTATTTGATGAGGGTATAGGGTTATAAATACTCAAAATAAATTTCAATGGTTGAATGTTCAACTCTCTACAATACTGTATTTTTTTAGTGTATTTTTCGCAATTTATGTATCTTAGTATGATATCATAATCAATTTTATCAAAAACTTTTGGGGTGCGGATAAAGTTTATACTCTGAATAGCTGTGAGTATCACTTTAAATCTCTCAAGTATCTTGTATCTAAGGCTCTTGCTGAAGTTCCAAACAAGTTAATATAGAATAAAGTTCAATCTGAACTGCAGTTGAACCCCCCACCCCCAAAACTCATTATTGAAATTTAGAACCCTTTATCCTCACCAAATACAGGCATTACATGAGCGCACCCAAATAGGTACATGCTATAGACGCTTTGCACCATACATACCCTATCGTACTTGGCAACCCTCGTGCGGGGGCATCTTGCGTGGGGCTTTTACAAGTATAATATGGTCAATGGCCAAAATTAACCGCGTATCAACGGTCGACCGTAACGCACCCCTCCTAATCACCGCGCACTTCCGACACCTAAAGAAATATCCCCAGATAAATCCCTACTATGTATTCTACAATGTATTTTATACTTTTTTGTTTTGTTTTTCATGATAGTGGGGCGGTGGGGGGGTGCCTCTGTCATAGCTGAAGTTTTTCTTGTTGCTTGGTGCGCGGTTAATTTTGTTCAGGGACCAATACCCCCGCACAAAATAAGCTATGGCGCACACCCCGATCAGGCGGCAACCAGTACTCCCCACCAAAAATACCCGAATGACCAACCCCAACCAATTCCACAACGGAAATCATGCCAATAGTGACACGAGTGATTGTAGGGGGGGGGGGAGGCGATCAGAGTTGGAGCTTGGGAAGCACAGAGCTATTGTGAATGGTGATAGATAGTGTTGCGTGATGAAGAGAGGGTGCTCGGCCGGGGATGTGGGTTGCTGGCTCCTACCCGGAAGCGCACCATATCTTATTTTGCGCGGGAGTAGTGTACTTAGGGCCCGTTTGTGTGTATACAGCCGTCTAGTAGCTCAAGACGGTACCGTACATACCGACAGTTAGGGTGGGCTTGACCGTTAGAGCTGTGCGGAGGCATGAGGGGAAGTAGATTGTGTTTACCTACAGTGGCGTGCCGCTAAGAGTCTTGTGGAATTTGCAAGCTCACCTCCGAGGCAATCTCGCGTTCTAACCGTCAAGGGACAAATATTTAGGGCCGTAGATTTTAAAAGTAGAAAATTGCGTGAGCACTTTTCCACAGTCTATCGGAAGATAGTGTGGGCTGAGACACCTATGTCTAGTTTTATAACTCAAATTTTAGAGCTAGATGGGCGGTAAAGAGGCCCTTATACACCTGTGATTACATTGCCGGTAGTTTAGTTTTGGAAGAGTGCGAATGGAGTTGTAGAAGCTACTCAGTATGGAAGTGGGTGATAGGATAGACAGGGATTAAAATGTCTATGTATCCCCATAAGTTTCTTAATCTCTGTATGTCCGATCACCCACGTCCATACTGGATTTAGTTGACAGCGTTGCAACACATGTATTCGAGGATGCATGAAAGTGATTAACATTTTGTGGCGTAGCTTGACATAAAGTGACAGGGCCTGTCGAATGTGGGTCGTGTTTGACTCGTCCTGTCACTTTGCGCGACACGGCGCCACAAAATGTTGTCCCCTTTCATGCACCCCCGAGCACGGTACTGTGCCTCGACTCAGGACAATATGATAAAAATAATCTTGCTAAAAATAATAATAATAAAATTGATATAAGCCAATATGTGGTGCACTCCCCAGCGTTTATCCTCTCAAGCATGCTCCTAGCCAAACCGCCCAAGAAATCAGAGTCCAGTAGCCTAGCCTATTAATGTCCGGTAGTGAGGGTTTTAGTAGTGATACATGGGTTGCAACGCAGGCTGCCTACCCTCGGCCGCCTAATTTTAACCTCCGTCGATACATAAATGCCCAATCAGCCCAACAAGTACCCTCCTATATTCCCCCAAGAATACCCCCTATAAACCAACCTTCCTTTCACTACCTCCTAGAATAAGTCACGTCTAGCAGGGGAACTTTCCAACGAGTTAATGAAACCATAAATTGGTCAAGATGAACCTGACCAGTAGGTCATCCGTCCCCTTAGTTCGCGGCGACGAATCCTCGCTAACTAAAATATTTCTTGTGAGAGAGTAGGTTTAAGTTTACAGAGTTTAGGTTTGCAGCGGCAGGATAGGCACTGTCGCAATCGCTGCAATCAGTATTGTCGAGACACGAAGGCGCACATTTCCCATCTCGAGAAGGAAACGGATGTCATCGAGGAGGAAGTGCATATGATCAAGGGTAATATCCCGACAGTTACCCACGAACCCGCGGTGGCCTTCGTAACCAGAGTATGCAAGGGAATGCTTGGACTTGCAGGTAGGACCAAGTATCTCCAGGGGTCCGGAGACGAGGACTGTTAATACTTGAATTGGCCGTTGATAAAGGTAACCCCATGTGTGCTGTAAGCCCCACGTTTGTATTAGAAAGCCACGGTTGATCCCAGAAGTTGCGGGAGCACCGGTATTGTAGATCATCCGAGAGTGTGATGCATTGTCCCGGTGCTTTGGCGGTTTGCCGGAAGTGTGTTACCGACATCACTTTCCCCTGTTACCACGGGAGTGGGCTGAGGGAAAGGACACTCGGGGGGGTACACAGATAGGTATGGTGATCAGTGCAAGGATTAGGATGCGCTAATTGCATATTATAATAGTACCAACAATACATACACAATAAAAAAAAGACTTCGTATAGGTTAATTTTCCGGTCATTGGGAGGCACAACTCCATTGACAGGTCCGGGTGGTAATCCCCCGATCGGTAAAGGCAAAAAGCATAAACTTTACGCTACAAAGAAACACTTAAAATTCCTAAATCCATATCGAGCTGCCGGTAAGCTCAACTACGGAGAATTCCAGCATGATCCGCGAGAACAGGACAAACCCCTGCTACGCCTCCATCAAATTCACCCGAACACCCGAAGTCGCGTGAAAAGGACTCAGCTTCGCAAACGTTACAGAAAACCACAACGAGCCTAGTCCAAAGCCATGATGGGTTTGTCACACCTTGGAACGGACAGTACTGTACTAGAGTAGACTAACGATCTGCTTATGGTGCTTTTCAACTCGCAAAGATATCACGGAAAAGCATGGTGCTTCTCTTCCATGAATATTTTTTCTTCATGATATACCGGGCTTAAATCAGGGGTTGGGGGAAAGCTATCATATTGCTTATGGTTAGATGCTTGTAGAAATGCAACTCTATCCGGGAATGAAGGGGCGACGATTTACTCGAAAATTGGGAGTACATAGTTCTAGGTTTCTCAGGGACGTACTAGTACACTATGCAAAGGGGGTTCTGCAAAGAGTTGGCAGTGGTGTCTGGGGCAGTCGAGGAGACGCGGTACAACCTATGAATTTCTTTGATTTTCTCACTCATCGGACCGTCTGATTTTCTGTATAGACAGATTGATAGATAGAAGTGCAGTGTAATCGCTTTCTTGGTTCCTTGCTCACCCGCTCCAACAACAGCATCTTAGCATCTATCTACCGTACCACACCTGAATAGGGTAGATTCGCCGCACCACCATGCCCCTCCCGGTGGTCCATGAGAGCGGTGTTTGGCCACGATTGCCTGGTATATCGGGGTTGACCTCCTCCGGCCGTAATTTGTAGCCCCACAACCCGATGTTGGCCACCCCCGGCATCCCGCGAGAACGGTGTTTGGCCATCTTTGCTTAGCACATCTGGGATAATTTCTTCCCGTCCCGATAGTATTTTCACCACCCCCTCGCGCGCCCTTGGCGAAGCCAACAAGGGTGGCGTCCTGCTAGCTTTTCTGCGCGTGTCGGGGTGGGTATATTCCCACCCCAATAGTAACCGGCCATTCCCTCAGGTCCCCCTTCAGCAGCCGACAGGAGCGGTGTTGGACCAATTCTTCCCCTCCCTCCCCCTATCAATCAATGCTCACATCTTTCCGTTCGACTACCGGTAGTGGCTTTACTGCCCCCTCAAGCCCTATACCGCAAGTGTAGAGGAGAGGCGCACTACGGTATTTTAGTTGATAATATATGGGCCTGCGGATAATATCCGCTGGGGTGTGATACAATGCCTTATTCGGTTGAGATGGAAAAGGATAGGGAAGGAAACCCCAGTAATCGAGTCCTAACGGCCGGGGGTAATAATATTATAACATAATTCTGAAAACCAAACTCCTGCCGCGAGGTGTGAGGTAGAATGATAAGGTGATCATGGGAGATTTAGGCACTACTTGGGTGGTAATGGTCGGCTAGTTTGAGGATAGATATCTGCGCTGCAATCGGAATCTCTTGGGAGTATGTCTCGACATTGCAGTGACGCCTTTCAAATGGCGGGAATGTGCCGGACATTGCTCTCTTTCTCACTCTGGGAGTCTGGGTTAGTAGTGAAGGGTTAGGGTTTGCTTCGTTGGCTGTGCTCTACAACGGGAGTGGTCGTGTTATCGAGGATGGGGAACGGGGTGGAAATTCAAAGTTTCGTAGATACCCTCGGTCTATAATAAATCCCACACTGTACTCGAACCATGTATAAGGCTGATAAGGGTCTTGGATCCTGATCCATCACAATTTTGACAGCCGGGTTAGACATCACAAGTTAAAACACTCTTTTTCACGACGATTATAAAATTTCTAGCCATATACTTCTTGTCCTAGTATAAGTATTCTGTGTCTAAATAACTTGGTATCTAACGTACATCGATGTTTATAGGAGAGATGAGAAGGGGAAAAAAAATAAGAAAGAAAAGGGAACGAAGGCGAAACAGCGCGAAAACAATATCTCTTGTAAACTAAGAACCGGGATAGAATTGGATATGATACAAGTATCATAAAAAGTGAGCCCAAACTTCGTGCCGCAACCGCAGCCCTGGAGTGCAATTTCTCACTGAGACTTATATTACAGCAAATTTGAAAATAGAAAAAGTGATTCGTGGGTCATTACTCTGGCACTAGCGTAGAGAGTGAAGGGCTTTTCCGGAACAGGCATCGAAATAATTTTGCAAAGGACCTCGTGCGCGGAGTCGCTCCAAAAGGTGGTGGTTATATAATGGGCAAGGAAAGGGAGGAAGGAGAGAAAGCGAGGAAAAATCAACCAGATGGCATTTGGATGCTAGGGAGCTGAACAAGAACTAGGGGAATCTGTGAGGCCAGTGGAGAGGAAGCCGGGTGCTATCGGGAATACTGCTAAGGTTAGGGCTCGGGGATAGCTAGGAGGTATTATATCGCTTCGGGATTAGGCGGTGGTGTGGGCAGGGTTTGGAACCTGTCACCAAATTTGTGATATCATATCCTAATCGCTCCTCGTAGCACGGCGCGAGTGCGGTAGGCCTCATACGTCAGGGCTGTCAGAGCTGACGTCTTTCGACCCATGAAATAACTGCACCACTGCCGTATGTCCATTCTTGGCAGCCCACGAGACCGGTGTTCGGCCACAACCATCTAGCCTATCGGGGTTGACGTCTTTCCATTCTAGTAACAGCTTCACCACTGCCGCATGTCCATTCTCGGCAGCCCACGATATTGGTGTTTGGCCGCAGATGTTGTCTGGCTTATCTGGGTTGACGTCTTCGCGCCCTAGTAACAGTTTCACCACTGCCTCATGTCCGTTCTCGGCGGCCCGCGATATTGGCGTTCGGCCGCGATTGTCTGGCCTATCGGGGTTGATACCTTCACGTCCCAGCAACAGTTTCACTACTGCCTCACGTCCATTCTGGGCAGCCAACGATATTGGTGTTCGGTCGGCGTCATCTGGCCTATCGGGGTCGATACCTTCATGTCCCAGTAAAAGCTCCACCACTGCCTCATGTCCATTCATAGCAGCCCACAGCAGCGATGTAGTGCCAGTTTCATCCACCCCGTTTATATCGACACAGTCCATCATTATTAAAGCCTTCGCAATCTCAACAAGCCCAAATATGGACGCAAAGTGTAGGCCTGTGAACTTGCAAAATCCCACACTAGAACGAGGAGGATCTCGATCGGGGATGTTTTCCAAGAGTGGTCTGATTGAGATATGGCATTCGTATCGGCTAAAGAGTTTCAGGGCAAGTTCTTTTCCAACATCCGTGAGCTGGTTTTTAATGTGGGCTCCCCAGTATAATGCTGAATATTCCAGGAAAGGTAAGTGTTGACTGCTCTGAACGGGAGAGTCCGTGAGGGCCATTACCTGCCGCGAATTCAGATATATCAAGCATGTCTCCGCAATTGTCGAGTGAGGACTCTGGAATAAGCTACGATGATTGACCAAATACTCCCGGAGTGTGTAGTGGATGAGTCGAACAGTCGATCCCTCCTTATCCATCACAACAAGTCCTTGACAGCAGCTTAGAACTGTCTGTATTAAGGGAGCCTCATCGGAATTGTAATCCATCGATTCTATTTCCATCGCTAAGGCATGACAGAGCTCCTCTGCTCCAAGCTGCCGTTTCGAATGACATATCCACATCAAAGCGGTCGTCCCGAGTCTTGATCTGTGACCACCCTGTGCCTTGATCCGATCTAAGGTTGCGCCGTAGGTATCTTCCAGGCCCGATCCATCGGTCATTACTCGGAGCCTTTCTCGCCGCCTATGAATGGTAGTCTCCTGTAGAATTGCGTCGAGGTTTAGAGAGACTAGCCGGAATCTGGATATACATCTGTCAGCGGATAGCCTGGGTAAGATTCCGTATTTAGCGAATCATACTCACATCTCGGAGACAGTTTCCGGGATCTTCTTCACAATTTCTGCCTCTAACTTTGAATCCATCTCGCCCCAACTTGTGCTTTCGCCAAGTTTTGTATGGATGTATCGGATAATTTCACCTGTCCGGGGGCTTATCATTACAAGTGATGCTCCCTCTAGGAAGTGCTTTCCCACTTCGTCACCGACATATGGTCTCCCAGTTAGGAACACACGAGTGGTGGGGGAAATTTTGATGATATCCTTGAGCGAAAGAAGTACCTTGGCCCGATCTGATGCAGCGCATTCGTCCAGCGCGTCAAGACACAAAAACGTGCGCTTTGTGGATGAGAGGCTCCCCAACATCTTGACGATCTCGGAGAGCTGCAGTTCCCGACCACCGATGAATTTTTTATGTTTTCGAAATGCATCGGTTATTTCTTTGGGAATTTTCTCAAGACTACTAACAACCTGCTTTAAAAGAGCACCCAACACACTCATCGCGGACTGTTCCTTGTGGGCCGCGGAGTCGAAATAGAAGCAGGCCACGGCATTATCCTCTCCGGCCTCTCCCGACTCGTCGCATAAGGCATCTATGACAAGTGAACTAAAATCGTAACTTCTCAGAAGAACATCCAGTATTGTGCTTTCCCTCTTTGACATCGGGTGCCTTACCAAATGTAAGTCTTTCCGACCCCTAGATTGCCGGAGCAAAACATAGTTGCCTTTTGCGATCCACCCTGGCCATCGCCACTCTTCCAGCTTAGAAATTCCTCTGTGTGCAGAAGCCAGTCGCCCACGTCCTTAACCCGGCTTGCTCGGATGTCGTTATGCCGTAAGTGGGGTTCGAGAGGCGATAGCCAAGTCAGGATTTCGGACCGATCATCAGTGACGGCAAAGTCATGGCTGTTATACATGTTGAAACTATCGGCACCGTGCGCAAGAGGGGTACGATAGTATTGCGATTGTAGGAGCCGGAAGTCGTGAAAAAATTGCTATTATTATCTCGAGAGATGGTGGTGTTGATAAAAGTATTATATCCTGGGGGATTGGGGTTATGGAGGGACTTAGTGATGAAGCTAGGATGAGGAGACCTTTTTCTGTCACCCGCTCTTGGGGATATTGTAGAGGATAGGCTAATGAGGTGTGGTGGTGTTGGATGATCCAACTCCAAGGTGTGTGGGGGAAGCGGGGTTTATCACGATTGCCTGCCTGACAGATCAAAACTTGGGCCACACCTCCTGAACTTTTCAAACCAATCTCACGCCTCTGGCTATGAGTGCGGGTGCCAGGGGGGATGATTTGGCACTGCTAATTTAGAATATTTCGGGGGGTAATCCCTGTCTTCCAAGAAAACATCCCTCGCTTGTGCCTCTTACTCGAGCAGAATTCAATAAATACTTGAGTAGGCGGGCGCCTTATTCAACATTCTTCTTACGGGAGAGGAGCCAGGGTTTAGGGTTGCTGATCGGACCAAGAGTCGATGTGATATGATACGAGCTTCCGATGCGCGCCTAACTTTGGAATATGCCCTATTTATAGAATTCTACTGTACTTGTATTCTCATCGCGTATTCGGAATCCGGTTGTTACAAAAGTGCCGGCCAGTATGTCAGTATTATGAGAAATATCAAATGTATGATGGGGTTAATATAAAGAGGAGAAAGCAGCAGATGATAACAGGTTAGCCGATTGGACTAGAAGACGGGACACTCCGGTTTTATGTTTTTAGTGGTGTTAATTGTGGTGCGGGTGACCACAATTGTGATGATAATATGAGAGGAGCGAGTTGTGATTTCTAAAAGGTTACTTTGGGCATAATATAAAGCTGGGGTGAAAGAGTCTCAAAAACCTGCAGAGTTTTTATTACAGCTATCGTGAGCTGATACCCGGGTAAAAGCTGTGAGGAAAAACTGTTGGAGCACATGGTAGGGGCCCTGTCAAATGTAGGAAACTGAGCAGAAGCTTGACCCAGACGAGACTGAATAATACATGTAATAGTGGCTCCTCCTAGCCATATTTGGACATAGCACTAAGCTATAAATGTTTATTAATACCAGATTCCGAATACGCGATGAAATTACAAGTAAATTTACAAGGACTAGGCGAGATGTTCTCGTACGTGGCTTTGTTGGTGGGCAAAATTTAATGATGATATTGACACTTGAGGTTTTGGCAAGGTCGAAAGTGTTTAGACTATAGCCTACAGTGGAACCTCTGATAGCCCTAGCAGGTAGGGGGTAGCACAAGGCTGGAAATAAAGCCCGGATGGAAAGAGGAGAGGAGTCTTGGCACAGGACGGCCAGATATGACTGGTTTTCGAGTGATATCTCGTGATTTCTAAGAGAAGGGAAATTTGCATTAAACTTGGATATAATGTACAGAGAGCTGAGTAGAGAGTATGAATTCAAATAAGAGAGTGCAACCAAGGCAGACATAACTAAAGACTGTTTTCTACTGTGAAGTATGATAAAAGACTACTTTGGCTGGAATTTAGGTCCGCGGAATGTCCTGGAATTGGAAACTATAAGAGGTATAGAATTTTCAGAGGGATTTCCCATACGTCAAATGTCGTGACTCTGCAACCACTGGAATTACTAGAGGGTTGGAAGTTTTGGAGGTGGGAAATATCGGAGGTTTCACTGTATAATATGGTCAATGGACAAAATCAACCGCGTATCAACGATCGACTGTAACGCACCCCTCCAATCACCGCGCACTTCCGACACCACCTAAAGAATTATCCCCGGATCAATCCTACAATGTATTTATACTTTTAATTATTATTTTTTGGTTTTTTTCATGATAGTGGGGTGGTGGGGGGTGCCGCTGTCCTACTCGTAACTGAAGTTTTTCCTGTTGCTTGTTGCGCGGTTAATTTTGTCCTGGGGATGGAAAAAAGTCTGTCGAAGTCTTGTCAGCGAATCGCATACTAAACTCTGCCAAGAGTTCGACAGACTCTTTTCAATACCCAGTCCATGGACTAATACCCCCGCGCAAAATAAGTCATGGCGCACACCCCGATCAGGCGGCAGCCAGTACCGTACTCCCCACCAAAAATACCCGAATGACCAACCTCACCCAATTCCACCGGAAATCATGCCTATAGTGACACGAGTGATTGCAGGGGGGGAGGGGGAAGGCGACAAGAGTTGGAGCCTGGGAAGCACAGAGCTATTGTGAATGGTGATAGATAGTGTTGCGTGATGAAGAGAGGGTGTTTGGCAGGGGATGTGTGTTGCTAGCTCCTACCCGGAAGCGCACCATATCTTATTTTGCGCGGCAGTACTTAGGGCCCATTTACCTGTAGACAGCCGTCTAGTAGCTCAAGACGGTACCGTATATACTGACAGTTAGGGTGGGCTTGACGGTTAGAGCTGTGCGGAGGCATGAGGGGAAGTAGATTGGGTTTACCCCACAGTGGCGTGCAGCCAAGAGTCTTATGGAATTTGCAAGCTCACCTGCGAGGCAATCTCACTTTCTGATTGTCAAGGGACAAATATTTAGGACCGTAGGGGGTTGCGTAAACACTTTTCCACAGCCTATTGGAAGATAGTGTGGGCTGAGACACCACTGTCTAGTTTTATAACTCAAATTTTAGAGCTAGATGGGTGGTAAAGAGGCCCTTATACACCCGCGCTTACCGATGCCGGTAGTTTAGTTTTAGAAGAGTGCGAATCGAGTTGTGAAGTTACTCAGGTATGGATGTGGGTGATCGGATAGACAGGGATTAAAAAATCTATGTGTTCCCATGGATTTCCTAATCCCTGTCCGTCCTATCACCCAAGTCCATACCCGAGTACTTCCCTACCCTTACCACCCCCACTCGCGTCATCTACCCCCCCCCACACTTTAATTATTGTGATAAGTAGCAGGAACCAGAGGTCCGCAATACCGTAAAAACTCGAATGATAGCGCCATGTGCTACGTAGTCCAAAATTTCTTCTGGAGAAGGGGGGGAAACACTCCAAAAAACACTCCCCCGGAGACAAAAGGGAAGTAAAAAAATATACAGACCTTATGATACTAGGAGAGCCAAGTCCGAGGTTCTAGTATAATATTATGATCCGATTATTCGAGTTTTTACGGTATATGCCAGAAAATACCCACGAATCTGAGCGCCCAACCACTTCTCAACACCCGGTTCCGAGTTCCGATTTCCCGAGATACGTGCACCCAAAAGCCCCATCCTCTAGGCATACGCATCCTACCGGTAGCTTACCCCTTTTAAGCAAATATACTGCCAAAACATCAACTTAAAACACCTCCATTACATCAAGTTATGTTACTCGGGAATGTAGGTTAATGATGGGATAGACTGGGTTTAAAGTCCCTGCCATTACTCTCGGAGATGGGGAACGATTTAATTCGGTAGGCATAGTCCTGCATAGGAAGGATAAAAAGCTTTGACATCTCGAATCCCTGTCCATCTCATCACTATCTTCCATCTCCTAGTGCCTTCGTGTACCACCGCAAAGATAGGAAGCTCATTTCTCGGCACCCCCATGTGAGCTTGATAGATTTACGGTTCATATTCCCAGATCCCATTGACACCGCTGCTTTAACCACTCCTGGGGGGCACTCCTTTTATGACCCCATGATAGGATACCCCCCAGAGACTCAGTATGTCTAAATCACTTAACTCGAGGTACCACCCCGCTGCTCTATGTCTCGGGCGAAGGATCCGATGTGTTCACTTACCAGCGGAGAATAAAACTTTCCGTTATCGCGCTACCAATATTACAGACATAATTCCTTAAATCCGTCTAATACGTATTATCCCTTAGAGCGCTGAAACAATGGAATTCAGTGCCGCCAAGAAATTGCGCAACTATGCTGTCTAAGACAGATGGTGAATAAGCACTAAGCAACATCACGAGAAGCTGAACCGCGTAAGAAGATGAAAATAATTCATCTTGATTGTTCTGAATTCTGCGAGACAATATGCCATGAACGAGGAAATCACGCTTATTGAGTCTGGGGATAACTGAGAAAGTGGGCCAGCAAAGCCCAGTTGCTCTCGGATTACGGAAAGGTATAAGACTAAGCCTAATAGGCGGGTAGAATTCTAATGTATCACAGCAGATGCAGAATCGCAAACCAAACCAGTAGGTCTACCACGTTCGGAACCCAATTCCCCTCGACCAAAGGAGGAAAAAGGAAAGCGAAAAGGAAGAGGAAAGGAGCGAGAATCGGAGTCAGTCTCTGCGGCCGAAAAGATCCGAAATCTTTCACCTCCCCCATCCCATACACCATTCCAAGGCCTCTTTCCGTCACACCAAGCTCGTGCTATTGGGCCAGCAACTGGGCTTGTGAACGCTTATCGATTGTTCTCGCTTTTTTTTTCACAGCAACAACTAGAAATTCTCACCAAGCACACAAACATGTATGCGAGTATACATGATGCCGGCCTGCGGGACACTAGGCACCCTTTTGTTCGGAAGTGGTATCCAACCACGGTTCCGGAGCTTCGAATATTTTTGGCCATCTTAATTCACCTGGGGCTGTTGGGGGGTGCTAGTCCGAGGATCTTTTGGCGTCCTGTGGGAGGTGTCGTTCGTGAACCGATGTCCAGGATGAGATATATACGCTTTCAACAGCTAAAGCGCTATTTGCACATCTCGGAGCCATCAAAGGCTTCAATTCCAGCTCAGGAGTGGTGGAAGAAGCTTGAACCCTTAAATAGCAGCCTTCGGAAATGCTCAAAGAATTGTTTTCTTCCATCAACCAATGTGGCTATTGATGAGATGATGATTCGCTTCCAGGGTCGCTCAGCTCATACCATCAAAATGCCAAATAAGCCTATTAGTTTAGGATATAAGGTACTAGCATTGTGTGATGCAGGATACACATTTGACTGGGAGCTCACTTCACGCATTACAAGCTTTGCAAGTTCAAAGCAGATAAAAAAACCCTATCCCCTTTCGCCTACCTCCTCTGCTGTCCTCCAAATGCTTACAACACTACCCTATCGCACCCACTTTTTTACTGCCTACATGGACAATTACTTTTCAAATATTCGGCTCTTTGCACGTTTGCTTGATTTTGGAATTGGAGCATGTGGCACCGTAAGGTGTAGTAGTAAAGATTTCCCCCCTTGTTTAAATGTCAATAAAGACAAGGCAGCAAGTATACTGCAATGGAATTTTGCAACTGGGGTCATAGTACGCGAGGTAGTTGATTCAGCAAAAAAGCCAAAAGGAAGCCAGCCACCCGAGCCTAACAGGTGGGGAATCCCTCCCGTAATGGCCTTTCTGTCGCAGGATAATAATACCGTTCATTTATTATCCACCGTTCATGATCTTGAGAAATCAACCTCTTGGGTAGAAAAACTTCGTCGAAAGCCAAGAGAAACCAGCACGAACGCTGCTGCTGCTCGAAAGCCTTTTTCTGACAGGGAACATCGCAAGCTATTATCAATTCCTAAGATCGACAACGACTATAACCAATACATGGGCAGTGTCGATATTGCTGATCAGCTGCGATCTTACTTTTCTACCCAACGTGTTGCCCACCGGAACTGGCAGCCTTTTTTTTATTGGCTGCTGGACACGGCAATCATCAACTCCTACCGGCTTGCACGAATCAATAGCTCTCCTACAACCCACCGCGGGTTTCGTTCTTCACTTACAACTTCTCTTCTTACCGCTGGTCACAAAAGCTACTCTTCAAAGCCTAAACTCACCTTCCTTTACCGAAGCCGATCCAAGTATCGCCTCCGCAATCCACTACGACAATCCTATATTACAAAGAACTCATCACCACCAGAGCCGGTAGGAGGAGGTGGAACCTTAAGAGGCCATGTTCTGGTACGGAGAACTACTCGAGCGTGGTGCTTATGGTGTCGTTGGCGCCGAAAGCAAGGAGGCCCGGAGGTGAAAATACACCAAGTTAGATCTCAGTGTGAATGGTGTCATGTAGCCCTTTGTCATTCTTGTTTTCCATTATATCACGGTGTTGGAAGGTCTTCAGTTTAGTTCTTTTTCTGATATCACTCAGCCTATTTAGTAATCTTAATCCCTACCCTCACATCCTTTCAATTGCGCAATTTCTTGGCGGCACTGAATTTCATTGTTTCAGCGCTCTAAGGGATACTGTGCAAAGTTTCCATGCCCCATATCGGCCAAGTTTTTCCTTTCTGCCCCGTCTGCTGGTATCCATACTCCCACACCTTTACCACAGCATAGAGGTACCGGAGACAAGAGGGGAGGAATCGGCATGTCTTGTCAGTCCATAGGATGCAATGCAATCAATAGCCCGTATACTGCATACACCGGGTATCATACATATAAATTAATTTCTTCCCATGCGTGCTCCTTTTCAATACCCGTTTTTGGCCTTGGGGGTACAGCTGATTAGAATAGAGCCAGATTAAGCCCAGGGATTCCGTAATTTTTGCGGTTTAGCTTTTTTCCTTCCTCCACGCCCCGGTATCGCGGTTTTCGGATGTGTCTTAAGGATAATCTATTGTTCTAGTATAACTTGAATACCCCCCCGGCGCTCTTCAAGTGTTAACAGGATCGCTCATTCACATCCCTCCGTCCTAGGTAGTGAGGGCTGTTTTATATTCTAAGGGTGGTGATAGAACTCCTACTATATAATTCTCGAACCTAAAATCTCCTTTTCATCCCCCATTAGTCCTAAAGAGGATATAGACTATCCCCTGCAGTGGTGATAGTGCCGAATTTCCCTACACCGTGCTAAAGAGCCACTAGCAAAATTAGCGTATTTCTTGGATTGGTGGATTCAATCTCATAGCGGTGTAGAGCTATCACATGACTCGGGATGTTGGTTAGTAAATCTCAACAGTTGCATTGCCTCACGGCTACGGCTAACATCGCTCTCATATCAGGTTTAGTGTTCCTGTTGATGGAAAAAGATCTGCATCATAACTTGGCCTGGGGTGCTTTTGATATCACTCGATTGACATATCTAGAAAGGTGGGGAGCTAGTTTTTTAGTTTGTATTTTAGCGTAATGTAGGGAAATTCGGCACTATCACCACTGCAGGGGATACTACCCAACCCCCACAAAAGGAAACAACAACCGGACAAACTCGCCCAAGTTTATCCCCGTGTTCGGTCAAGTCCTTTGAAACCAAAGTTAAATAAACAAGAGATTAATCTAGTGTGGGCTCACCGAAACAAAACATCAAAACCTCTAAAAACCTATCAAGTATGATATTGGGAGAGTAACTAGATGCTTGGTACCAGAAAAAAAAGAGGATAAATAAATAAATAAAGAGCACTTGAACTATGAAATTCCGGCCTTGACCAACAAATTGAATAAGAAAAAAGAGGGTAAAGCCCACAACATCGGTCTTCTCTCCCAATCCTCTGTTATCCACCCTCTCAGCTGCACTCTAGGAAATGGATAAAATGTCCCAAATAGAAAATAACAAGCTAAAAGCCCTTTTGGCGTTTAGAATATGTTCGAAGGCTTCCCTGGTGGCTCACATCCCACATGGCTTCCGAGTGATGGCTGGTGAATGCAAGCTTTAAATATGACAACTCGATAGACTGAGAAAGCCTAGCAGTCCCACCCCAAATTCTAGCTAACCTCCAGATACTTCTGCAACAGCGTACTCCCCCCCAACGCAGGGTATCAATAACAAAGCAAAATAACCCGTAAAAAAACAGCCGCAGAAACTTTTCAACCCCAATCCACTTCACCTGGTAACCTAATAGATGAGAGCATTTCATATAAGATGACAGGTCTCATTTATTTTTAACCCCCCCATACCTGCCGCAAGGATCATAAACCATGTCCTGCTTGTGCCTCCATCGATCATGGAATCATCAAAGTTGCTGCTGTTGAAAAACTCCCAGGAACCCGGAGCATCAAATATCGCTCGATTTGCTTCAATTATTCCGGCCCAGAGTTTGTCCGCTCCTGACTCGCCGTAGTGTAGACCCTTAGAGAAGTATGTTTTGTACTCGAGTTCGCAGAACTCGGCAGAGCGGATATACGGCGACATTGCAGTCATAGGGATCATATGGATGCTTGGGCTGGATCAGTGACTGCTTTGAAACAACTATTTTTTAGGCCAGCTTACCCCTGGATATATTCCCTGTGCAATCCAAAGTAGGTTTTGTGGTCTGCCTTGCTTTCTGACAGGATACCAGTCACTAGGTTGCCCACGAACTCCTTCGGGTGATTCTGATTTCCCTTTGACAAAAGCATGTACTCGTTGAGGGAGACCTTAAGAATTCCAAGCATCAAGTTAGCACGGGCGATCATAGGTCGATCGTTGATGGCAATTCCCCAAAGCTTCTGCGCGTATAACGAATTGAAATCCTCTGAAGAGGATTCCTCGTCTTTCGAATCGCCACAGCTTACGAGTCCCCTTGCCCAAGAATGTCCGTGGTACCAATCAAAGTTGCGGAACACTGGGAAATATGGGTCTTCCTTGGACGGATTGGTGTACTATGTCCAGTTAACAAATTTCGAAACATCACCAATATGAAGAGGCTGAGCATACATCTCGAAGCAAGTTGTTCACCCATTCGTGATGCTTTCGGAACCACGCATTAGAATTACCAAGATCCTTATCGAGTTGAACGATTAAAGCTGCAGCCTGGACGTGGTAGGAATAGTGGAAGTGATGATCATTATAGAGATAGTTTCCAAAATCCATATCTTCACTCGGGTCTGATCCTTCAAAGGCCTGTATAGAAGTAACCCCTCCCCACGTGGCTAGAGGGTAGTGAGAGAATGTTTGGATGAGTGAGGATCGTATAACAACTTACTGTCATAGACCATTTTATTCTGCTGCCTATTCTCAGCGAAAAGTGCAAAGTCATTCTTGAGTCTAGCCAAACACAGTTGGGTGAGGCTAGGATCTTTTAAAATATGGAGGGTTGAATAACAAAGAAAAGCGTATTTCGCGTACGCCTAAAGCAATTAGCGGAGTCCTAAATGATGTGGGGGGATTTCATACCTTTCCAGCAAAATACATGCTCGGGTTGGAGCGTGTTTGCATAGTGAGATTCTGTGCCACTTCGATCCGAGCGATAGTGTGGATCCGCTGGAGAACCTCAGGCGGGAATGATGCACATCCTTTTTCCCCCAGTGGAAGCCAGCCGATCTCCACGGGCAGCGACTCAACTCTCAATCTCCACGTATTCGCAATGACTCCGTACATCATACCATTGGCAGGACTAGGGAGTTTGAAAACCCTGTGGATATTTGCCACTGTGGAGTTGTGAAATGTCTTGACGTGATGTGGCAAAGCATACATCAACTTCAGACGGTTAGCGCGACCCGGCAAATATTGAACAATCAGGAAAACATATACCCACAAGAGGTGACTTTCGCTGACCACCGCGCTTAAACCGCATCTGATATTCCCCGCTATCAGCATAAGGCCCATGAATTTGAGCATTAATTTCCACTCCCGCACAATAGCTTCCCGTAGTGTAATCAAGGAGAGCTTCTCTTTTCGTGTATCCCCGATTATCCAGCGACAGATGGGCCACTTGTAACAGGCCTGAAAAGAGATGCTTTCCTTCAAGGCGAGTGGTTCCCACAATTTGGAGATCGAAAGGGGTAGATCTGGCCTCTTTTATCGAGCGATGATGGGCGTACACGAGCCAGGAGTCAGCATCACCTACGAAACGTAGAAGGTACTTTGTAATCAATTCGTTGGGCGATGACAATTGCCTGATATCTTCGAAAGCCACGATAGAAGAAATCCTTTTAAATAGTTAACACAGAGGCATGGGCAATGGGGGCCTGATACATACACCGGAGTCAAATCGCGATACTCTGCGCTCACGAATCCCATGCCATTGCAAATCGGGATGTCAATTATCTTCGTGGCATTTTCTCCGTCCAGAATGCCACGATTATATCTGTTCTTGTCAGCGTATATGCGAACCCTCGCACTTTGACCCGCAGGATCAAGTACTTTGATATCCGAAACTCCTTTCCTGAGCTCCGTTGAGCCAAGAATGATACTCGGATTGAAAGCATTGGTATAAAATTCAACCGCACCACCGGGCCCATTTTTCGGACCGAACCTCCTTTTCGTAAGATCAATGACGTCAGCTGCCAAGCCCAAGAGACCTTCTCGGGTTCCATTCATCCATGCTAGGTTATATGGCATGGGGAAAATAGGTTGGTGGCGATGCCCGACAAAGAAGTTTGTATAGAATTTCTGCAAAACAGTGGGTTGGCTCAGGGAAAGTAGCGGGGTAATGGAGTAGACAGACGCACGTTTGTATGAATTGTTTTCGACCTCCCTTTAGCGACCTGTGTGGCGTCCTCGGTATGTCCGTGCATTACCGGGAATCTCCCAGCTGGGGTCTGGGTTGAGATAGGAGGGAATAAATCCACATGAGACCATAGTGGGATCATACGTCCTTGGAGGGCTTTATACCAGTATTCTCCCACTCTTTTCTTGGCTCCACCAACCCTGGGGGCATATTTGGGTAACCTCCGGTATCCAGGCAATGGTTTCCTAGGTTTGCCTTCATGTATATTTCTCCTTGAAAACGGGATGTTGGTTTCTCTGATGATCTCCGTAGTCAAGTATATCTTGGTGGGAACCTCCTCAAGCACAGTGGTAAATGTGATAGCAGGAGGCAGAGGTACAATGGTAGGATGTCCTTCATACCTATCCACACTTGTAGTCGCGCTCTCGGGTTTTGATGTTGTTGCTGGATGAGGTGGGCTACAACCCTGCGGTTAGGAGTGATTTGGGAAATTGATCGGGGATGGTAACAGATTTTAATACTAACATTTGGATTGTTTGCGACTGCCCGATTATGGTAACCACAGAAATTGACTGGGAAGACGAAGTTAGTTCCGGGTATGTAGAAACAGGGTCTCTCGAAGGTGGGATTAAGTGATGCAGTAGCAATGCTAGCGCTGATAACAACCTTCCCCTCATATTGGATCGAACGAGTGTCACGAGTTCCTAGCGGTCAGAAATTCTATCACAAAATACTTAGGAAGAAGAGGGGAGAATTCCGATAAATGAAAAATCGCAGCGGAGAGGAAGAGAGGTCTCAAAGTAGCAGAATTTAGAAAAAGTCTTCTTTAACTCCTGGACAAAAGGTCTCCCATTTGTACTGTTATCATACCGCGTTTACCGCAATGGCAGTAGTCAAACTATTTGTAGAACCGATAGATGTGGCTAGGGCTGATGGAAATAAGTGCCCAGAATGACATAACCTTATTAGGAGGGAGAAATACCCCCATTTACCAGGCAAACTCCGGCGGTCGATACGAGCGGCCAGCCTACCATACTGCCGCCCCTGGCAATAGGATTCTCACTATCTAATGAATTTTGCCACGGAGCACATATGTCTTGGCTATAGGGCTAGAAACGACATGCCAAAGTTCCCCCGATCACAACAGGATAGCTCAGTGCATACAGGATCATGCCAAAAGCAGCAGTCTTCGGCGGAACCCGTGGCATTTATCTCGGTTCGGTTCCGTGGGTTTCTAAAGAAAGGTTATTTTACCTGGAATTTTCAAGTTTCACCGCATCACCGGAGAGCCAATGTCTGGCTATCCTCTCAATAATAACAGGCTTCCAGGTACCTTGCATAAAATATATTACCCCTGAGAGACCAACTTACTCCGCATAAGGCCTCAAAAGGGTCCGGTTAGGCTCTGGGAGCCACTCTCCTCTAGCGCGTGGAGGTTCCACTGAGCGATCATTACCTATCACTCGAATTTCGATAAGCGATGCTGGCAGGGTTCGACAGTAAGGTACTCGAGTATGGCAAACTTACCAGGTGCCGGTCCCCAACCGTCATAGAGCTTTGGATCATAATCTTGGATCTTGGTGTGATATTTATACCATATCATTGCTAAGAATCCCTAGACTAGCCGATATTTTGCGGGTTAGATCACTTCAACTTCACGCACATATAGGGGAGAAGATAGGGTTACCTAACATCTGAACATGGTAAGAGATGCCGTTTTCCGGTATTTTTATCTCACTACTTCGGCATACTCTCTCCTGCCTCCATCAGTATTAAGTTCACACTACGGACCATCTCCGAACCGCTAAACCGGTTTTCAAACCACCTCTACAGCTGGTACTAATACAGCAGCTCATTTTTCCAGTTCCCCATTCACGAAGTACTAATCTCCCGTTTGAACCACCCTGAACCGGTGTGGTGGGACTTCCTAACGCTTAACTCGGCAACTCTACGGAGTCCCCCCGGTATAACAACCTTCCCCAGAGCAGACCCCAAATCCCAGATGTTACTTCGCTCGTGGGTTTTGGTGAGTCGAAGGAGGGGGCCCAGTTTCAACAGATCTACAATAGGGCAAGGGGGTAGACAGGAAGGGAAGGAGCGGGGTTGGGCAATGGATAACTCCCTATGGGAATGTAGGAGTGTCTGTTGCTGTTCTAGCGAGGATCTGGATTAATCCAGAGGTTCCAATTCCGGAATAGTATCCCTAAAGCCCTCCTTTGAAGACTAGACTGAAAGGAGGGTCCCAGTCACCAAAATCCGCAGAAACAGACGTTTTATCATCAGTTTGTCAGTTCTCCAACACTCGATCATTTCTTCTTCTCTCGTTCCCAGTGGGAAGGCTTCGTTTTGGCTCCCTAACCGAGAGAGGTAAGGCTCCCAGCCAAAAGTAGGAACCCTTTTATTAAAGTTATGGGATTCGGCCCTCGGGATGGAAAAAAAATATTTAGAGAACATCATCAGTGTTGACAACCCTTTCCGAAATCGATAATAATATCACAAACCCCACCATGCCCGAAACCCACCCTGGTGAAAGTATATTATCACATTAGCTCTATTGACAGCGAAATTTTAGAAACCTAGAAATTTACGCCATGAGAAAGTCACCCATTCATAATTTCCGGTCTCCCTCTATTCCCCCAAAAGCTCTCCCCCTAATATATGATACCTTCTTTCTAATTTTACTTTTTTTCCCTTCCCTTTCCTGCCTAAAGCGTCGGATGGAATGGCGTGGAAAAATCCACCGTACTTTGCCATCTCAAACCTTTTTTTCTCAATCCTACACGCTTTTTTTCTAGCTGCCGTGATCCTCCCCCGGTCCCGGCTTCTCAAAGTTTCCCACTCGCCAATATCGGGAGTGGTAAGCGAACCAAACTGATGATAAAACCCTTAACAAACCAAATTGAGGACTTTCTCTTTTTTTTCTTTTCTTTTTTTTAGAGCTGTTGTATGTAGGAACTATGATGATAATATTTGCACATTTGGTTGTGGGGAATAAATAGGTAAGTGTAAGACATGCATGCATTTGAAACATCAGTGCGAGATGTCGGTATCTTTTGGGGGGGGGATTTTGGCGTCTGGCAAGGTAGGAGAGGTTGGCGGTATTATATCATACGGCGGGGGGGGGAACGTCAGTCTTGGCTGGCACAGCGCTTTTCCGGTGCTTGTTTGATGGTGTTATACTATAGGGAGGGCGGGAAAGAGCAAAAGGTGGCGGTAATGGTGAAGCGGCAGCCAATATATGCGCAGTGCTTCAAAGAGATGGGAGTGTATCATTGATTAGAGTAAGCCAGCACCAAACGCCGCGATGAAAATGTATAACAAGAAAGAAAGAAAAACCCCGTCGACTACAGATGAAAAGAGTATCAACATCCAAACTCTTGCGCCTATACTACCCCAGTCCGTCCACCACAACTTCCCCCTTCGCTGCACCCCCCATTCCCCTGGACAAACACCACAAGCACGGCCGAATACGCCGCAATAACCATAACAATCGCCTCCCCACGGCCCCTCGTCCCCAACGCGACTAGCAATGCTAGCATCATCGTAAAAATACTAATACAAACCAATTTCCACGAATCGCTCTTCAGAAACTGCAAGATAATCATAGGCCCCAGCATCAACAGTGCTGTGGCAAGGGCAATCACCATCCTCGTGATCCTCCTTGTGAACGGGGAGAATATGGATGCTATGTCGCGCTGCGACATATTCCGCTGGCGCACGTCCTCGACGGAGGGGTTTCGGTGCGGGAATATCCGCGGGATGATTCTACCTACCAGTTTCTCCAGAGAGTCACGGCCGCCGAGACCTAGCGCGACGAGGTCGTCGGTGTTGTTGTTGAAGGGATCGGTGAGGGTTAGGGGTGGGGTGCTGGGGTCTTCCAGGGCGGATAGCAGGTTGCTGTCTGCGGCGCGGGGCGGGTCTAGGGAGGTGAGGATTTGTTCCTGGAGCAGGAGGGCTTCGTCTGCGTATTATGTTAATTATATGCAGAGGCGGTTGGGGGATGAGGGGTTGGAGTACAGTAGTTTTTGAGAGTCTCCCTTAACATCCTCATAAGTTTAAACCTCCTCTCTTTCAGGTCCACTACGGCATTCTCACTCTCGCTCCCAGTCTGCATCCACCTCGTTTCCTCTCTGTCAACTTCCCCAAGCGCCTTCTCGATCTCGGTGAGTTCGTCCTGGTAGTATAATAAATTTGCCATGGATAGTCTCCCAAACCGCCGGAATATCGATATATGCCTATATGCGTGCATGGACTGTGCAATGACGCGGTAGTCGAACACTAGTCTCTCGTAATGCGGATCCGGGTCATGATTACAGGTGGACCAGGAAAAGGTGCTTGTAGTTGTGTTGGAGAAACCAGTTTTTGTGTCATGGCCGTGGTGGTGGTGAGAGTGGTGGTGAGGATGGATATGTGGGTGGTGGGAGTGGTGGTCGGTGCGGTCCCTGTGTTGGATGTGCGGTTCTTCGCCTTCGGGGACGATGGTTTTGTGCCTGCTGGTGTTGAGGCTTTGGCTCGGGCTTGGATTCATAGTCGTCCTTGCACTGACTCCAAGCCCGGGTGTAGCTACCGATGCGCCCGTGCTGCCGGTACTACTCAAACTCGGAACCGGACTCTGGTCTGTGCTTGGAGCATGTTGCGAGCCGGAACCCACGGTGGAAACTGCATGAATGTTCGCCGGTGCAATCGCGGCCTGCGAATCGGCTGCCCCTCCTGCAACTTCCCCCCCCGCCGCACCCGCCACTGCAGGCGGAAACGGACTCCTAGGAGACCGAGTTGTAGACCTATGGCTCAAACTCCGAACAACCCCCGGATGAAAGTACTCCTCCGCTTCAGCACTCTGCGTGCTGGTACTACACGTTGGCGTCGAGCCGCTTGCGATGGGCATTTTGGAGGGAAAAAAACAATCGCGTATATGACTTAAAGCCGTGTATCCTCGGAACTCTTGGTGGTGGAATATCTCCCGGTTTTAGGGAGTTTCTCAGTCGCTGTGATGAGGTTTTGCACATGATTGGTGGGTGAGTCGGCCAGTCACGTTGGACATGCGCGTTGTTGCGGGTAGGTTGTGTGACTGATAGATCGTCATGACGTCTGGTGCCTGAGAATCGAAACATCATACGAGCGGTCGCTTGGGGTCTTGTAATGGTGCGAGGGGGGGGGTTAGGCGTGTGATGGGGGGTGGTGATGGCTGGAGAGGAGGCTACCGGGTGTGGTGCTGGGTGAGATAAATTAGGGATGGTTGACGGTTGTTGATATAATTTAAATTACAACCGAATGGATGAGCTCGTCATGTGGGCGCACAAGGGAGTCCAGGGTCCGGTACTCAGTATATGTAACCCACCAAGGCGCTGGTTATCCAGAGTACTGGTCTAGCATTTGCCCATCGGTTGTCCGCAAGATGCGCCTCCTCCACAGCTCTGAAAGAGTTATCGTCTTTCGTCTTCGCCTGCCTGTACCGTAACGTGTAGCACACACTCACTTTATACCAGAGCTCTTCTACAGGGACAAGTTCCATAAAGTTTCGCTTTAGGATAGGTAGGATACCGTAAGCACTCGAATAAACGGGCTATGTGCCAGGTACGGTAGTCCGAAAAGCCACCTTCCCCAGACAAATAAAAAAGAACAAGACACCAAACCCCACTAGGAGAAGCAACTCCAACGTCCTAATACAAGGCCTCATTATCCGTGTTCTTACGGTGTCTCTAAATTCTAGCAACACGAGGGGAGGGAGCTGTTCAAGCCCCGAGTGACTTGATGACGAGAAACACTCATCCTGGTGTATGTGTAGTACTGAACAAATCGTTGTCACGATATCAATAGGGCTGGGATCAACCTCGTCTCATATCGACTCAGCATCTCGCCCGTTTAAGAGAACCGAAATGCCGTAGTATCAAACATCATCCGCTTTCATCAAATCCATCAAATCCAAACCAAACCCCCCAGCCCTAGCTCCAGCCACACTCCTCCTCTGCTCCACAAGCGCATCCGCCAATGAGTTCTTCCTCTTCTTCGCCCTAGCCTTGCTCCCCTGATTCCCGCCCCTATCCACCTTCCTTTCCCCCCCCGCCCCCTCTTCTGCTTCTTTTACCCCTCCACCTTCCTTCTTCTTCCCCCGCTTAATCACCGGTTTCCCAACCTCCGACCGGTTCTCACCCCCACAACTGTGACACTCCCACACCACAACCGTAATCTTCGACGCTGTAGCTGCTTTCCGCTTCTCCTTGCCGCGCGGGAGGGTACGTACGTGCGCATTCCAGCCGGGAATGAGTATCGCATTGCAAGCCTTACATATGTTGGATAATCCGGGGCTCGATTGGGCGACCGGTGAGGTTGCGAGAAGGGCTGCGGAGAGGGATGGGACTGTTGGGAGGAGGAGGTGTGAGGCGCGGAGGATGTAGGATGTTGTTAGGTTAGACGAGGAGGGGCGGGGGGGTGCCTTTGTCAACATGCTGGCGATAGTGAGAGAGGGAGGGTGTACTGTAAATGGCGGCCAAGGTTGAGATTAAGATGCGGCTGCATGCAGACACGGTTAATGGACTTGGCTAAGGGTTAGGGGAAGGTGGTCGGTGATAACCCTGGCCCAGATTATGAGAGTATCATACAAGGGGCCGGCATAAAGTTTTCGCACACGATTTAGAACTGTAGGCATAGTAGGACAGTGTTCGCAAACGGCCAGTCCGTCCAGTCCACAGTAGTGCCCAGACGGCCTGGTCCAGTAGATGGATTGGGTAAAGCCGGACTCCAGTCCTATAGACCATGGGAGCAACAGTTTGGACTGACTATAGTCCGCCTACAGTCCACCTACAAATACCGTGACTGTTATCTGAAAATTCTTAACACAACTGTGGCAGGCTGTGGGAGGCAAATGGGCATAAGTTTGAATAGAAAAGTGTAATAAAAAAGAAGAAACTAAAAGGAAGAGAAGGAAAAGGGAAAAATTACCGATCGGATGACTTGGGTAATGCTGTAGCAATGGGAGGGAGAAGAAAAAAAATAAGGTTGAATAACCAACAAGCTGATGTGATGCTGGTGCTTCTACAAAATCCTATTGTCAACCGCCTACAAATCCCGGTAGGCCATTTTCAGGCCAGGCCAGTCCGTCCAGTCCGTCCATTTCTCCTGACTAGACTACCTAGTCCACTGCCTCACATTTGGACGGTCTGGCCTGTTGCGGACGGCCTCCAGTCCTCCTAGTCCGGTCTGGCCTGTTGCGAACACTGTAGTAGGAAAGGTTTTGCCGTATGCTTTAGAGTAGGTAGGTAGCCGAAATTGAAAAAGTTTATAAAAAATAAAAAAAGTTTTCGCACACACCAATTACTGTAAGACCTTAAGCGGACCCAATTTTCTCATTTCACTGAACGGACATAGGTAACAAGAAGTTTTGAAGACCTAGACGAAGGAGGAAAATAATAGGTTCATGTCTTTTGACCCATCATGAATACTATAGAGTCTCATGAAAGCCATCCCTCCAAGTCAGAAAAGAAAAAGCGCTTCCAGAAAAAATAAGAGTGAAAAGAAAATTGATGTAGTAGAAGAGGCTCAGAGAGAGTAGGAAAATGATGGATACAGCAAGAACCATAAGTATTCCAAAAATACTATCATCCTTCCATTGAGCCTACAGCTATGTACCATAATGACAGAAAAAGAGAAGAATCTGCGAGAAAGAAACGAAACCAGAACTTTAAGGAAAGAAGTATTTCTGTTGCTGAGTTAGTTAGACAATGAAGTGAAAAATTGAAAGAAAAGAGCACAGCTTGAACTCCACTACCGGGCACAAAATGTAAAGAAAAATGCCCCGATCCTATTCCCCTATCCTGGGCGGCCAAAATCCTAAGAATCAATCTAGCATAGTAGGTGATCCAGGACAATAGGTCAGGCTTTGGTGTAAAGAAATTCAGAACATGGTGAGATTTAGATAATACAGAAAGTGTGCCAGTGAGGTATTTGGCTTATTGAGGGATAGTTCAAGTTGGGTGTGTGTGTAAGATCTTAGGACTAGATAAAGAAAAAATATCTGAATTGGAGGGAGGGCTGATGAGAGTGGAGCAGACTCAGAGGGAGGGGTATAGTATATCATTCTGATACGAACTTAATACCTAGTGTAATCTTCCTGGACATTCCTAACAGCGGCCTTCCTGGCTGGTAGTGAGGAGGTTAAGGCAGTAATTACATCCTGAGTTATAACATCCTACCCTTCTTGTATAGCGATGCGAAGTGAAGGATTAGTAGTAGAATGAGGTGAACGGCGATAAATCCTATGTTTCATTGTTCTCCAAATCTGCTCAATAAGGTTCAGATCCGGTGAGCTTGCAGGCCAGGTAAGGAAATAGCCAAACATGTTAAGCTCTTAGAGTACTTGCACAATATGTTTGACCCAGTAGAGAGATGCGTTATCTTGCTGTAAATAGATATAGTCCTGTCTCCTGGCACATAAACGTATACAGTATGGGTGAAGGTACAGGCAAATGACATACTAGCAATAATTTTGACTGTTAATTGTCCGACCCCATTCCAGCTTATTCCATATCACCAATAGTCCTTTTTGACTAGTAGAAATACATCCCCAAGCCATTATTGTATCCATTTGCCGAAACTTAGAAAGCAGGTAATCTTCGGCATACTCCTCCTCAGCCATTCTTGTGATCCAGATATTCCCTGAGAACCCACCCACATTAAAACCATACTGATCTGTCCAAATCACTTTAAACCAATCCTCAATTGCCCAATCCTGAAAGAGAGTAGCAAAATGAAGGTGGGCAATCTTGTTGTTAATTGTGAGGAAGGATTTAACTTAGGCAATTTGCCTATGGTATCCTTGTCTAACAAAAAACCTTCGGAGTGTATGCTCATTTACAGGAATATGGGATTCTTGAGCTATAAGGAAGACGGATTTTTGACGATTTTCCTGTCATGTAGGAGCAGGAGCTACCAAACGACACTTATCTTGAGAAAAAAGAGCAGGTGGCCTTTTGGTATGGTGCTGCTGTTGGGTACTAGGCTGCTGACATATTAAAAAAAGAGTACGAACAGGAAGCTTGACTGCCTCTATCATACGATGAACTGGGGAGAGGCCCGGGGCCAGAGTGCAGAGCGATCAAATCTTATATCTTAGGGACAAAGTGATTTTGGTCCTGAGTGCCCTAGAAGGCAGGGGCTGGATCTGGTCAACCAGGGCGCTCATAGTAGTAGTAGCAGCAGCCACAGTAGTAGTAGCAGAGGTGCTCATAGCTCTAGCAGCAGAAGAAGCAGCTGGAGGAGCTACAGGTGGAACTTGAAGAAGTACAAAATAGAGTAGAGATGGTGTTTCTGAGCGATCAAGAGTAGCTATCCTAGAGGAAGAATTGTTCAACTCGGACATGATAAGAAGAAGGTAATTGCTAAAAGACTTACGATTCTCTTCAAATTTCCTTCTATTTAATAGAACTTTCACTTTTTTAATGAAACAAATTTATTCAGAATTTAGAACAATTGCATATGAAATGGGTATTTTTCTATCCGCTGGTTCAGTATTGCTTACTGACTTTCATAAGGTTCAGATTGAGTGACTTCCTCCACATATTGTCAGGTTCACACTGGTGCAACAATGTCTCAAATACTATATTTTCACTAAACATACCACCTCATGTTCGGTTTATTGCCCGCTCCCTCTCCTGCTTCATTCCACATTCTTTCAGCTCATGCGATCGCTATATACCTGTCTCTTCTACTAGTGGGTAGACAAAAGTCGGGCCCACTTCCGAAAAGAGACATATTCGCTGTATGTGGGCCAAACCAGATTCGGAAATTCAAGTGATAGTTGGTGAGAAGATTTTGGTGTTAGCAAAAAGTCCGGTCCACTTTGTGAAGGGGATATCTAATGAGTAAGATCCTATAAATACAAAGCCTATATTCTATATACAAAAAAGAAAGTTGGGTACCGCATGGGCTTCTCATAGGCATCAATCATGGCTTGTAGATGATGTGGCATGGTGCTTATAAGGCCTTCAAGCTTTTCATCTGAAATATGATTCCAAACAATATTGAAAACAACCTCTAAAGTGCAGCTATTACCAATTCTGCTCCAAGTTTCCCGCAATTCATTCCTCATATATAACCATAAGGCTTCAATTAGATTTAGATCCGAGAATTGGGCCCGCCACTACATTGTTTCCATCTCATTAACATTTTGGTACCAATTAACCCATCCTTTATAGCTCAGGGCACCACCTCCTACCACCGTCACCCACTCATACCTCTTACAACATTCATGCCAAAAAGGCACAAGCGGGGGATACACAATAGTCCTGACAGAGAGGGAGCAAGTGACCTTGGCTTTGCTTAGGATAAGAACCAATCGAGAGTATAGAGTGCCACAGAATGCACCCCATACCATCCTGAATTTGCGCATAAATTCCTAGGTTGCATCACTGCAATCAGAATGAAACTCCTTGTCAGCTTTCCTAGTAACCCAGGGGCGGTTTGCAAAGCCAGCAGTTCAGAAGATGGACTCATCTGTCCAAAGAACAGGGAGCCAATCCTCACTGCTCCAATTCAACCGCTCAGGATACCAAGGAACACGAATAGGATGACTGGTGGTCCAGATCGCGAACTTTCTTCGAGGCATACATTGATAGTAACTACTCGATTCCATCACTTTCTTTAGTCTGATCTCTCTAGGCATATCCCATTTCCTAAAACACCTCCTTCCAGCTCAGCCATTGAGTTCTCAAACTATGCATCACGAAGGCCTTCAATTGTTGTTGCCTTTCCTCTTCATTCAAGATTGGTGGCCAGTGTAACAATCCTATTATTAGGTTTTTTATGCAACAGGCAACGACAGTCGTTTCCTAGGGTGAGCAACTCGTCGCGTCTGTAATACGGGGTAGGGAAATACTATCTCTTCAGATAGTACAGAACTGGCTTGCTTGTCTGAACAATCCGTCGAAGGATACTATCTCTTCAGATAGTAAGATGGGTGGATTATCGTGCTTGATAGAACTATCACAATAGTTCTATGTTCGAGTGGCCCGTCGAGACTATCACAATAGTCTCCGGGTTCTTAGAGCGTAGGCTCTCGTAGAGGAGGAGTGTAGGTAAAGGGAGTAAAGTATAATCGTATTGCAATATCTTGAAGTATAGAAAAGTACTTAGATGGGTGCGTGAAGATCCTATCTCTTGGTCGGAACCAAGCGCCTTATATAGGCATCTTCCCACAACCCTAACCCTGGTGACTTATCACCTCGCGCTACATAAACCTCTATGACTCATAGTGAGTCATAGCGCGAAATCCATCGATGACTCATATGAGTCATCGCACAATCATTCCATTAACCAATCAAAACTCCTAAACCAAGTCATGTGCTCAAACGAGTCTCATGCGTGAAACCCATGACTCATAATGTGAGTCATGTGCAAAAGTCATTACATCATATGACGTCACTATCGTGAGTCATGAAACAATCAACCTAATCAAAAGATAACAATGACTCGCAAGTGAGTAGTCATGTGAGAGCTATGAGTCAAATGACGTCATAGTGTGAAATCCAATATACCTTATGACTCATAAGTATGAGTCATGTGAAATCTGCCTTGCTTAGTCACAATTTGTGACATTAGCTCCCGTCTCCCCCTAGCATCGGTCCCACGATGCTACACTCCCAGATCTAACAACCTCTGCCCAGCTGTTCTGAGCTCCTTTCGGAGGCTGTGGTTCCTGTGTTCGAGCTCCTCGTTGGCTTGTTTTTTGGCGTCCATCTCGTTCCTCAACCTTGCTATGCTGAAACCAGATCCCGCGACCATTCTGCGAAGTCCTTGGAGTTCTTCGCGCATTCGTCCTATCGTGTTCTGGTAGTTAGCTAGCTCTTGTCGGGTTTTTTCGTCCCTTTCCAGTGTTTGTTGCTTTTCGTCTAAAAGTTCCTGGATTTGCCTCTGTAGGGCTCCGACATCTGGTTGAGGTTTTTCACTCCCCTTCCTCTCCTGCCGTGTCCTCACGGCACCGAATTTCCTTCGTTGTTCCGGCTCGGGGTGTCTCCGATGCCATTTTGAGAGGGGTTTCTTGTCGCCATTTTCCTGGGGATAATATCCCGCTTTGATCTTCTCTTGCACATGTACGAAGCATTTGTCGTCGTAGCATTCGTACCATGTCACGCTCTGCCCATGGCGTTTCCTCTATTGTTTTTTGTTCCGGTGCGATACCGGTACTGATGGTATAGACCGAGATCGGTCTTGAGGAAACCACCCCGAGGCTTGCTTGTCTCTGTAGTGCACTTGGCACCCGTCGTCGTAGCAGGCCGTCCATGACAGCACATCGTGCTCCCTTCGATCTCGTCCCTTTTTTTCTGCTTCTTCCCACTCTTGTGTGGCTCGGTATGGGGGGCTCGTGGGTAGTCCCACAGAGGTTTCCCAACCATCTTGGGCGGTCTTCGGCGGTGGGGGTCTTGGTGTTGTCATTTGTGGAGGCGGTGGTGGTGGTACGAGTTGCGGTGGTGGTGTTATGGAGACCCAAGTCTCCCCGTTTTCTTGTTCCTCGATCTTGATTGAGAGAGTGCTTCCTGGGGTACTTTTGGTGGAATTGTTGTTTTGCAATGCCTGCATTTTCGAAATCTTCGTAGGGATACCAGACTTTGTCGTGTTCAGGAGGATAACCGGTCCACTTGGCCCGGTACTGTAGTTGTCCGTAGTGTAGTCGAGAATCGATGATTTGTTCGAGTTCGTACTCCGGTTCTCCTTCGATAATAATTGGAGGTGGTGGTTGTGTTCGTTGAGAAAAAAACTTATTATCGTGATAAAGTTCAAGAAGCGAGATGTGGAATGTATTGTGGATCCTCATCGATGGTGGAAGATCGAGCTTATAAGCACTTTCTCCTATCTTTGCCAAGATTTTGAAGGGTCCGATTTTCTTGTAGTCCAGTTTCTTGCATGGCCTTGTCGTTCGTATATTTCTTGGCAATAGCCAGACCATATCTCCTGATTGTAAATTCAGATTGGGCTTTCTTCCTGCATCGTAGTTCTCCTTGTGTCTTAGTTGCGCTTCCGTCATTTCCGCTTGTAGGGTGTCGTGTAATTGACTCATGTCTTCCGCTGGCGTGGTTTTTCCTTGCATTAGGTGCCCGATGGTCTGATATTCGGGGTTGACTCCGTAGTTTGCAAAGAAGGGTGTGCGCTTAATGCTTTCTTGATATCCATTGTTGTATGCGAATTCTGCCATTGGTAAGAGCTCCTTCCAGTTGTCTTGTTGATAATTGACGTATGCTCGGAGGTATTGTTCCAAAGTGGAATTCGTCCGTTCCGTTTGTCCGTCGGTTTGAGGGTGAAATGCCGTGCTCAGTCTTCGTTCTATTCCTAGTTGTTTGGTCATTTCTTTCCATAGATCAGAACCGAATATGGATCCTCGATCCGGTATGATATCTTTGGGCAGCCCATGCAATCGAAATATTTCCCTCATGAAGAGTTCCGAGAATTGCCGCGCATTCATTTCCTTAGTGCATGGTAGGAAGTGAGCCATTTTTGTCAGTCGATCGATGACGATCAGGATTGCGTCATTTCCTTCCGATTTCGGTAAGTCCGTGATGAAGTCCATGGATATCGATTTCCATGGTCGATCTGGTGCTTCATTTGGCTTCATCAGGCCATAAGGTGCATGTCGTACCACGTTCGTTCTTTGGCAAATGTCGCAATTCTTGACGTACTGTTTTATCGTATTGCGCATATGAGGCCTATAATATTGGCGTTGTAGGAGCTCCGTTGTTTTTGCCATTCCTCCGTGTCCCGCTTGCGGAATGTCGTGGTGTTGACATATAAGGTTGGTCTCAATTCCCTCTTTGTTGGAAACCCAAATCTTCCCTTGGTGCCATAGGTATTCGTCCTTCCATTGGCATAGTCCTAAGGCTACTCCCTTCATTTCCTTGTCTCCTCATTCCAGAGCTTTCCGAATTGTTTGAATTTCTTCGTTTCGGGCTGTTTCGTTGCGAAGTTCCTCGTAGCTTGTTTCTTCAAGTCCCATTGTTTCCATTTCCTGGATGCTGGTATCGAAGTATTTGTCTTTCAGTAGGAGCATCCTTTCTTTCTGCGTAAGTCGTTCATCTCCTTCTTGTGGCATGTTCGCTTTTCGTCGAGTTAAGGCATCTGGCTTGCCTCCTTCTTTTCCTGGCCGATATTCGATTTTGAAGTCGAAGCCGCTCAAAACTTCGCTCCATCTGATTTGTCGTCCGGTTAACTCCTTAGTGGTCGTAAATCTTATCAAGTTTTGGTGGTCCGTTAAGACTCTGAAGTGTTGTCTGCTTCCTCTAAGGTATCGCCTCCATTCCTTAAGCACCTGAACTATTGCTAATAGTTCTTTGTCGTGTACGTCGTAGTTGCATTCGGCCGGTTTCATCGTCTTTGACCAGTATGCTATTGGTCTCCATTTTCCCTCTTCATCCTGTTGTGACAATATGCCTGAACAGACATATTGTGAGGCGTCGGTTTCGACGAGCAGTGGCCTTCCCGCTTTGAAGTATGTCAACACTGGGGTTGAGCATAACTTCTGTCTTAACTGGTCAAAGGTGGTTTGTTCTTTGTTTCCCCATTCCCAGATGACATCTTTCTTGGTTTGATCGTACAGAGGTTTGGCTGTTCTGCTGAATCCGTTTATGAAGCGTCGGTAAAAGTTGCAAAATCCGATGAATTCCTGGATTCCCTTTTTGTTGGTAGGTGCTTTCCAATCCCATATGGCTGCTGTTTTGATAGGGTCGACTTTGACTCCTTCGTTGTTGATGATGAATCCTAGGTATTCTGTTTCTCTTTGGTGAAACTCGCATTTCGATGGTTTGAGTTTCATTCCTTGTTGTCGTATGGCGCGGATGATAGCAGCCACGTCTTTTTGGTCTTGTTCCAGGTTGTCCGAGTATATCAGGACATCGTCCAGGTACACTATGCAGCATATGTCGATATATGATTGCAAGGTTCTGTTGATCCATCTTTGGAAAGCTGCAGGTGCATTGGTTAGCTCAAAAGGCATTACCAAGTATTCGTAAGTGCCGTATTTTGTGGTGAATGTCGTTTTCCATTCATCTCCTTCGTTTATTCTGACGTTGTGGTATGCGTCCTTGATGTCCAATTTGGTGTAGTATTTTGCCGTTTGTAGCCTGTCCAAGGCTTCCCCTATAAGTCGTAGGGGGTACCAGTCCTTTTTGGTAACATGGTTGAGTGCCCTATAGTCGACACATAGTCGGAGTTTTCCATCCTTTTTCTTGACGAACATGATGGGAGATCCTCCGTCGGAGTAGGTTTCTCTTATCCATCCTCTTTCCTCGCTTTGTTTGATATAGCTCCAGAGTTCCTTTAGTTCCTCCTGGGAAAGTGCGTATATCTTTTTGATCGGGAGTCCTTCTCCTTTTTCACGTTTGATTTCCAGGTCCACTCCTGGTCGGTGAGGCGGTAGCTCAGTTTTTTCTCCTTCTTCGAATACTTTCAAGTATTCATGATATTCTTGAGGCACCATTTCTTCGAGTTTTCGTTGCTTTTGATATTTTCCGCTTTTGATGGCTAGCTCGGTGCTAATGTTGACTGATTCCAGGCTTATGCGTCCTTCTTTTTTGCTGTACTTGAGGATTCCAGTGGTCGTATCCGGTCTTCGGTAAAACCTTCCGAAGGCTCTGGCACTGATCTCACAGATCGGTGCCTTGGAAGTTCCAGTGCTTCCAAATCCTTGTTGTCCTCTGTCGGTCTTTTTGAGCGTTTGAACCTCGTAACAGTCGCTTTCGACTATTTTTTCCGTGATGAGTTGTGCTATCCGATCTCCATTTTTGACTTGATAGTCTTGGTTGCCCATGTTGACTAGTACCACTTTGACCTCCCCAGTAAAGTCGGAGTCGATCACGCCTGCATTGAGAGCAATCTGATGTTTAACTGCCATGCCGCTTCTTGGCGCTATCCTGCCATAGGTTCCTCGTGGTGGTGTGATTGATATTGCGGTTCGGATAACTTCTTGTCCTCGGGCCGGTATCGTCTTGCTTTCGTTTGCGTACAGGTCGTGTCCTGCTCCTTGTGCCGATCCTCGAGTCGGTATCTTTGCTTGCGGGTCAAGTTTCTTAACCTTGACTCGCTGATCCTTCTTGCTTTGAGCAACGCCGAACTGGACTTTCAAGTTCTCTTCTCATGCTTCGTCTTCTGGTATCGCGTATACGGTGGGTGATTCCTTTAAACACCACGTTGTACACCTTTCGCTTTCAAAGGTGATCTTTCCTGGACCCCAGTCAATTTGGGGACTGTGCTGCTTTAACCATGGGATTCCGAGGATGACCTCATAGTTGGGTAGTTTTGCCACTTGGAAAATCGCCAATTCCCTATGGCTACCGATGTCCATAGGTACTTTCGCTGTATGGGTGATTGGTCCCATAGCGCTGGGTCGACCGTCCGCCAGGTAAACTTCTCGTATCGTTTTTGCTGGTGTTGTTCTAATGTTGTATTTGCTGCAGAACCCTTTGTCGATAAAGTCCTCGGTTGCTCCCGAGTCAATCATCGCGTTAATCGTGGTTTATTTTGTTGTGCCGTGTAGTCGTATCGTGACCATAATATGGTCATTTTCGTTGTTCAATGCTTCCGTGTTGTTTAGTGCCGCGTAAAGGTTCCTCATCTCAATGGGCTTTGGTTTGGTCCTGTCCCTCAGACCATTGCTTACTGGGAACTTTCATCGTTTCCCGATTCTTCTTCTTTTGCAACCTCCATTTCCCTGGCTTTGGCTGGTGGTCTCCACTGTTTTTTGTTGTCGTTCCTTGGTTCCCAGGTCGCTCCTTCTTTGCTGTTGGCCTGGCTTCGGCATGCCGCTGCTCGATGTCCCGGCTTAGCACATTTGAGACACAAATTGCTTCTCATCCTTCGTTGGTATTCTTTGGCTGAGATGTTGAACCCAGGCATTCTTCGGGTAGCATCCAACTCCATTGGATCTCCCTGGTTGTCATTCTGGGGTCGAAAGGTCCCATTTTGATTTCGTGGGGTTCCTGGAGACGGAACCCTTTCTTTGCTGATTGTCCCGTGACGCATGTGTTTGATGGCTGCCATCTTTGTCTCCTTTTTGATGGCCCAGTTGGCCACGAATTGTGGGTCTTGCGAGTCTGATCCGTCCATTCCCCACGCGTCTTGGAGTTCTGTTTTGAACCCCCTCATTAGGTGGTAGGTCAGGGTTGCATCGTCCATTCCGGTCTGACTGGCGATGAGTCCATATTCGTTCCAGTATTCTGTAGCTCCTTTCGATCCTTGAGCCATTCTCATGAGTTTTACTCTTCCTGCCCCTTGCTCGTCGATTTCGCCAAACTGGCGCTGAAATTTATTCTTGAAGTCGTCCCAACTGCTCCAGGTTACATCCTGTCGTCTCACGATGGAAGGAGTAGCCCATTTCAACGCGTCGCCTCTCAGAAGGCTAAGGGCGTAGACAATTTTGTCGTTGTTGTACTCGAATTCCCATCCGACTCCTTTGAAGTAGACAGACAGCTGGGCCAGCCAACCTCTGAGTTGGTCTCGTTCGCCGTGAAATGTGCTGGGTTCCTTAATTTTAGGCTTCTTCGTGTTTCCAGATCCCCCTCTTAAGGCTCCAATGATTTGCTCTATTTGATCCGGTGTGAGGTTGGATGGTAAGGGCGGATCCGTTTGCTTGCCCTTCGTGTCTGGATTAGGTGTGGATGTGGATGCCATCGTGTTTCTTCTTGTAGGTACTGCGTCCGTTTCGTCCGAGTCAGAACCTTCTTCAGAGCTATCTGTTGTGGCGCTGGCGGCCCGCGAGTGTTGAATAGACTCGGCTAACGCTTCTCCCAGTCCCTCTAGGTCGAATTCTGTTCTGGTAAGGTCGATCTCCTGATCGACAGGTTGTCGGGCCGTTTTATCGTTGGGTGTTGCGATGTGACGCAACCAAATGTGACAATCCTATTATTAGGTTTTTTATGCAACAGGCAACGACAGTCGTTTCCAAGGGTGAGCAACTCGTCGCGTCTGTAATACAGGGTAGGGAAATACTATCTCTTCAGATAGTACGGAACTGGCTTGCTTGTCTGAACGATCCGTCGAAGGATACTATCTCTTCAGATAGTAAGATGGGTGGATTATCGTGCTTGATAGAACTATCAAAATAGTTCTATGTTCGAGTGGCCCGTCGAGACTTTTACAATAGTCTCCGGGTTCTTAGCTTCCCACAACCCTAACCCTGGTGACTTATCACCTCGCGCTACATAAACCTCTATGACTCATAGTGAGTCATAGCGCGAAATCCATTGATGACTCATATGAGTCATCGCACAATCATTCCGTTAACCAATCAAAACTCATAAACCAAGTCATGTGCTCAAACGAGTCTCATGCGTGAAACCCATGACTCATAATGTGAGTCATGTGCAAAAGTCATTACATCATATGATGTCACTATCGTGAGTCATGAAACAATCAACCTAATCAAAATATAACAATGACTCGCGAGTGCGTAGTCATGTGAGAGCCATGAGTCAAATGACGTCATAGTGTGAAATCCAACATACCTTATGACTCATAAGTATGAGTCATGTGAAATCTGCCTTGCTTAGTCACAATTTGTGACAGCCAGCCAGACTGACAGGTGTTTGATGAGGTACCAGGATTCTATACTATTTGATATATCTGTATATTTGCTATTAGTTATAATTAACCTACATCAGCAAAATATATTCTACCTCATGTATTACATACATATCTTCCTGTATCCTCTGGTAATACCATCCCTCTCTACCCCCCCTGTGGCTCTTATATTTCCTTCCTTTTCTCAAGGCCCATGGGGCATTCATGAGGCTCAAAACATACTCCCAGCGTCATCCCTCTCCTGCTTTTGTCCAAGTCCTCTAGCTTACTCCACCTTGGAAGGTGCGTTGCAACACCGACCCTTGTTTTTTTTTTGTTCTTCCCCTTTCGCCACGTTGGCCGTTGTGCGGCTCATTTGTGCTTGTGTACGTCCAGAAAAACCTACCCCTGTCTGGTGCGCTTGTCACATTTCGTACTTCCCATCCCCCTTGATTTCTCTGTTATGAACTCCGTCCCTGTGGAGTCCCCTGGAATCCCCCTTGAGCTGTTCTCCAGGCCATTGGTTTCCATCTACACCTACCAACATTTGTTTGTCCCTTCACTTGTTCCACTCCTGACTGTTCATTTTGGTCTTTCTATCGTCCTTTTTGCGACCTCTCATGATTCGCTTAATCTTTATTTCTTGTATTACCTTGGGCTTATTCTTGGTGACTATATGTACCATTTCGCGTCTCTTTTACCCCATTCTTCGTCTCCCTAATCACAAATACAACAATTTACTTTTGTACAAAAACTGTTCCATATATCCTATTAAAGGTTTCTAAATCAATCCGACTATTTACATCCCACTGTTTGTTGTGTATTTCAGCTGTCTCTGGTACTAGATGTGCCATTCCTATAATTCGTTTGATGCCAACCACTATCTCGTTGTTCTATTTGGGCCTCTAGCCGTCCCAACTGTGACGGTAACTAGTGCTGTAATATCGCTGAGCTTCCCGGAATTCTCAACATAGAGTCTATCTACTAATACAAGTCTATCCACTAAACCAGTTGTTAACTCACGAACTTTCATTATTGATAACAAACGAGCCGGATAAACGCCATTTAATGCTCTGTAAATACTTCTATTGCCCCAATCCACCCATACCCAATTGTTCCTACTACACCCCCTTGACCTCCAAAGCTGAGTTCCTGTGCACCGGAGAAGGTGCCAAGTGACCTCTTGCGCGTCCTGAAAGTTCTCTACTGGGACATGTAAAAGCCGACAAATCTCGACGGGAACTGTTTAACTGCCTCTATCTCAACCTAACGGCCCATAGAGGATTTCTGTCGATAATAATCTAGTAAAAGGTCTGGCAAGTTTCGCAAAATCATATTGAATTGCGAAATGTTTTGGAAAATAGGCGCCAACCCACTTAGTTGCTTAGTTACTGATCCGACCTAATATTTGTGTTGTCTTTTATGTAGTTCGTTGTGAATGGGACGTGGTATACTCGCCTCGATATTCATTTCATGAATTTTCAGGCTTTCAAGTCTAGCATAGGTTCGTAGTATTTGATGACTCGCATCGTTCCTATTTGACTGACGATAGTCTTTCTTGATTATTGTTTTGTGACTTGTCTCACCCGATTCAGTAGAATACATTTGAATATTCCCAAAGAGCGATCCATCGTCCCTGCAGTGACTCAACAGATGTATCTTAACAAAGCTAAAGTCCACATCCTCCTCATATATATCTGCCACAATGCCAACAAAATCGCGACTTTGTGCATCTGCAATGCGACGTCTTTTGGCTGCAGTAGTACCTGAAAGGCAGTGTTGATTAAGTACTTCACTATTTTCACCCCGAATCCTGGTAGTAACCTCTGTCAGTTTCCTCGTGGTGGACTTATCTTTTCTGTACTCCTTAAAAACCTCTTTGTCATCATGAAAGTCCTTTAGGTTCTGTTCGAGGTATTGAATGGTCTTATCGGTATGGCTTTTGTATTGGGACATTAGAGTAAAGTCAACAATGGACCGGATACAAGTCGGAGCTTGAGTGAATATGGGAAGTTCCACGGCACTGGGACGACATAGTGAGGCTGCAAAACACGGTAGTATAACTTTAACTAGATTTCGCATCTCTTTTCCGGTGCACTGAGAAATTCGACAGTACTCTTTGTTCAGTGCAGAATAACCGGGATAAACAGCTAAACTCTTCCAGAGAGCATCGAATATTTGCAACCGCTTGTACTTCCTTAGAAATCCAATTATACATTTCATAAGGTGCGTTTCAAATATTCCAAGGTGCACAACATAGACAATATCTGCTTTAGGCAAGTCGGATTGCTGAACATTCCGAACCCCACCAAAGACGCTTGAATGTAATTTGAAGCCATGATCGGTTAATTCTCTCCCAGCTTGGTGGTCGCCATCAGCACATTTGTTGAAAAGGTATTCATATTTTCTTTAATCTCGCTTGGCGGTAGAACGTCTCAAATGGGATCCTACCTGTTCCGGTCCAACCTCGCAGACAGTCCACTGATTTTGTTGAATGCCCTGTAAGGTGCTATTTTCCAGATGATCTGCAATCCAAGCTGAGAGATGTAGAAAACATAATTTGATCTTTCTATCGGCACATTCGATCTCAAGTCTGGAGTCCCCCTGTACAGCCATTGGCGCAAAGATTGCTTCCATCAAATCATAAAGAATCTTATTGTTCACTTGCCTTTGCCGTGCCTCTCTTGCTGCTATACCAAGCATCTTTGGGGGACGGGCAAAAGCGCTAAAAGAACAGTTGCGTGTTTTGAGGGCTTATTCCTTGTTCTCGACAGGATATTACCAATGGTGATGTAGATTGGCCAGGATTTCTTATCACCAGAGAAATTCGTCAGAAAGGTGACGTCTGAGGCACATATAATTTGTACAAGTGTGGCTCCATCTGGCAATCTATCCTTTATTGGCTATCAATTTTGTATCCAATATACAGTAAAGAAGTACTGCGGAACATCGCATCTGAAACTACCTGTGTTTCCCACCACCAATCTGCCGTGTGCATCTCTGAATAAACTTGCTGTGGTGGTTCCTCACCATTCCACACCATTACAGGGGCATAAACCATATCTTCAGCAAAGCATTTTTTACCCAGTAGCTAACTTGCGCATTCAATCGGATTGCGGAAAAAGAATCGCTGTCTCAAGGAAGTTTTGTCTGGTTCCTCACCATCCATAAGTTCTTTTTTTCGGTTAGAATGAGATATTCTACGGATACATTGACTTACAGCTTCGCTAAATGATACAAACCCCTCGTTCGCGCTCTTTATCCCCATACCTGATTCCAACTGATCAACAGTATCAAAAAGCCGATTCGCTGATCTAAGAGTACTATCCTCTTGCCCCAACTTCTGCTTGAAATATTTATCGATTTGGTCCTTTGGTACCTTCGCCTCAATAAACCACTGGGCCAGCTCCAAGTCAGTCTTGTTTTTGAATGATAACCACATCTCATCTTCAGACCGTTCGTGCTGTACAACATCTCTTAGCGACCGCCCTGTAGTCGGATGTTTAGTCGGTATCCGTAGTTTAACCTCAGGTGTGCTTCCCTCGGTATCTGAAAGATTGGGACTGTCCACGTCTGAATGGACTTCGCTTTCGTCAAAATCGCGCTTATTTTCGCTGGTATATGGTTCAATTGTACCGAATTCTTCGTATAGTAAATTGGAGGCGAGATCAAAGTCAGCTGCTGGGTGCCGTATTTGTTCAGAACGTTCTTCGTCACAAATAGGCTGCGCTAATGTACTCCCACTCAGTACACAGCTGGAATGCTCAGTTTCTATATAGTTCTTGTAGCATGTACTTGAAGTGTCTTTTCTTTTGCAGTATAGGCATCGAGACCCCTGTGCCATTCAATTAGGAATTGAATTAGTTAAACAACAGTACAAATGGGACGTGAAAAAATCAAACTTGCTCTGCAAGACCGATTCACTTTGTACCTAAATACAACTGGTAATTAAATAAGTATTTTCTTAACCGAAACCGTATGGTAGATAGGAATTGTGTACGAAAGTATGCAAATGGGACGAAATTCATCTCTCAGTATTCTTAGGAAATTGGGGGTAGATCAGAGCATAGAAAGAGATGGAAAATTTGAAAAACTTGAAAAACTTTCAAGGTGTGTTGTATAGCTTATCACTGGTACCTTTGCGAATCCTTCAAAGGTCAACTGCTCTGTGCTGTCTCGCCTAGCCCTGACCAAGATGGTGTGACGGTTCAAATGATATCTGTTCCTCGTCTCACAACTCCCTTTTCACATTAGTACCAATACTAGACTGGGGCCTTTAGTCCCAGGAACCTCTCTGCTTGCTTTTCTTTTTTTTTTTCAAGGCAAACACGCAGAATCGCAATTGATGCTTATTGTAACAATCCTATTTGTTAAGTAGTTATGCAACAGGCAACGATAGTCGTTTCCTTAAGTAAGCGAGTGTTCCTATTCTACAATAGGGCATGTGGAAATACTATCTCCTCAGATAGTACGGAACTGGCTTGCTTGCCTTGAGTGATCCGTCGAAGGATATTACCTTGTCAGATAGTAAGATGGGTGAGTTGTCGTGCTTGGTAGAACTATCAAATAGTCCTATGTTCGTACACCCCGTGGGGACTATCACAATAGTCTCCGGGTTCTTAGAGCGTAGGCTCTCGTAGAGGAGGAGTGTATGTAAAGAGAGTAAAGAGTAATCGTATTGCAATATCTTGAGTATAGAAAAGTACTTAGATGCTTGCGTGAAGATCCTATCCCTTGGTGGGGGGTTTCTTTTTTTTTTGTAATCATGTATTCATTGTTTCAAGGTACGAAAAACTGCATGCAGCGCTAGCTATGGCAAAAACAAAACCTATAAACAATCCAACCGCCCTCTTCACCTCTTCATGGGAAAAATCAAACACCCCAAGTCCATAGGAAAAGTCCCCCTCGCCTAGCACCTAAGATAATATACCCCAGACACGTAAGGAAACAATACATAGAAACGTACAGGTAGAGAGACCCAAACCCTTCAGTAGGCTTCCCAAAACAAAAGAAACCGCCTGTTCTAAGACCCGAAACGCGGGCCAGAGGGAGTGGGTAGGTGATTGTCGACATAAGAAAACGCAGAACGGGAGGGACCGCCGAAACCATGTTGTATGGTCAGTCAGGTCATTACATCGATCCAAGGAGTTGGACAAAGCCACGGAGGCAGTGCTATACCAGGACGAGGCGTAACCAAGGAAGGGCCAACCGATCGGAGGCAGGTGGTGGAGGAGTAGCAGTAGGGTGGCAGCAGGAGGTGAGCAGTAGGGTGCCAGCCGGGGAGGATTTGAAGCAGTAAGGGGCCAGCCTATGGGGCAGTACGGTGCCACCGGAAAGAACCGGGAGGGGGGTAGAGGAAGGATCGCGAGCGGGCTAGCCACAAGCGACTAACAAGCCATAGCCAGGGCTTTTGGGACGACAGCGAAACCGAGCGAGACCGTGAAGTTACTAACCGAAGCTTTCCCCATCAGAGGTACAAGTACAGCGGAACCGAGGTCCTACTTTGACCGAAGGTCCGACACCGTAACGCCGAGTGTGAGCCAAGCGAGAAGCTTTCCGACCGTGCAAAATGCTAAGCAAGTTGCAAAGCAAGTGCGGGGTAAGGGGGAGAACCGAACATCATGAGCGCAGTCAACCAAGAACAGGAATGAGAACCCCAAAGAGGGGAGGCTGAGGCCACAGAGGAGGAGGGAAGATGGCTTGATGTCGACTCCTAGGCAGTAGCCATCATGGGAGACGAGAGGTGGGTGGGGGAAAGTGATGATGATCTCTCGTGGTGTTGAGATTTCAATCGCCGGAGGTGGAGGAGAGATGGTTCGTAGGCTATCCCTTGGACGTTGCTTTTTTTTTTTCTTTCAATATTGCGTTATTTGTTTCTAGGTATAAAAAGCCTTATGCAGCGCATGCTTTGAAGAGAAAAAAACCTATAAATGCAAACAGACTGCCCGCTTCACCTCTTCATGGGAAAAATCAAACACCCTGGGTCCATAGGAAAAGCCTCCCCCGCCGAGCAGCTAAGATAATATACCCCAGACGCGTAAGGAAACCATAGATAGAAACATACAGGTAGGAAGACCCAAACCCTTCCGCAGGCTGCCAGCCGATGAGTAGCAGTAGGGTGCCAGCCAGAGGGGGGGGAGCGGTAGGGTGCCAGCCGGGAGAGGGGTTTTTAGCAGTAAGGTGCCAGCTTAAGGGGGAGAACGGTGCCAGCCGACGGAACCGGGACGGGGGTAGAGCACGGATCGTGAGCGGGCTAGCCACAATGGACTAACGGGCCATAGCAAGGGCTTTTGGGACCACAGCGAAACCGAGCGGGACCCTGATGTTACTAACCGAAGCTTTCCCCATCAGAGGTACAAGCCAGCAGAACCAAAGCCTTACTTCAACCGAGAGTCCGGACGCCATATCGCCGACCGTGAACCAAGCGAGACGCTTTCCGACGACGCAAAATGCTAAGCAAGGTGCAAAGCAAGTGCGTGGTAAGTGGGAGAACCGAACTTCATGAGTGGGTGTCAACGATGAACAGGAACGAGAACCCCAAGGTGGGGAGGCAGGCGTACTCCAGGAGAGGAGGGAAGATGCTTAACGTCAACCCCTAGGCAGATGCCATCGTGGGAGAAGAGAGGTGGGTGGAGGAAAGTGACGATGATTACCCGTGGTGTTGAGATTTCAATGGCTGGAGGTAGAGGAGAGATGGTTCATGGTCCTACCCCTTGGTCGTTTTTTTCTTCTTTTTTTTTCTTTTTTTCTTTTTATTTTATATTATATCATGTATTCTTAGTTAAGGTATAAGAACTCGCATGAATCGTGAGATATGGCGTGAAGAAAACCTTAATTCCAACAACCGCCCGCTTCACCTCTTTATGGGAAAATTCAAACACCCTGAATCCATAGGAAAAATCCCCCTCGCCTAGCACCTAGGACAATAATACCCCAGACACGTAAGGAAACAATTCATAGAGACGTAAAGGAGAGAGACCCAAACCCCTCAGCAGGCTCCCCTTAAAACAAAAGAAAGGATTGGCTCGCGAAAGCCCAATAGGGCCCGGGGGGGAGGATGTGTGATCGCCGTTACGAGAGAAAACCACTGGACTTGTGGGCCGACATTGTAACCATAAACGTACGGTCGCCCCGGTAATTATATCGATCCAAGGCATTAGACACCAGGCAAGGAGATAATGCAATACCACGACTGGGCGTAACCGAGGAGTGGACGAATGATCGGGGAGGAAGATGGAGCAGTAAGGTGCCAGCTGCTGTAGCAGTAACGGTGCAAGCGGACAAAACCGGGAGGTGGGAGAAGGAAGGATCGCGAACAGGCTAGCCACAACTGACAAACGGGCCATAGCAAGGGCGTTTGGTACGACGACGAAACCGAGCGGGACCGTGATGTTACTAACCGAGTCTTTCCCCATCAGAGGTACAAGCCCAGCAAGTCGAGGCCTACTTCGACCGAGACTCCGAGACCGTAACGCCGACCGTGAACGAAGCGAGAAGCTTTCCGACCGTGCAAAATGCTAAGGGAGGTGCAAAGCAAGTGCGGGGTAAGGGGGAGAACTGAACATCATGAGCGGATCAATGACGAACGAGAACGAGAACCACAAGGAGGGGAGCCGGACAGGCCTCAGAAGAGGAGGGAAGGTGGCTTAACGTCAACTCCTAGGCAGTAGCCACCATGGGAGAAGAGAGGCGGGTGGGGAAATGTGACGATGATTTCTCGTGGTGTTGAGATTTCAATCGCCGGAGGTGGAGGAGAGATGGTTCATGCCTATCCCTTGGTCCGTTTTTTTTCTTTTTTTTCTTTCTTTTTTTTTCTATCCCTTTTCTTATTTGTTTTAAGGTACAACAGTCACGTCAGCGCTAGCTATGTAGACAAAAAACCTCCAACTACAGTCCATCCCGCTTCTCCTGGCTAAAGCCCTCTGACCCTGCCCAACCCGTTTACCACTTTGAGTAGCGGTGGAAACAACGCTCGGTACTATGGGTAGAAACTACAAGGAAACCACAGGCCTGAATCCAATGAACCAATAACCTCCACAGACGTGCAACCCAAGGAAAGAAACCCCCAACAGTGAACTAACAAACTCGCAAAACAAGGAGAACCTTAAGCCCATCTAGAAAGGAAATACGCCTAAGCCCAAACCTGTAGTCAACCCACCCTCAGCCCACAACGAATCACATTCCTTCGAAAACGGGGTGTGACCCAGGAGCCAGCAGGACAAAGACATAGGACGGCACCACACACGAGAGGTAAATGTACCTGGGCCGTATACGACCGGGAAGCCGAGGCGAGCGCAATCCCCAGAGGGAGATCGGTAACCGAGCCAGCACTTATGAGAGTGTGTGGCAGGACGTAGTCGATCCCCGAGTCCACCGGAAAGACGGCGGGGGGGTGTTGCGTGTCCCCAAGAGGACAGAGGCGGAAGGCATGAAACAGCTATGGACAAGCAAAGACAACTGCGCACGCAGCTACGATCACCAAGCCAGGCAATCAGCACGGCACAGCGGCCAGGAGGGAGGGCAGCAGGAGGCGTAGCCGCAGTATTAAAGCAGTAGGGTGCTAGCCGACGTAACCGAGAGGTGGAAGGGCGGAAGGGGCAGTAACAACGAGAAGTGCGGACGCGACCGACAGAGACAGGATCACGACTTTTCAAATGCCGACCGTACCGAAACGTTTCCCAGGAGGTGGTGCAATACCAGGGAGCAGAGCCACTGGGGCAACTACTTCACCGATAACCTGAAACTAACAGCCACGTGCTGACGAGTTGCGACCGTACCCGACCGTTGCAAGTGCTAAGCGAGGGGCCACGAAGCAGGTGCGGGAAAGAGGATGAGGAGAGTAACCGTAACCCCCTAGACAAAGGCTGCCCATAGACAGTGCCATCAGAAGGGGCCAGAGGGGAGAGGCGGATGGGAGGAGCTTCACCCTTCTAGGCAACAAGGCCATCGGAAAAGGGGAGAGAGATACCACCCGATGATGATTTCTCATGGTGTTGAGATTTCAATCGCTGGAGGTGTAGGAGAGATGGTTTGTGGCCTATCCCTTGGTCGGAGCCAAGCGCCTTATATAGGTATCTGCCCTCAACCCTAACCCTGGTGACTCATCACCTCGGGCTACATAAAATTCTATCACTCTTAGTGAGTTATAGTGCGAAATCCATCGATGACTCATATGAGTCCTCGTACAACCTTCCGTTAACTAATCAAAACTCATATACCAAGTCATGTGCTCAAATGAGTCACATGCGTGAAACCCATGACTCATAATATGAGTCATGTGCAAAAGTAATTACATCGTATTACGTCACAATCGTGAGTCATGAAACAAGCAACCCATCATAATATACTGATGACTCGCGAATGCGTAGTCAGCTGGGAACTATGAGTTAAGTGACGTCATAGTGTGATTTCCAACATACCTTATGACTCATAAGTATGAGTCATGTGAAATCTGCCTTGCTTAGTCACAATTTGTGACATTAGCTCCCGTCTCCCCCTAGCATCGCTCCCACGATGCTAATTGCCCAGATCTAACAACCTCTGCCGAGCTCTTCTGAGCTCCTTTCGGAGGCTGTGGTTTCTGTGCTCGAGCTCCTCGTTTGCTCGCTTCCTGGTGTCTATTTCGTTTTTCAACATTGCTAGGCTGAACCCAGTTCCCGCGACTGTTCTGCGAAGTCCTTGAATTTCTTCGCGTATTCGGCTTATCATGGTTTGCTGGTCTGTTATCTTCCGTCGGTATTTGTCCTCATTTTTCAGGAATTGGTCCTTTGCGTCAGACAGTTCCTGGACTTGCCTCTGTAGGGCTCCGACCTCTGGTTGAGTTTTTTCGCTGCCCTCCCTCTCTTGCCGTGTCCTCTCAGTACCGAACTTCCTTAGTTGCTCCGGCTCGAGGTGGTTCCGGTACCATCTCGACAGAGTTTTTCTTTCGCCATTTTCCTGTTGGTAATACCCTGCGTTTATTTTTTCTTAGACATGGACAAAACATTTGTCCTCGTAGCATTAGTCCCACATGGTATCCTTCTGGTGGCGTTTCCTCTGTTGTGTCTTGTTTCGGTGACTGAGATCAATCTTGGGGAAACTATCCTGAGGCTTCCTTGTCTTGAAATTGGGTCTGGCACCCGTCGTAGTAACATGCTGTCCATGACAGCTGGTCGTGCTCCTGGCGAGGTGATTCTTTCTCCTCCGCCTCCTCCCACACGTGTGGGCTTCGATATGGGGGGCTCGTTGGTAGCCCAATCCTGGTATCCCATCCGTCTTGCGGGGTTGTGGGTGCTGGGGGTCTCGGTGTCGTCATTCTTGGAGGCGGTGGTGGTGATATTGAGACCTGCGTTTCTCCTTTCTCTTGATCTTCGATCTTGATCATGAGAGGGCTTCCCTGGGTACTGTTGGTGGAAATGTTGCTTTGCGATGTCTGCATTTTCGAAATTGTCGTAGGGATACCAGACTTTGTCGTATTCAGGAGGATAACCTGTCCACTGCGCTCGGTATTGGAGTTTTCCGTAGTGTAGGCGTGAGTCGATTATCCCCTCGAGTTCGTACTCTGGTTCCCCTTCGAGGATAATTGGAGGTGGTGGCTGTGTTCTTTGAGAGGGAAATTTATCGTCTTGGTAAAGTTCAAGAAGAGAGATGTGGAATGTGTTGTGGATCTTCATCGAGGGTGGAAGATCGAGCTTATAAGCGCTTTCTCCGATCTTTACCAAGATTTTGAATGGTCGTATTTTCTTGTAATCCAGCTTCTTGCATGGCCGTGTTGTGCGTATGTTCCTTGGCAATAACTAGACCATATCTCCTGATTGTAAATTCGGATCGGATTTTCTTCCCTCATCGTAATATTTCTTGTGCCTTAATTGCGCTTCCGTCATTTCGGCCTGCAGTATGTCGTGTAATTGACTCATGCTTTCTGGTCGTGTGATTTCTTCTTGCATTACGTGGCCGATGGTCTGATATTCTGGGTTGATTCCGTAGTTCGCGAAGAACGGCGTGCGTTTAATGCTTTTTTGGTGGCTGTTGTTGTATGCGAATTCCGCTATTGGTAGGAGCCCCTTCCAATTATCTTATTGATAGTTGATGTATGCTCGGAGGTATTGTTCCAATGTGGAATTAGTCCGTTCCGTTTGTCTGTCTGTTTGCGTGTGGAATGCCGTACTCAATCTTCTTTCGATTCCTAATTGTTTGGTTGTTTCCTTCCATAAATCAGACGTAAATATGGATCCTCTATCCGTTATGATGTCTTTGGGAAGTCCATGTAGTTGAAATATTTCCCTCAGAAATCGTTTCGAGAATTGCCGTGCGTTCATTTCTTTCGTGCATTACAGAAAATGAGCCATTTTGCTGAGTCGATCTATGATGATAAGGATTGTGTCATCTCCTTCCGACTTTGGTAAGTCCGTGATTAAGTCCATTGATATTGATTTCCGCGGCCGATTCGGGCCTTTGTTTGATTTCATCAGGCCATAGGGTGCATGTCGTACCACCTTCGTTCTTTGGCATGTGTCGTAGTTTTTGACGTATTGTTTTATCCTATCTCGCATATGTGGCCAATAGTATGTGCGTTGTAGGAGTTCTGTTGTTTTTGCCATTCCTCCATGCCCTCCTTGAGGGATATCGTGATGTCGTCGTCTAAGGTTCAACTTTATTCCTTCGTTGTTTGGAACCCAAATCTTTCCTTGGTGCCATAGGTATCCGTCTTTCCACTGACATAGTCCTAATGCTATTTCTTTCATTTCTTTGCTTCCTTCGTCCAAGGCTTTTCTTATTTTTTGGATTTCTTCGTCATTAGCCGATTCGTCCTAGGGTTTCTTGTCATTTGTTTCTTCCAATCTTATCGTTTCTATCTTGTGGATGTCGGCGTTAAAGTATTTCTCTTTTGGTAAGACAATTCGTTCTTTTTGTGTGAGCCTCACCTCTCCTTCCTGGGGCATGTCAGCCTTTCGTCTTGTTAGGGCGTCCGGCTTGCCTCCTTCTTTTCCTGTCGGAATTCGATTTTGAAGTTGAAGCCGCTCAAGACTTCGCTCCATGGTATTTGTCGTTCTGTCAGTTCTTTTGTTGTTGTAAACCTTATTAGGTTCTTGTGGTCGGTTAGGACCCGGAAATGTTGTCCACTTCCTTTGAGGTATCATCTCCATTCTTTGAGTGCTTGAAATATAGCTAATAGTTCCTTGTCGTGTACGTCGCAGTTGCATTCAGCAGGTGCCATGGTTTTTGACTGATACGCTATTGGCCTCCATTTTCCGTTTTCGTCCTGTTGAGATATTATGCCGGAGCAGACATATTTCGAGGCGTTTGTTTTGACAAGTAGTGGCCTCCCTGGCTTGAAGTATGTTAACACCGGGGTTGAACATAGCTTTTGTCGTAACTTGTCAAAGGCCGCCTGTTCCTTGTCTCCCCATTCCCATTTGACATCTTTCTTGGTTCTGTCATATAGGGGTTTGGCCGTCTTGCTGAATCCTTCGATAAACCATCGATAAAAGTTGCAGAACCCTATGAATTCTTGGATTCCTTTTTTGTTGGTGGGTGGTTTCCAGTCCCATATGGCTGCTGTTTTGATAGGGTCGACTTTGACTCCTTCATTGTTGATGATGAATCCTAGGTATTCCATTTCTTGTTCGTGAAACTCGCATTTTGATGGTTTGAGTTTCATCCCTTGCTTTCGTATGGCACGGATGATGGCTGCCACATCTTTTTGATGTTGTTCCAGGCTATCCGAATATATGAGGACATCATCCAGGTATACTATGCAGCATATGTCGATATATGAGTGTAGGGTCCTGTTGATCCATCTTTGGAACGCTGCTGGTGCATTAGTTAGGCCAAAAGGCATAACCAGGTATTCGTACGTGCTGTATTTCATGGTGAAGGTTGTTTTCCATTCATATCCTTCTTTGATTCGGACGTTGTGATAGGCCTCCTTGATGTCCAGCTTCGTGTAGAATTTGGCCGTTCTTAGCCTGTCTAAGGCTTCCCCTATCAGTGGTAGGGGGTATCGGTCTTTCTTGGTAACGTGATTCAGTGCTCAATAGTCGACGCATAGTCGGAGTTTTCCGTATATCTTTTTGACGAACATGATTGGAGATCCTCCGTCGGAGTACGTTTCTCTTATCCATCCTCGTTCTTCGTTTTGCTTAATATAGTTCCAGAGTTCCTTTAGTTCGTCCTGGGAGAGTGCGTAAATCTTTTTTATTGGCAATCCTTGTCCTTCCTCGAGTTGGATGTTCAGGTCCACTCCTGGTCGGTGAGGCGGTAGCTTTGTTTTTTCTTCTTCTTCGAATACGTCCAAGTATCCATGCTATTCTTGAGGCACCATTTCCTCTAACTTTCTTTCCTTCTGGTACTTTCCACTTTTGATGGCTAGTTCCGTGCTGATGTTGACGGATTCTAGGCTTATTCGTCCTTCCTTCTTGTTGTATTTGAGGATCCCTGTGGTCGTGTCAGGTCTTCGGTAGAACTTTCCAAACGCTTGCGCGCTGATCTCACAGATCTGTGCTTTGGAAGTTCCTGTGCTTCCAAATCCTTGTTGTCTTCTCTCTGTCTTTCCCAGTTTGGGAGTTTGGTAACAGTTGCTTTCGACTATTTTTTCCGCAATGAGTTGTGTGATTCGGTCGCCTTTTTGGATTTGGTAGTCCTGGTCACTCATATTGGCTAGTACTACTTTAACTTTGCAGGTATGGTCGGAGTAGATCACACCTACATTGACAGCAACCTGATGTTTGACTGCCATGCCGCTTCGTAGTGCTATCGGTCCATAGGTTCCTTTTGGTGGCGTGATTGCTATTCCGGTTGCGACAACTTCTCGTCCGCGGGCTGGAATAGTCTTTTCCTTATTTGCGTATTGGTCATGTCCTGTCGCTTTTGCCGATCCTCGAGTCAGTAATCTTGCTTGAGGGTCGAGTAACTTAACTCTTATTCTTTGATCTTTCTTGCTTTGAGTCGCGCCGAACTCAACTTGCAAGTTCGCTTCTCGCGCTTCGTCTTCGGGTATTGCGTATACCGTTGGTGATTCTTTTAAGCACCATGTTGTACACCGTTCGGTTTCAAAGGTGATCTTGCCTTGGCCCCAGTCAATTCGGGGACTGTGCTGCTTTAACTATGGCATTCCGAGGATGACGTCATGGTTGGGTAGTTTAGCCACTTGGAAAATCGCCAATTCCCTATGGCTACCGATGTCCATAGGTACTTTCGCTGTATGGGTAACTGGTCCCATAGCGCTGGGTCAACCATCTGCCAGGTAAACCTCTCGTATCGTTTTTGCTTGTGTTGTTCTGATGTTGTATTTGCTGCAAAACCCTTTGTCGATGAAGGCCTCAGTTGCTCCCTAGTTGATTATCGCGTTAATCGTGATTGGTCTCGTTGTGCCATGTAGTCGTATTGTTACCATAATATGGTCATTTTCGTTGTTCAGTGCTTCCGTGTTGTTCAGTGCTGCGTAAAAGTTCCTTATCTCAATGGGCTTTGGTTTGGTCATGTCCCTCAGACCATTGTTTACTTGGGACTTTCGTCGTTTCCCGATTCTTCTTCTTTTGCGACCTCTATTTCCCTGGCTCCGGCTGGTGGTCTCCATTGTTTTTTCTTGTCATTCATTGGTTCCCAGGTCGCTCCTTCTTTGCTGTTGGCCTGGCTTCGGCATGCCCCTGCTCGATGTCCCGGTTTGGCACATTTGAGGCATAGGTTGCTTTTCATTCTTTGTTGGTATTCTTTGGCCGAGATGTTGAACCCCGGCCTTCATCGCGTCGCATCGAGCTCCATTGAATCACCCTGATTATCGTTCTGAGGGCGAAAGGTCCCACTTTTGATCCCTTGGGGTTCCTGACGATGTGGTTGTTCCTTTGCTGGTTGTCCCATGACTCATGTGTTTGATGGCTGCCATTTTGGTTTCTTTTTTAATGGCCTAATTTGCGACGAATTGTGGGTCTTGCGAGTCTGATCCTTCCATTCCCCATGTGTCTTGTAGTTCTGATTTGAATCCCTTCATCAGGTGGTAAGTTAGGGTTCCATCGTCCATCCCTGTTTGACTGGCAATGAGTCTATATTCGTTCCAGTATTCTGTAGCTCCTTTCGATCCATGAGCTATCCTCATGAGTTTTGCTCTTGCTGCTCCTTGCTCGTCGATTTCAGCAAACTGTTCATGCAATTCATTCTTGAAGTCGTCCCAACTGCTGCAGGTTACATCCTGTCATCTTTCAATATATGGCGTAGCCCATTTCAGTTCGTCCCCTCTCAGAAGGCTAAGAGCGTAGACAATTTTGTCGTTGTTGTATTCAAATTCCCATCCTACCCCTTTGAAGTAGACTGACAGCTGTGCCAGCTAACCTCTGAGTTGATCCCGTTCACCGTGAAATGTGCTGGGTTCCTTGATTTTGGGCTTCATTGTGTTCCCCGCTCATCCGGTTCAGGCTCCAATGATTTGTTGTATCTGTTCCGGCGTGAGCTTGGGAAGCGGGGGCACTTCTTTTCCTTTGGTGTCTGGATTGGGATTGGATGTGGACGCCATTGTGTTCCTCCTTGTAGGTACTGCGTCTGTTTCGTCCGATTCTGATCCTTCTTCCGAGCTATCTGTTGTGGAGCTCACAGCTCGCGAGTGTCGAATAGACTCTGCTAACGCTTCCCCTAGTCCTTCTAGGTCGATTTCTGTTTCAGTAAGGTCGATCTCCTGATCGACAGGTTGTTGAGCGGTTGTGTCATTGGGTGTTGCGATCTAGGCGCAACCAAATGTAACAATCCTATTTGTTAAGTAGTTATGCAACAGGCAATGATAGTGGGTTCCTTAAGTAAGCGAGTCTTCCTATTCTACAATAGGGCGTATGGAAATACTATCTCCTCAGATGGTACAGAACTGGTTTGCTTGGCTTGAGTGATCCGTCGAAGGATACTACCTCGTCAGATAGTAAGATGGGTAGGTTGTTGTGCTTGGTAGAACTATCACAATAGTCCTCTGTTCGTATAGCCCGTCGAGACTATCAGACTAGTCTCATGGTTCTTAGAGCGTAGGCTCTCGTAGAGGAGGAGTTTATGTAAAGAGAGTAAAGAGTAATCGTATTGCAATATCTTGAGCATAGAAAAGTACTTGGATGGTTGTGTCAAGATCCTATCCCTTGGTCGTTTTTCTTTCTTTTTTTTCTCTTTTTTTGTTTTTTCTTTTGTAATCATGTGTTATTTGTTTCTAGGTACAAAAAGCCTTATGCAGCGCTAGCTATGAAGAGAAAAAACCTATAAATGCAAACCCACCGCCCGCTTCACCTCTTCATGGGAAAAATCAAGCACCCCGAGTCCATAGGAAAAGCCTACCCCGCCCAGCGCCTAGGATAATATACCCCAGACACGTAGGGAAACAATATATAGAAATGTACAGGTAGAAAGACCCAAACCCTTTCGCAGGCTCCCCTAAACAAAAGAAACGACGGCTGTTCTAACACCCTTTCGGGACCTGATTGAAGGATTGGTTACCAGTGACAGGACAAAACATGGAAACCATGGGCCCACAATAACATCTCGCGCGGTCGTACAGGGCATTATATCGATCCAAGGCGATGGACAATAGTCACGGAGGCCGTGCTATACCATGACTAGGTGTAACCGAGGAAGGGTCAACCGACCGGAGGAGGAGCAGTAGGGTGCCAGCCAGCGAGTAGCAGTAAGCTGCCAGCCGGTGAGTAGCAGTAGGGTGCTAGCCAGAGGGGAGCAGTAGGGTGCCAGCCAGGGGAGGAGTTTTAGCATTAAGGTGCCAGCTTATGGGGCAGTACGGTGCCAGCGGACGGAACCGGGAGGGGGTAGAGGCAGGATCGTGAGCGGGCTAGCCACAACCGACTAACGGGCCATAGCAAGGGCTTTTGGGACAACAGCGAAACCGAGCGGGACCGTGATCTTAGTAACCGAAGCATTCCCCCTGAGAGGTACAAGCCCAGCAGAACGGAAGCCTTACTTCGACCGAGAGTCCGGACGCCATATCGCGGACAGTGAACGAAGCGAGAAGCTTTCCGACCGTGCAAAATGCTAAGCGAGGTGCAAAGCAAGTGCGGGGTAAGGGCGAGAACCGAACTTCATGAGCGGGTGTCAAGGACGAACAGGAACAAGGACCCCAAGGAGGGGAGGCATGGGTGCCTCAGGAGAGGAGGGAAGATGGCTTAACATCAACCCCTAGGCAGTAGCCATGATGGGGGAAAACAGGTGGGTGGGGGAAAGTGACGATGATTTCCCGTTGTGTGGAGATTTCAATCTCCGGAGGTGGAGGAGAGATGGTTCGTGTCCTATCCCTTGGTTGGTTTTTTTTTTCTTTATTTTTTTTTGTAATCATGCGTGATTTGTTTTAGGTACAAACAACCTCATGCAGCGCTAGCTATAGAGAGAAAAAAACCTATAAATAAAAGCCACGACCCGCTTCACCTCTTCATGGGAAAAATCAAGCACCCCAAATCCATAGGACAAGTCCCCCTCGCCTAGCACATAAGACATAAGCTCAGACACGTAAGGAAACAATACACAGAAACGTACCGGTAGAGAGACCCAAACCCTTCCGCAGGCCCACCAAAACAAAAGAAAAGACTCTAACGGGCAGAAACGCTGCCCGCCGGGAGCAGTTTGTTGATCGGCGACATAGGAAAACTCCAGTAGAGGGCCTACCGAAACCGTGATGTACGGTCAGGCAGGTCATTACATCGATCCAAGGCATTGGACAATAGCCACCGAGGCAGTGCTATACCATGACTAGGCGTAACCGAGGAGGGGCCAACCGATCGGATGGGTAGAAGCCGAGCGGAGGGACCGGGCAGAGGGGATGCGAGCTAACGACGATGAGCAGTAGGGTGCCAGCCGATGAGTAGCAGTAGGGTGCCAGCCGGTGATTAGCAGTAGGGTGCCAGCCGGTGATGAGCAGTAGTGTGCCAGCCGGGGAGAGGATGGTAGCAGTAGGGTGCAAGCGGACAGAACCGGGAGGAGGAGAGAGGAAGGATCGCGAACAAGCTAGCCGCAGCCGACAAACTTGCCATAGCAAGGGCTTTTGGGACGAGGACAAAACCGAGCGAGACAGTGATGTTCCAAACCGAGGCTTTCCCCATCAGAGGTACAAGTCCGGCAAGTCGAGGCCTGCTTCGACCGAGAGTCCGGCACCCTGACGCCGACCGTGAATGAAGCAAGAAGCTTTCCGCCCGTGCAAAATGCTAAGCGTGGTGCAAAGCAAGTGCAGGGTAAGGGGGATAACCGAACTTCATCAGCGGGTGTCAACGAAGAACGAGAACGAGAACCCCAAGTAGGCGAGGCTGTGAGGCTACAGGAGGGGAGGAGAGATGGCTTAACGTCAACTCCTAGGCAGTAGCCATCGTGGCAGAAGAGAGGTGGGTGGGGGAAAGTCGCGATGATTTCTTGTGGTGTTGAGATTTCAATCGCTGAAGGTGTTGTTGCAATGGTCCGTGATCCTATCCCTTGGTCGTTTCTTTTCTCTTTTTTTTTTCTTTTGTAATCATGCGTGATTTGTTTTAAGGTACAAACAGCCTCATCCAGCGCTAGCTATAGAGAGAAAAAAACCTATAAACAATAGCCACGACCTGCTTCCCCTCTTCATGGGAAAAATCAATCACCCCGAATCCCTAGGAAAAGTCCCCCCCACCTGGCACCCAAGATAGAAACCTCAGACACGTAAGGAAACAATACATAGAAACGTACAGGTAGAGAGACGCAAACCCTTCCGCAGGCCCACCACAACAAAAGAAAAGACTCTAACGGCCAGAAACACTGCCTGCGGGGAGAGGATTGTTGATCGGCGACATAGGAAAACTCCAGTACAGGGCCCACCGCAACCATGATGTACACTCAGGCAGGTCATTACATCGATCCAAGGCGTTGGACAATAGCCACGGAGGCAGTGCTATACCACGACTAGGCGTAACTGAGGAAGGGCCAACTGATCAGAGGAGGAGTAGTAGGGTGCCAGCCGGTGAGTAGCAGTAGGGTGCTAGCCGGTGGGTAGAAGCAGGGTGCCAGCCTGGGAGCGGAGTAGCAGTAAGGTGCCAGCTTAGGGGGCAGTACGGTGCCAGCGGACGGAAATGGGAGGGGGCTAGAGGAAGGATCGCGAGCCGGCTAGCCACAACTAACAAACGGGCCATAGCAAGGGCTTTTGGGACGACGACAAAACCGAGCGAGACGGTGATGTTACTAACCGAGGCTTTCCCCATCAAAGGTACAAGCCCTGCAAGCCGAGGCCTACTTCGGCCGAGAGTCCGACACCGTAACGCTGACCGTGAGCGAAGCGAGAAGCTTTCTGACCGTGCAAAATCCTCTGTGAGGTGCGAAGAAAGTGCGGGGTAAGGGGGAGAACCGAACTTCATGAGCGGGTGTCAACGATGAACGGGACCAAGAACCCCAAGGAGGGGAGGCAGGCGTGCCTCAGCAGAGGAGGGAAGATGGCTTAACATCAACCCCTAGGCAGTAGCCATCGTGGGAGAAGAGAGGTGTGTGAGGGAAAGTGACGATGATTTCCCGTGGTGTTGAGATTTCAATCGCCGGAGGTGGAGGAGAGATGGTTCGTTCCTATCTCTTGGTCGGTTTTTCTTTTTTTTTTTCTTTTTTTTTTTATATCATGTATTTATTGTTAAGGTACAAGAACTCAGATGCAACGCTAGCTATGGCGTAAAGAAAACCTTAATCTCAATCAACCAAAAAACAAACGAAAATTAAAATCATCTCCAAATCGTGTCAAGTACTCGACACATCGCCAACACACGGCTAACTAATAACTGGATAATCATGAGAAATCATAACAACAGCTCACTCAGGTGCGGAAAAACTAAGCCCATCACAGGAGAAGACCTTAAACGGGGCGAGGGGGGGACAAGGAGAACAGCCCTTTCGAGATGCTGGGTGGGGAGGAGGGGAAGACCATCGAGGCCGGCGATGGGGGAAGGGAGGGGAACATATCGGGCGGGTAGTTGGTGCCTGTGGCCCGTATGAACTCGCCCAGGGCTAGGAGGAGTTGTTTGTCAGACCAGAGGGGGGAGTCAGGGCCCACATCAGAGAGGCCTTGGAGGAGGCGTTCCCTATGGTAGGATGTTGACTGGCAGCGGAGTATGGCATGGCTGAAGGTTTCCTCCTTGTCACCGCATCTAGGGCAGTGTCTGGGTTCGTCTACTCTTGACCATGAGGGGAGGGCGGCGAGATAGCTCTTCTGGGCTCTCATCTGGTGGATACGACCAGCCATGAACTTGCCCAATCCCATAAACGGGTGGGGGGTCAAAGAAAATGGAAAGGTGTAGTATGGGGGAGGTGGCGCAAGCCGCTTCCATTCTTCTTGGAGTAGGAGTCTCGTTCGTCCTTTGAGGGCTCTGTACGCATTCATCATGGTGTCGTGCGGTGGGAGTGATGGGGCCTCCGGGAGGAGGTCGGCCCTTGCTAGGGGGGCAAAGGACAGGGTCCCAAGTATAGGACGCGCTAGGTTGGCAAGCTCGTCCACTGGGAGAGGGGATTTAACTTTCGAGTGAGGGCGATTGGTTTTCCACGAGAGGGGCATCACATTGGGGGGGAGATGGGTGCAGAGCCCCCTGTGAGAGTCTGGGGCCCTATACTTGAGCAGGTAGGGGAAAGTTGGGCAGAGTCGGCCAGCTGCAGGGTTGACTGTAGGGGTGGCGCAGACTAGTCTGAGGGCAGCCATACGTCGCTTGTGCGGGACAATGGCTGACAGGGGAGGCATGCAGGACTCTGCTGCTAGGATAGGTATTGGGGTTGATCTGAAGCAGTTCGAAACCCAGTGTTGGACTTGGCGCCAATAGACGTCCATCTTCATGAGCATCCCCCTGCTGGGGACCATAAGCTCGGCACCATACAGGAGGGTGGGGAGGAGCAGGAATATCGCTAAGGGATGTGCGAGATGGGGGGAGAGGCCCGAGCCAGGCAGTGAGAGTCTTTTGACAGTGGCAAAGGCCCCCTGGGCCAATCCAAGTCTCTTGGAGAAGTGTGCCGACGATGCCAGGTTGGGTGTGAACCAGTACCCGAGCCACCTGACGCAGGGGAGAGGGGGGAAAACCTGGCCATCCAGGCATATCGGGGGAGGGGCTGGGGACGCGGTGGGGTCCCTCTGGAAGGGGGTCCTCCAATGGATGAGTTCCGTTTTGGGAACACTAAAGCCTACTTCTCGGGCACTTGTTCGGGCTCTTATTCGCCCGAACGCCCTTTGTAGTGTTCTGATGTTCGTCCTGTAGGATGTGGACTCCGCTGACAGGGCAAAGTCATCGACGTATGATAGGGACAGGCCTCTTGGGATCTGAATGTGCAGAGACGCCACGTATATGACGAATAGTAGAGGAGAAAATGGGGAGCCTTGTAGAGTGCCCACTTGGACGGGGGAGAAGGTTTTGGGGGATCCTTGGAACAGGAGACGGCAGGTCCTCTGAGAGAGGAAAGAGCCGATCCAGGATACCATGTAGTGGGGAACCCCTGCTTTTTTGAGGGATGAGCACAGGGTGGAGGCATTAACGTTATCAAACCCGCCTTTAATGTCCAGGAAGAGGGTAGAGACTCTGAGCCTGGGGCGTTGAAGGGTCCTGACTGTGTCTACCAAGGAGATTGCTTCGTCAAATGATGAAAGGGCGGGGAGGGAGCCACACTGGTTGCTGTGGACAAGCTTCAGCGTGCTGGCAGTCAGGGAGAGGCGGGAGGCAACAACTCTCTCAAGGATCTTGGAGATAGTCTGTAATAGGACGATGACTCTAAACGACGCAGGTGAGTCATAGGAGGGTTTGCCAGGTTTGTCCAACACTATACCATTGGCCTTCTTCATCGAGACCGGGTGATAGCCGAACTTCAGGAGGGGACCTAAGAGGTCCGTGAGTAGCTGTGGGGCTGTGAGGTGGACTGTTTTCCAGACGGTGTAGGGGATCGTCTCTGGCCCAGGCGCGGAGGAGGAGGAGCACTTTCGAAGGGCGGCCGTTATCTCCCCAGGGAGGAGGGGGTCGCAACCTTTATAGGGTCTTAGGATGGACGGAACGATAGGGAGTGGTTTCGGAGGAAAGAAGTGACGGAGCAGGGCTTGGTTGACCTCTTCCGGGGAGGTAGCGTCAGGCAGGTTAGGGAACCTAGGAGCGACTCTCCCCACAGCGAACTTCTTCGCAGTCCATATGGTACGTGGCGTGCCATCCGCCAGGAAGGATTTCCAATGATGGGCCTTCGCAGCCTTAATTGCCTTGAAGTATCCTTGTTTGGAGAGCTTGGCTATTACCCTGTCTTGAGGGTCGTCCGAGGTGCGGGCTTTCCGAGAGGATGAATGGAACTCTTTCAGCAGGGTCGACAGTAGCGGGGACCACCACGGTTTGGCCCTGATGGACGGGCGGCAGGAGGAGGTGTGTGTTTTGAGGAGTTCGATCAGCGTTCCCAGATGGAAATCAAACCATTCTTCGAACGCGTACTTAGTGGGGAGGGCTGGAGGAGGGGGGATATTGGTTTCTTTAAGCTGAGGTTCGAGATTGGGCCAGTCCGTCCTTACCCAGTTCGGGGCCAGCGGCGGCGGGCAAGTAATTGGGTGTGCTAACCTTATCGAGATAGGGACATGGTCAGATCCAGTGGAGGGGAGGTCAGTTGCCCATTCTTGGAAAAAAGGCACCAGAGCAGGGGACGTGAATGCTAGGTCTAGGACTGAGGAGCTGGAGGATCCTTGGAGCGGGAAGCGTGTATGTACCCCCGGGATGTTTAGAAGAGTATATCTATACTCGGCGGCCCTTGAGAAGTACAGGAAGAAAGCCTTGAGTTCAGAGGAGTTGTGTTTTCTAAGGGGGTCAGCGGATGGGTGGTGAATGTTAAAATCCCCTACGACCAATGTAGGGAAGGAAGAGAAAGGAAGGGCCAGCGAGGGTGCGATTGTTCTTTCCGTAATGGTCTTTCCCCACACGCTGTAGCAGTTGATAATATGGAACCTGTCCATTGTCGTGCCGAAGAGGGAAGGAGCGGTAATTTCAAGGGTAGCCATATCTGATCTGCCCGTAAAAATAGGGGTGATGGTAGTCATATCGATGAGTGACCTGAAAACATAAAAGGCCACCCGAGGGCTGCACCCGGGGGCAGATGCGGCAAACGAAGTAAAGCTTGAATGAGAAGGCAGTCGGTTCCTCCAGACCGGAGGGTCTTGAAGGCAAACAATCAAAGGAGGGTTTTTGGCTGAAGCAAATGAATTAAATAATGAGAGAAACACATCCCAGCTCCCGAGGCAGTTGTGTGGTACAATGGAGAGAGTGTGTCCAGGGCCCAGTCCTGGCGGCAAAGATTCGCTGGTGTATGACATCTTACCAGGCTGAGCCTGCTGAGCGGTGCGTGGCAGGTGAGGGGCTGGCCTCTCCCTCAGGGGGGGGGGGGGGCGCCCTTGGAGGCTGATCTTGTCATGGCTGGGGGGGCTGCTATTGTGGTACAGGTGGCTCTTGGGGTTTCTTCCTGGAATGGTGGGAGGAGGTTTTGGGGGGGGGTGTTGGATCCCCGGGCTGCAGGGCGGTTGGGATCGGCCTGTGAGGCATCTTGGTAGACGTCCATCTGGTCTGGGTCTATGACAGCTTGGCTTTCTTCAACGGCGGGGGCAGCTCGTGGGGCTAGAGGGGGGGGTCGTTCGGGGCAGTCCCGGCTCCTGGCCAAGTGCCCTTCCCCACAGTTGGAGCATCTGGCTGGGGAGGCGAGGCCCCATCCGAGGATGGCGTTAAGGTTTCCCCTGCTGGGGTACGAGGGGTTGGGGCAGCGGTGCTCGGCCTGGGTGTGTTGGAGGGAGCACAGCGGGCATGTAGGAGTCTCCGCTTTACACAGCGGTTTGACGTGACCATACTTCCAGCACTTCTGGCACTGTGTGAGGGGAGAGGACGAGTAGGCTTTTTCGACAGTCCTGGAGTTGCCGAATAGGTAGATGGACGGGAGCATAGTTTGGACGGAATCAGGCTCGACGTTGACAACCACCGAATAGGCTCGTTTTTCCATATGGGACTGACGGTTCGGGTTGAGGAAGCGGGTCGCAGAGATGGTGACATCTTTGGACTTAAGTATCGAGTTGGAGAGGTAGTTGAACAAGTCCTCATCCTGAAGGGGCATGTAGTCCACCGGTAGCCAATGGATAGCAAGCTGGACGGAGGTGGGAGCCAGTCTGAAGGGAACCGAGGTGTTTGGCCCAACGGGGAACGATTGATTGAGTTTTGTGGTTAGGGCCTCAAAGCATGGGGCATAGGACGCAGCAGGGACTGATATGTCTACTACAATGAGAGTGACGGAGCCTCTGTCATTAACAATGTCTTTGAGGGAGCGGGGGAGGGAGCAGTTTGCTTCACGGAGCACGGAAGCGGCCAGGTCGGGCAGGTGTGCCTTTATGTCAGCGGCGTCAGGGTGAGGAGCAGGGGAAGAGCGAGGGGCAAAGAACCTCCTGGCAGCACTGGCAAGTGGGGGGGGAGCCCTTGGAGAAGAGGCTTCCTTGGCGGCTGGCGCGACTTTTGTTGCCGAGGTGCTGGTAGCGGAGTTCTTCTTCCTTCTGGTGGTGTTGCTGTAGTTGTTGTTCTTGGTGGCTCGTACTTCACGGGCCGCTTTATCGAACTCACTGGTACCACCAACAATTGCTGCATATGACTGCGCGGATTCCTTGGATGGACGTTGGGGAGGAGCCCTGGCGGAGGGCCCTGGTGGGGCTGGGACAGCCGAGGGGCGGGGACGAGACGTTTGGGCTGGTGGTGGTGCCGAGACCTGTGTGGGTGGGAGGTGTGCCACCCTATGTGACAGGTCACGTAGGCTAGACTGGATTTGGTTTAGTTGTGTGGAGTGGTCCACACCATCAGGGAAGGAATTGGCGACACGAGACTCGAGGTCGCTTGTCTGGAGACGGAGCTCCTCCATTTCCTTACCCATTGCGGACATGGCATGGACCAGGGAACAGAGGAGGGGAAGGATTGTGCTATCGGCGAGGGAGACGTCTCCTATCTCGCTCAGGGAGGGTACGGGGAGCTGCTCGGCGGTGAGGCCAGTGAGCTGCCTTGTCTTTAGAAGGAAGTGATGAAGGTGACGGTCTTCTGGTTGATATTCTGCCACAGAAGGAGTCGCAGAGGGGAGGTCCTCCATTGGAGTAAACGAGTGGGAAGAACCAGGCTGGGCCATGGTGGGGGTGCTCAGGGACGCGAAGCCTAAGCGAGGTGCGAGAATGAGGGGGAGGACAGGATCGTGTATTATACGACAAGGTGTTGTGAAAGGTAGGGGCAGGAAAATACAGGGCGCGGAGCGTGCCTATCTCTTGGTCGTTTTCTTTTTTTTTTGTAATCATGCGTTCATTGTTTCTAGGTACAAAAACCCTCATACAGCGCTAGCTATGGAGAGAACAAAACCTATAAATCAAAAACATAAACATCAGAAAGTCACGGCACCAGTTTAAGTATCCACTATCGTGCAGGTTTCTCCTCCGCCGGGCCATCGGCCACATATAACAAGGAAAGTACAAACTAACAACTTAGGCGTCTAGAAAGGAAAGCCTACAGAAGCCAAAGGAAAGAAACCCAAAGACCCTATACCTCCGCTAACGAAAAAACACGAAAGACCGGGGGGGGCACCCTGGGGGGTGAGAGAGAGAAAGGAGGGGAAGAGAGGGGAGTGGTGGGAGGGAACATCGTGGGGGGAAATCTCGTGGAGGTGACGCCTATGAAGGAGGCGAGTCTTTTGAGCAGGGGGAGGGACGACCAGAGTGGGGCTTCGGGACCGACATCAGTAACGCCGTGGAGGAGGTGCGACCTGCTCTGCTGTCTCGAGGGGCAGGATAGGACGGCATGCTCGAAGGTTTCAGGTTCCAAGCCGCAGCGGGGGCAGGAGGTATCAGCATCGGGGGACCTCCAGGTTGGGTGGGCGGCCAGGTAACCTTTCCCGGCTCTCATTTGGTGGATTCTCCCGGCCACGAACTCGCCCAAGCCCATTTCACGAACTTGTCCAAGCCGATTTCACGAACTTGCCCAAGCCCGCCTATCTCTTGGTCTTTTTTTTTTCTTTTTTTTTCTTTTTTTTAATCAAATCGTTATTATGTTTAAAGGTACAAAAGACTCATGCAGCGTTAGCTATAGAGATAAAAAACCTATAAGCAAACGTCTTCCCGCCCGCTTCACCTCGTCATGGGAAAAATCAAACACCCCGAATCCATAGGAACAGTCCCCCTCGCCTAGCACCTAAGATAATATACCCCAGACACCTAAGGAAACAATACATAGAAACGTACAGGTAGAGAGACCCAAACCCTTCAGCAGGCTCCCCAAAACAAAAGAAACGACGGCTGTTCTAAGGCCCTTTCGGGGCCCGGGGGAGTGGATAGATGATCGCCGGCACGGGAAAACTCATAGGTTGAGGGCCCACCAAAAACCATGATGTACGGTCGGGCAGGTCATTACATCGTTCCCAAGCGTTGGACAAAGCCACGGAGGCAGTGCTATACCACGACTAGGCGTAACCGAGGAAGGGCCGAACGATCGGAGGTGGAGAGAAGGGCGAGCGGAGCCACCGAGCAGAGGGGATGCCAGCCAGGAAGGTGAGCAGTAGGGTGCCAGCCGGTGAGTAGCAGTAGGGTGCCAGCCGGTGAGTAGCAGTAGGGTGCCAGCCAGAGGGGGGGGGAGCAGTAGGGTGCCAGCCGGCGGAGGAGTTTTTAGCAGTAAGGTGCCAGCTTAAGGGGCAGTACGGTGCCAGCGGACGGAACCGGGAGGGGGGTAGAGGAAGGATCGCGAGCGGGCTAGCCACAACCGACCAACGGGCCATAGCAAGGGCTTTTGGGGCGACAGCGAGACCGA